>Ga0210394_10002430_pt1 | contig 25589 bp, 23 predicted proteins | sample IncBWC12MmetaG_FD_160121 | JGI IMG/M metagenome (GOLD analysis project Ga0210394, IMG submission 160121) | Forest soil microbial communities from Barre Woods Harvard Forest LTER site, Petersham, Massachusetts, United States - Inc-BW-C-12-M | ecosystem: Environmental > Terrestrial > Soil >...
GCGGCCCGGTGATGCGCGGGCACGCTATCGAGTGCCGCATCAACGCCGAAGATCCGGAAACGTTTGTCCCTTCGGCCGGGCACATCACCGTGTTTCGGACGCCGGGCGGGCCTGGAATCCGCGTGGATACGGCGGCCCACGCCGACGCCGTGATTTCGCCATACTACGATTCCCTGGTGGCCAAGCTCATCGCCTACGGAGATACGCGAGCTGAGGCAATCGTGCGCATGCGCCGCGCTCTGGAGATGTTCGTCGTCGAGGGCATCAAGACCTCCATCCCCTTGCAGCGCAGGATCATGATGGACCCCGATTTCATGGCCGGGAAGCTCGACACCCACTTTCTTGACCGTTTCGCCACATCGCACGCAGGATAAGCCGCATGAACCTTGTCTTCCCGCGTCTGTATGCCATAATCGACCCTACTTTGCTCACCATTTCGGAACTGGCTTTGGCCGAATCGCTGGCGGGATCCGGGGTCGAGCTGATTCAATACCGCGACAAAACGGCTTCCTCTCGCCGATATTTCGAAATCTCCCGGCAACTTTCGAACGTTCTCGGGCCGCGCGGGGCGCGCCTGATTGTCAATGATCGCCCTGACATTGCGCTCCTTGCGGCCGCGGGCGGTGTGCACGTGGGTCAGGAAGACCTAGGCGTTGAGGATGCCCGCGCGATTTGCGGCGCGGATCGCTGGGTTGGCGTGTCCACCCATACGCTTGAACAGCTCGTCGAAGCGGATCGCACTTCCGCGGACTACGTGGCTTTCGGCCCGATCTTCCGGACTGCGACCAAGAAAAATCCCGACCCCGTCGTTGGGACGGAGCTCCTGCGCCAGGCACGGCAGATGACGAGAAAACCCCTGGTGGCGATCGGCGGCATCACCTTGGAGCGTGCGGCCGAAGTGTATCGAGCGGGCGCCGACTCGCTGGCAGTGATTCGCGACTTGATCTGCGCTCCGGACCCCGGCGTCCGGGCGCTGGAATACCTCGACGTGGCAGCCTCGACCTCGACTCGCGGAGCGAGTTGAAGGGGGAGCAGCCCGGTGTCCGAAGCAAGAACCAATCTAGCCACAGCCTTAACTGCCGAAGCGGATTCCTCGGGGTTCGTTCGCGGGCTGGGCCTGTTCGATTCGACGACCATCGTTGTCGGCTCGATGATCGGCTCGGGCATCTTCATCGTTTCCGCCGATATCGCGCGCAACTCGGGATCGACCGGCGGGCTGCTGCTGGCCTGGATCATTACCGGGCTGATGACGGTCACCGCAGCCCTTTCCTACGGCGAACTCGCCGCCATGATGCCGAAGGCCGGCGGGCAGTACATCTACCTCCGCGAGGCCTATTCTCCGCTGTGGGGATTTCTGTACGGCTGGACGTTGTTTCTGGTCATCCAAACCGGAACCATCGCCGCTGTCGCGGTCGGCTTTGCGCGGTTCCTGGGCGTGATCTGGCCCGCGGTATCGCCGAGCGCGTGGATCGTCGCCCCCATCAAGCTTTCGGACAAATATGCGATCAGCCTCTCGGTGCAGCAACTCGTGGCGCTGCTTTTGATTTTTTTTCTGACGGCGCTCAACACGCGCGGGCTGAAGCTTGGCAAGCTGATTCAAAATGTTTTTACGTCGGCGAAAACTTTGGCGCTTGCGGCCCTGATCCTGGCGGGAATTTTCCTGGGCCGGAACGCCGATGCAATTCACGCAAATTTCAGCGGCATTTGGACGCTGCACGATCCGCAGACGATCGAGCCAGGCGCGGCGTGGATGAAGTCGTTCATTCCGACCGTGACGGCGGCCTCTGGAGTCTTCGGTTTGCTGATTGCGTTCGGGGTTTCGCAGGTGGGCTCGCTTTTTTCCGCGGACGCCTGGAACAACATCACATTCACGGCGGGCGAAGTAAAAAATCCGCGGCGCGATATTCCCATTTCGCTTGCTGCGGGGACGGCGGTTGTCATCACGCTGTACTTCCTCGCCAACGTGGGCTATCTCTCCACGCTGACGCTGCATCAGATTCAGACGGCGCCGGACGATCGCGTGGCCACCGCCACGCTCGCCGCGATTTTTGGAAAGAGCGGCGCGACGCTGATGGCGCTCGCGATCATGACTTCGACATTCGGCTGCGCAAACGGGCTGATTCTCGCGGGCGCCCGCGTCTATTACGCGATGTCGCGCGACGGCCTGTTTTTCAAAAGCATTGGAAAACTCAACGCGAGCCATGTCCCGGCGATGGGCCTGGTCCTGCAGGGAATCTGGGCGATGATCCTTGTCCTGCTGCGCACGCGCCTTGTGAATGCATCGACCGGCGCGGTGAGCTACGGGAACCTCTACGGCGTCCTTCTGGACTACGTTGTTTTCGCGGTGCTGATTTTCTACGTTCTCACGATCGGCGGCGTGTTCGTCCTGCGCAGGAAGCGGCCGGACGCCGAGCGGCCCTATCGCGCGTGGGGATATCCGGTCGTGCCGGTTCTATATATCGTCACAGCGCTCGTAATCATGCTGATCCTGATCCTGTATCAGACGCAGGATACGTGGCCCGGACTTGTGATCGTGCTGCTCGGTGTCCCGGTGTATTGGGCATGGTCGCGCCGGGCCGGAACTGAAATTCCCCGGGTCTAAACACCCGGGCTACAGCAGGCGGTAGGATCACGCGTCGTTGTAGCCCGCCTCTTTAGAGGCTGGGAACGTGGCGCGGATCATTGCGAATTGAAATGGCGCGAGACGGCGCGATTTGAACGGTTTCGAATTCCGCAAATTTCAAAAAGGTGCGTATGGCCAATCAACTGTTTCAACGAAAGACCCACGAAGCGCTCGTCGAGGAACTCCAGAGCGAGAACCGCTTGCGCCGGGTGCTCGGCCCCATCCAGCTCGCGAGTCTTGGGATCGGCGGAATCATCGGAACGGGAATCTTCGTATTGACGGGGATCGCGGCGCATGACACCACAGGGCCGGCACTCGTGCTTTCGTTCGTTGTAGCCGGGATCACCTGCGTCTTCGCCGCGCTGTGTTACGCGGAATTTGCTTCCATGGTTCCTGTGGCGGGATCGGCTTACACTTACGCGTACGCGACGCTCGGGGAACTCTTCGCCTGGATCATCGGCTGGGACTTGATTCTCGAATACGCCGTAGCGTCGGCAACGGTCGCGCACGGCTGGTCGCATTACTTTCAGGATTTTCTGGCGATCTTCCACTTCCATATTCCCCGTGCTCTTAGGAACGCCCCGTTTGACTACAATCCGAATCGCGTTGCTGAACAAGTCTCCAATGCGGGGCAACATGGCCTCTTCGGTCTGTCGCATCACTTTCTCTCTGAATTCGTGCTGACCGGAACGTGGTTTGATTTGCCCGCCGTGGTTATCGCGCTGCTGATCACGATTATTCTTGTCAAAGGAATCCGGGAGAGCGCTAGCGTCAACGCAGGAATCGTGGGATTGAAGGTTGTTATCGTTCTCTTCGTGATCGGAGTCGGCGCAAAATTTGTGAACCCGGCCAACTGGAAGCCGTTCGCTCCGTTCGGATTGACCGGGGTCAGTTTTTTTGGCCACACGCTATTGGGGCAGACCGGCAAAGGGGGTGAGCCAATTGGCATGCTAGCCGGCGCCGCGCTGGTATTTTTCGCCTATATCGGATTTGATTCGGTCTCCACTCACGCCGAGGAGGCCAAAAACCCAGCGCGCGATGTGCCCATTGGAATCATTACGTCGCTGATCCTGTGCACGGTGCTCTATATTGCGGTCTCCGCGGTCCTCACGGGCATGATTCATTACGACAAAATCAACATCGATGCCCCAGTCTCGGACGCGTTCCGCCAGGTTGGCCTGCCGTGGGCGGAGCTGATTGTTTCCATCGGAGCGATCGCCGGAATCACGTCGGTGCTCCTTGTCATGATGCTGAGCCAATCTAGAATTTTCCTGGCCATGGCGAGGGACGGCCTGCTCCCGCCATTCTTCGGCGATGTGCACAAGCGATTCCGGACGCCCTGGAAGTCGACAATCCTGACGGGTCTTTTCGTCGCTTCGATGGCCGCGGTTCTGCCGTTGCGGATCCTGGCGGATCTCGTGAACATCGGGACGCTGCTCGCTTTTGTGATCGTATGCGCCGCCGTCCTGATCATGCGCAAGACGCATCCCGAAGTGCACCGGCCGTTCCGCGCGCCATTGGGCGCGTTCGTTCCGATTGCGGGAATGTTCTGCTGCCTGGTCCTGATGTTCTCGCTGCGCGTTGAGAATTGGTGGCGGCTTTTCATCTGGCTTGGGATTGGATTCGTCATCTACTTCAGCTACGGCATTCGCCACAGCCGCATCACGGTCGAGAGCAAGGAAGGGAATGCGAAGCTCGCCGTCGAGCGGAGGTAGATCGGCGTGTCATAACGACTTCCCGATTACCCAAGGCGTTGCCCTGGGCTAATATCCTGCGGCGCTTTCAGCGTCTGAGTATTCTTCCGCTTTACCCAAGAGTACGTCCGCGAAAACGAATGTAGTAATCTCCCATGGCAGTTTTCGGCGTAGTATTCTGCTTGTTTAATGCGGAGCGATTCCCCCAGGCTATGGCCACCACTCCAACAATTCGGCGCCGCCCCTTCTGGGCACGCATGAGCAAGGTGGATTGGGCCGCGCTCGCGATCCTCGTGCTATATGGGGTGATGTCTGGATTCCGCGAATTCTATCCGCGGATCCCCGATTCCGGCTTTCTGTTGTTTCTGGCTATTTGCGCGGGGATGTATTGGCTCGTGCGGGGATGGATCTGGTCGCGCGATCATCTGCTCTGGAGCCTGCGCAACCGCCTCGTGGCTGCCTATATCTTCATCGCCGTGGTGCCGGTGCTGCTTCTTCTGGCCATGGCGGGGCTTGCGGCCTATCTGCTGTATTGGCAGCTGGGTTCCTACGTGATTTACACGGAGATGGAAGAGCGCGAACAGCGCGTCGGCGTGGTAGCCACGGCCATGGCGACCTCCTACGCGGTGGGAGCGACTTCAGGGCGCAGCGCGGCCGCTCTGGCGCTGCCCGTGGACCCGAAAACCTACATTCGAAACGCCATGACCGAATTGCCCGGCCTCAAAATTGAGACGGGCGCGGGCGAGGAATTGTTAAAGTCGAACGGCCCGTACGGAGGGAGTCGATTCCGGGGCCTGGTTTTCAGCGGGGGCCAACTCGCCTTACGCGCCTTGGCGGCGCGTCCGACGCCTTCAGGACGCATCGTCGTTTCCGCGACAGTCCCCATCACGCCAGAGTTTATCGATACCCTCGCGCCGGAACTCGGGCCAATCCAATTCGGCGTGCTGCGCCCGGAAGGCGCCAATACACCCGCCGCAGACTTTCCGATTCTGATCGATGCGCAGCGTTACGCAGCCCTCGACCAGATCGGAACGCTGGGCCGGCCCGTGCCGAAAGCCGCGAACGTGTTCGACAAGCTTATTACAGGGATCGTGGGCCTGGACGTTCTCGACGCGGATCAAAAGCCGGGGCAGTCCGGCGCGGTGCGAGTGTTCGCCACGTTCATCACGCGGCCATCGCTATTGAATAAGAGGTTGTTCAGTCCACTCGGAGATTTGGGAGGCGCGGCGGCGACAGCATTGCTGGTCGTAGGCGCGGTTTTTCTGGTCATTGAACTCGGATCGCTCGTCACCGGCATCGTGATGACGCGCACGATCACCTCAGCCGTGAACAGCCTGTACGCCGCGACGCGGCACGTGCAGGACGGCGACCTCACCTATCGCGTGCGGATACCGCATCGCGACCAACTCGGGGCGCTGGGGGTATCGTTCAACTCGATGATGCATTCGGTGTCCACGCTCATCGAGGAGCAGCGCCGGCGTCAGCGGCTCGAAAATGAATTGTCCATCGCGCACGAAGTGCAGCAGCAGCTTTTTCCGCATTCGTTGCCAAATCTCCCGGGAATCGAAATCGAAGCGATCTGCCGCCCGGCGCGAGTGGTCAGCGGCGACTATTACGATTTCATCCGCATTTCTCCCACGCGGCTGGCGATCGCCCTCGCGGACATCAGCGGAAAGGGAATTTCCGCAGCGCTTTTGATGGCCAACGTGCAAGCCGCGCTGCGTAGCGACGTTCTCCGCTACCGCAATGGGCACGGAGGAACGGCGCCGGAACCGATCGATACCGCCGAAATCGTCTCGCACCTGAATTTGCATTTGTTCCGCAACACGTCGAGCGAGCGCTACGCCACGCTGTTCATCGGGGTGTACGATGAGGCGACGCGCCAACTCCATTACACGAACGCCGGACACCTGCCTCCCATCTACGTGAGCGGCGGAACCGCGCGGCGGCTCGAAACCGGCGGAATGGTCGTTGGTCTTTTCAACGATGTCCCCTACCAGCAGGGCGCGGTGGAAATCGAGCACGGCGGTATGCTCGTGGCCTACAGCGACGGCCTGATCGAACCCGAGAACGTCTACGGCGAAGAATTCGGTTCCGAGCGCTTGATCGACGTGGCCCTGAAGAATCGCGAAGCGTCCGCGCCCGACGTGGCGCAAGCCATGATGCAGGCCGCGGAGGAGTGGTCCGGATCGCCCGAGCAGGCGGACGACATGACGGTCATCGTGATGCGTTTTTCAGAAGCTCCCGGGGAGCGGCGCGCATGAAGGTCCTGACCGCGGCGCAGATGCGCGAAGCCGACCGCCTCACCACGGAACGCTACGGCATTCCCAGCCTGCAGTTGATGGAGAACGCGGGAACGGCCATCGCCGAATTCCTGCGCGAAAAATTCAGCGACCTCGCCGGCCGCAAAATGGTTGTTCTTTGCGGGAAGGGAAATAACGGCGGCGACGGCATGGTCGTCGCTCGATTGCTGAAGGGATTCGGCGCCGAGCCGCGCGCATACCTTTTCGCGAATCCCGGTTCCGTCGAGGGCGACGCGGGCGAGAATTTGAAGCGCTGGCAACGCAGCATGGGCGAATTGCACGTCGTGACCAGCGAGGCGGAATGGGAATCCGCGCGCGCCGCGCTTGGCGATACCGACTTGATTGTGGACGCGTTGCTGGGCACGGGGCTGCGCGGGCCGGTCGAGGGTCTGCTTCGCGCGGTGATCGAGGATCTGAACGCGGCGCGACAGCAAAGCCGCGGCAAGAAGATCGTCGTGGCCGTGGATATGCCGTCGGGCCTCGCCTCGGACATGGAGGATTTCGGCGGGGCGGTGGTGAACGCGGATTTCACCGTCACGCTGACCGCGCCCAAGGTCGGCCAGTTGGTTTTGCCGCACTCGTCCTGCTGCGGCGCAGTGTCCGTGCGAAGTATCGGCACGCCGCCAGATCTGCTCGAATCCGATCCTCACTTGAAAATTCACTGGATCGAGCCGTCAGAATTTCGCGCCTTGCCGCTTCGGCGCGCTCCCGACTCGAATAAGGGGACGTACGGCCACGCGCTCATCGTTGCCGGATCGCTCGGAAAATCCGGCGCCGCCGTTCTTGCAGCGCGGGCCGCGCTGCGCTCGGGAGCAGGTCTCGTCACTGTGGCCACGCCACAGGATGTCCAGCCGGTTGTCGCGGGCGGCTTACCGGAAATGATGACGGTGCCCCTCGCGTCCACGGATGTGGGGACCGCCAGCCTTCGCAATCTCGACTACGGAAAATTTGCGGAGACGGTGCGCGGGAAAACGGTGCTGGCCGTCGGTCCGGGACTTTCCATGCAGAATGAAACGCAACAATTCATTCGCCAGATCGTGGGCAAGACGGAGCTGCCGATCGTTCTGGACGCCGACGGCCTGAATGCCTACGCCGGCACGGCGGATTCGCTGAATGAACGCCAATCGGCCGCGATCGCGCTCACGCCGCATCCGGGCGAGATGGCGCGCTTCCTGGGAGTCACGGTGAAGGAAGTGCAGGCGCGGCGACTCGACATCGCTCTCGAAGCGGCGGGCCGCTGGCGCGCGCACGTGATCCTCAAGGGCTTTCATACGATTCTGGCGACGCCATCGGGCTACGCTTACATCAATACGACCGGAAATGCCGGGATGGCTACCGGAGGAACCGGCGACGTGCTGACGGGAATCCTTGCGGGACTGACCGCGCAATTCGGCGTCGAGGATTGGGCGCGCGTGCTGAGCCTGGGCGTGTACTTACACGGCCTCGCGGGCGACATTGCCGCCTCGCGCGTAGGCGAAGCCCCGCTGATCGCTTCCGACTTGGTCGATGCGCTCCCAGAAGCCTACGCGCGAGTGATGATCGAGTGGGCTCGGTAGAACAGGCCTTTTACCCCGAGATACTTCGAGGGGCAGCTTGTTAGGTTTCTGCCGCGCTACCTGGATGAAAACCGACAGGCTGCCCCTCGAAGTATCTGGGGGTAAAAAACCTGTCCTACTTAACTTGGCTGGAGAAAATGCCGCGTCAGGAATTCGTAACCCGCTCTTCGGAAGAAACCATAGCCAAGGGCAAGGAAATCGCAAAACAGCTGCGCGCGCCCGTCCTCGTGCTGCTAAGAGGCGATCTGGGCGCCGGCAAGACCACGCTGACCAAAGGGATCATCAGCGGCCTGGGCGCGGCGAGGGAAGAAGAAGTCACCAGCCCCACGTTCAATCTCGTACACGAATTTCGCGCTCCCGGTCCAACTCCGGCAAACTCTGAACCACCATCTGGCGCCCGCCCGTTCAAGGTCTACCACGTCGATCTCTACCGCGTGGAAAATCTCCACGATCTCGAATCCCTCGGCCTGGAGGATGCCCTGTCCGAACAAGCCATCGTGATCATCGAATGGCCGGAGCACTTTACATTCCGGACGGATTGGCCCATGGTGGAAATTCGCCTCGAACACGCGGGCGGAGACTCCCGCCGTATCGCGGTCTCGGATTTGAAATAGTGCGACGCAACCTGCAGCGCCGATGCGCACAACACCGCGTCTTCAACTGTCCTGGAAAATGTCCGATTTGCTGTTAACGGGTTGGATTCGCCGTCTTGTTCCCCCTTGCTCAAGTTGATAACCTAAAAATGAGACTAGCGCCCAGCCACACATGCCAGAACGCACGTCCATGGCCCTTCCCGATATCTCTGCGCAATTGGGCCTGAAGCCCCATTCGGCCGAGCTTCCTCTCGGCACGCTGGCCGTTGGGGTGGACAACATTCACCACGACGTCTTCCTGAGTCCTCTCTTCGTTGAAATGACCGAGGCCTACCTCCTCGAATACATCCGCCAGGCTGCCAATCTGACCTTCCTTTCGCAAACCGACCGCATGCAGCCGGAACGGCGGCAAGTCCAGCGGCGAGACCCGGACCGCAAATCGCCGCGTTCGCCCGAGGCCGCTGCCTGGAAGAAGCAACTTTCCGACCTGCTTCATGCGGGACTGCAGCGCGCGAAGTATGAGAAGAACATCGAAATCGACCTTCTATTCCGAGCCGCAATGGTGAAATTCCTCATCCAGGAGATCGGCGCCCAATTCTCGAATCTTCTGCTCGAAGGCAAGGAGTGGATTCGCGGCCGTGGCGTGCATTTTGACAGGACGGAGCAGGGCCACGTCATCAAGGCTCGCCTCGCCGAACTGCAGGCGGACCGCCGCAATCTATTTCGCAAGGCGGGACAGCATGTCTTCCAGGCGATCCAGGAAATTGAGGAGAACTCGCTGGCCAGATCCCGCAAAGCCCTCTTCGGTGATGAAGTTTCGGCCGCATACGAAATTGTGAACAACCGGCTGGCATTCGTCGAAGGGGGCAGGGACGATGTGCTCTTTCTGGAGCAGTACGTTCTTCTCGGCAACTATCAGCGCGACCCGGACCGGTTTGAAAACATCGATACGGTTCTAACCGACTTTTTGAAGGGATCCGTATTGTCCGGCCGGCAGGGCGAGGGCTCGAACGATTCCGTGCGCGAGCACGAGAAGTCTGCCGTCAGCGCGGATGTATACAGGACGGAAGTCGCGAGGCTGCAGGAAGAGCGAGACACCCTCACTCGTAAGCTGGAGCGGTCGGACAGCTTGATCGGCCGCGTCGGATTCGGCGCGGACCCGGCGACCTTGCGCGCGTCGCTCTCGGATGTCGAGAAGCGACTCAAGCATGCGCAGCGCAAAGTCGACGAAGCGAATTCGCGGGTTGAGGCAACCCAGGGCGCGGCGGATTACATGGCGCAGCAGTTTGAGGATCGCGTGGGCGACTACTTGAACCTGCCGGAGAACGCGCGCCGCCTCTTCGATCCCGCCGCTCCCGGCGGGCCGCGAAGCGATGCAGCCGAACTTCGCGCCCGGCTACTGTATGACCTGATCGTACGGCTCGAGCAGCGCGGGTTGCTCGAGCATATCCTCGCCAGCTACCAGCTGCGGAATATTTGCCATGATTACTGCCCGCCGATCCACCTGCAGCAGCTGAAAAAGGCGCTGGTCTCGCGCGAGGAGTTCAAGCGCGTAGAGGACATCTTGAAGCAGTTTCCGGCGCGGCAGTATTCCACGCAGCGCATCGACGAGCTCTCCAAGAAAATCCGGAAGACGCCGCGCGAGGAAGTGCGCGCCATGGTCATACGGTTCGCCGAGGATTTCATGCGGCTGCGGCGCGACATGTGCAACTACGACCGCCTGAGCGCAGCGATGGAGCGGATCAGCCTGGTGCGCAACGAGCGCACGCGAGAGCTTTCGGAGATGAACCGTTCCTTGTACGAGTTCCTCCTGGCGGAGGAAGCGCGGCCCGCGGAGGACCACGTTCTTTCCCATACCATCATCAAGGCGGACGTGCGCGGATCGACGAAGATCACGCAGGAGCTTCTCGCCCGTGGGCTCAATCCCGCTTCTCTCTTCAGCCTGAATTTTTACGAGCCGGTGAAGCGCATTCTCGACCGCTACGGCGCCGCGAAAGTTTTCATCGAAGGCGACGCTCTGGTCCTGGCGATCTACGAGACGGAATCGAACCGCGAGCAGCAGCGGGCGGTATCAAAGGCATGCGCTCTCGCTCGCCAAATTCTCGCAGTCTCAACCGCGTACAACGAGCGTCCCGAATCGATGGACTTGCCGCGGCTCGAGCTGGGCGTGGGGATCGCGTTTCAGGGTTCGCCGCCCACGTATTGGATGGACACCGATTCGCGGATCATGATTTCACGGGCGCTGAATCTTTCGGACCGGCTGTCGAGCTGCTCGAAGGCGGCACGGCGAATGCTCGTCAAAAATCCTTCGCCGTTTCGCCTGTTTTTGTTTCAGACGATGATGGAGGGCGTGGCCGAGGACGAGGCCGATGAGTTCTTGATTCGCTTCAACTTGAACGGCGTGGAGCTCAACGACGAAGGCTTCGACAAACTGCGCGAGGAAATCGCGCTGACTCCGCTCGAAACCGATTGTGTTATGCCTTGGGGCAAGGAGCGCGTCACGCTGTTTCACGGGGAAACGCCGGTGGGAGAAGGACTCGAGCCGATCCTGATTCGCCGCGGATTCGTTCGCCAGCTTCTGCCTGGCGGGAAAATCGGCGAGGCCGGCACGAGGCCCTACTACGAAGTTTGCGTGAATCCCAAGGTGGCGGAGATTGTTGAATACCTCACTGCGGCCGGCGCGCGCGCTTGAAGTGATGCGGGTCAGCTTTGGTAGCGTCGGCGTCTCGCCGGCGGTTTTGTTCCGGGCGGAATAAGGGCAGCGGGCCGGCGAGACGCCGGCGCTACAACGGACTTCCGGCACGGTCAAGGGTACATTTTGAATAAGGATGCTAGCATTCACGTAAGAATTTCGGGATCATGCGCAAACGAAAATCTAAGCGCAAGAAATTCACCGCGGCCGGCGAAGCCCGCCGCCGCGCGCGAGAACTTGCCGGCCCGCCGCCCGTCGCGCGAGTCATCCCCGACAAGCGCCTGAAGCCTCCAAAGCACAAGAAGCGTCCGCTGGAAGAAAGTAGCGAGTAGTTCGAGACTCAGGGTTGCGAGGCGTGCGCCTTGGGCTTCCAGCGCAGAACGGGCTTGCGCGCGGCGCCGACTTCGTCCAGGCGGCCCACCCGTGTCGAATGCGGCGCGGTCTTGACGAGTTCGGGGTTGCTCGCCGCTTCCTCCGCGATAGCGCGCATCGCGTCCACGAAGAGATCGCATTCTTGCTTCGACTCCGATTCGGTCGGCTCGATCATCATTGCGCCCGGAACGATCAGCGGGAACGCCGTGGTGTACGGATGGAAGCCGTAGTCGATCAGGCGCTTGGCGATGTCCATCGTGTTCACGCCGTTCTTTTTTTGGCGCGCATCGCTGAAAACGACTTCGTGCATCGACGGCATATCGAACGGCAAATCGTAAACACCCTCAAGCTTTTTGCGGATGTAATTGGCGTTGAGGACGGCATCCTCGGTGGCCTGGCGAATCCCCGGCCCATACGCGAGCGTATACGCCAGCGCGCGCACCAGCACGCCGAAATTGCCGCCGAAGGCGCGCACCCTGCCGATCGATTTCAGCTTGTGCGAATCGAGCGCCAGCCGTCCGTTCTTTTCCGCCAGGACGGGCACGGGCAGATAGGGCTCGAGAATTTTCTTGACCATCACCGGCCCCGCGCCCGGCCCGCCGCCGCCGTGCGGCGTCGAAAACGTCTTGTGCAGATTGAGGTGCATCACGTCCACGCCGAAATCGCCCGGGCGGGCGACGCCGGCGAGCGCATTCATATTCGCGCCGTCCATGTACAGCAGCGCGCCCTGCTCGTGCAGGATTTTCGCGGCCTCGGCGATATTCTGCTCGAAGACGCCGAGCGTGGACGGATTCGTGACCATCATCGCGGCCACGTCTTCGTTCACAATTTCCTTGAGGCGTGCAACGTCGATCTGGCCGCGCTCATCGGAAGGCACGTTTTCGACTTCGTATCCCGCGATCACTGCCGTCGCGGGATTCGTGCCATGCGCCGAATCCGGGATCAAAACTTTTTTGCGTGGACGTCCCTGAGTGTCTTCCAGGTACGCGCGAATCAGGAGCAAGCCGGTCAGCTCGCCTTGTGCGCCCGCGGCCGGCTCGAGCGTGCCGCCGTCCATGCCCGTGATCTCGGCGAGGCAATTGAGCAGCAGTTGCAGAATTTTGAGGCAGCCCTGCGAAAGTTCCTGCGGCTGGTAGGGATGCTCGGTGGCGATGCCTTCGAGGCGTGCCACGAATTCGTTGACGCGCGGATTGTATTTCATCGTGCAGGAGCCGAGCGGATACATGCCGAGATCGATCGCGTAGTTCCACGTCGAGAGGCGTGTGAAGTGGCGGATCACTTCGATCTCGCTCACTTCCGGAAATCCTTCGACGGATTCGCGGACGTAGTCGGGGCCGAGCGCGGCGCGCGCGTCCACCGCGGGAACGTCGAGCGGGGGCAGCTCGAACCCGCGCTTGCCCGCCGCGGACTCCTCAAAGATCAGCCCTTCATTCCGGCTGATGTGCCGTCCCGCTGTTTTGTTTGGATCTGGCAATTCGATTCTCCCTCGACGGCCTTCGCGTGGCACAGCCACTCTTTATCCCGAGCCCTTGCGAGGGGCTGGCTGTGTGGTTTTGTAGGCCTCACACACGCCGCCGCCTTATCTACGGTCGCAAAACCCACACAGGCAAGAGTGCCTGTGCTGCCTAAATCGGCTTCGACAAGATGTCACGGACGGCTTCCGCCATACGCTCGATTTCCGCGCGCGAAACCGTTTCGGTTACGCAGAATAGGCCGCGCTTGGTCAAATCGGCGAAATAGCTTCCAATCGGTAGCGGCCCGATAATTTTGCGTTTCAAAAGCTCCGCGTTCACCAGCTTCACGGAACGCGGAAACTCGACCACGAACTCGTTGAAAAACGGGCCGGAAAACGCCCGGCGCACGCCGCGAATTTTTTCCAGTTCCTCGAGCGCAAATCGCGCCTTGGCCAGATTCTGCGCGGCGAGTTCCTTGAGGCCTTCCTTGCCAAGAAGGCAAAGGTGAATATTCACGGCGAGGGCACACAGCGCCTGATTCGTGCAAATATTGGATGTGGCTTTTTCGCGGCGAATGTGTTGCTCGCGCGTGGCGAGCGTGAGCACGTAGCCGCGCCGGCCGTGGCTGTCCACCGTCTCGCCAGCGAGGCGCCCTGGCATCTGCCGCACATTCTTCTCGCGCGTGGCGATCACTCCCGCGTACGGTCCGCCGTAGCTTGGCGCGAGACCGAAGCTTTGCCCTTCGAGCGCGACGATGTCCGCCTCGGCAGGAGGCCGCACGGCGCCGAGCGACACGCCTTCGGTGATCGCCGTGACGAGCAGCGCGCCTTTCGCGTGCGCGAGGTGGCCCAGACTCGGAATCTGTTCGAGGACGCCAAAGAAATTCGGCGACTGCACGACCACGGCGCCCGTCTCTGAGTTGACCGTGCCATCGAGACGATTCAGGTCGACTTGGCCCGAGTTTGTAAATCCAACTTCGTCGATGCGCAGACCGATATTGCGCGCGTAGGTTTCGAGCACCTGGCGATATTCGGGATGCAGCGAGCGCGCCACAACCACGCGGTCCCGCCCGGTCAGCCGCTCGGCCATGAGCACGGCTTCGGTCGTCGCGGTCGAGCCGTCCCACATGGACGCGTTGGCGACTTCCATGCCGGTGAGCTGGCACATCAGCGTCTGAAATTCGAAGATCGCCTGCAGCGTCCCCTGACTGATCTCCGCTTGATACGGCGTGTAGGAAGTGAGGAATTCTCCGCGCTGGATCAGCGAATCCGTGACCACCGAGCGCAAATGATTGTAAACGCCGGCGCCGAGGAAGCTCGTGTAGCCCATGGAATTCTCCGCCGCGCGGGCGCGGAAATATTCGATGATCTCCTGCTCGGACATCGCGGCAGGGAGCTTCAGCGGATCTTTGAGCCGGAATTCTTCCGGGATTGACGCGAACAGATTTTCGATGGACCGAGCGCCGATGGCATCCAACATTTCCCGGCGCTCGGTTGTGCTCTTCGGAAGATAGCGCATCAGGCCGAGGTTTCCTTTTCGGAGACGAAGGCCTGGTACGCGGCGGCGTCCATTAGGCCGGAAACTTCGGCGGGATTCGCGAGCTTCACCTTAATGAGCCACCCGGCGCCGTGCGGATCGTTGTTCACCGTTTCTGGAGTGCTTGTGAGCGCGGCGTTGGCTTCGGTCACTTCGCCGGACACGGGCGCGAAAATTTCGCTGACCGCTTTCACGGATTCCACCGTGCCAAATACCTGCCCGGAGGTGATCTTCGTTCCGAGGGCGGGCATCTCAACGAACACGACGTCGCCGAGCTCATGCTGCGCGTAGTCGGTGATCCCGATCGTGCCGGTTTCGCCCGTCACCTTGATCCACTCGTGTTCTTTTGTGTAGCGATAATCGCTGGGATACATCATGGCTCCAGTAGGACAGGCTTCAGCCTGTCGGGTTTTTTGCTCGCGCTGCCAATAGAAAAGCGACAGGCTGAAGCCTGTCCTACTAAACCTTCGCGCGCTTATAAAACGGCATCGGCACAATTCTTGCAGGGGCGTCATTTGCGCGAATCCCGATGCTGATTTCCGTTCCGGGCGCTTTGGACGCCGCTGGAACATACGCCATGCCGATATTCTTTTTCAGAAAGGGTGCGGGCGACCCGCTGGTCACGCGCCCAGCTGGCCGGCCTGCAATCGAAACCGCGCAGGCGTCGCGCGCAATCAGCCGATCCTGCATCTCGAAACCCACGAGAGCGCGATCGACTCCCGCTTCCTTTTGCCGGACGAGAATATCGCGCCCCAGGAATTCTCCCTTGCCGGGTTTGCAAATCCAGCCCAGGCCCGCTTCCCACGGCGTGGTCGTCTCGTCAATTTCATGGCCGTACAGGCACATGGACGCTTCGAGTCGGAGCGTATTGCGCGCGCCCAGGCCGCAAGGCAGCATTCCCTGTTCGCTGCCCGCATCGAGCAGCGCGGACCACAACTTCTCGGAATGTTCCGGCGCAAAGTAAATCTCGAAGCCGTCTTCTCCCGTGTATCCCGTGCGCGCGATCAAACAGTCCGCACCATCTACCTGACCAAATACGAAATGGTAGTAGTGAATCGAATCCAGCGGCGCGGTGGTGAAGCGCTGCAAGATGCCCAGCGCCTTCGGTCCCTGAATCGCGAGCTGCGAATACCGCTCGCCCGCATTTTCGATCTGCGCGCCCGCGCGATTGTGCGCGCGAATATGCTCGAAGTCCTGATCCTGATTGCTCGCATTTACGCACAAAAAATAATGCGTGTCGGAAATCTTGTGCACGAGCAGATCGTCAACAAACGTACCGCGCTCGTTCATCAGCCCGGAGTAATGCGCCTGCCCGACCGCGAGCTTGGACGCGTCATTGCACGTGACACGCTGCACGAGATCAAGCGCGCGCCCGCCGCGCACCTCGATCTCGCCCATGTGGCTCACGTCGAACAGGCCCGCCGCCGTGCGCGTCGCCATGTGCTCCGCGACGATGCCCGAGTACTCGACCGGCATGTCCCAGCCGCCAAAATTCACCATTTTGGCGTTGAGGCGGCGGTGTACGTCGTTCAACGCAGTCCTGCGAAGTTGGGCAGTGGTCGGAGATGTCACTCGAAATTCTCAGGAACCGCGGCGCAAAATCGAAACTAACACGCAGGTTTGAAGGGTGTCAAGAAAGGCAGGCCCGCGCATAGGGAATCGCGCTGGCGTTGCTACGGGGCTGGGAATGGAGTCACGCATTCATAGTTCACATTTGGGAAAAACGCGACAATGCGGTCAACCGGTGAGGCACGCGCCATGCCGCTTGTGCTTGTTCTGGCGCGCTCCGCTGGCCTATAGTGGTTTCCAGAGGGCGCTGCCGCCGGACCATCCTCGGGCGCGGCGCAAGCGCGACAGCCAAATATGCGAAGCACAATTCTGTGTTCGCAGTGCGACCAGCCGGAGACCAGGTGCGGGTGCGACCGCTACTGCTGCTACTGCCAGGGCCAGGAAAACATCCGCCTCTGTATGGACGGCAAGTACTACTGCCCGGATTGCCGGGAAGCCTGCGAAATCAGCGTGGCCGAATCCGATGCCGAATTCAAATGACTGAAGAGCCTGTGCGCGTCGTGTTTCACATCGACCAGGATTCGGACCTGGTCGGCGTGTTTTGTTGCGCTGTGGAACATCAGGCCACCCACGCCGGGTTTGAGACCGAGGACGGCGCTCAGCTGGCCCGGGCTGCCGGTGACGTTTGCCGCAAAGCGATTGCGCAGGTCGGCGAAACTGGCGACGGCATAGACGTCACGTTGGAGACGTATCCCGACAGAATGGAAGTTGCGATTCATTGCCGAGGCGAGCAATTGCCCCCGGTAGGACTCGACTCGTTCGCGGGGTCGGATTCGCCAGCCTCAAGATCGGGCGGGCTGAATGGCTTGGAATTGCTTTCGCGGGTGGATCGCGTGCTGTACAACACCGCCGATGGCATCGCCCGAACTACCCTCGTAAAGTTTCTGCCCGCGCATCGGTCGTCCGCGTAGCACCGCCACCAAACTCTCAGTTCTGGTTCAGCAGCAGGCCGATCGAGCGCATGATTTCGGGCGACTGCCAATCCTGCGGGCCGACGATCTTACGCGCCAGGCGGCCCTGCCGATCGATCAGGTAGGTTTCGGGAAACATCGACGTGCCGTAATCCGTGGCGGTTTTCTTAGTGGCATCGCGGTAGGTGGGGAACACGACGTGATTGTCTCCGAGAAACTTCTCGTACGCGTCCTTATCTTCATCGACGCTGATGCCGAGAACGACCCCGCCCTTCGCTGCGATCGCTTGTTGCAGGGTGTTGAGCGAAGGCGTTTCTTCGAGGCACGGTGGGCACCACGACGCCCAGAAATTCAGGATGACGACTTTGCCGCGCAGATCCGACAGGTGCGACGCGCCTGTGATCTGCATGTCAAAATCCTTGGCGCGGCGGCCCGCCAGGCTCGGTTCGCCCTGGCGGTACGACGGAGCTGCGAACACGTACAGGACGGCCGCAACGAAGATGAGAGCGATGGGGCCCAAAATCTTGTGTTTCAATGTTCTTTCTCCACCCCTATATAATACTCGGTTGAACTGCATTCGCGTGAGCCGATTTGCCGTCTCTTTAACCCATGAATCCCCAAGCAACCGTCTCGGCGATTGTCCCTGCTCGCAACGAAGAGGCGACCATAGCTGATGCGGCTGCGTCGCTCGCGGCCCAGCCTGAGATCAAGGAAATCATCGTCATCAACGATCAGTCGACGGACGCAACCGCCGCCGTGCTGCAGGAACTTTCGTCTCGAATCGCGCAATTGGGCGTTCTCGAAACGAAGCATTTGCCCGCCGGATGGGTGGGCAAGAACTATGCCATATCGCTCGGCGCGGTGCAGGCGACTGGGGACTGGCTCCTCTTCACCGACGCGGATGGCGTGCACTTGTCGGGTTCGACGGCGCGCGCCCTGGCCGACGCGGCTGCCACCGGCGCAGGCCTGGTCTCCTATTCACCCGAACAGGAGACGCGCACGTGGTGGGAGAAGGCGCTCATTCCATTTGTCTACACGCGCCTCGCGCGCAAATTCTCTTACGCCGAAGTGAGCGATCCCGAGTCGCCGGCGGCAGCGGCCACTGGGCAATACTTGCTGATCCGGCGTGAGGACTATGCGCGCATCGGCGGCCACGCCGCGGTGGCAGGAGAGGTGCTCGAAGATCTGGCACTGGCGCGACTCGCGAAGCAGGCCGGCGTTCGTATCTACTTTGCCTCAGGGTACGGAATCATGCGCGTGCGGATGTATCGCACGTTTAGCGCGATGTGGCAGGGCTGGACGAAGAATTTGTATCCTCTGATGGGAGGGGCGGCAGGCGGGACATCGCGCGCCGTGGGGCGAGAGCTTTTTCGCGTCGTCCCCTGGATTCCGCTGTTGGTACTTCCTTTGGCCCTATTGCATCTAATTTGGGGCGTGCTGGGAGTAGCTCTTTTGGCGGGGCGTCACGCGGCTTACGCGGCGGACCTGCGGAGAAATCGGTTTCCGGCGAGGCTTGCTTTATACTATTTGCCCGGCGTTGCGCTGTACACGGCAGTGCTGCTGAACTCGGAATTGCGCTACGCGGGCGGCAGCGTTGCCTGGAAGGGGCGGGAATATCCCGTGAGTCGTGATTCTTGAATTGCGATTCGTGAAAAAACTGTCTTCGACTGGCTTGGCGGATTCGCTGACGGTTTCCTCTAGTAATTTATGGTTTATCTAACACGCAAAATTGAGTTTTCCGCTTCGCATCTCTACCACAATCCCGCGTTTTCGGCGGAGGAGAACCGGCGCGTCTTTGGGAAGTGCAACAACCCGCACGGGCATGGTCACAACTATGTGCTCGAAGTGACCGTGGCGGGCGAGCCCGATCCCGCGACGGGAATGGTTCTCGACTTGAAGGAACTGAAAGAGATCCTGCAGCGCGAAGTGACCGACCGGATGGACCACCGCTTCCTGAATTACGAAGTTCCGGAGCTGGCGGGCCAGATTCCGACGTGCGAGAACATCGCGGCGGTCATCTGGCGCCTGCTCGAGCCGAAAATCCCGCGCGGGCGCTTGAATCGCGTGAGGTTGTACGAGACGCCCGACTTGTTCGTCGACTGCTATGGCGAAGAGAACGGCTCGGGCAACGGCGTGAGGCGCGGCGCGGCGGAGCCTTCCGGAGGCGCGCGATGAAACTCCATCTCTCGCGCCGATACCGGTTTTCGGCGTCGCACCGGCTGCACAGCGAGCAACTCGGTACTGAAGAGAACCGGCGCGTCTACGGCAAGTGCAACAATCCGTACGGCCACGGGCACAACTACGTCGTAGAAGTGGCCGTTTCCGGTCCGGTGAATCCGGCGACCGGAATGATCGCGAACCTGACCGATCTGGATACCTTCGTCGAGCGCGAAGTGATCGAGCCGTTCGACCACAAATACCTGAACGAAGAGGTCGAGGAATTTCGCGCGAACGTTCCCACGACGGAAAATGTTTGCATCGAGATTTTCAACCGACTGAGGCGCTTTCCCCAAGCGAAGCTGGAACGCGTGCACGTCGAGGAAACCGGACTGAACAGTTTTGAATACGCAGGCCAACCCGAGGGAGCGACCCATGAGTGATGACAGAAAACGATTTGAGGAATTGGCACTTGCCGAACCGGGCGGCGAAGAATCCCGCCCTTCCATCGCGGAAGCGATGAGAAAAATCCTAGAATCGATCGGGGAAGATCCGAACCGCGACGGCCTGCGGCGCACGCCCGAGCGTTTCGAGAAGGCCTTCCGTTTCCTCACAAGCGGCTACCAGCAAGATCCGGAAAAGCTCCTCAACGGCGCGATGTTCACGGTCACCTACGACCAGATGGTGCTCGTGAAGGACATCGAGTTTTACAGCCTGTGCGAGCATCACCTGCTGCCGTTTTTCGGCAAATGCCACGTCGCGTATATTCCCGACAAAAAGGTCGTCGGTCTGTCCAAAATTCCGCGCCTCGTGAACATGTTCGCGCGTCGGCTGCAAATTCAGGAGCGCTTGACCAATCAGATCGCCAACGCCATTCAGCAAAAAATCGCTCCATTGGGCGTGGGCGTGGTCGTCGAAGGGCGGCACCTGTGCATGGTGATGCGCGGCGTCGAGAAGGAAAGCTCGCAGACGGTGACGAGCGCCATGCTCGGTTCCTTCAAGGAAAACCCCAAGACGCGCGAGGAGTTCCTCTCGCTAATCCACGGGAAGTAGCGGCGCAGCTTTTCTCTGCGCCCTCTGTGGCGAAAGGTTTTCCGCCCGCACCAAAAGGCGCAACACAGAGGACACAGAGTTTTCGTAGAGGGTCACGGAGACGTCCGGGCGGAGAAGGGATTCTTCGCATTCGAACGGATTTTCACGAAAGAATAATTTTGCATGACGCAGTGAGGCTATGATAGTCTCCTAAGGTCGAAGAGAAGACAAAATCAGGCAAAAAGTGGGTTGGGCGGAGAGGAAGACTTGAGAGAAGCAAAGTCAATGTTGATCGAGCAGTACCGGGCGCATGTGAAGGATACGGGCTCACCCGAAGTGCAGATTGCTTTATTGAGCGAACGAATCAACTACCTGACGACGCATCTCAAGGCGCACCTCAAGGACCATGCATCCCGGCGCGGACTGATCATGATGGTCAACAAGCGCCGCCGTCTTTTGGATTATCTCAACCGTCGTGACCCGGATCGGTATCGCGAGATTGTTGAACGTCTTAGCTTGCGCAAGTAGTCGCCCGTCGAGGGCGGAAAAGTCGCGCCAACAACATCTCCCGACAGTCGCGGAGTTTTGCAGGTTTCTGGCGGCCCGAGGCGACATCGCCCGGCCGCTTTTTTTGTAACCGGACTCCGGCCACCGCTCGCACTCGCCCTTCGTTTTCTCTTCCTCACAACACGGGAAATGCTTCTCCCGCACTCGAAAGCCGCTCCGCGTGCGCGTGGCCCGCTGGTTCGGGGCGCCGCGGAAAAGCGAAAGGATCACAGGATATGTCGCAAGCAGCACCCGCTCCCTATCAAGTTACCGTCGAAGTCGGCGGCCGCACGCTGACGCTGGAAACCGGAAAAATCGCCAAGCAGGCCAATGGCGCCGTTCTGGCGCGCTACGGCGATACCGTCGTTCTCGTCACCGCGTGCATGGATTCCAAGGCCAATGATCGCGATTTCCTTCCCCTCACCGTGGACTACCGCGAATACACGTATTCCGCCGGAAAAATTCCCGGCGGCTTTTTCAAGCGCGAGGGGCGCCCGTCGGAGCGCGAAATTCTGACCTCCCGCATGATCGATCGCCCGCTGCGCCCGCTGTTTCCCGAAGCGTGGCGCAATGAAACGCAAATCGTCGCCATGGTGCTTTCGGCCGATAGCGAAAACGATCCGGACATGATCGGCATCACCGCGGCTTCGGCGGCGGCGTTTATTTCTGACCTGCCTTTCACAACGCCGGTCGCGGCCGTGCGCGTGGGCCTGGTCGAAGGCAAATTGGTCGCCAATCCCACGACCGCGGAACAAAAGACGAGCCTGCTGAACATCGTCGTGGTGGCGACCGAGCAGGCCATCGTGATGATTGAAGCCGGCGCGATTGAAGTCAGCGAAGATACCGTTGCCGACGCTCTCGAATTCGGCCACGAGCAGGTCAAGCACATCATTGCCGCCATTCGCCAGTTGCACGACAAAATCAAGCCTAACAAGGTTACCGTGGCGCCGCTGCTGTTTGACGAAGCGCTCGCCAAAGAGATCGAGCAGAAATACGGCGCGAAGCTGCATGACGCGCTTGACACGAAGAAACATCCGAAAAAAGAAAGCTATCACCTGATCGACGAGGTCAAGAAAGAGATCAAGGAATCGATTCCGGAAGAGGACGAAGAGAAGATCACCCTTGCCATGCGCGCATTCGAGCGCCTGCGCGAGAATTACTTCCGAGAGGACATTCTGGAACGCGGACGCCGCCCCGATGCCCGCGCGTTTGATGAAATTCGCGACATCACCTGCGAAGTTGGCGTTCTGCCCAGGGCGCACGGCTCGGCGCTTTTCACGCGCGGCGAGACCCAGGCTCTGGCAACCACCACGCTCGGCACCAAGGAAGACAAGCAGCGGCTCGATTTGCTCTTCGAGGAAGAATCGTTCAAGCGGTTCATGCTCCACTATAACTTCCCGCCGTTTTCGGTTGGCGAAGTGAAATTCCTGCGCGGACCCGGCCGGCGCGAAATCGGCCACGGAGCGCTGGCCGAGCGCGCACTCTTGAACCTGCTTCCGCCCGAAACCGATTTCCCGTACGCCATGCGGCTTGTTTCCGACATCATGGAATCGAACGGTTCGTCCTCCATGGCCACGGTTTGCGGCGGTTCGCTCTCGCTGATGGATGCGGGCGTGCCAATCACCTCAGCGTGCGCGGGTATCGCCATGGGCCTAGTCGTCGAAGGCGACAAGCACGCGATCCTCACGGACATCGCGGGTGCCGAAGATCACTACGGCGACATGGACTTCAAAGTCGCCGGCACGCGCGCCGGAATTACCGCTCTGCAAATGGACATCAAGGTTGGGGGCGTCAGCGTGTCTCTCATGCGAAAGGCGCTCGAACAGGCTCGCCGCGCGCGCTTGCATATTCTCGACATCATGGACCAGACCATTTCCACCGCCCGGCCGAAGATGTCTGTCTTCGCGCCGCGCCTCTATCAATTGCAGATTCCCACGGACAAGATCCGCGACCTGATCGGCCCCGGCGGAAAGAAAATCCGTGCGATCATCGACGCCACCGGAGTCAAGATCGACGTCATGGACGACGGCAAGGTCCACGTCTTCGCCAACAGCGGCACGGCGGCGGACGCCGCTCTGCAGATGATTCGCGAAGTGACGGCCTCAGCCGAAATCGGCAAGACGTATCTCGGCAAGGTCGTGCGACTTGCGGAGTTCGGCGCGTTCGTCGAGCTTTTCCCGGGCACGGACGGCCTGCTGCACATCAGCGAAATTGCCGAGCAGCGCCTGCGCGACGTGCGCGACGCGCTGAAGCTGGGCGACCAGGTCCTCGTCAAAGTACTCGCCATCGAAGGCAACAAGATTCGCCTGTCGCGCAAGGCAGTCTTGCGCGAGCAGCGGGAGAAGCAGCAGAAAGAAGCGGCAGGCGGTGGGCAGGGGTGAGGCGACGCGGCTGGTGACCCGTCGCCCGCGAATTGTGACCCCTAATTCCTGAAACGCGCCTTCGAGAACCCAGCCGGATTTTTAGGAAAGCAAAAAACAAAAGAACGGGGAGGCGACCACTGCCTCCCCCGTTTCGTTCTAGGTTCTGTCGTCGATGTCGATCATGGTCACTTATTTTTTCGAGATGGCGTAGGTCGAGTGCGCCGAGAAGGTCGGTTGCACCGCGTGAGGCATAATCTGACGATTCGCCGGTCCTGTAATACGGCGAATTTCTACGACAGGGCTTGCAGTTGCGTTGCGACGGACTTCCAACTTTTCGGTGGAAACACGGCCGGCCAGAACGTTAGAGTAGGTTGCATGAAGTTGATCCCCACCTGAGCCTGATTGCCGTAATGAGAGCCGAAACGAGTGACTCGGCCTTCCATCTCCTTCTGGGCCCCTAGATTCTTCAAGAAAATCGCTTGTCCTAGCGCCACTTTTGTGGACATGACCACTAGCGCGCCGTGAGCGCTTACGGAAATTGTGAATGTGGGTTCCAGGAAGACCTTCCTTTTCGCAGATTCTCCCCTGACGATAAGACTCACGTGCAAGAACAAACGTTCGCTGCGCCGGCGATCCGCACCCGTCGCCAACTCAATGACGTTTGGCCCACCCAATTCGATTGCACACGGCATGAAATTCAGTTGAAAGAGCGGATGGGGAGTGAAAGATAGGGGAGACTCTTGGTCGTGCCTCAGCACATCAGAAGCTTTATAGAGATACTCCTTCTGGCATTCATCGCACCTGACCGCGAAATTGCCTTTGAGAGCAGGCAAAGACGCGTAGACATCTGTCTCGCCAAGGGGAATTTTGTGCTTAAAGAAAAGATTCACTCGGTCGTGAAACCAATTGTTCTTGCACATTACCACCCAGCAGTAACTGTTGTCTTCCCACATACAATTCTCCACTAAGCCATGTCATTGCTTGGCCGGTTGAACCGGGCGTCGAGCTTGTTCATCAAGCAGAGTGCGTTCACCAATCATGTTCTAGCTCTCCCGAACGGAACTATAGGACGACAAGGAAATTGTCCCTGTCCGATTGTGCACATGTGTCTAAGTGGTTCCTATACGTTCATCGGCCCAGGGCGGGACTGCTTGTAACAGCTTCGCCAGGTCCCGATAGGTTCCTCTAATCGTCGTTATAGACGGAATGCGGGAATTGCCATATTTGCAGTTACCGATAATTTATCAGGGCCAATCCAATCGAGCGGATGGAGATCCACCAAAGGTTGAATTTAGAGGTCTGAATAGATGGTGCTCGATGAGCGGCAGTGATTGCCGCATTTTCGCGCCGTTGCAGCTCTCCGAGACGGCATCCCGTCGAACAACCGCATCGCAAAATTCTTCTAGTCGGTCTATGCCGCCGCTTTTGCTTATTCTCTAATCTCTCAGAATTTTGAATCTATTTCCAATAGAGCGCCTATAACCTCTTGGGCGACGGATTCGAGATGGCCCCCGATGCTGCTTCCGTTTTTGTCCGCGTACCACCAGTTTCTGCCATTAAACCTCGGTTTTACCTCGACAACGTACTTGAATCTTGCGGGCTCATCACACTTGAAGGTAGCTTTGCGAAGAGTGGCATCGAATTTGACGGAAAGAAACGCACCTGAATCCCTGCGTGTAATCCCACTCGGATCGGCAACCAGATTCGATACCAAAATATTGTCGATCTGCGGTTCGTGATTCAATTCCTCACACTGTTTCTGCAAGTGCTCCTCTAATTCCTGCCGCATGCTCACAAAGGCCTCGTCAAGAAGTTGTTCCCGTTGACGTCCTGTCGCATCGTTTACCTGGTGTTTGTTTTTCGCGTACTCAAATTGAGCAGCGAGCCGTTTAGATTGTCCTGACATTCGCACCCCACTGAAAAGATTGAGTCCAAAACTTTGACGTATATAGCATTTGCCCCCTAGCGCCCTCTCCTGAAACACCGCCTTGGAGGCGTGCTTCCCCGAATACTCGCCGATCACCCTTTGCCTGAAGGGGCATGTGCGAAGCCAAACACCCAGCTAATTTTTTGTCTGCGAGTATTCGCAATAAGCTGAAAAGGAAGGTCTTACTCAGAGAGAATAATTCCCATCAATGGCCCGGCCTGACCCTCCGGTACGGAAACAGTACTCCGCACAGAGAACTGT
>Ga0210394_10002431_pt1 | contig 25583 bp, 53 predicted proteins | sample IncBWC12MmetaG_FD_160121 | JGI IMG/M metagenome (GOLD analysis project Ga0210394, IMG submission 160121) | Forest soil microbial communities from Barre Woods Harvard Forest LTER site, Petersham, Massachusetts, United States - Inc-BW-C-12-M | ecosystem: Environmental > Terrestrial > Soil >...
CTATGACTGAGGCCGTCAACTTCCAAACCGGGACGATGCGAAAATTGCGCAACGCCAGCAACACAGAGTTGGTTAAGGAAGCGCGAAAAGCCGCCCCTCTTTACGGGAACGATCATGGGGTTTTAGTGACGATACTTGCTGACCGTCTTAAATTATATAGCAAAGAAAAGAGGAGATCGTACAATGTTAGTAAAGGGTAAACAGATCGATTCAGATGAAATACAAGTAGCGATTATAGCAGCTAAAGAAGCTGCATCAAATATCACCTATATGGGGGTTAACGTAGGATCACGTATTTCTGATGATGAGTATCGTAACATCGTAACGGCAATTGTTACAGCAATAGAAAATTATCGTTCTGGACGGATCATTTAAGGATAAGTTTAATGAGAAACGTTAAGATATTAACAATCATTGTGGGCGTATTTGTGTGCGCTGCTTGTATTTCTGCATCGTCTAATCATAGCGATGATATACATATCAATACCAATTCTTGCTTAAGTTGGTTACCGGATCGCGGTTATGTTGATGTTTGTCAACCGGCATCTTTTGGAGAAAGGTGGGGAATATCTTCATCTCAACCAGTGCAAGCGATGCAAGTGAGCCATTTGAAATGTTGGCGGTTAAATTCAAAATTTATAATTCATAAATACAAAAGGAAAAGTATATGAAGAAGATTGCTATGTTTACTCTTGCGGCGACCTTAAGTCTAGGTAGTTGTGCTAGTATAGGAGGTACGTCATCAGCAACAATTGCTGCTGACATAACAAGCATTGGAACGACAGTACAAGCTGGTGCCGCTAAACTTTGCGGATTTTTTCCATTTCTTTCTACTGCTGAAGAAATGGTTGCTTCTTTTGCGAATGCCGGCCCTATTGCAGACGTGATCATAGCGGCGGAGAAAAGCATTTGTGATGCCGTGCTGCCGCTAAAGCCGGCCCTAATGGGCGGTCGTTTTGGTGGTCGCCTTCGGCTTGGCAGTCCTATGGCGCCAGTAGTCAACGGTGTTGTAATTCATGGGCGATTTGTTCAATAATCAAAGGAATAATAAAATGCCAATTGGTCTATTATTTTGGATGTTAATGATTTTATGGTTAATTTTTGGTGGTATATGGTGGCGTAATGGTAGTAATTGGTCTTATGGATGGGGCGGTAACATGTTGTTGTTATTCGTCCTTCTTTTCCTTTTAGGATGGCATGACTTTGGCTTTATTCTGCAAGGTGGTGGCATTGGAGGAAGATAATCATGATTAAGAAATTAGCACTTGCTCTTGCTCTTTCTATTTTAGCTTTACCTGCATTTGGTGCTACTGTTACTTTAACATGGACTAATCCGACTACACATACAGATGGATCACCTATTACTGGAGCATTAACAACTAGTATTTTTGATGTTGTTACACCAGTAACGGGACCTGCTCTTGCGTCTGTATTGGTTGGAACTGGTGTATCACCATTTACGACACCTGTACTTGCAAGTGGTGGTCATTCATTTACGGTTATTAATTGTGAAGCTGGTGGCGGATGTTCCGCTCCTAGTAATGCTGTAGTTGAGATAGTTGCTCCTGCTGTACCAAATGCGGTGACCGATCTTAGCGGAGCATTAAATCCGTGAAATTGATTATTGCTTTGCTAATATTGTGTATAGTGATGCCGGCATATGCGGCTGATCTTGAAATTCCTACAATATACGAGCGTTCGCATTATCGGCATCATCATCACCATCGACATCATCGTGAAATATTTCCTCCTAATAAAGTAAAAAATTTACGTGGTATTCTAAATCCATAAAAGGAATATTTTCATGGGTTTAATTCTTCTAATTCTTTTAATCTTGATCCTATTTGGGGGTATAGGTGGTATAGGTCCGGGTGGTTATGGTTATGGATATGGGCATGGTGGTGTAGGTATCATTGGAATAATTTTAATTGTCGTTGTGGTATTGGTATTACTTGGTAGATTTTAATTATGAATGAACGATTTCTTTTAGGTATAGCTATTGGAGTATGTTTATTAGGTGTTTTGATATTAAGTTTTATTATTTAATTTTGTGGCTTGCGTAGTTCAAGCGCAAGGATTTTGCTATGGTTGAAAATTCTAAACGAATGAGTACGCAGGAAATTACGACACCAAATCCTGATCCAACCGTTTTGACAACGACTGCTTTGTTACGCGAAATTACGGGTTCGCGCGAGTTGGCAGAAATTCTCGTTAACTTTACGCGCGAAATCGTTGAACGGCAGATAAAAGGTGATCGCGAATATATGAACGTTCGGATTAATCATATTGAAAAAACAATGGATGCGTTTCCTGCAAATATTTTAGGAGCCGTTAAACAGCAATCGCTGAATGTAGATGAAAAATTTAAGGTCTATGATCAGCGATTTGACAACATTAGAATTCAGTTTACCGAACGGGATACTAGATCGGAAACCTCCCGAGGTGATGCGACCAAGGCCATCGATGCAGCATTCGCCTCGGCAGATAAAGCAATCAACAAGACCGAAACAGGATTCAAGGATCAGATCACAGAACAAGGTAAGCGCATTGATACTGTAAGCAAGAGTGCAGATGAAAAAAATTCTGCATTGAAAGAGTTAGTTAACGATCAGAAAGATCGAATTACAGCTTTAGAATCCAGGTTGCAGGGTGCAACAATACATAGAACGGAAACTTTATCTTCTAGTTCGTTGCTTATTGCTATTGTTGTAGCGGCAGTAACAGTCATTGGAGCTATTGGTACCGTCGCTTTTATGTTACATAATCATTAAGAAAATGAAATATGTCTGCCGTTCTTCGATGCATGGTCACTTTAAGCGTGAGCAATACACGTTTGCAGCAAATTCATCTTGTTTCCGATGACAGCAGGGATCGAATTGATATTTTTATCAATGCACCAATAGGGATATTTGAACTTAAAAAGGATCGTGAATATCTCGTGCAATTCATACCAGTTCTGCAAGTGGACTAATGTTTAGATGCTACCCAATGTATTTCATCTGAATATCGAGGCATTTTTATATCAGATAATTTTATATTCATTCTTTCATCAGGATGATTTGATTGATTAATATCACAAATTTTCATAGCATCAGCACATTTAGCACGTCTACGACATTCATTTTCATTTCGACATTCACTATAATAACAAGATAAAGACATTTATTTATCTCCTAAAAGAATGAAATTTGTTTAGGTCGTTGAATATAATCTATTTCTTCTAACATCTCTATCGTTCGTTTAATATACCACTCGTAATTTATATCTTGCGGAAATTCTTTTGGAAGGTCCATGCACGGAATCGAACCTTGACTTTCTGCCACCAAATTATCATTCTTAATATAATTAATTGTACCGTGCTCATTTTGTCCATAATACCACCTAACTGTTTTACCTAGGTAATACCCATTTTTGTGGGCACCACCAGTTACATTCTTTACAACTACAAACTTAGTAATATCTTTGCATTCTTTTATCGTTTGTTCAAGTGGAATATTTTGCCCTATTAAGTTTTCAATAGCTTCAATACAAATTTGGGTTGTTGGATTTTTTTGAAATTTCCAATATTGATCTTTGCCGGTTTTACCTCGCCATGGATCATAATAATCATTTTTTCCTTTAAAACTTTTCTTATTCTTAACCGCAAGATATGCATTGACATCTCGGCTATAAATGGCTTCATATTTAGTTTCCTCTGTTATGAAACCTGTTTGTTCTTCCCATTGTTGAATAATATTTAAATATTCACTCTGTTGTTTCTTCGCACACCAAATCAATATTCCATCTGTATTTGCGCTTACAACTTGTATCTTCAATAATTCCAGATTTTCTATCAACATTAGCAGGGCCATCTGACCCGTCAGAGTTATTTGAATAGTAATATTTGGTGCATATAGAACAGAATAAGGTGACCCTGTTTTTCCAAAGGTACCATTTATTGCTATTTTTAGACATTCTGATATACTCGCTTGTTTGGCTTTTTTGGCTGCTAATCTTCGATCAACTAATGTTTGATAAACAGTTAAGAAATCTTGTCTTAGATGTTCGGGATAAAGCCCTTGGTTGAGGATTACAGCCGGATAATAGCTGGCAACATCACGATCTAATAATTCGTATTCGTCATTAGATTTATATGAGACGTTCTTTTCGCTACTGTGTAGTCCGCCAAGTCCTAGGCGATATGTCCCGTTCCCTATTTGAATTTTGAGCCCTTTTAATTCTGCCGGCAGAATAAGTCGACCGCTGTCATCTGTTGAAAATTTTGCTGCTGCGACAATTTGTAGCACTTTTTTAAGTTCTGGTGTTTGGAACTGTAAATAAGTCGGAACGTGATATCTAAGTTCCTGTCGCATAATTTTACCAAGTTCAGGTTTTTTAGGCCATTTACCTGACAATTGTTTTATTTCACTAGAAATGATAGTTTCGGCAATTTGAGCATCGGACTTGCTCATTAAGTCTTGTCGATATTGAATTGATAATTGTTCTCTTAATTGTATCTGTTCTGAAAGATTGTTATATAACAATTTAGTAGTGTTAAGATCGTTAATACAGTAATCACGCACCACATCAATTTCGGATTGCGATAAGATTTTATCATGAGCGAATGGCAAGTCTTGAATACGTGGTGCATGCAATCGTGCTCCATATAATTTAAGTGATCCTTTAAGCGGACAAACCTCAATCAAGTCGATATGATTAGTTTTATGAATTTGAAAGTTATATTGTTTAGCTGCTTCAGCGGGAAATAACGAATTAAAAATAAGATCATTTGATAGTTCTTTAAGTATAGCTGAATTACGAGTTATATAATAATACCAAATCATAGGTAAATCATATTTTATACTATTAAATCCAATAGTTTGATAATTATGCATTATCCAAGAAAGTTTTTGACTATCATGTCGAGTAGAATTTTCAAATAATATTATCTTTCCAGTTTCTAAATGTTTAAATGCAATAAGAAAATAATTTTCATAACTTTCAGTATCAACCATTAATATATTATTAAAGCCTTTATACATTAATATTTCATTATCTGTCATCAATTCGTATTGAATAAAGTCTCTTACAATATATGGCTTTAACTTAACGCAGCTATCGTTAAGCGTAAGTCTGCCAATATCGTCAAAGTTAGTTTTCATGACTTGACGAGAGCACGAATGCGAGCGGCTACAGTTTGCAGTCGATCTATTTCATCCTTCAGTTCCCGCATGCGGACTTCGGCGGCATTCCTCTCTTCTTCAAGGGATAGGCGCAATGTCCGCTCAGTTGCGGCATCTCGTTTCGCTTGCTCGATCTCCTGCGCCTGCGCAGCGAGGGCAATCACCATGTCAGCGATCAATTCCCACATATCGCCCGGCATGTATGATCGGTTCGCCTCGTGCAAATCAACCTCATGATTTGCATGCGCGATCAGTTCTGAGGTGTCACTCATTTCATATCCTTCCTGCGATGACCCCTCTACAATTATCACCATACCATATTAGCATATAACTATTATTGTGTATTCCTGGTGCTATAAAGTCTATTTGTTTAACATATGGCCGAATAAGTTTCAACTGTTTAATTGAATAAATCGGTCCTGCAGGAATACCATAACATTCATATGTTGCACCTTCGTTGCTATCAGCATGTGTTTTAATTAATCCTTGATCAAAATAAACGCATTCATCAGCAAAAGGTTCGATAGCATCAATAGCTTTCCAAAAATCATTTGGTACTGGCCAAAGATTACATTTAATATCTAATATATTTCGAATATCTGGCCATGGTTCTGCATAAAATTGAGTACGCAGCCAACTTTCATCTTCAAAATAGAATGTTGTGCTTGATTGACTAAAGCCGAATTTAGTAAGTTTCTTTTGTATCTTACTTAATGTTGTCGCAAATATTTTAGGTATTGCGATACCATAAGGTAAATCGATCCCGTGCCAAAACTCCATCATGACATGCCGATTTGTAGCCAATACAGAAGCGCCAGCGATCAATATGGATGCGGTTATAACGCTTTGGGCTGTCTCACTAGCCAAGGGCGCAACAGCCTCTACAGCCTCTTTAAAACGATCATCTATTATGGCTTGTGATCCATCAGGTTTTGCAACTCCAAGTAGTGAAGGCTCGATGCAAGGAACAATACATTTAAACTTACCTGATTTAATTGATAATCTATTATTATCGAGTTGTGTGATTGATAAATTATCCCCACACTTAGATAGTGCTTGTACTATTAATTCGGCATTAGGGGCGCAGTTGATATCTTCACTAATATTGCAACCGATTGCCAAAATACCATTGAATACAATAATGCTGTGATTGTGTAAAAGAACATGAGTTTCATTAGGTGAACCTTCTAACTTGCATATTAAATTAGCAAACTTTAAAGCTTCAAGTAATTTCGAATGATTATTTTCAACTTTTGCACGATATTTAAGACGCGACATTTTAGAAAGGTATTTCCTTTATATCAGCCCATTGTGGGCATCCATACGCGATAACTTTAGCAGGTGGTCGTTGATTACATAAGTTGCATATTTCTTCATTCTCATTAAAATTAAGACAGTTTAAGCAACTTTGATAAATAGGTTCTATATATTCAATAGTGTGTGCTACAGCTATTTGAATATCATATCTCGCAGTAGGATGTAATGTAGGTTTCATTTTTCATATTTGCTTTTTAATTTAGCTAATAATTCTTTTTCTTCTGTTTCTTGATTTTTTAATCGTTTTTCTTGAGAATATTTATCTATAGCAGCATTATAACGTCGCATCCCGTCTGCATAACTTTCTTCGAAAAATGTTATTACTCGTTGATCAACTCCATTAAAATCGTCACAATAATTAATGTACATTTCGGTTTTATATTTTTTATCGTGAAAATCCATTTCTAATTTTATATTAGCTCTATGATCACCCATTTTTATTCACCATTCGTGTCCTACGATTTCGGGAAAGCGTTTATTACACCATACTTTAATTCGCTTTGGTATTCGAAGCTGCGACATATATTGTAAAGCTTGTTGTGTTGTTTTAGGTGGTTCACTTTTATGTCGCTGTCTCCACCAATCTCTTGCCATTTTACCAGTTACCCCAGGATGCTCCAAACATATCCATTCTCGAAAGGATTGTAAACCACAAAAATATGTTACTTTCATTGATTGTGGCGAACCTATTTTATCATGCTGACTATATATAACCCTATCCACATTGAACTGCTCAATAATAGGTAAGTCAGAACGTAAGATAGCATCAGTTCCAGCTTTTGGAATAAGTTTAGTTTGAAAGATAAATTCTTCTCCGCATTGACAGCATATGCGAGCGCTAATATGATTGTAAGCGCCACAGTTATCGCATAGCTTAACTGGTATGTCACCTTGTTTTTCTCCTTTGCGTCTTGGTATTATTGGATCATTAATAGGACCAAGGCGAGGAACGTTGCGACCATAGTCAAGCACAATGCAATTTTGCTTTCCATTAGCAGGTCTCGTCCCTCTTCCGAGTTTTTGAATATGTAAAGGAATAGACATAGTAGGGCGAAAGTCACCAATGATATCAATATCAGGATGATTAAAGCCGGTTGTAAGTTTGCTAAAGTTGACAATTGATCTTAACTCCCCTGCTTTAAAAGCTTTGATAGCAGCATCATTATATTCTGACTTTTGTTTCGAATGAACCGCGGCACAGTCAATGCCAAAACTACTTAACATCGATGCTATATGCTCGGCGTGCTTGATACCACTTGAAAATATAAGCCATGATTTTCGATTCTGCCCCGCAGCAACCATTTCTCGTAAGCCTTCATAAGTAATTTTTTCTTTATCTGCAGCATCTTCTAATTGACTTAAAATAAATTCACCTTTTGTCATGCCCACACTACTTGTATCAATTTCTGTCTTGGTTCGCAATGGAATTAATGGGCAAAGATATCCTTCAGCAATTAAACGATTAAATCCGTCTATTCCGGTTAGATCGTGAATAATATCGGTAAATAGGCCACCATCGGTAAGTAAACCTTGACCCATTCTGAAAGGTGTTGCGGTCATTCCGATGACTTTAAGATTTGGATTGATGATTTTCAATCCATTGATGAAAGTTAGATACATGCTACTTTCATCTTGATTTACTAAATGTCCTTCATCAATAAAGATTATATCTCTGTGACCAAACTGTAGAGGATTCTTGATTGCGCTTTGGATGCCAGCGTATATAATCGGCAATGCAATATCTTTTGATTTTAATCCAGCACTGTAAATCCCTAGGGGAACCTGGGGCCAAATATAATTCAATACATCTGCATTTTGTTCGATTAGTTCTTTCACATGTGTAATCATCATGAAGCGTTGTGTCGGCCATACCTTCATTATCCTTTCTATGAAAACTGCTGGAATACAGGACTTACCTGTTCCGGTTGGCCAGCTAATTAACGGGTTACCTTTATTTCCGTTTGCAAAATAATGCCAGATACAGTCAAGAGCGTCTTCTTGATATGCGCGAAGCTTAATCATTGTCCATTTATCGAGATATGTTGTGGGCAACCAGTCTTTACGAAATCCATTGGGATAATTTGTTCATATAATTTACAATACCATTCTGCATTCGGATCAGGTTGGGCATTTCTACAACTACGACAATTTTTCTCGACAGGTTTATTATTATGACAGATATCGCTAAAATGACAATATTTACATTCGTAGAAGCTTGGATTTTCCGCAATGCGTGGTGGTGGTATTTGTGATGATATAATATCTTGCGCTTTCTTTTCTAATTCTTTTCCTAGGTTCCAGTCAAGTGGAACTATTTCGATTGTGATATCACTATCATTCTTATTTTCAATTAGATAAAGTCCATACTTTAATTGGTAGTGTAATCCATATTGGCACATTTGGGCGTAGTGCTTGGGCTTAGCTTTAATAACACCTTTTTCTGCTACATCATTATATGCGCTGCCAGTTCCATTTGTTTTAAATTCATTTAACCATACTAAATCTTCAGTAATATTATATCGTTTTGGTGCTTGACAAATTCCATCAAGCGAACCTCCATAATGCCCATTACAAGCTGATATGCGAAATTGTGCATACTCGTTTAAAGCATTTTGTCTAATTTGAAATCCTATAGCTTGTAAATATTCAATAAATCTTGGTTCGGCATTATTTCCAATTTGAAATAAGCGTTGCATTCGACCATCGAATTTTTCTTCTTTAACCCATCTAAATATATACCATAGCTTTCGAGAACATTTTTCACCCATTACAGATGCACCTAAATGTTCTCTATGTCCTGTATTATATTTAATAGCACAATATTCATTAATATCTTGCTTGATTTGTGCAGCAAGTTGCCAGCGATCACCTTGATTTTCAAGATTAATCATTTATATTTCCTAGCTACGCCACATAATTAATTGCATGAGTTGATATTCTTGACCGCGCCCTATGTAGCATAATCGATAACCAAACGGAGAATATCTTTCTGATAGCCGATCCTCATGCTAACCGACCCGAAAGGTGGTTATCGATTATCTCGCTCCCCATGGTGGGGTTTTAGATGCAGTACCTTGTGACCACCCTGTTGGATTTTGTTCGGTTTGTTGTGGTGCAGGATTATTCCATGCTGGTGTAGGATTATTAGCTTGTTGGCCTGCTCCCCATCCGCCATTTGATCCTTGTGCCATTGGTGGATTTGTTTGATTAGGTATTGAATGTTGACCACCCATGGGAACAGGTGCCGTTGCCGGTGCTTTTCCCGGTTCATTGCCATGAATGTCAAACACTCGCTTCAATTCGACATAGCCACCTTGCGGTTTTTCTGCTGTTGGTTCCTCACCTTTCTGATATCCAATTCGCATCTTGCCGCGGGCTTGTAGCAATTCTCTTCCTTGGTTTTGCCAATTGATCTTATAAACTCCTGTTGCATGACAGAGTGCCGATAATTGTCCATGCGCAATTTCAACAGCCTTAGGCTCAGTGTTCCAAATATTATAGCGATGTACAATCGATCCCCGAGGCGAGGTAAATTCAACTTGAAAATAACCACCGCTATTATCCTTAGTTGACTTAATTTCACATCCTGTAATAGTGAAATCAAAATCACCTACGGGATGTGCTTCGCCAGCTTGGCGAGGCTGAAATTGAGATGCGTCGAAAACACCTGTAACTTGTCCATTGCTCATACTTGTTTCTCCTGCGTGTTGCTCACAAATTTCCAAAACTTTTTTGCTATATCTAGTGCTGCATTTTCACTTGAAAATTCAAAGTGTTTTAATGCTAATTCTAAACACTTAAATTTTATTTCTATTATTTGCACGTCATCCATTTAAAATGTCTCCGGTTTAGCGATTGCGCGAGTTATTGCCATCAATCCTTGTTGCAAGTTAGTTTTACCAATTGCAAGCCATCGTTTATCGATATCATGCATTTGATCTACTTTATCACACATTTTACCAATTTCAATACCCATATATTTAATAAAATTGATAGCTTCGACCTCATGAACAGATAATTTACGATAGCCTTTAATTTGGTCTGTTGGGTCTAGCAATGCTTTCGGTAGTTCCATTTGATGTTCCTGATTCTCTTTACTATCGTGCATCACTCTTTCCTTTCCTAGTTTCTCATATATAAGTTGTGATTCGCTGGTAGTGTGAATACTTTTCATTTATTTAACTGTTGAATTTGTTCAATAACAGCACGAGCAACACTTGCTGTATATTCAACAAGCTGTTTTTTGTTACATATTAATGTATCATCTTTACATTCAATAAATCCTATACTAATTGCTGCATTTATCATATTTTGTTCATCTTCGCTCATTTCATTGCCTTTGCGATAAGTTTTCCAAAGTGGGGTTCTTCATAGTCAGCTAACATTCCAGTTCGATCACGACTTAGCACATCAATTGATCCATTACACTGAAACGATCTTACTTGCCCTTGTCCTGGCACATTATGAATGCCCAAGTGCAGAATTTCATCATATAAATGAGGAATGTCAACATTTAATTGTTGTCCTGCCCAATATGGTCGTTTCATTCCATCAACGGTAGTTTCTTTAGCTACAAGATAACAATGCTTTTCGCGAGTATAATAAAGAGTACGAAGGTGTGCCATAGTTTGAGTGGCCATTTCACCATAAGCTTTAAGACCATGTTTATTATCTTTTAGGGCTTGTAATAAATAAGTATCTGCCATTTGTGATGTGCTATCAATAGCAAGAGTATCAAAGTTTTTTGTTTCAGATGAATTGAAGAACCATTTAAAGAAATCATCGATAGCATTAATTGTGAAAGCTTGATATGTGGGGATATTGGTACCACGCAACGACAGTAATCCAGGTTCGCAAGCTAATAAAACAGGTCTAGGACAAGTTCCAATAAGTGGAGTTTTAGCTGATCCGGGCGGACCATAAATTATGCTTTTAACTCCAAATTGATTAGCAAAATCTTTTGCTGGTTTTAAATCTCTAATATCCATAATGACAACCTAAATATAACCCAACAAGAAATGCAATTAAATATTTAATCCATCTACCTTCAAAGTAATAATTAAGACAATTTTCTATATTTATCATTTCTTAGCCTTTTTAGGTTCCTTAATAGTCAATGTAGGTGCTGCTTCATTGATAGTCAACATTTCAGAACATATTTTAAGAATTTCGATAGCTGATTTATCACCTTCCTTAGCTTGCTCTTGCAAATTGTGATACTCTGTTAGCAAGAATGAAGGTGACCAGCTAACCAATCTATCAGCTACGAATGCACCTTGATTACCAATAGCAGATATCTTATCAAGACAAGTTTCAACAATTTTGTTTTCAGCTAATTTATAATTGAATTTAACACCAGCTTTTAATTCGTATCCGGCACCTAATGCAAGTGTGTTAGTACCTTCCTGCTTATTTGGAAAGCATCTATCAACAATATATTTACGCAATTCCATTTCACGTTCTTTAAGCTTATCAATATCATCTTTAAGTTTTTGATGCTCCATAAGCAATGCATCTCTATCCATTTTATCGTATGGACTTTGTTGAGAGTTAAAAGGATTTGAACTTACACCAAATTGAATAGACATTTTAATTTTTCCTTTGATTATTGTTCACTTGTTTTTCCTCAATCATAGGTGAACTTTCAATTATTTGAACTTGCTGACATTGTAAGCCGTATTGTCCTGATCCATCTTCATTTATGATGGGTTCACCATTATCATTAAGTAATTGTATAACTCCCATAACAATAGTACGAAATTTAATAGTTGTACCATCAGCAATCTTAACAATCATCCATGGTTCATCAGCAGAAATAACTTTAATAGATCGAGTTTTAGGCATTTGTGCTCCTAAATGAATTTACCCGGTGACTTTAAATAAACTTGCAGCTATTTAAAGTCTTAAGGCGGCCGGTACAACCTTGCTTAATGACCGAGGATGCCTTGGGGGACGTTCAATCATTAAGCATCCTCACTTTTATACGGAATAATTTTGAAGTCAAGTGAAAAGATGACTTGACTACGAATTTTTTATCTTTCATCATTTAAAAGCAAACTGAGGAATAAAATCATGGATAAGGAATAAATTCTCATGTTTAAGAATACATACCTAAAGACAGAATGGCGTGATGAAATATTAGAGCTATTAAATACACGTCCTGTAAATATTAAATATGAAGATATTGCTAAAGTAACTAAATTACATAAAAATTGGTTATCTATGTTTGCACGTGGTCGAATAACTCATCCATCAGTTAATGCAATGAATACTTTACATGATTACCTTGTTGAACAAATGAACAGTAAAAATGACAAATCAATATGAATGCATTCCAAATGAACTTAAACAACTTAAACAATGGTGCTGTTGGAGATATGAAGATGGACAATCACGAAAACCTACCAAGGTTCCTTATATTCCTGGGACAGATATTCATGCTAACGTTTCCGATGCTACTACTTGGGTTGATTTTAATACTGTTATTAATACTGTAGGAAATTATGATGGTATTGGTTTTGTATTTAGTACTGGTGATCCTTATAGTTTTATTGATCTTGATGATTGTGAAGGTAATCAAGCTGACTTAGATAGACAAATAAAAATATTTAGAGAATTTAATAGTTATGCTGAAATAAGTCCATCTGGTAAGGGATTACATATAATTGTTAAAGGTGTTGTGCCATCTGGGCGCAGGCGTTCCCACATTGAAATATACTCATCACAACGATATGCAACATTTACAGGTCACACCTATCCAGAAAATGAACCTGTTAAACCTATTAAAGATTGTCAATCGTTACTTACTCAATTATGGGAGCAAATGGGTGCAGGTGCTCCTGCAATACATCTTTTTAAAGGCGATGATCAAGAAAAATATACTGATCTTGAAATTATAAATCAAGCAATTGAAGCAGTCAATGGGGATAAATTTAAGCAACTTTATTATGAAAAAGATGCTTGGAAAGATATTTATCCTTCACAATCTGAAGCTGATTTTGCATTAATAGATATTATAGCTTTTTATACACAAAATCGAAAACAAATTGAACGCTTATGGAAATTATCCGTACTTGCAAATAGGCCAAAAGCATATCTTCGTAAAGATTATTTAACACGGATGATTAATAAATCCTTCGATCGAATGCTGCCACCACTTGACTTAGATGGATTTAAAATAGCTTTAGAAGATAAAATAGCAGCTTCGTCTAATGGCAAGACAACGGTTTTTGATACCGTAAATATAGGTTCGACTCCTGTAGCTGCTGCCACCACGCTTCCGCCGGGCCTTCTCGGAGAAATCGCACAATTCATCTATGCGGCTGCTCCGCGCCCTGTTCCTGAGATAGCCCTAGCTGCTGCCATTGGCCTAATGGCTGGCATATGTGGTAGAGCATATAATGTATTAGGAACCGGACTTAATCAATATGTATTGGCATTAGCAAAAACAGGTCGCGGGAAAGATAGCATTTCATCAGGTATAGATAAATTAATGAACTCAATTAAGTTTACCGTACCAACATCACCGCGCTTTCGTGGACCAGCTATTATTAATTCCGGTCAAGCATTAATTAAGCATCTTTCGACAACATCAAATTGTTTTGTATCTGTGCTTGGTGAATTTGGATTAACGATAGATAGAATAAGTAATAAATATGCTAATTCTGCCGATAAGATGCTTTATCAAATGTTACTAGATTTATATAATAAGTCAGGTCATGGACAAACATTACAAGCATCTATTTATTCAAAGAAAGAAGATAATGTTAATTTAACTGAAAGCCCTTCATTAACTATTCTTGGAGAAAGTACACATAAGATATTTTATAATGTACTTAATGAAGATATGATTGCAGCGGGACTTTTGCCTCGCTTTTTAATTATTGAATATAATGGTGATAGAGTAGAGTTAAATGAAAATCATTATCAAGTGCAACCCAATTGGCAATTAAAGGAACGTTTTGAGGCGCTGGTTGCTTTTGTCGAATTAACAATGCATCGAAAAAATGTAATTGAAATTAAATGTGATCCTGAAGCAGCTAACATGCTACGTGCATTTGATAAAGCAACAACTAAACAAATCAATTCTGCAAAAGATGATGTAATTGAAGAACTATGGAACCGTGCCCACATTAAGATATTACGCTTGGCCAGTTTGATTGCAGTCGGTGTTAATATAAGTGATCCTATTATAATTCCTGCGTATGTTCAATGGGCTATCAATCTTGTTGAAAATGATATTAAGATGCTTTCGGCTAAATTTCAAGCAGGAGAAATAGGTCAAGATCATCAGGAAATAAAACAAATTAATGAGGTTAAACGCGTTATTAAAGAATATGTTACAAAAAATTGGGATCAGGTTAAAAGTTATTCATTAACTGAAAAAATGCACGAACATAAGGTTATTCCTTATGTATATATTAATAAGAGATTGTCTCCAACTGCTGCATTTAAAATACAAGGAACCAAAGCTATGTGGAACGCTATCAAATCATTATGTGATATTGATGCAATTAAGGAAGTTCCTAAAAGTGACTTAGTTAATAGGTTTGGTTGCGGTCAACGATCGTTTATTGTGAGTAACTTTAATTTGATAAATAAGTAAATACCCTTAACATTAAATAAAGTTAACTGTGATAAAAATGTCACATTACTAGAAACGCTAGAATACTAGAATGAATATGAACAAATGTTCATGTCTCTAATCTGCCCTCTAATGTTGTACTAGCAGCTAAGTATATGAAAAATAAAAAGTTCTAGCCTCTAGCGATTTCTAGGCGGTGCACCCCTATACCCTCTCACTCTCGATAGGTTAATTACGTTCGTTAATTAAATACTTATATGTAAATACTCTTAACATTATTTCTCTTACTAGATATTACTAGAGAGATAGAAAGAGAGAGATATCAAGAGGTTAAGAGCTAGTGCAAAAGCTAGAGGTACCTAGAATCAGTTGATCCTAATCAATGTAACAATTCGTGATCGAAAAAGAGTTGACTTATTTAATGAACCTGCTAAGATAGCAATATCAGATAAGGGGGATGTAACATGACTAAGAAAGAAGCAGCAAAGCGCAAAGCGGATTGGTCAAAAGCTTTAGCCGAAGGTCGCGTAGTTCGTTATAATAATGGAATGCAATTGCGTTCTTTTGCGTCAATTGTTGAAGCAGAAGATTTTCTTAAAATAGTTCGCGAAATGGATAAGAATGCAATTCGTGTTCAAGTGTAATTGTGTGGGCATGTTACAATTCGTGATTGGACTTATTTAAGAAAGGAAATAAAATGACAATGATTGAGAAGGTTGCTAATAGTATTCGCGATAGTTTTAATTCGAATGATGTTGATTGCTATCCATTAGCTAAAGCAGCTATTAAAGCAATGAGGCATCCAACTAAAGAAATGATTATTGCTGGTTGGAGTTGTTTTAATACTAAATTAGAATTACCATTGACGCGATATCGTGCTATGATCGAAGCGGCACTGAATGAAATGCCAAGCTCGCAGGATTAATGCTGATGCGAGGAATTGGCTTGGAGTCATCGGAGTGCCTCCTGCTGTTGAGAGGCCTTAAATTAAAGGACAAAGAGCGAACATGATTACAGCATCGATTGTTTTGACGCCTGAGCGGCTTGCGAAATCAGATAGCGAAGCAGGACATCAAGCAGCTATCTTTTGCTACTTTCAACAGAATATGGATAAATATCCATTAGCACAATTATTGTTTGCAATTCCGAATGGTGGATTGCGCAATAAGATCGTTGCTGCTAAGCTTAAGGCAACTGGTGTTAAAGCTGGCGTACCAGATATGTTTTTGCCAGTTGCAAGGGGCGACTTTCATGGTTTATTTATTGAACTTAAAAAAGGTCATAAACAATCCATAAATGAAGAACAAAAATATTGGTTTATTAACTTGCATCAACAAGGTTATGAATGTATAGTTTGTTTTGGTTGGGAACATGCTATAAAAACTATAATTGGATATTTGGAGCAAGATTGAAATGAAAATAGATCGTTTGACAAAGCTTAAGCAATTGCTTGCTGATGAACTTAAATCTGATAAGCCAGGATTGCTTTATATCGATGATTTGAAACTTAGTATTGATCGTATTGAAAGTACGATAGCTAGAGTTAAATTTCATGTTGGGGATGATTATGAAATGGTGAAAGTATGAAAGAATATAAGCCTCAACCTAATATGATGCAAATTGCAGAAATAGGCGGCTTGTCGGAATTAACTAATGAACAAAAGGAAGGTATTGCAATCGCAGCATGGATTTGTCGTAGTTATGGTGCTGGGGATATTTGGGCCGAGGTTATTGAATGTCATGGTGAGCAACAACGTGCTAGATATTGGATGAAAGTTGAAATGGTGAATAAATGATAATTTATTTAGTTATCATAATGACGATAAATGGTCAAGATTTTGAACGTAGACAATCTATGGATAGTGAAGAATTGTGTTGGCAGAATGCAGCTAGTGTTTTTAAACAATTGCGTGAGGAACATGGGGAAGAATTAACTGGTTTAGGTGTAGGTTGTGTATTTAAAAAAGATGGTGATCCGGCATGATTAAATATCGCGTTCAATATTTTAATGATCAGCATGAATTATGTTGGTCTGGTTGGCGTGATATTAACGAGTCTATTAAAGAGAAAGCAATAACATCTTTAGAATTTGATCAAGAAATTAGTTGGGAAAGGTCTAATGAAATTATGCGTGAGATTATGCGATGAAGATGGTTACAAAGAAAGAAGCTCAGTATGTTGAGCAATCGAAGCTTCAAAAGTGTAAAGATTGTAGTATGTTTCGTAAGCCGGATAAGTGTACATTAGTTGAGGGTGAAATCTATCCTAATGGGCATTGTAAGTATTGGAGTAAGTTACCTATTGAAAACGATGATTGGGATTGATTATGAAACGCTGGTCAATAAAAAATCAGGATGAAATGATTAATCGATTTTTAAATGGTGATAGTTTTACAGTTATAGCTAAAGATTTTAATGCAAGTCGTAATCAAATTGCTGGTATAATATGGCGTAGTGGTGCTACACGTTTATTAACTCGTACTAAAAGATATTTTTCAAAACATGGTAAAATAAAGGAAATGAATTATGGCACAACGATTAATTAGTTTTTCATATACTTATGCTGATGATAAGGGTAATATCAACACTATTAATAATGTTGATGGTGCTCAAATTCATGAAGTAGCAGCATCGTTTAAAGCACCTATTGTAGTTAGCGGTTCAACATATAATAAGCAACAGAATTCTAGGACTAGGAATATGAGTGCTGCATAAAGCGCACCCTCCCCTTTAGGGGAGGGTGAAAGTTGCCTCCTTTCTTAGTTTTTGCTGTGACAATCGATATAGAGTGCTGCACCAATTCGTGTCATAGCATAGATCAATGCAGGGATTGCCAAGCCGAGCAGGATAGCTGGTGCAAGTTTCCATCCCGTAGTTTGTGAAGCAAAAGCAAAGGCGTTCATCAGAGCCGAGCCAACAAGCGTACCGATGATCGCAGGCTTGGTGTACTGCGAAATGTGCTTGCGTAGCTTGTCAGTTGCTGCCATAAGTGTCGCTGCTTCCAGGCTAACAAATCCAAGATCGATACCAACTGCCATTGCCCAACTTTCCCAAGTAGCTGCGCTAGTTACGATTTCAATGCCCTGGGCGAGATGGCAGAGCGAAAGACCAGTAAGCGTAACAGCAACAATACCGACTGCAGTTGAAGCAAGTTTTTGACGACGCATAGCCTTAGCAAAGTGGTTGCGCTTAGGCTTGTTGATCGGGCGAACATCGGGCTTACCAATCTTGAGAACTTGTGCGGTCATGTTGCATCCCCCTGTTAAGAGTTGAAGATGATGTTTCGAATGATCCACTTGATGAATTCCCACATTGTCTTGCCCTTCGTTTTGATGATCGTAATATAGCTGTTAAAGATGGATTGTCAAGTGTTCGAATGAAATATTTAATCACAAAATTGTGATCGAAAAAGAGTTGACTTAAATAGTTTAACCGTTTAAGTTGGTGAAATCAGATAGGAATGAAGGGGACGCAAATGAATATTATAACCTATCATTCGAGCAATGCTAAGCCCCACGAAGCTTGGCTAGCTTATGTCGAGCTAGCTAATGGCGAGCAATGGCTTGTGCGATGCACTGGTCATACCGAATTGGAAGCCAAGACAAAGGCGCAAATTCTTTGGGATAGGGAACAGAAAAAGTATGCATTGTCGAATGCAGTCAAAGATGTAGAACCTATTAAAACAGGTCGTGGTGCTCATTTGCATGGCTTAGCTGGCAAAGTGTGGGTAATTAATCGTAGTACGCATCATTTGTGCAGGATTGATCCAAATGAACTTGCCAGCTATGAAGTGAAGGGATATGTTAAAGGGGGGCCACGTTCGAAATAATATTACCAAATGTTTGTCAAAAGAATAATTTTATAACCTAATTATTTAATTGACTTATTTAGTTAAAGCGTTTAAGTTACAGCTATCGAATGGAAATAGGAGGGGTAAATGGCAAAGGATAAAACAGGTCTGGCAAGCCTATCGGAAGGACGTACTGATATTCATTGGATTGATCCAAATAAGATTAATGTTCGAGTTGATTGGAATAGTCGAGATTTTAATGATCCGACTAATCAAGCTCATATTGATCAATTGGCGCTTTCAATTGGTGAAATGGGTGTTAAGGAACCATTAACAGTTATATGGCAAGAGAATGCTGCTTGGTTGATTGATGGTGAATGCCGTTTGCGAGCGGTTTTGAAAGCTATCGCTGCTGGTGCACCGATTAAGACCATTCCAGTTAAATCGGAAATGCGTTATGCGAACGATGCTGATCAATTGTTTAGTCAGTTTGTTCGTAATAGTGGCAAGCCGTTTAGTCAAATGGAGAATGCAAAGTTGTTTAGGAGGTTGCTTGATTTGGGTTGGCAACAGAATGATATTGCTAAGAAAGCTGGTGTGACGCCTGCAAGGGTTAGTCAGATTTTGGATTTGCTGGCAATGCCTGAGCCTATCAAACAGATGGTGACAAATGGGCAGGTTTCGGCTAGCATGGCGCAAGCGACGTTGAAGGAACACAATCCTGGCAAAGCTGTTGAGGTTTTGAAGGATGCTGTTGCGGTTGCGAACAGTGAAGGTTCGCAACGGGCTATGCCGAAGCATGTTGAGACTGTGCCGGTAGCTAAGCCGCCGGCTGGCAAGCGTAGTTTAGCAATTGAAGCTGCTGTAAAAGAAGCTTTTGAATATGCTGATGTGGATGACTCGACTGAAGATATAGTTATTATTAAAATGCCGTTCGAGCAATGGGAAGCTATTAGAAAGGCGTTGAAGCTGTAAAAAATAAGTTGACAAAGCTAACGAAGCCGTTTAAGTTAGCTTTTGTCAACTCGGAGGAATGAAAATGGCTTATGCAGTCCATAACTTTAAGACGAAGAAAGCTTTTAAAGAAGCTGTAGCAAAGCAGAATGAACAGCTTAAATTGCATCAACCTGAACATGCTTTTAAGGTTCGTGCTTATCAACCCGGTCTTGGTCCTGATCTTTCTAATTATACAGGTTCGGTGTATCTCGAAGGTCCGCATTGGCCTGCTGCTCACACTTGGTATGCTGCTTGTGAAATGAAAGATGGTGTAATAATTAAGGTGAAATAAATGCGTGATATTGTAGAAGCTGCGATTATCACAATTTCGCTTGCTATCACCATATTATTTTTTGTAGTGGTGTTCACATGATATATTTTAAATTATGGCTATTATTTAATATGTTAGTATTTATTTGGCTTACACGTTCTGCGAATATGTGAGGGGGTTAAAATGAAAGAAAGTCTTGGTGATATGATTAAGGTTATGGTCTTAGCTAGACTGCAAAGTGAAGGAAAATTTCTTGAAAATTTAAATAAAGAAGAAATTAATTTTTATGTTAATGATGTTGCGCAAGATTTAAAATTTGCTCTTGATATTGTGATAGCTGCAAATGGTTGATATCGAAATAGTTACTCGATCAAATCGTTTAGCAAAGATTATAACTTATGAATGAGATAGCGTCTGCTATTAAAAGTTTAGCTGCTGCTATATTTTTTGGGTTACTGCTTCATGGATGTTTTATGGAAATGTCGGCTTCTTTAATTCATATGCATTAAAGGATTTAATTTATGATGATTAAATTATTAATAGTAGCTTCATTGCTTTTACCTGTCGTTAATTGGAATATGGATCAATTTACTGAGCAAGAGCAAGCAATTCGAAAGAAATTTTTTAAAGCTGGTAATTTACCATATATTAAAGCTGATGGAACAAGAGATTCAATTCAAATTCCTTGTTGTGGGGAAGGTGATGCTTACGAAGCTGATGATTTAAGAATTGATCAAGATGGAAATATAATTGCTATTTTAACTTGCACTGATCCTCGCAATTGTGTAGCTATTCCTAATAAAATTGAACGTGCTGCCGGAACTGAAATTGCGATACCTGAGTTGAAAATTCTCGTTCCTGGTAAGCCTATCAATAATACAGGGCACGGATGGGTTTTTTTAGGAATAGCCGATGGTCATGTTATTTGTTATTCTCGGCCTGGGGGGATTTAATTATGAGTGATTTATTTCCATATGATGAACAACAAAGGGATGTTGTTCGAGATGATTATGCTCAATATTCACATAAAAAGAAACTTTTAGATGTTACTATTTTAGTTTTTGATAAGGATGATAATTGTATTCGCGAACATAAAAAGAATTTTAAGGATAAAGATCATCGAAGATGGTTAAATACAATGTTGTATTGGGCTATCTCTAATGGATATTCAATTGAAATAAATTCATAAGATGAATAGTAGAGAGTATAGAGCTATTATAGCTCGTATTAGCCGAGTTTTGATTAAAAAACATTTTCCAGAATTTAGACGTAATGAAAATGAATTAATGTTATTTTCAAGTGAATTAGCGCGTAATGTGCATGCGCGTATGTATGGTGCTAATGTTGATGGTGTTGATAGTCCGATATGGCAGAATGTTGACAGAATTAATGATGGTCGTGCTAAGCCTTGTATTGAAGCTTCTGAATTGTTGAAAGGGGAATGAAATGCCTACACATAGCACATCTGCTTATCAAGATAGTGATAGGAAATGGGTTGTGTTTTGTAAAAAGTGTGGCATCGAAGAACCCTTTGAAAGTCAAGAGTGTTCGGAACGATATGTACGATTACAAGAATTGTCTGAAGCTAAACAACTGAGACAAATTGATAGAGATTGGGGCAAAAAATTGCCGTTTAAAAGTGGATTACCGCTTGACGAAGAAGAATGAAAGAAATATAAATAATTTTATTGCAATGATGCAATTTTGAAACAAAGGTACAGAAAAATGGCTAAAAAGAGTACAGTTCTTAAGGCTGTTGAGTCGAGCGTCGATGTTGAGTTGCTGAAGCAAATTGGTAGCGGTCAAGTGCAGCAGATTGATCGTGATAATGCAATGCCATTGCTACAGCATCAGCCTCCATTGATTGAATGTGGTTCTGTTGATATGCAAAGTGGAATGGCACCTTGTCGATTAAGTGAAGCAGGTCAGCATTATTTAAATGGTGGCATGAGTACAGCTAAGCATGTTGAAGCAGTTAAGACTGAGTATGGTATTATTACCAATGCAACGTTGCCGCCTTCGCGTCGTGGTCAAAATCTTGGTGGTGGTGGTGCTCCAGTTAAGTATCCGTTCGATGCTTTAGAGGTTGGTGGTTCCTTTTTTGTCCCGGCTACCGAGAAGCGTCCTGATCCGTTGAAGGTCTTGGGTGCAACAGTCAGTAGCGCGAACATGCGTTATGCGGAAGAGACTGGTGAAATGCGTACAGTAACGCGAGCTAAGCGTGGTGAAAAGAATCGCGCAGTACGTGACGAACATGGCGAGAAGATCATGGAGACTAAGCAAGTTCCTGTTTATAATTTTTCGCGTAAGTTTGAAATTCGTGGTGTTGAAGCAGGAAAGAGTTATGGTGCTTGGGTTGCTCCTGCCGATGGTGTGTTGATTGGTAGAGTTAAGTAATTTGTGAAGCACCTGTAAATTTAGAAAGCCCGCGCTAGTTCCAAGAAAGCTAGTGCGGGCTTTTGTTTAAGGATTAATTAAAATGGGAAAAAGTAGACGTGATCATAAATCATTAAAACCTGGATTAGAATTGGGAATGGGTATAAATAGTCCTAATGATATACATGAACCGCTTACTTGGAATGGTCCCACTCATATTCCATCAATAAATGAACGTGCTCAGATATCGACAACGAGACGTAAAGTTAAAGTTACATTACCTAAATTAAAATTTATGGAAGATGATTATGAAAAAACCTAATTTAAATGGACCTGAAAGCATCGCTGGTATGAATTTGCCAGTTCGCGATTATGTAAAATCTTTTCTACTTAGTGTTGTTGTTTATGATTTGAAAACCGATAAGATAATTCTTGACACCCAAATGGATTATGGTAATCAAATGCATCGAAAATGGCTTGGTAAGTTAACATTTTTTTGTTGTACGTCCGGCTACTCCGTTGAAACTATGGCGTTAACAGATCGTGAGAAAGATAAGTGATTAAATCTGGAATTTATAAAATATTGAATTTAATTGATGGAAAATTTTATATTGGTAGTACAGCTAATTTTATATATAGATGGAAATTGTATGAACAAAGATTAAATTACGGTGATCATCATAGTCAACATTTGCAAGCAGCTTGGAATAAGTATAGTGCAGATAATTTTGAATTTATAGCATTAGAAGGTGTAGAAGATTTAACAAAATTGATTGAGCGTGAACAATGGTGGATTGATTTTACTAAATGTTATAATAAAAAGATTGGATATAATGTTAGAAAAATAGCTCAATCGTGCATAGGAATTATTAGAAATGAACAATCAAAATTAAAATCATCAATAGCAATAAAATCGAGTGAAAAATTTAGAAAATATTCACAATCAAGAGTTGGACGGCCCAGAAAGCAAGAGACAAAAGATAAACTTAGTTTAGCTCATATAGGAAAAATAAAAACAGAAGAACATAGAAGAAAAATATCACAAACTTTAACAGGTAGAAAAACACAACCTTGTTCTGAAGAAAAGAAAATTAAAATTGCTGCTAGTTTAAGAAAAAGAAAACAATTGACATTAGCTAAAATAACGTATGTAATTGAACTGTAGATCATGTAACAACGGATATATTGTTGAGACGTGCAAAGCAGAGGAATAAACAAATGAGTGAACATATAGGATTAAGTGAACATGATAATTTGACATATTTTCCAATTGAAATCCAATATGAAGGATCAACAGAAAAGGTGATTGTTAATCATCCTATTGACTTATTAAATAAGACGTTTAAGATATTGAGAACAAGAGTGAAGGAATAAAATAGCCCTCTTGGCGGAATTGGTAGACGCATCAGATTTAAGCTCTGACGACTTCGGTCATGAAGGTTCAAATCCTTTAGAGGGTACCAAATAAAAGGAAATATAAATGATTGATTTAATGGAAATGAAATTAATAAGTTGCTTTTATAGTGGAAAATCACATATAGATATATATCGAGATAAATGGGGTAAATTTTATATTAGAAATGAAGGTATTATTACACAAAGAAAATTAAATGCTGAAATGGTAGTTAGATATTTGTCTAATGTTGCTAATAAAGAGGAAATATAAATGAAAGTTAAATGCATTGGCGGACCTAATGATGGTGAATGGCATTATATTGAAGATTATAATAGATTAAATGATATGGTTCAGATAAGAGGTAAAATTGAATTATCAGTAGGAAATTATTTACCACATCCTGATGAAATTCCTAAAATAGTTTCTCAAAATATTAATTTATATATATTAAAGCAATTACATTATACGAATAAAGAAGTATTTAAATATCTTATTCCAGTTGGTGAAGATGAATGGGAATGTCTTGTTAAACAGTTGGAGAAATGAACAATGGGAACTAATTTTCATAAGCTTGACTCATCATTAATTGAACATGTCGATTATCATGATGATAAAGGTATATTAGAAATTAAGTTTGTATCTGGTGCTATTTATCATTATCCTGAATGTGATAAAGAGCATTATGAAGCTTTAAAAACTGCTTCTAGTGCAGGTCAATATTTTAATAGAATGTTGCGTGGTGCGGCATGCAAGAGGATTAATTAAGTGAAATTTAGCGAAGCGGAGTGTTGCGTTTGTGGTCAAGGTAAGTGTGCCTTGTGCGGTGATCCTTGCAAGTCGTGTGGTAATTGTGTTATTTATCCAAAATCATGGGCTTTGAACCTCCTACAGACTGGTTTCAGGTGCAGCCTATTCCGGCTGCTTGGGGGAGTGCGACACCTGTTTCAGAAACGAAGCCTTCATTTTGGAATGATGAAGCAAAGAAAAAAGCTTTTGGTATAGCTTTAGCTAAGCAAAATCATCAAAGTCGAGATAGTGTATTTAGTGCAGCATTAGAGGTTTTTGAGCAAGTCGGACCCTCATTGTGGGTAACAAATAATTGGTTAAGTGATCCGGTCGTTATTGCATCGCGGGATATCTATCGGCAAAGCATGAAAGCGGTGGAAAAGCCGCTTGACAAAGAAGCCCTTGCCGCTAGATTGTTGGCACTCGCAGAAGAAAAAGTTGAGCGAGATGGTAGACGACATTACATTTATGAAGCGAAAGATCGCATTGCAGCTTATAAAGCGTATGGTGAAATATTAGGTTATATTGGTAAAGTTAATATTGATAATTCGACAAATACATTTAATAATAATCAGATGGAAATTGTGCTTGTTAAAGCTGATGTTAAAGAAGATATAAAAGAACAAAAAGTTATTGATGATCCTGTTGAAATGTTAGATGTTGTTCCTTTAGAGATCAAACTGGTGAGTTGATATAGAAGAAAGCTCTAACGGTGCCTGATCCGTGTAAAAGAGCGACCGTGTTAGCACGAGTGGTAAGCAGGTTAGAGTCCTGCATCTATATCAACTCTCCTGTTTGATTTCGTGCGTAAAAATTCTTTGGCCAAAGAATTTATCCTCTTATTTTTAAGGAAAATTTATTATGTTAAAAAAGATAGCTATGGGTTTTGCTGTCGTTATTGTTAGC
>Ga0210394_10002432_pt1 | contig 25581 bp, 22 predicted proteins | sample IncBWC12MmetaG_FD_160121 | JGI IMG/M metagenome (GOLD analysis project Ga0210394, IMG submission 160121) | Forest soil microbial communities from Barre Woods Harvard Forest LTER site, Petersham, Massachusetts, United States - Inc-BW-C-12-M | ecosystem: Environmental > Terrestrial > Soil >...
AGAGTGCGCAAATGGAAGAAAGCAGGGAAGTTGAGTTTTCAAAGAGCGCAAAAGAGTTCGCAAGTCCATGAGAACAGGTAGCCGAAGAGTGCAGAGAGGAGCGGCGAAGAACGCGCAGCCGAGCGAATCAACGGGAGGTGAGGGTCTAATGACGACGGACACGGTGCAGGTTACCAGAAGAGGTACTAGCAGTCAACAGGTATACTGGTCTGCTATCCGAACGATCTGTGGAAAAAGGTGGATATCGTGTTTGAACCGGCTACCCGCCCTATCGTCCTCGAGGCAGCGGTTCCGAATTAAGCCACATCGCTTGACTGTGACGCTTCCTTCGACTAGCTTTTCGTCGCACTAGTCTGCTGCGGGAGGGCTGTGTTTCGTGACTGTCTCAACCAATATCTTAAACGCACCGTGCGTGGTGTTCCTGGGTGCGGGAGCGAGTAGGCTCCTCGGGCTAAAGTTGATGCGGGAGTTTGTAGCTGGCCTGAAAAATTCCGATCCGCCTGACAAGGAGCTGTTTGACGCAGTTTGTGAGCAGAACGAGGATCTGGAATATCTCTTTGAGGAGTTCGCGGAATTAGAGACAAAAGACTATTTGACGTTCGACGCTAGGAACATAAGTCTTGAGATGCACGGTCCGAGTGAACTGCCGTTGCACCGACTAAGGGAGTCGGCGCAGATGCTGAGTTCCTGGTTGCGCGAAAAAGTGTTCTTGCATTATCGACGCATAGACGAAGACAAGAAGAAATTGGCGGTTCTCGGACGTATCCTGGAGCCTTTGCTGCAGGTATCGCGTCCGGTGGTTGTCTTCACGACGAACTACGATCCCGCAGTCGAGGTGGTTTGTCGGGTTCAATTGAAGTGTTCTTTGGTCGACGGTTTCCGACATGACCCACAACGCCAAGAATATTTCTGGGATAGGGAAAGTTTCGACGGAGCCTCATTCCCGTCTGGAACTAGCTCAGTCGTGCTTTTTAAGCTGCATGGTTCAACTGATTGGGTTAAGCGCGGCGGTCGAATTGTGAAGAGCGTTCCGATGTTCGGAGGCGAAGATGTTCTACACCAGAACGTATTGATCTTTCCGGCCACGCGGAAGATTGCGATCGAGGATCCGTATTTCACCTCCTACGATTACCTTGGTAGATGCTTGGAGAGCGCCAAGTTTTGTTTGGTGGTCGGGTATTCTTTTCGCGATTATGACACTCTTGCGAGGTTCAAGGCGGCCAGGATCGAAAATCCAAAGTTGACCATTTCTATTTTGGACCCCAATGCAAACGGAGTGACTGCATTGCTGGCAAAGTATGGCATTCAGAGCACCCCGCATCCCTACGCAGTTGGGGTTCAAGAGTCCGAGTACATCTCTGCACTCGTTACCGACATTTCCAAGATCATGTAGGGCCGCGGACGATTGCGGTCCCCGACTTTGGGCGTCTACCGGATGTATGGTCCTGTGGTGGGCCTTATGTTCCGGTCGTGGATAGTGAAGGGCTCGCTTGGGCAGGCCTGGCAGCAACGCGTGTGGGTCGGGCGTCAGACGCTGAGGACGGGGGTTTGGGAGTCGCGGATGATGGCGTAGTTGTGGGCGCCGAGGCGGTTGATGGAGGCGCGGCGGCCGATGACGAGCAGGTCGGCCTTGGTTTCCTGGGCGGCCTGGTGGAGGACTTTGGAGATGGCGCCGCTGCCGATGAAAAACTCAGCCTTGATGCCGGCCTCATCGCGCAGCTTGGTCAATTGCTTGGTCGAGGCGCTGACCAGAGCCGCCTTGAAGTCGGGGAGCACGTAGCTTCCGCCGGGGCCGTAGTTTTCGACCGAGGGCGTGACGTGAGCCAAGGTGAGGCGCGCGGTGAAGGTTTCGGCCAAGGTGGCGGCTTCGCGAGCGACCGTGAGGTCGCGACCGCTGAAGTCGAGCGCGCAGAGAACGTGGCGGATCGCGACATCGTGCGGCTGCGTTTTCGCCGCGGAGGGAACAGCCCAGACGGGGCAGTGCGCCCGGTCCAGCACCTTGGCGGACACCGAGCCCATCAGCGCGCCCGCGATGGCGCTGAAGCCATGCGTTCCGAGGACGATCAGCTCCACTTTTTCGTCCTGGGCGATTTGCGGAATCAAGCGCCCGGGTTCGCCTTTGACGACGATGCGTTTGACGCTAATGCCGGCAAATTCGGGCACGATCGCGGAGTCCAGCTTGGCTTCGGCGAGCTTGGCGCCTTCGGTGAGCAGGTCGCGATGGCCGATTTCGTGGATTCCCAGAAAACTGAGGGGCCGGATGACGTGCAGAATCAGGACCTCGGAATGAAAGTGGCGCGCTAGAGCCGCGGCCTGATGAACCGCAGGCAGGGACGGCTCCTCGAGGTCGATCGGCAGAAGAATCTTCGTGAAGCTCGGCATGGGGCCCCGGCCGCGCCATGACGCGCGATCCTTTGCATCTCAGGAGGGCGTCAAGCGCGGCCTGAGGGATATAACCGGAAAACGAGCCGGGGTCAATGAGTCAGCGTGAGAAGGAGACAGCAGATTCGCACGCCCGCCGCGGCGGGCTCGGAAGGATACCTTGGGGGAGTCGCCAATCGGGAGATTGGCGTTCCCAGGGAAAACGACGGCATGGCCCAAACCGTGGCCTGACGGAGCCGTTTACACGCAGACTCTCAACGCCCGCTGCTTGCGGCCATTTCGGACAGATGCTCGGCTAGGCGGGCGAGGGTCTGGTTGCCGCCTTCTATGGCACCGTACTTCTGGACGACATGCTCGCGGGCGGCGGCCGTCGGGAAGACCATGCGCAGCGTGAGCCTGGTTTTTTTGCCCTGCGCTTCGAAGGTCCATGTGGACTCAAATTGCACGTTGGGGTCGCCCTCCCTGCCGCCGCCGTGGGAGAAGGAGATAAGCTCGGGTTTCACGACCGCGGTGAAGAGGCTCTCATTAGGATAATCGACGCCGTCGGGCCCGTGCATGGTATGGCGCCAGACGCCGCCCGGGCGCACATCCATTTCGTGAATCGTGGTGGTGAAGCCGCGCGGGCCCCACCACTGCACGACGTGTTTCGGGTTCGTCCAGGCTTCCCAGACGAGTTCGCGCGGGGCGTCGAAGACGCGGGTGATGACGATCTCCCGGTCGGCGGTGTTGGCGGCGAGCGACAGAAGCTCGGCGAGGCGGTCGAGGCTTTGCGACCAGCCCTCGTTCATGCCCATCTTCACCATGGCATCGCGAATCGCGGCCGAGACCATGCGCATGCGGACCGTGACCTTTGTTTTCGAGCCGAGCTCTTCGAAGGTGACCGTCGAGAGCATTTCGCCGGCGGGGTTGCGCTCGTCCTTGCGGCGGCCGGGCTTCACGAGGTCGTGCCAGGCGTCGGGATGGCCGGAGCAGTCCACGGTCATGACGAGGCGCTGGGGCTTCAGGACCTCGTGATAGACGCCGGCGATCGGATACTCGACGCCGTCGGGGGCGCGCATGACGATGCGGTAGGCGCCGCCGGTGCGCACGTCCATTTCGCAAACGGGATTCGTGATGGCGCGCGGACCCCACCACCGGGCCACGTGTTTTGGTTCGGTCCAGACGTGGAATACCAGCTCGCGCGGCGCGTCGAAAACGCGAGAGATGACGAACTCGAGCTCCGCGGCGGGCGCGGCGGCGTTAGGGCTTGCGTTGCTTTCGGGCATGCTTGCGCTCCTTTTTGGCGTTTTGTTTTTTCAGTTCGAGCAAATAGTCGTCCAGGCGATCGAAGCTTTCCGTCCAGAAGCGGCGGTAATGCTCAATCCACTCGGCGACGTCCTTGAGCGGGGCCGCTTCGAGGCGGCGCGGCCTCCACTGGGCCTGCCGCCCGCGCGCGATCAGGCCGGCGCGCTCCAGCACCTTGAGGTGTTTGGAGACGGCGGGCATGCTCATCTCGAAGGGTTCGGCAAGCTCGGTGACGGAGGCTTGGCCCGCGGCAAGGCGGGCGAGGATGGCCCTGCGGGTGGGGTGGGCGAGGGCGGCGAGGGTGGCGCTGAGGCGGTCGGGAGTCATGTTGTATGCAACCGTCTAGTTAAATAGCCAACAGGTTAAATACACCTCCCGGGCCGGCGTGTCAAGAGGAGAGTCGCGCCGGAGGAGGCTACCTATTTGAGCGCCGATTCGCGAATCGAGTAGCAGCGGTTTATGTTATTTTTGCGCGATCGCGCGGGAGGCTCGGGAGTTCTTGCGTCCGGCAGGGGATTTGCGTATTCTTCCACGCCTGTAGGGTCTACCCAAACCAAGCAAACAAGGAGTTAAACGATGCCACTGTACGTCGTGAAGCTGGTGCACACTTCCGATCAGTGTCCGAGCGCGAACGGGAAGGTTCGAGAAAGAATCGTCAAAGGCGCTCCGGAACTTCCCAAGCTGGCGCAGAAGCTCGGAATCAAGTTTTTGGTCGGCCCTTTAGTGATGGGCGCGGAGCACGAATCGCTCGCGGTGGTCGAGACGGATAAAGTCGAGACAGTCAACGACTTCATCCTGCAGAGCGGCTTGATGCAATGGAATACGGTGAAGGTGTCGAGCGCTAAGCCGCTGGACGAAGGGATGAAGGACCTCGAAAAGATGCCGCCGCCAATCTATTAGGTATCAGCCAGCGGTAACTGTTAGCCAGCGACCCTGGGGCTCGATACGGCCAGGCGGGCAACGTGGAGGACCTGTCCTAAGGGACAGTTAGCCAGCAGGAACGAGGCCGCGGGACCGTACCACCGTACCATTGGGTTAGCCGCAGGGGTGGGTGCTATACTGCAGCACCCGCTGGAATATCCGCGAAAGAGGCGGCAGGGACTGGAGTAGGCATGGGGATTCAGATCCGCGAGTTGGCGAATTGGGCGCGCAACCGGAAACTGCTGGCGAGCCTGTTGGTGATGGTCACGCTGTCGGTGGGCATCCTGATCGGCACGCTGGTATCGGGGCGAGTGAGCGCGACGCGGTCGATCCTGGCGAGCGGGGCTTTGCCGCTGGTGCTGCCCAATCCCGTGGAGCTGTCGAACGCGTTCGGCGGGATTGTGAAGCGGGACGAGCCGGCGGTGGTGAATATCTCGACGACTCAAGTGATCGAGCGGAGCGCGACGCCGAGGCATCAGGGTGGCAACCAGGACCCCTTTCAAGACTTCTTCAACCGCTTCTTCGATTCTCCGACGCAGGGTCCGGAGGCCGAGCGCAGCCTGGGTTCGGGAATCATCGTCGATAAAAAGGGTTTCATCCTCACCAATCATCACGTGATCGAGCAGGCCACGAAGATTCAGGTACAGCTCAACGGCGATCCCACGCTGTACACGGCCAAACTGGTAGGCGAGGACCAGGAAACCGACCTTGCGGTTATCAAGATCGACCTGCCGCAGGACCTGCCCACCGTGAAGCTGGGAAATTCCGACGGCGTGCAGGTGGGCGATTGGGTGCTGGCGATCGGCAGCCCGTTCGGCTTGCAGTCCACCGTGACCGCCGGCATCGTCAGCGCGACCGATCGCGGGAGCGTCGGCCGGCAGTTCCAGCACTTCCTGCAGACCGACGCGGCCATCAACCCCGGCAATTCGGGCGGCCCGCTGGTCGATCTGGCGGGGCAAGTAATCGGCATCAATACGGCGATCATGACGGGCGGGCGCGGGTATGAGGGCGTGGGTTTCGCGCTGCCGTCGAAAGTGGCGATCGGCGTTTACAACCAGATTATCGAGCATGGCAAGGTCGTGCGCGGGTCGATCGGCGTGAGCTTCATGGAGGGCCAGAGCAACAACCCGATCGTGCTGCACGAACTGGGAGCGCCTTACGGCCTGGTGCTGCAGTCGGTCGAGCCGGGAAGTCCGGCGGACAAGGCCGGCATCAAGGCCGGCGACGTAGTCACCACGGTTGACGGCCACCCCGTCAGAACGACCAGCGACCTGGTGAATCCGATTGCGGATACGCCCATCGGCGATAAGGTGGAGGTCATCTACCTCCGCAACCGCGAGCAGCATGAAGCCACGCTGACGGTGGAAGATCGCACCAAGATTTTTCCGGAGCGCGTGAACGAGGACGATCCGGACGAAAAATCCGCGCCGAGCGAGGCAGCGCCGGCGGAATTCGGGCTGCACGCCGAAGATTTGAAGGCGGACCGCTCTCACCGGGCTTATTTCGAGGACGCGCGGGGAGTGCTGGTGACGGACGTGGCTCCGGTGAGCTTCGCGGAAGACATCGGCTTTATCCGCGGGGACCTCATTGCCGAGATCAATCAGAACGTGGTCAGTTCGATGGCTGACTATCGCAAGGCGATGGCGTCGCTCAAACCGGGGCAGCAAGCGGTGTTCAAGGTCTTGCGGCACGATGATACGCAGCGGATGCTGACCGTTTATCTGGCTGGCGTGGTGCCTTCGCCGCAGCCGTAGCGAGCGAAGGAATCGTTCAGGAATAGCGCGAGGAGGCGAACAGGCTATGCGCATCCGATCGGCGAGTTGGAGTCTGGCGGTGCTGCTGACGTTCGGCAGCGTGGCGCTGGGTTATGCAGCGCAAGATCAGGCTGCCAAGCCCAAAGCCAAGCCCGTGGCCGCGAAATCTTCGGCAACGAAAGCCCACTCCACGAAGAGCTCAAAGAAACACATTGTTACGGTTCGCGCACAGACGGCGCCAACCGCGCAGCGCATCTCCGAGATCCAGTCGGCGCTGGCCAAGGAAGGAAGCTACCAGGGCGACGCGACCGGGAAGTGGGATGTAGCGACCGTCGAGGCCATGAGGCAATTCCAGGCAGCGCACGGACTAAGCCCCACAGGCAAGCTGGACGCCCGAACGCTGCAGAAGCTTGGCTTCGGGTCGGACGTCGCGGGGCGCGGAGCGCCGTTGCCGCAGCCCGGGCCCGAAGCGTCGGCCCAGGGTAACTCAGGCGAGGCGCAACTTCCGTAAGCCCGCAGCACCAGCAGACCTCCAAATACGATTGGGAGCGGTTCACGTTAGGGCGCAGGCGGGTCCCCGCTGCGGTCTCTATGTTAAACTGATGGGGCGTGCTGATTTGTGATTTGCGCCGCCTCATGGTTGTTTTCTTTCCGGTAACGCCTGAACTGCGCCGCGCACAAACTCCTGAGGAGGCTGTATGGCCACTGCAGTGATCCCGAAAGTTCTGAAGAATTTCATCAACGGCGAGTGGAGCGAGTCCACGAGCGGGCAGGCGTTTGAGGACCGCAATCCGGCGAATAGCGACGAATTGGTCGGGATGTTCCCGGCTTCGACCGCCGAGGACGTGGACGCGGCGGTTGACGCCGCGCGCGAGGCATTCGCGTCGTGGCGGCTGGTGCCGGCGCCGAAGCGCGCGGAGATACTGTTCCGCGCGGCCGAGACGCTCGTGCGGCGTAAGGAGGACCTCGCGCGAGACATGACGCGGGAGATGGGGAAAGTGCTGGCGGAAACGCGCGGCGACGTGCAGGAAGCCATCGACATGACGTACTTCATGGCCGGCGAGGGGCGGCGGCTCCAGGGGCAAACGACGCCGTCCGAGCTGCGCGAAAAATTCGCGATGTCCGTGCGGCAGCCGCTGGGCGTGTGCGGGATGATCACGCCGTGGAATTTTCCGATGGCCATACCGTCGTGGAAGATCATGCCGGCGCTGGTGTGCGGCAACACGGTGGTGATCAAGCCGGCGGAGGATACGCCGCTTTCCACCTACAATCTGGCGCAGGTGCTGAGCGAAGCGGGCTTGCCACGCGGCGTATTGAACGTGGTGAACGGGGCCGGTCCGGAGGTGGGAGCGCCGCTGGTGCGGCACTCGCAAGTCTCCGCGGTGAGTTTTACGGGCTCGACGGAAGTGGGCCGGCTGGTCAACGAAGCGTGCGCGCCGGCGTTCAAGCCCTGCCATCTGGAGATGGGCGGCAAGAATATCCTGATCGTTCTGGAAGACGCGAATATCGATCTGGCGGTCGAGGGCGCTGTTTGGGCCGGGTTCGGCACGACCGGGCAGCGTTGTACGGCGGCAAGCCGCGTGGCCGTGCACAAGAAGGTGTATAACGAGTTCGTGGAAAAGTTCGTCCTGCGCGTGAAGGCCCTGAGGGTGGGCGACGGGCTCGACCCGGCGACCGACATGGGGCCGTGCATCAACGAGAAGCAACTGCAAACCGTAATGGGGTACGTGGAAATCGGAAAGAACGAAGGCGCGAAGGTGGCCACGGGCGGGCATCGCCTGACGGGCGGGCCGTGGGCCCATGGGTGGTTCCACGAGCCGACGGTTTTCACCGACTGCAGCCCGAAGATGCGCATCGCGCAGGAAGAGATCTTCGGGCCGGTGGTGGCGTTGCTGCAGGTGGACGATTTCGAGCAAGCGCTGGGCATTGCGAACGACGTGGCTTACGGACTTTCCGCGTCGGTGTACACGCGAGACGTGAACAAAGCCTTCCAGGCGCTGCGCGACCTGCATACTGGAATCGTTTACATCAACGCGCCGACCATCGGAGCGGAGATCCATCTGCCGTTCGGCGGCACCAAGCAGACGGGGAACGGACATCGCGAGGCGGGCACGGCGGCGCTGGAGTTTTACTCCGAGTGGAAGACGCTGTACGTCGACTACTCGGACCGCTTGCAGCGCGCCCAAATGGACAGCTAGAATGAAAGGGATCGAACGTTTCGGGTGATTGCCGTGATGGACCGTGCCCTAGAATCGAAGCGCAACCGCGAAATTCTTGCGGACATCGTGCGCGCCTACGTCGCCACGGGCGAACCGGTGTCCAGCCGCGCCGTGGCGTTCTCCAGCGCGGAGGCGCTGAGCCCCGCCACGGTGCGAAACGTCATGGCCGAACTCGAAGACGCGGGCCTGCTCTATCAACCGCACACCTCGGCGGGGCGGGTGCCCACGGCTTCGGCCTACCGCCATTTCGCGCAGCAGGTGGCGGCGAACGCCAAGCTGAGCGAGGAAGACCAGAAGTGGATTCGCAGCGAACTGGATGCCGCAACCACGCCCGAGGAGATCAGCGAGCGCGCGGGGCGCGTGCTGGCCGCGGTGTCGCGGGGGCTGGGCATCATCGTGATGCCGCCCATCGCGCACAGCGTGCTCGAACACATCCGCTTCCTGCATCTGCCGGACGGGCGCGTGGTGGTGGTGTTGATTTCCGCGGGGGGCGCGGCGCGCGACAAGGTCATGCGTCCGGAGCACGAATTCACGCAGGCGCACCTCGACCGCACGGCCGATTATATTAACCGGCACTACGCGGGCTGGACGCTCGAGGCGATTCGCGCCGACCTGTTCGAAAAATTGAGCTCCGATCGCGAGCGTTACGGCCGTTTGCTGCAGGCCGCGCTGGAATTGTGCGATCCGGCCGTGCTGGAAAACAACGATGGGCGCCAGGTTTACGTCGAGGGCGCCTCGCAATTTGCGTCGGCGCAGGAGCTGAGCGCCGGGGAGCCGCTGCGCGAGCTGCTGGCGGCCATCGAGGAGAAGAGTAAACTGGTGGCGCTGCTGGACGGGTGCATCGAGACGCCCGAGCCGGTGCACATCCAGATCGGCGTGAAGGAGATCACCTCGGCGGGCGAATATCTTTCTTTGATCACGGCGCCCTACCTGGTGGATCAGGGTAAAGGTTCGCTGGGCGTGCTGGGCCCGATGCGCATGCAGTACGAGCGGGCCATCACCGCCGTGGCGTTTGTGGCGCGCGCGTTCAGCGAAACGATCAACCGAAGTTGAGCGGATTCGGCAGACGCCTGTGGGATGCAGCCATGAGTAAACACGACCCTCAAGACAAAGATCGCGAAGGGATCACCATCGAAATCGACCGGGGCGCGAAAGCTGCCGAGCCCGCGGGCGATCCGACGCCGACCGCCGAAAAACTGGCGGCGCTGCAAGCCGAGCGGGACGAGTTGATGCAGACCATGGTCCGCCGCCAGGCGGACTTCGAGAACTACCGCAAGCGCATCGAGCGCGAGCGCCAGGAAGAAGGGCGGCGCGGCGCCGCGCGGCTGCTGGAAGATGTGGTGCCCGTGCTGGACGCCTTCGAGCGGGCTCTGCGCGCGCACGACAATCCGGCATACGAGGAATACCGCAAGGGCCTGGAGCTGATCTACCGGCAACTTTGGGACGCCCTGGCCCGGCACGGCCTCGAGCGAATCGCGGCCGCCGGCAAGCCGTTCGATCCGAACTTTCACCAGGCGATCGAGCGCGTCGAGACGAGCGAGCACCCCGACGGGACCATCGTGGAGGTTCTGCAGGACGGCTTCATGTTCCACGGGCGCGTCTTGCGGCCCAGCGTCGTGCGGGTAGCGGTCGCGCCGGGAGACAGCGCCAGCGACAAGGCGTCTTCGGCCCATCGGGCGAACTGACGATTCCAGAAATAAAAAACGAGGAGTGGTTGAAGCACCGTGGCATCCCATACCAAGCGCGATTACTACGAAATTTTGGGCGTCACTCGCACGGCGGCGCAAGAGGAGATCAAGTCCGCCTACCGGAAGGCCGCGCTGAAGTGGCACCCCGACCGCAATCCCGACAAGAAAGAGATCGCGGAAGGGAAGTTCCGCGAGGCCACCGAGGCTTACAGCGTGCTCTTTGACGCGCAAAAGCGCGCCGCGTACGACCGCTTCGGGCATGCGGGCGTTTCCGGCGCCGATTCGAGCTTCAACGGCACGATTTTCGAAGAGTTTCGCGATATCTTCGGGGACTTCTTCGGGTTCGAAGACGTCTTCGGCCGCGGCGGCGGCACACGCAGCCGTTCGCGCGTGCAGCGCGGCAACGATCTGCGGTACGACATGCGCATGGGCTTCGAGGAGGCCGCCACCGGCGTCACCACGAAGATTCGCATCCCGCGCCAGGAGTTTTGCGAAGGTTGCAACGGCACCGGCGCGAAAGCCGGGACCGGCGTCAGCGCCTGTGAGACCTGCAAGGGGCACGGCCAGCTGCATTACCAGCAAGGATTCTTCACCATCACGCGCACGTGCCCGGCCTGCCAGGGAGCCGGGCAGGTGATTCGCGAGAAATGTCCCGGCTGCCGCGGAAAGGGGCGCATCGAGCGCACGCGCGTGATCGACGTGCGGATTCCGCCGGGCGTGGATTCGCAGACGCGGATTCGAGTGCCGGGAGAGGGAGAGCCGGGCGCGAACGGCGGGCCGCCGGGCGACCTCTACATCGTTCTCGAGGTGAACGAGCACCCGTTCTTCGAGCGGCGCGGCGCCGACCTATATTGCACGATTCCGATCAACGTTTCGCAAGCGGCGCTGGGCGCGGAGATTTCCGTGCCCGTCCTGCACGGCGAGGAGAGCGTCTCCATACCGGAGGGAACGCAAACCGGCGCCATCCTTCGCCTCAAGGGAAAGGGTCTGCCCGACCCGCACGGCGGAGGGAAGGGCGATCTGTACGTCAACGTGCGCGTCATGACCCCGGGCAAGCTGACGCGTGACCAGCGGCGTCTGCTGCAGCAGCTCGGCGAGACACTCGAAGTCGAAAACCGCCCCGCGGAACGCAACTCTTCGTTTTTCGAGAAGATGAAGGACATCTTCGGCTAGACCACCTGATTCTGCTCGCATCCAAGTATTATCTCTAGTGAAACAGTACGGCAGGAGTGTGCATAAGCGGACAGACGCGGATGTCGCGCGGCGCTAGCATTGTCGCGATATATGCACATCGGAGGTGCAATTTGGATAATCAGGTTCGTCAGCGCTATGACCGAAGATTGGACATCGTCAAGAACGTCATCAGGACCACGTTGTTGCTTGCCGCGATGCTAGTGGCCGGGGCATCGGCATCGTACGCTCAGGTTTCCTTGGGGATCAGAATCGGACCGCCGCCGCGTCCCCGCGTAGAGCGCGTCCAACCCCGAAGCCCGGGCCCGGACTTCGTATGGGTAGGCGGTTACTGGTATCCGTCGGGACGCCGCTACCTGTGGCATGCAGGTTACTACACGCAGCCTCCCTATTCGGGTGCTCGATGGGTGGAGCCTCGCCATGACGGACAGCAGTTCTTCAACGGCTACTGGGACGGAGAACATGGCCGGGTGGAACACGATCACAAATGGGACAAGGACAACGGCAGGGATCGAGACCGCCACCAGGACAACGGCGGACACGATGACCACGACGACCATCGTTAGAAGCTGACGGCGAATTGCCGGCAAGTCGGGTTCTCCGTATGCGGCGGGAACCCGATTAGGCTGTGTAAAACATCCGCGTTCGTCCCGCTTTGGGAAAGCCGCTCAAATGACGGGACGGCAAGGCTTCGCTCCTCTTTGGCCTGTCCATCCCAACAATCTCCCGCTTTGCCGCTCGCGATATGAAGCCATTCGAAATATCGCTCGCGTCCATCCGTTCTTTCGATTGATTATGTTCAAAAACGGACAGAACCCAACTTTCTCTACCCGTATCTTCGGGACTCTTTACAGGAGAAGGCAATGGGCCCCGACAAGATTAAGGTCCTGCTGATTCGAGAGGGCCGAAAGACCCGGTCGCCGTTGACGGACCGTTTGGGGAAGAGTGAATGCGAATGCTGCTTTGCGGCGTCCGTGCGGGAAGTTGACGCCCTGCTCGGCAAGCACGACTTCGGCCTGGTGCTCGGCCCGCTCAGACTCAAAAGCGACAGTTTGTATCCTTTGATTGGCCTCCTGGAAGGGTCCCGCACCACCTTGTTTTATTCCCAGGCTGTGGAGGATGGATGCTGGTGGTTGCCCGGCTTGTGGCAGGGCTTGAACTGCTTTGGAGCGCCCGCCTTCCGTCCGGCTGAATTTGCCACCGTTCTTGACGCAACCCTTGAGGACATACGGTACAGCAGGCATATGGCTGCCGAGGCCTGGATTCATATTGTCCCCCGCCGTTCAGGACCGGCCGCGAAACGTCCCTATTCCCGTAGGGTTTCACCCGTTGCATTACCGGTGAGCGCGAGGACTTCGGGCCTCGCACTGCTGAAAGCCTTGAAATAATTAATAAGGACCCTGCGAGTTACGTTCGACTGCAATACCGCGACGAGCGCGGCGCGCGCCGGTAGCACGTCACAGTTTTTCCTCCCGCCACGCAGCGGCCTCAGTTAACATTTCGTCGTTCATCATTCGTCTAGCGTTAGCGGCGGGGCGGCAGGAGGCCGGGTGTGCGGCGACGTTTCTTCGTCGAGGGGTTTCGGGGCGGCAGGGCCACGCTGCGGGGGGCGGCGGCGCATCACCTGGGCCGGGTCTTGCGCGCCGAGGCCGGGCAAATGTACGAACTGAGCGACGGGCACGCGGTTTGGCTCGCGCGCGTCGAGCACGCGGCCGGCGAGGTCGTGGAGTTTGCCGTGGTCGAGCCGGTCGCGGTGCGCGAGCCGGAGCTGCGGGCGACGCTGCTGCTTGCCGTGGTGAAGTTCGACCGGTTCGAGTGGGCGCTCGAGAAGGCGACCGAACTCGGCGTCGAGGTCGTCGCGCCTTTGGCGGCCGAGCGCAGCGAGCGCGCACTGCTCGCGGCGGCGCCGAAGCGCGCGGCCCGATGGCAGAATATTCTCCTCGAATCGGCGCAGCAGGCGCGCTGCCTGAGGCCGCCGGCGCTGCAACCGTTGATGCGTCCAGCCGAAGCGTTCCGCGCCCAACAAGACTCCATCAAGGTGATGCTGTCCGAACGAGCTGGCGCGTCTCCGTTGCGCGAAGTTCTGGGAGAAAAGGCGCACGATGCGCCGGCAGTTGCCGGCGGCGGCGTTACGCTTTCGCTCGTCGTGGGCCCCGAGGGCGGCTGGACGGCAGGCGAATTCGCGGCGGCGGCCGCGGCGGGCTTCCGCGAAGCTGCCATCGGCGAGAACATTCTGCGCACGGAGACGGCGGTCGTGGCGGGCCTCGCCGCCGCTCATATGTATTTCGACCGCTAGACTCGCTGCCGGTTTCGTCCTGGGATCGGCGATGCGGCGGAATTAAAACCCTTGGCGCCGGTCGCGCATCTTACGAAGTTGAGGGGCGTGGCTCGCCGACAATCCGCGGCCGCGTCGCGCGGCTAGCGCGGGCCGCGATGCCGTGATATAAATAAGGGGTCGAAACTTATTTTTATGGAGCAGACTGCCCAGTCCAACGCGCTCGATAACGCCGGGCGGGAGTCTTCCTCGGGAAGGCGCCGCGAATTGCGCACTTGGGCGCGCGACCTGATCGTGGCGCTCGGCATGGCCATGGTCATCATCATTTTCTTCTACCAGCCGGTGAAGGTGGAAGGAACCAGCATGGCCCCGCTGATCTCCGATCAAGAGCGCATCTTCATCAACAAGTTCGTGTATCGTTTCGAGCCCATCGAGCGCGGCGACGTGGTCGTGTTCTGGTATCCGCTCGATCGCACGAAATCGTTCATCAAGCGGGTGGTCGGCCTGCCGGGCGACGAGGTCGAGATCCGCAGGGGGCGTGTCTTTATCAACGGCAACGAGCTCGAGGAGCCGTACGTGCCTTCGCGCTACGCCGACGTTTCCGGCTACGGCCCGCTGCACATTCCCGCCGGCCAGTATTTCGTGATGGGGGACCACCGGATCAGTTCCAACGATTCGCGCATTTTCGGTCCCGTGCCGGCCGCCTATATCTACGGCAAGGCGGTCTTCGCTTACTGGCCGATGACGCAATTCGGCACGATTCCAGCGTCCGCCGATACGCTGGTCAAATGAACGCGAACGCGGCGCCGATTTTTCAAACATGAGATCTTTCGGAGGGCCCACTGGCCGAGATACCCGCACGCCCCGCCACTCTCGCACTCGAGGACGGGCGGATATTTAACGGACGCGCCGCGGGCGCTTGCACGCGCCGCGGCGGTGAAGTTGTTTTCAATACCAGCCTCACCGGATACCAGGAAGTCTTTACCGACCCGAGCTATTCCGGGCAGGCGGTCTGCCTCACCTATCCGCACATCGGAAACGTCGGCACGAACCTGGACGACCAGGAATCGGAGCGGCCGTACATCGAATCCCTCGTGGTGCGCGAGTTTTCGCAGCTGGCGTCGAACTGGCGGTCGAGCGAAACCGCGCAGCTGTATTTGAGCCGGCACAACGTCCCGGTGATCTGGGACATGGACACGCGCGCTCTGGTCCGGCACCTGCGGTCGGCTGGCGCCATGCGCGGCATCGTGGCCACCGACGGCACGCCGCCCGAGCAGCTCGTGGCCGAGGCCCGGGTGCTCCCGGTGATGACCGGGCTCGAACTCGCCAGCCGGGTGACGTGCGAGACCCCGCGGCATTGGACGAAAGGCTCGATCGAACTTACGGCGTCACCGTGGCAGGAAGGCATGGCTGAGACCGCGCCGCAGGCGGAAGTAGAGCGGTTCCGCGTGGTCGCTTACGACTTCGGGATCAAGCAGAACATCTTGCGATTGCTGGTGGACATAAACTGCGACGTCACCGTCGTGCCGGCCAAGACGCCGCCGGAAGCAGTGCTGGCAATGAATCCCGAAGGCGTTTTCCTCTCGAACGGCCCGGGGGATCCCGAGCCGGTGACTTACGGCGTGGAGGCCATCCGCAAGCTGCTGGGGCGCGTGCCGATCTTCGGGATTTGCCTGGGCCACCAGCTTTGCGGCCTGGCGATGGGCGGCCGGACGTTCAAGCTGAAATTCGGGCACCACGGCTCGAACCATCCGGTAAAGAATCTGCTGACCGGGCACGTTGAAATCACGGCGCAGAACCACGGCTTCGCGGTTGATCCCGAGTCGCTTCCGTCGAGCGAGGTCGAGATCACGCATGTGAACCTGAACGACGGCACGAACGAGGGCATGCGCCACCGTTCGTTGCCGCTCTTCAGCGTGCAGTACCATCCCGAGGCTTCGCCGGGGCCGCACGATTCGCACTATCTGTTCCGCAACTTCACCGACATGATGAACGAACACAGGCTTTCGAGAGTGCTGCGGCGCGGGGAAGCGGCCGGCGGAAAGTCCGCCAAGCGCAGCCGCCAAGGTAGCGATGCCTAAACGCACCGACATCGAAAAGATACTGATCATCGGCTCCGGGCCCATCGTCATCGGCCAGGCCTGCGAATTCGATTATTCGGGCACGCAAGCCTGCAAGGCCCTTCGCGCCGACGGCTATCGCGTCATACTGATCAATTCGAATCCGGCGACGATTATGACCGATCCCGAAGTGGCGGATCGCACCTACATCGAGCCGCTGACGATCGAATCCATCGAGCAGATCATCGCGCGCGAGAAGCCGCACGCCTTGTTGCCCACCGTCGGTGGCCAGACGGCCCTGAACCTGGCCGTCGAGCTGGCCGAAAACGGCGTGCTCGAACGCCACGGCGTCGAGCTGATCGGCGCGTCGCTGCGCTCCATCAAGGTGGCCGAGGACCGACTGTGGTTCAAGGACGCCTGCCGCAGGATCGGGCTCGACGTTCCGGCGTCGGCGCTCGTGAACAACGGCCCGGACGCCCTGCGGCTCGCCGACCAGCTTGGTTACCCGGTGGTGATTCGTCCCTCCTTCACGCTGGGCGGCACCGGGGGATCCATCGCCTACAACCGCGAGGAGTTCGCCGAGGCCATCGCGCTCGCCCTCGACGCCAGCCCGGTGCACGAGGCGCTGGTCGAGGAGTCGGTGCTGGGCTGGAAGGAATACGAGCTCGAGGTGATGCGCGACTTCCGCGACAACTTCGTGGTGGTCTGCTCGATCGAGAACCTCGATCCGATGGGCGTGCACACGGGCGATTCCATCACCGTGGCGCCGGCGCAGACGCTCACCGACAAGGAGTACCAGCGGATGCGCGACGCTTCGGCGGCGATCATCCGCGAAGTCGGCGTCGAGACGGGCGGCTCGAACATTCAGTTTGCCGTCGATCCCGCCACCGGCCGCATGGTGGTCATCGAGATGAACCCGCGCGTCTCGCGCAGCTCGGCGTTGGCCTCGAAGGCGACGGGATTCCCCATCGCCAAGATCGCTGCACGGTTGGCCGTGGGGATGACCCTCGATGAAATCCCGAACGACATCACGCGTAAGACGCCGGCGTGTTTCGAGCCCACGATTGACTACGTCGTGGCTAAAATTCCGAAGTGGCAGTTCGAGAAATTCGCCGGGGCCGATACGGCGCTGGGCACCCAGATGAAGTCCGTCGGCGAAGTGATGGCTATCGGCCGCACGTTCAAGGAGGCGCTGCAAAAGGGCATCAGTTCGCTCGAACCGCACACGCCTTGGCGCGCTCCCGCCGATACGCCCGCGTCCCTGCTGCGCGAAAAACTGGCCACGCCGCGGCCCGACCGCATCCACTGGCTGCTGGTGGCGCTCGAACGCGGGTTGGGCGTAGCCGAGATCGGCGCGCTCACCAAAATCGATCCATGGTTCCTGCGGCAGCTGGACGAAATCGCGACGCTGAACAAGCGACTGGCCTCCGTGACCATCGAAACCGTATCGCCGGACCTGCTGCGCGAAGCCAAGCGCATGGGAACGAGCGACGAGCAGCTCGCTGCGGTCTGGAAGACGACCACCGCCGCTGTCCGCCACCAGCGCGCCAAGAGCAAACTCGCTCCCGTCTTTAAGCGCGTGGATACCTGCGCCGCGGAGTTTGAGTCTTTCACGCCGTACCTCTACTCGACCTACGAGGATGAGGACGAAGCCGAGACGACCGCCCGCCCGAAGATCGCCATCCTGGGCAGCGGCCCGAATCGCATCGGGCAGGGCATCGAGTTCGATTACTGTTGCTGCCACGCTTCCTTCGCCCTACGCGAAGACGGCTACGAAACCATCATGGTCAACTGCAACCCGGAAACGGTCTCGACCGACTACGACACCTCGGACCGCCTCTACTTCGAGCCCCTCACGCTCGAAAATGTCCTGGCCGTGGTCGAACGCGAGCAGCCGCAGGGCGTGATCGTGCAGTTCGGCGGTCAGACGCCGCTCAATCTGGCGCTGGACCTCAAGCGCAACGGCGTGCCGATTATCGGCACCGCGCCCGAATCGATCGACTTGGCCGAGGACCGCCGCCGCTTCGGGCGCCTGCTCGACGAGCTGGGCATCCCGCAGCCGCGCAACGGCACGGCGCTGGTTCCCGAGGAGGCCGTGCGCGTCGCCAAGGACATCGGCTTGCCCGTGCTGGTGCGCCCGAGCTACGTCCTGGGCGGGCGCGCCATGGTCATCGCCTACGATTTGCAGACGGTGCAGGAGTACGTCGCGCAGGCGGCGTTGATGGGGCCGGCGCGCCCCGTGCTGGTCGATCAGTTCCTCGAGGAAGCCACAGAAGTGGACGTGGACGCTCTGGCCGACGGCGACGATGTGGTTATCGGCGGCATCATGGAGCACATCGAAGAGGCCGGCGTGCACTCGGGTGATTCTTCCTGCGTGCTGCCCCCTGTTTCGCTCACGCCTTCGGCCATCGCGCGCATCCGCGACTATACCGGGCGCCTGGCGCGCGCCCTCGGAGTGATCGGCCTGATGAACGTGCAGTACGCCATCCAGCGCGATACGGTCTACGTGCTCGAAGTGAATCCGCGCGCCTCGCGCACCGTCCCCTACGTCAGCAAGGCCACGGGCGTCCCGCTGGCAAAGCTGGCCGCCCGCGCGATGACGGGCCGCAAGCTTTCGTCCATGAATCTGCCCGTGATGCGGTACGGCGACATCTCCGAAATCGTCGTGCGCGATTATCACGCCGTCAAATCGCCCGTCTTCCCGTTCAATAAGTTCCGCGGCGTAGACACGATTCTGGGCCCGGAGATGCGCTCGACCGGCGAGGTCATGGGCGTTGCCCCAACTTTCGGCGAAGCCTTTGCCAAGGCGCAGCTTGCGGCCGGGCAACGGCTGCCTCGCAAAGGCACGATTTTCCTGAGCGTCAACGACCGCGAGAAGCGTGTGGTTCTGCCGCTGGCCCGCGACCTGGCTTCGCTCGGCTTCAAGCTGATCGCCACGCGAGGCACCGCCGCGGCAATTTCCTCCGGGGGCGTCGAGGTTGAAGCGGTTTTCAAGGTCAACGAGGGCCGGCCGAACATCGTGGACCTGGTGAAGACGGCCAAGGTGGACCTGATCATCAATACTCCGCTCGGCCGCGAATCGTTTTACGACGAGAAATCGATTCGGCGCGCCGCGGTGCGCTACAAGGTGCCCTGCATCACCACGCTTTCCGCGGCGCACGCCGCGGCGCGCGGCATTCGCGCGGTCGTAGAGCACTCCTTTGAAGTGTACGCGCTGCAGGACCTGCACGCGCGCAAAGCCGCCGCGCAAAACCAAAGCTCGTCCGCCGGCTGATCAACCCCGGGGGAGACTGCGAACCTTCTCGGCATAGCCGGGTTGTGCTAAAAGGGGTGAGTGCGATCTCACTACAGTCCCTGGCGATTCGCATTTGTTGCCTTGATTCTCAGCGTAGTCTATTTACCCGTGCAAGGGCAAACCGTCCCCGAGATTGAAACTCTGGCTGCTCAGACTGCAGGGCGAGTCGCAAAATCCCAGCCAAAGCGCGTCTTTATAGGAATGCGGCAAGGGTGCATTCTCGATACCCGCCTGTGTGAGAATTTAGATTCAGACCTACGCACTTTGCTCGGAGCAGCAGGCTCAGGAATCCAGTTTTCAAGTAGGGACGATGTCGTTTCGATCTTGAATAACCGTGGATTTCTGTCCATTGATGCCTATGTAGATTTTGTCCTGCGCGCCAATGTCTCCGGCTTGGAGGTGGAGGTTCTCGTCATCAATGACTTGGCTTGGAAGGGAACCAACTACGAACTAAGCAGCAAAATAATTGACGTTGGGAAGGTAAAGAGCTCGATACCTTCACGGCCAAAATCTCTCGGTCTGCCACAGATAAGGATGAACCACCGGTTTTGTTCAGGGAGGCGCAAAGTGGGCCCTTTCTCGTCATCCTTAGAGGAAACTCCGATCATTTTCCACCGTTTAGGTGGGTTGCTTGTGATCAGTGTCCAGAGCCCCAATATACTGAGGAGGCGCGGCAAAAGAAACTCGAAGGGACGATTATCTTCGTCGTCACGGTCTCTGAGCAAGGTGCGGCTGAGAATATTGCCCTGGTTAAGAGCTTTGACCCAGGCTTAGAGGCGAACGCATTGCAGGCAATAGAACGCTGGCGTTTTAAGCCGGCAATCGGACTCGATGGAAAACCAATTGCGGCTAGAGTACCGATACAGGTTACATTTCAATTGCGCTAACTTTTCGTTTCCAGGAACCTGGAACGTTCCCACGGCGTGTTTTCGGAGAACCGCGTTCCTCCCATAGGCGGGGGGATTCTCCCCCTTGCGCGGGCCTGCGGCGGCCGCGTGATACAATCGCGGATTCGCGATCTTTATGCCTGACGCCCCAGCCGTCGCTGAAGCCGCTCTCGAGGTTATCTGCCCCGATGGTTCGCGCCAGCGCGTGCGCGTGAACCAGTCGCCGTTTTTCATCGGCCGCGGCGAAGCAGGGAACCACCTCCCGATTCCCGACAAGCGCATCTCCCGCCAGTGCGCGGCAATCGTTTCCGAAGGCGGCCGCTACTATCTCGAAGATCGCGGCGCTCGCTGCGGCGTCTGTATCAATCGCGAGAAAATCTCCAGGCGCATGTTGGCTGATGCGGATGTCGTGAGCTTCGGTCTCGAAGATTCCTATACGCTCGTCTTCCACTTCTCTGAAGCCGGCGCCGCGTCCATTCAGAGCCTGCTGACCCGTATGGAAAGCATCGCCGGGACCGACGTTTCGTCCGGCGGGCTCGGCAAACTCAATCTTTTGCTCGAAGCCACCAGGCTCCTGCACTCCCAGCTGCCGCTCGACGCCGTGCTCGAAGCGATGCTCGACCGCGCCATCGCCGTCACCGACGCCGACCGCGGGCTGCTGCTCGAAGCCGATTCCGCGGGAGGCCTTCGTCAGCGATTGGCGCGCCGCAGCGGGTCGGCAAGTCTTCCGGCCGAAGGGTTTTCTCCCAGCCAGACGGCCGTGGGCCTGGCGCTCAAGCAGCAATCCGGCGTGATCACTGAGGACTTGCATCGCGCCGCGGACGTGCTGCAGGGCGCGCAGAGCGTCATCGCGCAGCGCCTTCGCGCGGTGGTGGCGATCCCGCTCTACGCCATGCCGCGGGCCAACACGGCGGAATCCATCGTCCGCGTGCAACGGGGGCAATTTCTCGGCGTTCTGTATCTCGATTCGCGCCGGCCGGCGGCATTCTCCAAGCTCGACCGCCAAATCCTGGACGCCATCGCCATCGAAAGCGCCAGCATTCTGGACAACGCCCGCCTGGTCGTAAGCGAGCGCGAACGCCAGGGCATCGAGCGGGAGCTGACCATCGCGCGGAACATCCAGCAGGCGCTGCTCCCGCGCGGATTTCGCGACCTGCCTCACCTCACGATCATGGGCATGAACGCGCCGTGCCTCGACGTGGGCGGCGACTATTTCGACGTGGTCCCGATCGACGGCCAGCGCACCGCCTTCCTGATCGCCGACGTCTCCGGCAAGGGACTGGGCGCCGCGCTGCTCACAACCATGCTGCAAGGCGCTCTCTCGGGTATGAGCATCGGCGCGGACCCGGTGCGCGTCTTCCGGCACATCAATAGCTTTTTGTGCGAGCGCGCCGAAGTGGGCCGGTACGCAACGCTCTTCTTCGGCATTCTCGGCCGCGACGGGGAACTGGAATATCTCAACGCCGGCCATCCCTCGCCGCTGCTGCTGCGCCGCGGCGAAGTGACCGAGCTGTTCACCGCGGGCTCGTTTCCGTTGGGGCTCGTTCCGGAAGCCGAATACTCCACAGCCCGCGCGACGCTCGAACCGGGCGACACGCTGGTCCTTTTCAGCGACGGCGTCACCGAGGCGGCGGACCCGAACCAGCAGGAGTTCGGCATCTCTCGCCTGCAAGGCATGCTTGCCGGGCAGCACGACGTGCCGCTCGAGCAACTTCAGCAGACCATCGTCGAGTCGGTGGAGCGCTTTGCCGGCGAGGCAAGTCAGGCCGACGACATTACTCTTCTGCTGGTCCGCTACCGCTCCGCCGCCCAGGGCGCAACTCCCGCGGCCTGAGTCGGCCTCGAACGCGGCTATGCTAAAGTAACCAAACCAGCTCATGGACACTACGAAGAAAATCGCACGTTACGAAATCCTCGAAGAGCTGGGGCGCGGCGCCATGGGAACCGTGTACCGGGCCAAGGACCCGGCCATGGATCGCGTGGTGGCGCTGAAGACCATCATCGCCGTGGTTCTCGCGAGCCAGCAAGGCGACGAGTTCCGCGAGCGATTCTACCGCGAAGCGCGCGCGGCCGGGGCTCTGGCGCATCCGGGGATCGTGCCGGTCTTCGACGTGGGCGAGCACGAAGGCATGCCCTTCCTGGTGATGGAGTTCGTCACCGGGCGGACGCTCGCCGAGGTCGCCAAGGGAGAGCGCCTGAGCCTGGATCGCGTGTGCGAGATCGGGCAGAAAATCGCCGAGGCGCTGGGCTACGCGCACCAGCGCGGCGTGGTCCATCGCGACATCAAACCAGCCAATATCCTGCTGACTTCGCGCGAGGTATACGGCATCGAGCGGCCCAAGATTACCGACTTCGGCGTGGCCAAGCTCGCCGAGGGCCAGACGACGCTGACCGGACAGATTCTCGGCACGCCCGCATTCATGCCGCCGGAGCAATTCACCGGCGCGCCGATCGACGGCCGCGCCGACATTTTCTCGCTCGGCGTGGTCCTCTACTGGATGGCCACGGGCGAGCAGCCATTTCCCGGCGAGAGTATGACGGCGGTCTCCTACAAGGTCGTTCACACCGACCCGGTACCGCCGCGAAAGCTGAATCCGTCGGTTCCGCCGAAACTCGAGAGCATCGTTCTGAAGTGCTTGGCGAAGAATCCTGCGGAACGCTACCAGACCGGCGAGGCGTTAGCGCGCGACATCGGCGAACTGCGTGCGGGAGACAAGGCGGCCACTCTGCAGACCGTCGCAGCGCAACGAGCGGTTGCTGGCGTCGATCCGGACGCCACGGTGGTCGAATCGATTCCCATGATGCCGGCGGTCGCGCCCGCACCGGTCGCGACGCCGCGACCCGCGGCACGTACAGCCGCGCCGCGGAGCAAGCCCGACAGCCGCCTGATCTTGCTGGGCGTTTCGGTACTCGCGCTGGTGGCGCTTGGCGGCTGGTACGCGTTGCGCGGCCGGCAGAGATCCACGGTCCAAGTTCAACAAGTTCAATTGGCGCCGACCCCGCCCCCGGCCGCGAGCGTAGCGCCGGTTGCCTCGCCGCCCGATCCCGTAGCTGCTGAGCCCGCAGCTCCGAGCGAACCCGCGAGCGCAGCCCCGCCGGCGCCCGCTGCGCCGGCCAAGGCGAGGGCGTCGGTTGCTGCAGCGCCTGTGGCCGCGAAGGTCGTCGCGAAGAAGCCGGAAGCCAAGACCGACGCCAAAGTGGAGGCGGCCACGGCGCCGCTGCCGAGACCCGCCGAGGCCGCCCCGGAGCCTGCCGCGCTGGGCTTCGATCCCAAAGCGCTCGACCCCAAACAAAACGCCCGGCTGAAGATCGACGTCACGCAAATGCCGCCGGGTCTCGATTTCACCGTGGAAATGAACGGGAAACTCTATTTCCGCAAGACTGCCGCCGGTGGCAACATCCAAGACGAGCAATTATTTGTTCCGCCGGGGCTGCAGCAGTTTTGGGTGACGGCCAAGAGCGCTGGCGTTGAGAAGACGTCGAACACGGTGGGAGCCGACTTCAAGGCCAACAAGCGCAACACGTTGAAGATCGAACTGCGGACGGAAGGCGCGTCGCCAGGGTCGGGTATGCCGCAGGGCCTTTATCCGGATACGCAGATCGTGCTGACGCTGAAGTAGAAGGCGCTGTGACGGTCTGTAATACTGCTGTAATGTGCGCTGGGTATGGTCGTTCGCACTCAGTGGACCGTTCCCCATCGAGATGAGACCTGCTGCAGTGCTTTTGGCAACGCGGTCGGGCGAGGGAGGCAACGACATGGCAATCGCGACGGAAGAGCTGGCGGGAGGCATCACCAGGGTGATCTTGGACGGCAGGCTGGACATCGAGGGCGCCGCCGCCGTGGATTTGCAGATGAACGTAATCGCCGGCAGCCGCAAGGCGGTCCTGGTGGACCTGCAGAAAGTGTCGTTTCTCGGATCGATGGGCCTGCGGGCGCTGGTGGCTCCGGCGCGTGCCATCAAAGGCCGCGGCGGGAAGATCGTTCTCTTCGGCCCCAACGAGTTGGTCGAGAAAGTACTGAAAACCAGCGGCATAGACACCCTTATTCCAGTCCACCACGAACTTCAGAGCGCCCTCGCTGCGCTGCAGTAGCGTGGTTCGCCGGAGGACCGGCTCGCACCATGACAGGGAACGGCACGGACGAGGCTGGGGACCGGCTGGCTCTGCGGAGCCGGCTTTCCGACATTGCGCGCCTTCGCCCTTGGATCGAAGGTCTGGCCTCGCGGCACGCCATCCCGGAAAACGTCCAATTCGCGATAAATGTTTGTCTGGAGGAGGCGCTCGCAAACGCCATTCGCCACGGATATGGCGGCGCGCCGGATCGTCCGTTGATCGTGCATTTCACAACGCCCAGCGCCGGATATTTTGTATTCGCAGTGGACGATGAGGCGCCGCGGTTCAATCCGCTGGACGCTCCCGAGCTGCCCCCGCTGAGCCCGCGCGAGGAAATCCGGATTGGCGGCCAGGGTCTTCGGTTGCTGCGCCGATTTGCCGACTCGCTCGAGTACGAGCCCACGCCCGCCGGGAACCGGCTGCGCATCGGCTTTTGCGCCGCGGTTCCCGCGGTCCGCCCGAAGTAGCTCCGTGGGGGACGGTTTGCCCGTCGGCTCGCCGGCATGTATGATGGCGGTTCCTATGGAGTGTCACTGTATCCCTACAGCCGACGTACCCCACCTCACGCGGCTTTATTCGACCTACATCCAGGACTTTCCGTCGCTCTCCCGGTTCTACGCCCATGCGCCCACAGTCGAGGAAGTGCGCCGGCGGGCGGCAGAAGCGAGCATTGATCCATCCCTCCGCAACGCCGTCACCGATGTGCTGAGGGCCCAGAATCGAGAGTTCGGCGCCGACTCCTCCGTCGAAAGTAGCCTTGATCGGCTCGCTGCCGGCTCGGCGGCTATCGTCACCGGGCAGCAGGTTGGGCTCTTCTCCGGACCGAGCTACACTATCTATAAGGCGCTGACGGCACTGCGTTTAGCGAATGACTTAACGGCCGCTGGCACTCCGGCCGTGGCCATCTTCTGGTTGGCCAGCGAGGATCACGACCTCGCCGAGGTGAATCACTCCTTCTGGCCGACCCGCGGCGAGCCTGAGCGGTTCGAGATACCCCTCGAGGGCGCAGCCAACCGGCGCGTCGGGAACGTACGCCTGGGCGATTCGGTTCGCGACTTGGTGGAACGGGCTGCCGCGATGCTCGGGGGGCCGGCGCGGAGCGAGGTCGCCAAGGCGCTGAAGGACTCCTACCAGCCGGCGGAAACCTACGGCTCGGCGTTCGGCAAGTTGATGGCGCGAATCTTCACTGGCACCGGCCTGATTCTCCTGGACCCGCTCTCCCCCGAGCTGCACCGCTTGGCCGGGCCGGTTTACCGCTCCGCTCTCGAGCAGCACGCCGAGTTGGGAAGGGAGCTGCTCGCACGAAGCAAAGCGCTGGAGCTGGCGGGATATCACGCGCAGGTAAAGGTCACCGAGCGCAACACGCTTCTGTTTGTGGACGTGGAGGGCGAGCGGGTTGCGCTCCGCGCGCGCGAAGGCGACTTCGTGGTGGGACGCCGCGCACTTTCGCTTGCCGAAACGCTCGGTTTGCTCGGCGAGGCCCCGGAAATGTTCAGCGCGAATGCTTTGTTG
>Ga0210394_10002433_pt1 | contig 25573 bp, 17 predicted proteins | sample IncBWC12MmetaG_FD_160121 | JGI IMG/M metagenome (GOLD analysis project Ga0210394, IMG submission 160121) | Forest soil microbial communities from Barre Woods Harvard Forest LTER site, Petersham, Massachusetts, United States - Inc-BW-C-12-M | ecosystem: Environmental > Terrestrial > Soil >...
ATCGTTGCCTGATGAACGTCCATGCCAATATACTTTGTTTGGTTCACAACGGCGCTCCTTTCGGTAGGTGGTGATACGAACGATCAAAACCTACCGCAAAGTGGGCGCCTTTTATATTGCGTGATAATCCCTGATATCAATAGTAATCTGTCACGCACGCGACGTTTCAACCCGTAGGCCTGTGCCAGGAATCCGCGGCGATTGATACTCGTGAAGCGTCCTTTCTAAGTGATGTGCTATATTCCGTCGCCGAGATTCGCCGACTGATACCAGCGGAGCCGTGATGGACATCCATCCGCCAGAGGGTCCGGTCCACTCCTTCAAAGACTTCTTATTTCACCTGCTCACGGTGACGATCGGGATTCTGATAGCACTCTCTCTCGAAGGATTGCTTGAGTGGCACCACCACCGAGCGCTCGTTCAGGAGGCTCGAATTAATCTCGCTTCTGAAATTCGTGAAAACCGGCAACACCTTGAAAAAGGGCTGACCAGTGCGCCCGATGCGGAACGACGCCTCAACGCGACGATGAAAACGATTGATACCTATCGTAAGAGTCGCAATTATGGGGCGACAGATTTCAATTGGGACTTTGGGATTTTCCCGATGAACGCCACGGCTTGGCGTACTGCCGCAAGTACCGGGGCACTGAGCTACATGGACTACTCCGAGGTACAAAGATATACGCGTGTCTATGCCCTGCAGGAGGAATTTTTGACGCTCCAGCAGCGCACACTTGAGAGGTGGCTCGACCTCCAGAAATGGATTGGAAGGATGAATCCTGAAGATGGTCTTTCGAAACTCAACAGTGAGCAACTGTCCGAGATTGAGGATGAGGCTAGCGCAGCGCTGATCCACACGCAAACAGAAGAAAGCATTGCAAGGTCCCTGGTGGATGAGTATGCGAAGGTGCTCCATGAGCAGTAGTTTTGCAATTGTGGGATTACTGTCGACAAATGCTCTTCGTCCCACCAATCTCGAATGAGATAGGTAGTGATAATCCCTGTTCTCGACAGTTATCTAGAAACACTCCAGTTTCCGATGACCGCGAGTTGTCCCGCGTGCGAACCAACTCTGCTGACTGCGCATCATCTCAACCATAAAGGTGATCTTGCCGCTCGCCTGCTAAAGGGTTAGTATTCTGGCACCGATCTAGCCGGCCACGTCTGCGCACGCGACCTACGAAGGAGAACAACCATGCGAAGAGCATTTCTTCTATTGACCTTCTGGTGTGCCTTGGCGAGCCCCACGCTCACACAATATGACAAACCCGCCCAAGCGGCAGATACACCCCAAGCTGCGAAACCTGACTTCTCTATCACTGCCTCTTACATTGAGGCTTGCAGTTGCGACATGTTCTGCCCCTGCTATTTCAACAATCACTCCACAATGCACGGAGACAAGCAATTCTGCCGGGCTAATCTGGTGTTGAAGGTGAACACGGGCTATTACAAGTCCACCAAGCTCGATGGCGCAAAAGTATGGGTGTCAACCGATCTCGGCAGCGATTGGAGCACCGGAAAGGATTCCTGGGTGGTAATGACGTTCGACCCGAGCGACACCCCCGAGCAAAAAGCAGCGCTCTCCGATATTCTCGGACAGCTGTATCCCTTCAAGTGGGAGAAAGCAGCAACCGATACTGTAGCTTTTTCCTGGAATGTAGACGAGACAACGGGTGTAGCGCACGCGAAGATGAGTAATGGGAAGGGAGAAGTCGCGCTGGAGCGCGTCGCCGGGACGAATCCAAGTCAAGAGATCGTGATTCCCAATCTGAAGTATTGGCAGGCACAATCCAACAACGGTTTCCGTATGTGGAAAACGAACGTGGAAAGCTATTCCGGACAGGGTCATGAGTTTGAATACAAAGGAACGAATGGTTTCTTGATCACCATCACCTTTTCCGGAAATGCGACCCCTCACCCCGCTGATTAGATGTGAGGCAGAAGAACGAGAGAGAAGCCGATGTTCGCATCCGTGAGGTGGAAAATCCGCAGAGTTTGCAGGAGATGAGAGGCGCTAGTTTCATCTTTGGGCTGTGTCTGTTGTTGGCAATGGTGCTGCCCTCCGTGGCAAGTACGCCAGCGGAAAGCCATGAGTCGCGCGCCGCGGGCCATATCACGGCGCTGCTTCCAGAGGATCAGGTGTTACGCGAAAAGCGAACCCTGGCCGCCGCTAAAGACATGGTCTTGCTGTGGCGTGACGTGGTGAAGACCGAAAAGGGAGGCCGCGTACGAATTGAGCTGTCCGATGGTTCGATATTAAATGTTGGCTCGGATGCACAACTTCGGATTCTGAAATCCGACCCACAACGTCAGCAAACGACCCTCGAACTCCTGTATGGCCGTCTCCTTGCCAGCGCGATACGAATTGTCAAACCCACTGGAAAATTCAGGGTGCGCACGCCAGTAGCTGTGGCCGGTGTGGTGGGCACCCAGTTCGGTCTGCGAGTCGATTCCGAGTCTACAGATGTCGTATGCAGGGAGGGCTCCGTCCTTGTCAACAACAGGGATGAGAATGTTGTGGGCGAAGTTGTTTTGCAGGCGGGTGAGTTTACCCATGTAGAGCGCGGTAAGCCGCCTTCGCCTCCTGCGCCGGCGTCCCCCGAACGGTTGCAAGCAGGCGACGACGCTACCTCAATCCCGAATTCCCCCTAAGATTATCTGCTGTAATTCTCGTTGAACGTGTCTCATGACAGCCGTTTGGCAAGTCGGCTATCTAGCGATTGCAGTTCAGAAATCCACTTTCCGCCAGTTATCTCACTCTGAGATAGCTAGTGATAATCCCTGATGGCATTAGATCGAAGACTTAAATCGAAAGGAAAGGAATCTTCAGGACGTGTTCACACTTCTCGAAGCGTAGATCGAAAGTATGGTAGGGCATGGTCGTACATCGGAACATGCGCCGCTTTGATTCAGCGCGCTGAATCTTCACCTGCGGCGGCCTGCTTCGGAACGGCGCGGATGGCAGCAGCATTCCCAATGTGCTATAAAGCTTCCAATTCGAGTCTCGACGACACGAAGCGTGCCAACAACACTCCGACTAATTGAAGCGGCGATGACCAGCCCGGCCGGCGACGTGTATCCTGTATCTCTGCGCGCCACAATCTCAGAGGATCGAACCGTCGCCCGCCTCGAACTGATAGACGCGCTCCCGAACGGCGACTACATCCTTGAATATTTCTATGGGAAGCCATTTCACGCAGAAGCGCGCGTTGCGCAGGTTGCGGTCGAATTGATTCCTTCCGACAGCAGGGTTTTGGGGCACCGGCTCTAATTCGAAGACTCCCCATCTGGGATAGCAATCTCAAGGTGAGATAGCTGGTGCTCTTCGCACTCGGTCGATTTTATTCGTTGCTTCAAGCCACAGCGACATCCTCCGAAACTGCTTCAAGCCATGTAGGCTGTGAAGCGGTTCCTTGTCTTCAGATACTGCTTGCCGAGGAGCCGATTTCCATAGGAAATTACAAGAGACATGAAGAGTCCGTCTGAAAAGTCTCGGTCGCGAAGAATTGTCCTGTTATTTTCCTTTTTTGCCGCTGCGATACTCACGTTTCAGGCAATTCGAATCTGGGTGGCTGATTATCGCGTCAATAGCGATCGGATCGATCAGATGGAACGTGGCGTGGCCCTCGAACCTGAAAACGCCTCCGCGTGGGATCGTCTTGGCCGCGCTCGAGAGACAGATTTCGTAAACCCAGATCCAGCAGGAGCGGTCGCAGATTTTGAGAAGGCGGTCGCGCGGGTTCCACGGTCCGCGACATATTGGATGGACCTGGCGGGCGCCTATGAATCGATCGGAAACATTCCACTCGCGCGGGACGCCTTTAATCGCGCCAGAACTGTGTATCCTGCGTCAGCACAAGTAGCGTGGAGCTACGGTAATTTTCTTTTGCGTCAGGGCGACGACGCCAGTGGCTTTGCCCAAATCAATCATGCCGTGCAAGCAGATCCGAGTCTCGCGCTGCCCGCTGTTTCTCAAGCCTGGCATAAGACCCAGGACGCAAACGTGCTCTTGAATCAGGTGTTGCCGGCCACTCAGGATGCCTATTTCCAGGCAATTGACTTCATGGTGGCTAATGCCCAACCCGAGGGCGCACTCCTGATTTGGGAACGATTGTTAACGTTAGGCAAACCCGTTGAATTGCGACGCTCGTTTCCTCTTCTCGAGTTCTTGATTCAAAGCGACCGCGCCGAGGATGCGAGCCGGGTGTGGCGGGAGGCATTGGCTGCGGCGGGACTTCCACATAGCGAGCCTGTGAGCCAATCGCTAATTTGGAATGGAGATTTCGCCAGGGATATCCTAAACGGCGGATTGGATTGGCGCTGGAGTTCACCTTTTGGCGCTTCGATCGGTTTCGATATGCCGCCTCCTTCGACCGGGGGTCGATCATTGCGGCTCGATTTCAGCGGGGGCGCAAATTTGGATCTCAGCGAGCCCCTCGAGTTCGTTCCCGTTGAGCCCAGCCACAGTTACCATTTTCACGCGGCGCTGCGAACAGATGGGATCACGACAGAGAGCGGACTTTTTTTTTCAATTGGTGACCCACATCACGGCGCCGCCGTCGTGTCGACTGAAAATCTCACAGGTTCACACTCCTGGATGCCAGTGGACGTGGATTATACGACGGCGCCCGTGACGCATTTCCTGCTGATTCAGTTGCGCCGGTCTCCGAGCCGCCTGTTTGAGAACAAGCTGAGTGGAACCGCTTGGATCGCCAACGTTTTGCTTACGCCAAACTCTGCGAAACCGCAACCGACTTTGGTACGCTAGAAACGAGAGGAAAGACGCGTGCGTAGACGGCCAGAAGAGATGTTTCTATGCCTCAATTGTGGCGGCGACTTCCGGATTGCTTCTGTGACTTTCTGTTCATCATGCAGCGGTGGTGTGAAACGATGCGGATCCCCCGCTAAGACCAGATGACCCCGTCCAAGCCCGTCCTCGCCGTTGTTTCCCCGTTCATCGACAAACGCCATGGCACCGAGCGGTGGATTGCCGAATGGACGTCCCGGCTCTCTGGGGAATTCGATGTACACGTTTATAGCCAGCGGGTGGAAGATCTCGATCTGACGAGGTTGACCTGGCACCGGATTCCGGAAATTCGCGGGCCGCACCTAGTGAATTTTCTATGGTGGCTTGCGGCAAATCATCTCTGGCGCTGGCGCGATCGCCGATTTCGCGGCATTACCCATGATCTAGTTTTTACCGCGGGTACGAATTGCCTCGACGCGGACGCCATCTCGATCCACGTTGTCTTTGCGGAGTTCGTTCGCCGGGTGCGTTCAGAGATGTATCTCCAGCGCTTTTCGATCTTTTCCTGGCCGCGCCGTATTCACCGTGATCTCTATTACCGGTTGATCACACTTCTCGAGCGCCACCTGTACACACAGCCTAGCGCCCAGCTCATCCTGATTGCGCGCAAAACCGCCAAAGATCTCGACCGGTTTTATGGTCCGCATGATGTTCTGCCTGTTTTGTATATGGGAATCGATCACACCACCTTCAATCCGCAATTGCGGATGGCAAGACGGGACGACGCCCGTCGGGAACTCGGTATACGCGATGAGCAATTCGTCCTGCTGCTAGTCGGCAATGACTGGCGCAAGAAGGGCCTTTGCACACTCCTCGATGTCCTTCCGGCTCTCGGCGATCGCCAAGTGATTCTCCTCGTAGTGGGAGACGATGAAAAATCCCCCTATGTAAGGCAGATCCAGCGGTACGATCTCGTCGACTGCGTCCGTTTCTTCCCCTCTCGACCAGATGTTGCCTTCTACTACGCGGCCGCGGACGCGTACGTTGAGCCTTCGGTCGAGGACACATTTGCTCAACCCCCGGCAGAGGCGATGGCATGTGGGCTGGCAGTCATCACCTCCATCACCAACGGAACCGCAGAAATTATCACCGATGGTCTGGATGGACTCATCATACAAGACCCGTTTAACTCACCGGAATTGATTACGCAGATCCGGCGCCTCTGCGAGGATCCTTATTTTTGCCGCTGGCTTGGAGAAAACGCTGCTCGCACTTCGCTTCGTTACTCGTGGGACCAAAACGGCGAGCAAATGAAAGAAATTTTCACGCATATGCTTCAAAACAAGAAAGTCCGCGCAGGAACGACGGCCTGACTCAGGATCTCGATGCGCACGAGTGCCGGGTGCCTATCCAACATGATTCAGGCGCACCGGTCTCCGAGCCGCCTGTTCGAGAACGAGCTGAGCGGAACCGCATGGATCGGCGACGTTTCGCTTACGCCGAGCTCCGCGCCGCCGCCGTCCAAAGCAAGGCTGTCCGCATCGTAGGCGATGTGTCGCTCTCTCGTCGCGCCTCGATGTTTCGAGGCGCGGAACACATTTTCCTCGGTCATCGCGTGAAGTGCGTCGTACTTGGTACGATTGTCACCGTTTTCCCCGAAGTTGTACTTGATTCGGACCGGTCCAGGGCACATTCTAATTCCTAGCTGGTTTGGGCCATCGAAATCCGGATTTCGCGGGTGGCGAGAGGCGGCAATTCGGCGGAGATCAGGATGCCAGACAATCACGCATGGCTGAGCAAGCTCTTGCTGCGCTCTCCCGGGCCGATCCGTGCCCTTCGGAATGTGCCGTTAGTGGGAGGCTTGATTCACGTCGTGAGCCATCGGATGGTTAGCAGCGATGAAAGAATTTGGGCGAAAATCGAAGAAGGTTCTTGCAAAGGGCTTTGGTTCGAGCTGAATCCACGAACAGGACAGCACTACCTGCGCGGACAGACTGAGACGGTCATTCAAGACATCTTGGTACAACGGCTCCGAGAAGGAATGGTGTTCTACGATTTGGGGGCGAACATAGGATTATTCTCGTTGCTCGCAGCTCGTTTGGTGGGCTCAACCGGACAAGTCATAAGTTTCGAACCTGATCCTGAGAATGTTGTGCGCTTGGAGCGAAATATCGAGCGCAACGGCTATCAAAACTTGACCGTAATCCAAGCCGGCGTCTGGTCAACAACCGGAAAGCGGAGGTTTAGGGTTGCGGATGCTTCGTCTCCTGATCACGGCATTGGAAGGTTCGCTGCGGAAGACGCGAACGAAAATGACGTGACGGTCGAGTGCGTGGCGCTCGACGATATTGCCACGAAAGTTCCTGCGCCTGACGCAATCAAGTGCGACGTGGAAGGTGCCGAAGTCGAAGTCCTCCTGGGAGCAAAGAAAGTTTTACTGGAACACAGACCCTGGATCGTTTGCGAACTGCATTCAGATGCCAATCGGATTGCGGCAGGAGAAATTCTGAAGCAATTCAACTATCGCATCGAAACCATTGATTCCAATCATTTTCTAGCGCTTCCAGACGCGCCACTTGTGAGTTAAATCGGCAGTGAATTGCAGGAGGGCCCACTTGCGCAGTGAGCGGCTCGGGGCCTAAAAAGATTAAATGTCAAGGGTCTCTGAAAATCACAGCCTGAAAACGCACTTCAAAAACTGGCTACTGCCTGCAGGCAAGTCGCCGCGGCGCATCCCGATGGGTATGCTTGCCGGTCTCACGATGCAACTAGACTTCATCCACCAGACCCAGCGATGGCTCGGCTTGCAGGAGCGAGAGCTGTACGGGTGGATTCGGCGTTTATCTGCCGGTATCAATACCGCTGTCGATGTCGGCGCGAATGATGGAATGTATACACTATATTTTCTGGCTGTGACATCCGCACGACATGTCTTATCGTTTGAGCCTTCAGCAGAGTGCTTGGTAGAGCTCAATGAAAATTTGGCCCTGAACGACTTCACTGCCGACGACCGGCTGAAGATTGTTTCGAAGAAGGTGGGTTCCAAGGTCGAGGACGGATGGACCACCCTGGACTCGTGTCTGACGTTCATCGCCCCCCCGTGTCTAGTGAAGGTGGATATTGATGGTGGAGAAAGCGAGATGTTTCGGGGTGCGCAAGCTCTTTTGGCCCGCCCGGGTATTCGCTGGATCGTCGAGGTACATTCCAAGGAGCTCGAGCAAGAATGCCTGTGCATCCTGCGAGATGCCGGCTATCGCACCGTTGTCGTGCCAAACGCTTGGTGGCGTCACTTCGTGCCGGAACTGAGACCGTTGGAGTTGAATCACTGGCTGGTGGCGTTTAGGAGCGAAGCCAAGGGAGCTCACAGCGGTGATGCAAAAGGCAGATCCAATCAGTTGAATTCAAACGCTTAGAATTAAGTTGCAATCCCTAATCGCACTCCTGGGCCGCCAAGATTCGCCGACCGACGGCATACAGGATTACTGTGAATTCCTGAGCCGCGCACTCAAAAGGCGCGGCGTCCAATTGACAATCGCCCGCGTCGATTGGATGAAGAAGGGCTGGGCCAGAGCCTTCATCGATCTTTGGCGGCGGAGCAAGGAATGGCGCGGGAGTTGGATCATTTTACAATACACCGCGCTCGCCTGGTCGGCTCGGGGATTTCCTTTTAGCGCGCTGGCTGCGTTTGTCGTTCTACGCTGGCGTGGCGCACGCTGTGCAGTGATGTTTCATGAACCGCGACGAACGAGCGGTGCGCGATGGGTGGACCGTGTTCGCGGCGCATGCCAAAGTTATGTGGTCCGCGAACTCTATCGCAATGCAGAAAAGACAATCTTCGCTGATTCGCTCGAGACGATCGAGTGGCTGCCAAAAGATGACAGCAAGGCAGTTTGCATCCCGATTGGTTCTAATATTCCCGAGGCCGACCCTGGTGCTATCCAAGCCTCCGGTAGCCACAGTGCCGTGAGAACAGTTGTTGTTTTCTGTGTGACTGGTGCCCCGCATTTCCAGGACGAGGTAGCGGACATCGCTATGGCCACGCGAGGTGCCCTGGCCGGGGGCGCGCACTTTAGGCTCATTTTTGTGGGCAGAGGAACGACTGAAGCCGAAGAGGAAATTGCTCGAGCGTTTCACGATGTTCCCGTTGAAGTGCGCGTCATGGGAGTCCTTTCCAGGACAACTGTTGGCGATATCTTGGCAAAGTCCGACGCAATGCTCTGTGTACGTGGAGCTCTTTTTCCCACGCGAGGAAGCGCGATAGCTGGCATCTCCGCCGGCCTACCGATCGTGGGCTACAGAGGACCCGAAACACATTTTCCCATCACCGAGGGAGGCACTGAGCTCGTAGACTATCGGGACTCTGCTGCACTCGGTCTAGCCCTTCGCCGCGTTCTCCTCGACGACGACCTTCGAAAACGATTGAAAGAAAAAAGCCTGCATGCACATGCGGCACATTTCTCCTGGGACAGAATTGCGGAGCGGTTCTTGGAAGAGTTATCCAATGGATGATCGACGCTATCGCACTCTAGTGTTGCTTACCCATCCCATTCAGTACTCAGCGCCGACGCTTCGCGAGATGGCCAAGCATCCGAAAATTGATCTCCTCACCGCTTACTGCAGTATGCACAACGTTGAACCGACGTTGGACCCTGATTTCGGAGTCGAAGTCGCCTGGGATATTCCACTCCTAGAAGGATACCGATGGGTGCAAATACCAAACCAATCGCTTCGGCCGGGCCTGGGACGATTCCTGGGATTGTCCAACTTTGGCCTTTGGAAGTTGATCCGGAGCGGTGATTTCGACGCCTTGGTTACCATGACGGGCTATCGATATCTATCCTTCTGGATCGCGCTCGCGGCTGCGAAGTCGAGTGGAGTATCCGTCCTGTTTGGTACGGACGCGCATCAGCTTGCTGCTCGGGATGGCAACTCTTGGAAGGTCATCCTGAAACGGTGGTTTTGGCCTCGCCTCTTTAGACTTGCGGACATTGTTATCATTCCGTCGAGCGGCGGAGTGGGACTGATGCGTTCGCTCGGTATTCCATCGGAACGGATTGTCCTGACGCCCTACTCAGTCGACAACGATTGGTGGATCGCGGAGTCCGCGAAGGTGAATCGGCGTGCGGTACGGGATGCATGGAATATTCCAGAGGATGCGCTGGTAGTTTTGTTTTGTGCCAAACTGCAAACGTGGAAGCGTCCTCACGATGTGTTGCAGGCCTTTGCACAAGCGGATATCAAAGATTCATTCCTAGTATTTGCTGGAGATGGACCACTGCGTTCCGAGCTCGAAGCCGAAGCTAGTTCACTTGGTGTCGCCAACAGGGTTCGCTTCCTGGGCTTTGTCAATCAAACGAAGCTTCCCCCAATCTATCGATCATGCGATTTGTTCGTACTGCCGTCAGAGTATGAACCTTTTGGTGTGGTTGTTAACGAGGCGATGCTTTGTGGGTGCCCAGTGATTGTCAGCAGCCGTGTGGGTGCGCGCTTCGACTTGGTGGAACACGGTAGTACAGGCTTCATCTATCCTGTGGGTGACGTCGAGGCCCTCAGCGGACTGCTTGGCGAGATGATGTCGTCACGCGAACGCCTCAAACAAATGGGCAACAACGCTCGTGAACGCATGACGGATTGGTCTCCAAGAAACAACGTCGACGGTATTGTCGAGGCCATCACACGAGCTTGGCGGTTAAAAAACAAGTCAAGGAATGGGCAACCCCCGTAAACGTTGGGCATCTGTGTCGGCACGAGTTGCCATAAGCCTCAAATTGCCGATTCGACCTTGCAAGGCATGCGTCCGGAACGCATACTTTCATTTAAGGAAACTAGATCTTGAACCACCATATTTCGACGCTCAGGAACCAAGGCATCCTCAGTGTGAGTTTACTTCTCCTCGCAATCTGGCTCGCCTGGGAAATCGGCCTTAGAATTGCCTCGCAGGATCTTACCGCGATCGCATATGTAGCTCTTTGTTTTGTCGGAGTCGGTGTTGCCGTCACGGTTCTGCGAGATTGGCGACTGGGATTTTATTTCTTCCTCGTTTGGCTCCTGTTCGAAGATTTGGTGCGTAAATACCTTGGTAATAATATGGCAGTTTATTTCGCTAAAGATGTCCTAGTTGGTCTTGTTTATATCGCATTTTACTTGGGTATTCGTCGGCGTGAGGCTAAAACATTTCGTCCGCCGTTCTTGGTTCTTGGAAGTTTGTTATTGTGGTTAGGTGTCGCTGAAATCTTCAATCCCAATTCGCCGCACATCCTTTACGGCCTCCTCGGATTTAAGGTTTATTTTTACTATGTTCCCTTGATCTTTGTAGGGTACGCACTGATTCGGGGCGATGAGGATTTGAGGAAGTTCCTCGTACTGAATGGTTTTTTGGCAGCAATCATCGGAGGAATCGGAATCGTACAAGCGATTGTCGGAAACAGCTTCTTGAATCCTACCCATCTTGCGCCCGAGCTTCGTGACCTCGGCAATCTCCAGAAAAGCACCCCCCTGACGAGTCAGATTTTCACGCTTCCCGACTCGGTGTTCGTAAGTTCTGGACGATTTTCGCTGTACTTAACGTTTGCCATGATTCTGACGGTGGGAACCGCAGGATATCTGCTTCTGTACACCAAGCGCAGTCGCAAACTTATCTACATCGTGTTTGCGATCGTTGTGACGGCCACTTTGCTTAGTGGATCGCGGAGCGCAGTTGTCTCGGCGGTCACGAGCGGGCTCGTGCTTCTAGTCGGATTTCTTTGGGGTGCTCCTTGGCGCTGGCGGCACGCGCATCGGCTCACCAAAGCAATCCGTCGCACTTTCATTGTCGGATCACTTGGTCTCGCGGCTCTTCTGCTCATTTTCCCGGAAGAAGCTGGCTCGCGCATTGCGTTTTATACCGAAACCCTTTCGCCATCGAGTTCTGCATACCAAGGCTCATTTCGAACTTGGGATTATCCCATCAGAAATCTGGAGTTGGCTTTCACAAACCCGAACTGGGCCCTTGGAAATGGGATTGGCACTGCGTCACTCGGGAATCAATATGTCGCGAGAGCGATTGGTGGGCGACCACTGAATATTTCGGTTGAAGAAGGTTTCGGAACCATGATCGTTGAAATGGGAATCCTGGCGCCGATCCTTTGGGTGCTCTGCTCGGTTGCATTGTTAGTAAGCTGTTGGAGAGTTGTTCGAAGACTTCGGCAAACACGATTTTTCCCGATCGGATTCGCAATTTTTTGGTACGCATTGTTGTTGCTTTTACCGTTGACATTCGGAAGCTTAAACTCCTATCAGAACTACATTAACAATGCCTATATGTGGCTAATGGTAGGTGTTTTGTTTCGCTTAGGTACCCTACCGACGGACCAGAATGTGCCGGTACAATCCGCGCATTTTCGCTAGGCTGAGACCGGAGCTGGAATAGTGAGCAGCGTGAAAAAGAAGCCTCGCCTTGCCGTGGTCTCTCCATTCCTTGGGAAGAGCTATGGGACGGAGCGGACGGTGATCGAGTGGCTCAATCACCTACCCGATGCATTTGAGATTCACATCTACAGTCAAAATGTTACAGACTTAGATCCGGATCGCTTTATTTGGCACCGCATTCCCACATTGCCTGGCCCCCATTTGCTTAACTTTGTGTGGTGGTTTGCAGCAAATCATATTTGGCGAGGCCTGGATTCAAGCTTACGACGGCTTCGTTACGATCTCGTCTACAGTCCTGGCATCAACTGTTTCGATGCTGACGTGATTTCCGTTCATATCGTCTTTGCTGAATATCTTCGTCAAGCCCGGTCAAAACTAGGCTTCGCTCAGAATCAAGTCCAGGACTGGCCTCGGTTGCTCCACCGGAAGGCGTACTATCGTCTCATCGTGGCATTAGAAAATCATATCTATAGCAACAAGGACATCCTTCTCGTTCTGTATGCAAAAAAGACTGCCAAGGATCTGGAACGGTTTTATGGCCGCTGCGACCCTCTGCCTGTGCTTTATCTCGGTCTCGATCACGAAACTTTCAATGTCGGTCGGCGCGCGCAATTGCGTGCCCAAGCCCGTCAAGAGTTAGGGTTTACAGAGGATGATCTCGTGTTGTTGCTGGTCGGAAATGATCTTCTTAAAAAAGGGATTTCCGTTCTACTGGAGACGATGACGAAATTCAGGGATTTGCAGATTCACTTGATGATTGTGGGTCGGGAAGATCCTCGCCCTTTTCAGGCAATGGTTCTCGCTAAGAACCTTGCTGACCGGGTGCGATTCTTGCCCGCTCGCAATGACGTCGAGTATTACTATGCTTCGGCAGACGTGTATACCGGTCCGTCTCTCGAGGACACCTTCGCACTTCCACCCGCCGAGGCAATGGCTTGTGGCTTGCCCGTGATTGTTTCCTCGGAAAATGGGACATTCGAGATCATCACCAATGGTATCGACGGGATGATTTTGCAAGACCCAAACGATGCAGATGGGCTAGCTTCGATGATTCGGCAGCTCAGTGATAAGGGCTTGCGGGAGCGTCTCGGCAAAAACGCCGCACAAACGGCTCAGCAATACACGTGGACACGTAACGGCCAGGACCTGGCCGTCATTTTTGAAGAAGTACTGCAGCGAAAAGCGCGATCTTCAAGTCAGACGCTCGTTCAAGAGATGTAAGCCTCGCCGCGAGCTATGTAGAGGAAATGACGGCCCTCGGATCCACTGAAAAACCAAAAGCGCTCGTCGGACTCTTCCCCGCGTTGCTCGGTATTGGAGGAGTTCAGGAAGCCAGCCGTCAGACCGCCGCCGCTCTCGACGCGATCGCCCGATCCAACGGATGGCGCACGACATTTCTTGGCCTCAATGACCCACCGGACGACTGTCACTTCAGCTACGATGGACACGACATCATATTTCGTGGATTTGGCCGGGCGAAGATCTCATTCCTGTTTTCCGCCGCACGGGCTGCATGGGGAGGAGCTCGGATTGTCGTTGCGGCACACCCGAACCTAGCTGTCGCCGCGGAGTGCATGAAGTTGGTTTCTCCGCGCTTAAGAGTTATTGCGATGGCGCATGGTGTAGAAGTGTGGCAGCGTCTGCCGGAATACCGTCGTCGGGCACTTTTGCTTGCCGATCTTGTCGTTGCTCCTAGCACTGATACCGCCACGAAGCTCGATGCTATACAGGGCGTTCCCCACCGCAAAATTCGGCGACTTTCCTGGTCACTGAGTCCGGATTTCGTCTGCCTGACCAAGGCGTCAAATCTTCCGGTGCCACGCGGCTTCCCGCGGGGATCTGTAATCTTAACTGTCGGTCGTTGGGTCGCATCTGAGCGTTATAAAGGGGTCGATGATCTCATTCACGCGACTGTTCAATTGCGTACCAGAATTGCTGGATTGCATCTGGTGGCCGTTGGCGGAGGTGATGATCTTGGCCGGCTTCAAAGGCTTGTAACTGAGCTTGGCGCTCAGGATTGCATACACTTTTTGGAGGGCCTTTCGCGGGAGGAATTGGCAGCCTGTTACGCCCAAGCGGATGTATTTGCGTTGCCGAGTGCGGGAGAAGGATTTGGATTGGTGTTTCTCGAAGCGATGGCTTTTGGTAAGCCAATTGTTGGGGCAGCGATCGGAGGCGCCACAGATCTAATCGAAGATCATGCTAACGGTCTCTCGGTCCTACCACATGACAAAGAGGGCTTGGTACAAGCCTTAAGCCTCTTGCTCGTTGACGACTCGCTCCGGTCAAATCTAGGACGCCGAGGCGCAGAAATTGTTCAACGGAAGTATAGTTTTGAAATTTTTCAGAACGACCTTCGGCGTATTGTCGAGGAATGTAATGCTTCCTGACTTTTTGCCCCGCATTCTACAGGTTCTCCGCATCGGCGCAACGACTCGGCCACACGGCCTTTTGGTAACTCCGTCACTCCACTAGAAACGCTTTTCGTACTGTCGCCGCAGCTAATTGCGGGCCCTCGCTTGAATCCAAAGACTATCGGCGAAGTGAGTGAGAAAGGGAAAGACGGCTGACGCACGCCTGCCTTTTTCAGAAAGTGAAACAATCAATTTGGCATTGCCGGGAAGGAAATCTAGATCAGACGCTTGTGGGTTTTGCGACAGGAAGCCATCGGCACGAATGTCTGGCGCACTCAAGCCCGCGTCTCTAACCGCGTCGTTAATTTGATTGCGCGACCAGTAGCGCATTTCGAAACTGCCGGTCTTCGCTTCGCGAAAGCCGCGGCGAAGCTGTTGAAGAAGGCTGAAAACGCCGAAGCGGTTGGGGAGTTGCACAAGACATACCCCGCCCGGCTTCAATATGCGTTGGGCCTCAGCAAAAAATCGGCAAACCACAGAACGCTCGAGATGCTGCAGCACACTATACGAGAAGACCGCGTCCACACTTTGTGGCAGAAAAGGAAGCCGATCAGCATCGGCGCAGACGAAATCAGCTTCGGCTCCAAGTTGCTTTGCAACGCGCGCAGCTGCGGCAAGCGCATCTACATGCACGTCGACGCCGATTGGGCGATACCCCGCTTGAGCCGCCGCAACACTCCACCGTCCCCAACTGCAACCGACATCTACAACAGTTTTTCCGTCTCCGGCCTGAAGAGGCCACTCGGGGATCGGGTAGCGCGGAAGCTTGCCTCGCAAGGACCAGTAGAGATTGCCGTTCGTATTTACGATCCAGTCGTTTACGAACGGGTCGACCGTACTTCCGTTCCGCTGATATTCACACGGCCCCATATTTCCCGGTATCAACTCATGTCGCGGAGTCTTCGCAAAAATTGGAATGCCCTGTTCGAATTGAAATGTATGGCCGTCCCGACAGACCAGAACGTTCTGATGAAGTTGTAGTGGCGAATGATCCTGAGGACAGCCGAGGAGTTGCATTAGCCGAATTTCTGAAGCGTGAGTGTGGCTGCTCATGAGCTCGTCGCTCGAGTCATAGCGTGCTCACCGTACCTCGAACGTCCGAGTATGGGAAAAATGAATCCGCTCGTCAAGGCGAGTCCGGTTGTCACTTCAGTCTGCTGACGCGAAAACGCTCGAATATCCGTTTGAATCCTTTTCGCCCCGGCGTGATCTAGGACGCTGAGCGGTGATCTTCGGATGCATTTGGGACCACGAGGGCAGGCAAACGCCGAAGCGGTGAGGGAAGCGCGCTGTCGAAAACACAGAATATTTAGAACGGCGAGCTGGCGTGGGATACTCTGGGTCGTGACGGGGACAACGCTGTTGGTGAGGAACGGAATTTCCTTCGTTGCGGTCTTGAACCACCGTTCGGCAGTTTGGACGAAGTGCTGGGGCATTACCGCCGCTATACCGAGGATCAGCTCAGTAGCGCCGCGCGACAAGCCGGATTTCGATACTTCGAAAATGGGATCGTCAGGATCATATGCTTGCGTTCAACACAAAAGCCGCTTCGTAGGGCAATCGCGCGGAGGTTCCAACCTTGAACAAATTGGGATTCATTCGAGGACGACCCCAATTGGCTAGGCTCTCGCGCTACGACAAAATTCTCGCTCTTCTTTTCGTCCTGTCGCTCCCGCTCGTCAATCCGTGGGTCCGCGGCGACGGGGTCGGATACTACGCCTTCGGCCGGGCGTTGCTCATCCAGCACGATCTCAATTTCCAGCAGGACTGGCTCAGGGCCAACTCGAGCTTCCGCAGCGGAAGAACGGACGAGAGAGGGAATCTTCTTCCGATGGAGTACACGTCTACGGGCCACGTCGACAACCATTTTTCGATCGGACCCGCGATTCTCTGGTCTCCATTTCTGCTGTCCGCTCATCTCCTCGTTCTTTCCTATGACGCTCTCGGCGGTCATGTCCGGCCGGACGGATTCGCCAAACCGTACATTGTCGCCATCGCCCTAGGTACTGCGTTGTATGGTTTCCTCTCCCTGTGGATCTCGTTTCGACTCACCCGAAAATATCTTTCCGAGCGATGTGCGTTCCTTGCGACTCTCGGAATTTGGTTCGCGAGTTCGCTGCCCGTCTACATGTACTTCAATCCATCCTGGTCTCATCCTATCTCCGCGTTTATCGTCGCGCTGTTCGTCTGGTATTGGGACCGCACCCGCGGCGGCCGCTCGTGGTCCGAATGGGTCATACTGGGAGCAATAGGCGGCCTCATGATCGATGTATATCTCCCCAATGCAATTCTCTTAATCTTTCCGGCGCTGGAATCTTTATCCGCTTACTGGAAAGAACTCGCCCAGCGTGATCTGAAATCAGTTGGTCGCGGAATCTTTAAAAACGCAGCGTTCGCAGTCGTCGTTCTCGGCGCGTTTCTGCCGACCCTTATCACCAAGAAAATAATCTATGGCAGTTACTTTACATTCGGGTATGAAAACCTGTGGTCTCTGAACTCACCGGCGATCCTCAAAGTCTGCTTTTCCTCCGATCATGGACTCTTCAGCTGGACTCCCATCACCATCCCCGCCGCAATAGGAATGTGGCTGCTGCGCAGGCGCGACCGAATTCTTGGTCTTTATTCCATCATTGCTTTCGCGGTTCTCATCTATCTAATCGGTTGTTACGCCGATTGGGATGGCCTCTCGTCTTTTGGCAACCGCTTCTTCGTGTCTCTCACGGTTCTCTTTATTCTCGGCCTCGCGGGCTTCGTCGACTATTTAGTACGCACTTGGAACGAGCAGCGAACTTGGCTCGCCGCTCAAGCCGCCACGATCCTCCTGATTCTCTGGAATTTTGGACTCATTTTCCAATGGGGCACGCACCTGATTCCCGCTCGCGGCCCGATTTCCTGGCGCCAGGCAGCCCACAATCAAGTAAGGGTCGTGCCAGTCCAAATGGCCAGCACTCTGAAAAGCTACCTTACGCACCGAGGCCAATTGATGGGCAATATTGAGCAGGAAGACGTGCGGCAGCTGAAGTTACAGCGGCCGGCCGGTTCTGAATGAGCCCAAATCACTTTTAGTTCTTCGTGGACTTCTTTTTCACGACCCCTGCGAAATCGTATCGGCGTCGTACACTTCCTAGGCTTTGGTTAGCGGACAGCAGCCTTGATGCCCAGCCAATAGCTTTGTGTTTTCCAGTAGACTGGCTACCCAGTGAGGGATTGCCACTTGCACAAACATAGATCGTGCTTTAATCAGAGTCTCATCGCGCTGTTCATTCTTCTACTTCTACTCCCCGGCTCCGCAGTTGCCCAGTCTGTGCCTCCGCAACTTATGAGCGGCCTCAAATGGCGGCTCATTGGCCCATTCCGTGGAGGTCGCGTGGTTGCTGTCGGAGGCGTGCCGGGCGACTCGACAACCTTTTATTTCGGCGCAGTCAATGGCGGCATCTGGAAAACTACGGACGCTGGGAGTGTCTGGCGGCCAATCTTTGACAGCCAGCCTGTCGGCTCGATCGGAGCAATCGCACTGGCACCATCTGACCCTAAGACGATCTTTGCTGGAACTGGTGAGTCCGACATTCGATCCGACTTGTCTTCCGGCAATGGCGTTTACAGATCGAGCGACGGCGGTTCAACGTGGACGCACGTAGGCTTAGAGAATACGCGCCAAATCAGCCGAATCGTAGTTGATCCTCAAGATCCGAAGATCGTCTACGTGGGTGCTCTCGGTCATGCCTACGGACCAAATGAGCAGCGCGGGCTTTACAAGTCCGTTGACGGAGGGGCGCATTGGGCCAAGGTCTTAGATAAAGGACCCGAAATTGGCATATCAGACCTGGCGATCTGTCCCGGCAATCCACAGCTCCTGTTTGCCGGCGCATGGAATTCGCATCGTCCGCCCTGGAGCACCTATGCTCCTATCGACGGACCGGGTGGCGGCTTGTACCGCTCTCAAGATGCCGGCAAAACATGGTCTCGGCTCAACAGTGGTCTGCCGGAAGGTGATTGGGGGCGCATTGGAGTCGCTGTTTCGGCAGATGGCAAGCGCGTTTACGCAGTCATCCAGGCGAAGAAAGCAGGGCTGTACCGCTCCGATGATGGTGGCGATACTTGGTCTTTGGAGAATACGGATCCTCGTCTCACCAGCCGCGCCTGGTACTTCAACAGCATCACCATCGACCCACAGAATCCCGATGTGATCTACGTCCCAAACGTCGCTCTTTATCGATCCTTAGACGGAGGAAAGACAATTTCCATTGTCCGGGGCGCGCCCGGCGGTGACGATTACCATCAGATTTGGATCGATCCCAAGAATTCCGACAGCATGGTTCTCGGAACAGACCAGGGCACTACCATCAGTCTCGACCGCGGCGAGACTTGGAGCACATGGTACAACCAGCCCACCGCACAGCTCTATCATGTCATCACCGGCAACCAGTTTCCTTACATCGTGTACGGCGCACAGCAGGATAGCGGCAGCGCTGCCGTCCCCAGCCGGACCGATCACGGTCAGATCTCTCCACGCGATTGGTTTCCGGTGGGCGGAAGTGAAAGCGGATACATAGCGCCCGATCCGAACGATCCGAACATCATCTATCTAAGCGGCAGCTACGGCACCGTTGCCCGTTACAATAAGCGGACTGGATTCAGCCAGGATGTAACTCCCTGGCCTGTGCCGACATTTGGTTCCGAGATCAATGTGCGCAAATATCGGGACTCTTGGACTCCAGTACTCATTTTTTCTCCCCTTGACTCCTCCACGCTCTATCTGGGGACGCAATATGTGATGAAAACAGTTGATGGCGGTCTGCACTGGCAGGCTGTCAGCCCTGACCTCACTGGATCGAATCGACAGGCGGCAGATAGAGCCGAAGGGCCACCGAGGATCGAGAACGCGAAGCAACGAGGTTACGGCGTAGTATTCACCATTGCGCCATCCGCTCTAAATCGAGACACAATCTGGGCAGGAAGCGACACAGGATTAATTCATCTCACCCGCGACGGTGGCAAAACTTGGAAAGACGTCACGCCCCCCGGCCTGACGGCGTGGAGCAAGATCTCCTTTATAGAAGCCTCGCACTTTGATCCCGCTGTTGCTTACGCGGCCGTAGATCGCAGCCGGCTAGATGATCAGACACCCTACCTCTATCGAACCCGAGACTATGGAGCTACCTGGCAACTAATTACCAATGGCATTATGACCAACGCCTTCCTGCGTGGCATTCGTGAAGACCCGAACAGAAAGGGACTGCTCTTCGCCGGAACTGAATTCGGAGTTTACGTATCATTCGATGACGGCGGCGATTGGCAGTCTTTGCAACTCAATCTGCCGGTGACTTCCGTTCGAGACCTCACGGTTCACGGCGAGGATCTTGTAGTCGCTACGCACGGACGCTCCTTCTGGATACTGGACAACATCTCGCCGCTTCGCCAGTCGTTCGATGCCGAAAAGGATAGTGCATTCTGGCTTTACCGTCCGGCAGTAGCATACCGCATCGACAACGACTCCTTCACGGGCACTCCACTTCCACCGGAGGAACCAACGGCCGAGAACCCGCCCGCCGGCGCCGTCATCGACTACCTTCTTAAGTCTTCCGCGAGCAGCATGACACTCGAGATCATCGATTCGCAACAGAAGCTCGTCCGCAGATTCTCATCGGAAGACAAACGTCCGGAAACGCACCCGCCACTTCCCATTGCCGAGCGTTGGTTCCCCAAGCCGGAAGCCCTCCAAACTAATCCTGGAATGCACCGCTTCGTCTGGGATCTCACTTGGGGCAGCTCTGGAGGACCGGTCGTGGACGAAGAATCCGAGTACCGCAATCCCAGGGGACCCAAAGTTGTGCCGGGTGTCTACACAGTCAGACTCACCGTTGACGGAAAGCCGCAGACTCAGCCTCTAGAAATCGTAATGGACCCCCGTTCCCCTGCTACTCCAGAGATACTTGGCCAGCAATTGCACTTCGCTCAGCAGATATTTGCCGAAACCATCGAAGCGCGTCGCGCGCTCGCTGAAATCGACTCTCTTCGTAAACAACTTGCCGACCTACAGCAGAAGGTTGGCGATAAGGATTCGGCTATTCAGGCGGCGCTGGGGGATGCTCAAACGGAAATTTCAAAGATTGTCAAACCGGCAGCCGTTCCGGGGCAGGACTCAGGCCTGGAGGACGCTTTCGCCAATATGGCCTCGGCACTACGCGTTGTCGAAGGAGGGGATCGTGCCGTGCCTTCGCAGGCGATTGCCGTTTACAACGAATCCGCCCAGCGCGTCAAAGCGGCCATTGCAGAGTGGAGCGAGTTCAAAACAACGAAACTTCCCCGGCTAAATCAGAAATTGTCTGAAGCAAATCTCGCTCCGATCGGTATCTCGGAAATCGAACAGGAAGTTCAATTTCTCATGTCACGCTAAACCATTTCGCTCGACATGAAAATCAAGCGCGGCTTGTTGCAGCGGCGGCGGACCCGAAACTGCTGTCATTTTTGTTGGTTGTGTCGATCACCGCATCGATTGCCCTATCAAGGTCTGCCCCTTTGATCTTCTTTGGCTCGGCTTCACCATCGCAGAATATTTGATAAAGGGTATCTCCGGTGTCTGTGCGTCTTTCGTAAGTGTCTCTATGCTCGGAACCGTATGGCCGTTTTCGACGCGTGACGTGTAGCAGCGGATGAAGCCGTTACGCTTTTCGATGCCGCCCTGTGATTAGGTTCTTTGATTCGCGGATCGTCCGCAAGCATTCGCCAATCATCAGCATTGTCGCCACGGAATCACCCTGCAGGAAGGCCAACCATAAGGTTCGCTTTGCCGGGAAGAACGCGATGGTACTTGACGCGCGCGACCATTGGAGCCTACCAACTTACAAATTATCTGGCGAGGAGCGGCGAATATACTGCGGGTCAGCGATGGGGTAAGCGATTGAAACAACTCCGAGCGCGCCGGTGTCCGTGAATGAAGGTTTAGAGCGCGTCTTACTCGACGATCAACTCGAGCGGAGGAGCGGTCACGGTCGCTCCGTTAGCCGATGCAGTAACGGTGACTGTCACTTCGCCCGGCTGAGTTGGTCCGTTGGGTCCTTTGGGGATGCCGCCGCAAGAGGCACTTCCTAGCGCGATCAACACGAGGACTGCGAACGAAAGAGCCCATGGCTGTCGGCGGCGATAGAAGAAAGCAGCTCCGCCGCACGTGAGCGTGAGTATTAGCATCATCAATCCGCCATCGAAGCCGCTTGGAGATTGCTGCGCGGTCGTCGTCGTTCCCTTGCAGAACGTATTAAGCACGATTGCCACGTTGCTCGGCGAAGACGGAGTCAGCGTGACGGAATTGGGATCTGGAGCACACGTGATCGTCGGGTTCGTTGTGGTGCAGGCGAACTGAACCGTACCGTTGAAGCCCGGCACCGGCGTGAGGACCAGCCCGAAGGCGACGGTCCCTCCGGGAGCGACTACCGGCACCGCGGGTTGCCCCGGTGGTGGCGGAGAAACGGTGAGAGTGAACGGTGCGTTTGTTACGGTGAGGAGCGTATTGCCGCTAATCTCGCCGAGTGTCGCGGAGATCATCGTTTGTCCCGCAGCGAGAAGGTTCGCGAGACCGCCGGCAACGATTGCCGCTGCTCCGGTATTCGAAGACGCCCAAATGACAGTGGCCGTGAGGTCCTTTGTACTGTTATCGGCGTATGTGCCAGTCGCGTGGAACTGCAACGTGGTGGCGGTCAAGGCCGAAGGGTTTGCCGGAGTAACGGCGATGGAGACTAGGGCTGCGCCTGTGACGGTTAGCTGAGCCGTGCCGCTGATGTTGGTCGACTGCGTGGATGTTGCTGTGATGGTGATTGGGCCGCCAGCAGAAATTCCCATGGCCGTACCGACCGCACTGATTGTCGCGACCGCATTGTTCGACGAGGTCCAAGTCACCGTAACAGCTGCCGACGAACCGTCGGAGAAGTGGCCGGTGGCAGTAAATGACTGCGTTGTATCCACTGCAATCGACGCAGACGGCGGCGCGACGGTGATCGATGTGAGCGCCGGCGGCGCGGCGGCTACAGTGAGCTGAGCGGTTCCGTTCACGCTGGGAGTCTGAGTTGACGTCGCCGTGATGGTGAGCGGGCCGCCAGCGGATACACCCAAGGCCACGCCCGAGGGATTAATCGTAGCGATCGTCATGTTTGACGAGATCCAATTCACCGTGACCGGGCCAGAAGAGCCGTCGGAGAAATGGCCGGTTGCAGTGAATGTTTGCGTGGCGTTGACTGCGATTGATGCGGTCGGCGGCGCAACAGTGATCGATGTGAGCACCGGCGGGGCTGCGGTTACAGTGAGCTGAGCGCTACCGCTCACGCTGGGAGTCTGAGTTGACGTCGCCGTGATGGTGAGCGGGCCGCCTGCGGATACACCCAAGGCCACGCCCGAGGGATTAATCGTAGCGATCGTCATGTTTGACGAGGTCCAATTCACCGTGACCGGGCCAGAAGAGCCGTCGGAGAAATGGCCGGTTGCAGTGAATGTTTGCGTGGCGTTGACGGCGATTGATGCGGTCGGCGGCGCAACAGTGATGGAGGTGAGTGTGGGTGGGGCGGCTGTGACGGTGAGCTGGGCGGTGCCGCTAGTACTTGGCGTTTGTACGGAGGTCGCGGTGATAGTGATGGGTCCCCCGACCGCAACTCCCGATACTACTCCCGCCGCATTTATCGTGGCGACGGCCATGTTCGAGCTGGCCCAATTCACTGTGACAGGACCGGTTGAGCCATCTGAGAAATGACCGGTCGCGGTGAATTGCTGCGTGTTGTTGACAGCAACCGACGCAGTTGGCGGCGCTACGGTGATCGACGTCAGCGTCGGTCCAGTGCCCGTAACTGTGAGGCTCACGCCGGGTGATGTGACCCCACTCACGCTCGCGGTAATCGTGGTTGTTCCGGGAGCCACTCCGGTTGCCAGCCCTCGAGTCGCGGTAGCGTTGCTGATGGTCGCGAATCCCGTCATCGAAGAAACCCACGTGGCCGACGACGTGAGATTTTGAGCCGAGCCGTCGCTAAATGTTCCGGTCGCTGTGAACTGCTCGGTGGCACCGACGGCGATGGACGGTGGTGGATTCGGCGTGATCGCAATTGAATTTAGCGTGAGAGCAGAGACGGTGAATCCGTTGGTTAGAGAAGCCATCTCACTGCCTGTTGTAAGCGTCACAGTGCGCGCGCCGAGGGTTGCGGATTGCGCGATGTTGATGACGACGGTGGCGCTGGTAGGCGAGTTGATCGTGAGCGACGCCACCGTGATGCCGGCGCCGAAGTTCGCAGTCGTGGAGGCTTGCGCGAAATGTGTACTCTGACCGGTGATTGCGACCGAAAGATTTTGTTGGCCCTGGCCGCCGGTATTCGGGCTCACCTGAGTCAAGGCCGGTGTCCCGGAGCCCGTCACCGAAAGCGTGGTCGAGCCTGCAACATTGCCAAGCGTTGCGGAGATCGTGGTTGATTGACCTGCCGTGACGCCGGTTGCGAGACCTGTCGAGTTAATCGTCGCAACCGTCGGCATCGAAGAGGACCATATGACGGAGTTGGTTATGTCCTGAGTGCCACCACCGGCGAAAGTAGCAGTTGCGGTGAACTGCAGGGTGGCATTCACGGCGATCGACGGATTCGCAGGCGTAACCGCAATCGAAGTCGGAGCAGCCGCGACCAAGACGACAGAAGTCGGGTTGTAGATGACACTCCATACCAACCCAGGTGGAAGGTTCGGGAAATTCGATGAAGAGAATTGGCCTGTGACGGATAGGGCGTTGATGATCGTGAACTGCGCTCCTGCGGCCGGCGTGAAGCCATTGGCCAAAGTGACGATGAATGCGCCGCTCAAATTTGCGGCGCCTGTCAGATTGAGTTGCGAATACTGAGTGCCCGCTGTGGTACCACCGATTACCGCTCCGAAGGTCGCTGCCCCGCCCTGCATGTAATTGCCGGCGCCATTTCCACTGATCGTCAATATTCCTGGGAGCGGAATGTCACCAGGTTGCGCAATAGCAGCCGGGCCCAGAATCACGCTGCCCAAAATCGTCCCGGCGCCAGAAAGAGTTCCGCCATTCACAGTGAATCCTGCCGGCACAGACATTGTGCCGTCCACTTTGATCGTGCCGCCCGTATTAGTAATAGCGGCATTGCTCAGTTGCAGAGTTGCGGCTGCTGCGGCTGCAAGCAAACCTTGATTGGTCAGCGTGACGGGATTGATGAGTAGAGTCCCGGCTACATTGGCGTTAATCGTTCCCTGATTGACGACCGCCAGTCCGTTGTTGCCGATCTGTCCGACTCCTTGAAGCGTGTTGTTGACGTTCGTGAGGGTTGAAGCAGCGGCGGCTTCGTTGATTACGGGTGTGCCTCCACTCGCACTTGAGAGTGTTACCGCGCCTGCACCCGTCAGGCTTACAGCCCCCGAAATCGATATCAGCGTGGTGTTCACCGTCGCCGCCACCTGAAACGTCCCGGTATTGGTAATCGTTCCTAGCCAGATGGTGGTGCTATTGTTCGCGCCTGTGTAAGTGCCCGAGTTAGTCAGGGTTCCGTGCGCCATCCCATCCAGCGTAATGGTCTGGTTTGCAGCGGTGCCCAGAGTCCCGGTGTTGAGAGTGGAAAGGGTACCGGCTTGAATCACGGTGCCGCTCAGGAATTGAACGGAAGAGTTTTTGCCGTTGGCGGTGATAGTAGCGTTCTGATTGTTGATGGTGGTGGTGGTCTGCAGGACGCCGCCATTAGTGGCTTCGAGTAACCCTTGGTTGGTAATACTAGCGGCATTGAGGAGCAGAGCAGCGGCGGAAACGTTGGCATTTACGATGCCGGCGGGTTGGTTGACGAAGATGAGGCCGTTGTTGCCGACTTGCCCGACGCCCTGGATCAAATTGTTGAGGTTGGTGAGGGTGGCACCGGCAGCGGCTTGATTGATGACGGGAGTGCCGCCGCCGGCGCTCGAAAGGGTTATGCTGCCGCCACCGGTGAGAGTTACGCCGCCGCTCACGGAGATGAGCGTGGTGTTCACAGTTGCGGCGACC
>Ga0210394_10002434_pt1 | contig 25567 bp, 16 predicted proteins | sample IncBWC12MmetaG_FD_160121 | JGI IMG/M metagenome (GOLD analysis project Ga0210394, IMG submission 160121) | Forest soil microbial communities from Barre Woods Harvard Forest LTER site, Petersham, Massachusetts, United States - Inc-BW-C-12-M | ecosystem: Environmental > Terrestrial > Soil >...
CACCAATACCTGAGTTCGACCTTAGCCGATGCGGTGGTGGGCGGTTGGACAGCATCGGGTGACTTCGAGGCCGAATCAGGAACTCCGTTTACGGTCATCATGAACAGCTCTATCCCAGATGGGTCGCTGGGTGGAAGTGATGGCAACTCTTCCGCAGCGCTCTATCCTAACAAGGTCGGGAATCCGAATTCCGGAGGGCAGTCGCTCAGTCATTGGTTCAATCAGCTCGCGTACGCAGCGCCGGCCGCGAACACTTTTGGCACCAACCCGAGAAATTCGCTCCGTGGACCTGATCTAACGGATATCGATTTCTCATTGGCCAAGAGTTGGAGTTTGCCAGGATGGGAGCGAGCCAAAGTGCAGCTTCGGGTGGATGCTACCGACCTACCCAACCATCCAAGCTTCGAACTTCCCACCCACGCACTCAATCCAACCGCGCTGAGCTCCGGAACTCCTGACCCCAGCGTCGGTCTGATCACAACAAACACGATCAACGGTCGAACGGTTCAGCTCACGGGTCGATTCCAGTTCTGAGAACCAGAAGGCAAGCTAGCTTGGCACAATGAGGGCGAGGTCCAAGGACCCCGCCCTCACTTCACAGTTTGATCAGTACCTCCTAGCGCCTGTTCTCACTACTGGAGTGGATGGCGTTGCGAGCGAAAATTGAGTCAGACGAAGCCGAGCTCGAAGGCTGTGGCGGGCCCACCGTCGAGGGCGAGAATGAAGTATGGCTGGATTTTCGCCGCAACCCGAAGGGCCCGGCCAGTTTTCCCAATTTCTGCGTCAATCATCGCTGGCAGACACCCTGTATCCGTCACTCCTCACGCCTCGAACTCGAAAAAACTGACTCCCGGCGCCACCGCCCAGTAGCGTGAACAGGCCCTAATAGAAGGGGATGGTGAGACCGGAATTCGATTGTCTCCAGAATGCAAGTGACGTTTCTTGTGTTGCGATCCCTACGGTAAGTTTGAATCGCTTTAGGCGGCGGGTTCCGACCTTCCTTATCCCACCGCCCATTTTTCTTGACGCTCGAAGCACCGTAAGCGCGACGCAAGGGCCGTCTCGACAGCTTGAAGCAGATGAAGATTCACGACGAAGTTTCCTGCACCGTAAGCGTTCGAAGCTCCCTCCTGGCGCCCGAGCGTTTCCTGGATTAAGCAGGCTGCATGATTCATACAGAAGATGTCGGTGTTGGGCTCCGTGATCGAAGGCGGCGGTCGGTTTCGGAGAATCTGGAGATCGTGCAGCTGACCATGGAATCTGGAGCGAGTGTCGCTGAGGTAGCGACAGTCAGATATCTACGCTCGAGAAGGCATCGATCTAGATCGCTCGCATCGTGAGACATTTGCCGTTCTTCGCAGCGGTCTGCAGGGATGGATGCCCCGTCTGTTTGAGCACCATCATTGATGGTATTCCAGATCAGTTCAAAGTCAGCCTCATTGCTGCGACGAATTATCAGAGCTAGACTTTTGCCGTATGAATCTCACAATTGTTTCTCAGACCAGGTTATGAAACCGGCGTTCAATGCTTTTCGATGTTGGCCGCGCTCAAACTACCCCGTGAAGCGAGTTTCAGATCAAATGCTCTATCCTTACCGTTAACGAACGGACCCACGCGCCCGTAGCATGGTATACGGCTGACGTAATCGCGGGCGCCACGCCCGCGAGGCCACTTTCGCCTGTCCCTCGCAGGCCGAACTCGCTCAGAGTCAGGTCCGGGTGATCAAGGAAGGTGACGTCCATTCGAGGTGAGTCCGGACAGGTGCACAGAATGTAATGCCCAAGATTGCTGTTCATTGGGGCGCCGCTTTTCTTGTCATACTGCGTCTCCTCAAAAAGCGCCATACCCACTCCCATCACGATTGCGCCTTATACTAAGGTTGAGAGCCAGCTCCGGATTGACAATGCGCCCTCCGTCAATCACTGACACCAACCCTGCTTACACAAGTCTGGGCGATACCGGATCTTCTGAATTGGAATTCCGATAATGGAGCTTGCCACTTGGGCAAACACGGTATGGAAGCACACCAAGTTGAGATCATCCAAATACCTTAACAATCTGATCGAACACAATGACCGCGGTATCAAATCCGGGACCGGACCGATGCTCGGCTTCAAAGATCTTGATTGCGCAGCAACCACCATCGCTGAAATCGAACTGCCCCGCCCCATTCGCAAGGAACAATTCGCCCTCGGACGTCTCCATCTCAAGAGCCAAACTGCCCCAGCAATCAGGAATGCGGTACTCGCCGCATAGTTCATCATCCTCCTCGCGCCTTGCTGCGCCTCTCGCACATATTCGTACCTGATGACAACCAGCGCTCAAGCCGATCTGCGTAGGTGCGGCTCGAGCGCTGCTCCGAGCCATCCGAGAGCTTCACCGTGAATTCGCGGTTCTCGATCGATTGCAGTTCCAGAATGCTTTTGGACTGCACAATTGTGGAACGGTGTATGCGAAGAAACTTTGTCGGGTCGAGCCTCTGTTCAATAGAAGCCATCGATTCGCGCAACAGGAAAGAACGACCATTGACGTGGAGTTCAACATAGTCTCCAGCAGCCGCAATCCACTCAACATCCTCCGCAATGACGATTTGAATGCGGGATCCAGCTTGCACCGTAAACCGGGACGCGAATTCTTCTGAGGTGCGGTCAAGCATTTTCATGACCCGCTGTGCCATGTCGGCCTTTAATGCGGAATCTACCAGCTCACGAGCTCGACCGACTGCTGCGGCGAAGCGTGTGTCGTCCACAGGCTTCAACAGGTAATGCAACGCATGAACATCGAATGCTCGCAAAACATGTTGCTCATACGCTGTTAGAAAAATGACGGCAGGCTGGCTTTCCCTTGGCAATGCGCGCAGAACCTCGAAGCCGTCCATGCCCGGCATCTGGACGTCGAGGAACACAACATCGGGAGATTGTTCCAATATCTTCTTCACTGCGGACGGCCCGTCTCCGCATTCGCCAACAATCTCCACATCCTTGAATAGACGCAGCCTGTGAATGACGCCACGACGCGCCAAGGGCTCGTCGTCGACGATCAGAGCCCGCAGGGGGAAACCTCCTCGAGGATTCGAGCCCTGCGTAACGGCAATTCCAGCACGACTTCGCAACCGCCCGCTTCAGGCCACACAAGCGAGAACTCAAAATCCGCCCCGTAAAGTGTTTTCAGGCGCTGCGCCGTGTTTCCGAGACCGATTCCATTTCCATTCTTTTTCTTCTCCCCCTCACCACGTCGTCCGGAGTTTCCGATCACAATTCGCAACCTGTTGGCATCGAGCGCGCTCTTGATCGCAATCAACCCACCTTCGATCAATGGCGCTACCCCGTAGCGCACTGCGTTCTCAACCAGCGGCTGCATCAACATACTCGGCACGAGGGCATCCCGCGTTTCGAATGGAATAGCCATATCGATTTTTAGCCGCTCCCCCAGCCTTGTTTGCTCGATCGCCAGGTACCCTTCGGTAAAGGCCAGTTCCTGGGAAAGCGTCACCTCTGCTGTGACTTCGGAATCCAGGCTTGTGCGCAGAAGATCTCCGATCTGCGCCAGCATCCGCGTGGCCGCAGGCGCATTTCCATCCAGAACGAGAGTGGAGACGGCATTGAGCGAATTGAACAGAAAGTGTGGATTCAACTGATAGCGAAGTGCAAGCAGGCGCGCCTCTCTGACCTCAGAATCGGCGCGAAGCAGCCGCTCCTTCTCCATGCTCGATTGCTGCCATTGCTTAATGCTGAAGTACAGACTGCACCACATGAAGAGCATGAAAAAAGACCATGCCCAAACTGTAACCAAAGCGTGCCAGGGCACAGGATAGAAATTCTGCAAAATGAGGCCGGATGCGCAGGCTACGGGAATGGATGTGACCATGGCCGCCGCGGCTGCTTTCAATTCAAAAGCGATCCAGGACTGCGATTGTCGCAGTAGCCGACGGCAAAAAGGGCGCAGGACAAAACTTCCCAGGAACATGAAGACGACAGGCACCGTCTCTTCATCGAAGAATACACGCTTAGTCCAGAACGCATGAATGGATTCCAGAAGGTGGAAAAGGTAAAAGCAGCACCATCCAATGATCTGGATTTGCCAGAAGGATCGTAGATGCAAGGCGCTATCTCGATTCATGACTAGCATTCTAGCCTAAGTGGTGAATCGGCATTCCACGGCCTGGCGCACGAAACCCTCGGCTCATCGCATTTCTCAATCGCCCAGCAGATTAGGTCAGACTTAGCAACCTTCATTGGTCTAAGCTTGGAAAACGGTTCGAAGCTCGATGTATATTGCCGCTACGGTGTTACGCAACGCGGTGCCTGAGTTCGAACGAAAGTGATGAACCCAATGCGTGCAGATTGTAGATAGCGCGCGTTGACGCACATGGATCACAGGCAGCTGCTCCGGATGAAAACCAGTTTTCGGAGCAATCTTACAGCTTTGCACATCTATACGCGTTGATATCAACGTATGCGAGCTCACTGAAAACAGCACAGGCATTTGTCCAGGAGACCAAGACTTTGTCGATCACAGCTAACATGCATTGCTCTCCATTAAACGGATCATTGCAGTGTCACATGTCTTGCCGGAGAACCTATGAGCCGAAATGACTTCGCCGCAGCTGCCTTCTTAATCCTCGTCTTCAGTTCTGTCTTTGTAATTTCGCGACAAGCGCGGGCGCGGGATGCCACAAATACTTATCCCACTATGGCGCCGCTTGACCAATATCTGATCGCGGACCGGAATGAGGAGATAGCCCTTGCGCGGAGCGCGGCGCCAACCACCATATCTCGCGATGCAACGGTTCTCGTCTTTGGGAAAACTGGATACGTGACAGCGGTTGAGGGGAAGAATGGATTCACATGCCTGGTTCAACGCTCGTGGATGAATCCTTTTGATAGTCCCGGCTTCTGGAATTCGGAAATGCGTGGGCCGATTTGTTACAACCCAGCGGCAGTACGGACGATTCTTCCATATACGTTGAACAGAACGAAGCTGGTATTAACCGGATTATCCAAAGAACCGATCCGCGAAAACATCATTGCCGCAATCGCGAAGAAAGAACTTCCGGTGCCTGAAGCAGGCGGCATGTCTTACATGATGTCGAAAGCAGGAAACCTTGGTGTTGGTGTCGGACCTTGGTGCCCGCACCTCATGTTTAACGTTCCCAAAACAGACGAAGCAAGTTGGGGAGCAGGCCTAAAAGGCTCACCGGTGTTGTTCAACAACGATTATGTCGACGTTCCGGAGCCCGAAACCATTTTCACGGTACCCGTTTTCCATTGGTCAGGCGGGTCCGCTGCGCCAGATCAAGCACTGTCCGCGGGATTGCCGACTGTCAAATAAACGGGACTGGGATCCCGAGGAACGCTCAACCTTAATTGAGAAGCTGCCCCTGATGGCTTCCAATTCAAATCGATTTGGAGGAGGTTTATGAGGCTATTCACGTTCAACTTTCTGCTATCCCGCGTGGCTGCCTTTCCAGGTCAGCCTTGGAATCGTCTGAAATCCCTTACATTGTTTGTGTCAGTCGCCGTTGCCGCCTTGTCCGTCTGCGGCGCGGCGGCCTCTGCACAGGTGGAAACAGGGCAGATCGCCGGCACGGTGATGGATCAAACCGGCGCTGCAGTGCCCGACGTAGTCGTTGCCATCAAAAATCTCAGTACCAATACAGTTCGTAACACGGTCTCTTCGTCGTCCGGTGCGTACCTGGTACTCGGCCTTGAGCCGGCCATTTATCAGGTAACCGTGAGTTCCAACAGCTTCAAATCCTTCGTCGCCAAGGTCGAAGTCACGGTTGGCGGTCACGTGACCCTCGATGCCAGGCTCTCTGTTAGCGCGACTACCACTGAAGTGCAAGTAGTTGGCGAGGGCGGCACACAGGTCAACACCCAGACCCAGGAGATGTCACAGGTCGTTGACACCCAGCAGCTTGCCAGCCTTCCCAGCCTCACCCGCAATCCCTACGATTTCGTGGCCCTCGCCGGAAACGTCTCCGGGGGCGACAACAGCACGAACAGCGGCGCCAGCGCCATCGATCAAACGGGCAGCGGACAGAACCAACAGAATCGTGGCGTCGGTTATTCCATCAACGGCCAGCGCGAATCCGGAACAGAAATCCTCCTCGACGGCGTGGAGAACGTGTCCGTATTCAGCCAGGCTATTGGCGAAGACGTTCCCTTGGACGGCACTCAGGAATTCAGCGTTATCACCAGCAACTATTCGGCAGAGTACGGCCGCGCATCCGGCGGCGTCATTAACGTCACGACGAAGGCCGGCACCAACAGCTTCCACGGATCCGGGTGGGAGTTTAATCGCCTCTCCGCGTATACCGCCAACACCTACGGCAACGACGCAGCCAATACGGCGTTTCTGGCGAGTGGCGTGCCAGGGCCTCTGCCCGACCCGAAAGGCACTTACACCCGCAACCAATTCGGATACGCAGCCGGCGGCCCCATCAAGAAGAACAAAATCTTTATTTTTGAGAGCACGGAATGGACACGTGTGCGCAGCGCCGCCACCGAAAGCGAAGAAATCTTTGATCCCGCCTTCATTGCCTTGATGCCGTCGAATATTCAGGGCTATTACAAAACCTACGGCCAAACCACGCTCCCGTCCGCAGGAGTAGCCTCTACGGTCGGCCAGATTGGGGCCACAGGAGTAAACTTCGGCTCGGTCAACGGAACAACGCCAATTTCCTCATCGACGCCGATGTTCGACACCATGAACTTCAAGGCCCCATTCGACGCTGGCGGCGGCATTCCCCAAAATACCTACGATCTTGTCGGCCGGGTGGACTATAACCTCACCGACAGGACCCAAATGTTCTTCCGCGGAGGCCGCGAGAACTCGATTCAGACCCTCGGATCCAACACCTACAGCGCTTATCCCCAGTACAACACTGGTACCACTTTTCTAAACCAGAGCTATCTATACAATCTTTCGCACATCTTCACGCCCAGTCTATTTCTCTCGATGAAGGCGAGCTTCACACGCTTTAACGAAAACACCTCTTATGACCCAAAGTTCACGTATGTTCCCAATCTGATGTTTGTCTCGCCCACTGACCCGAATACTGGCGCACTGATTCAGATGCCCGGTCTGGAAAACCTTAGCGAGCCGGGCGTGGGCGGTCTCCCGGCCGGCGGTCCGCAGAACACTATCCAACTCGAGCCCGATCTCTCCTGGACCAAGGGTAAGCACTCCATGCGCTTCGGATTCATGGATACATATATCCAGTTGAATTACGCCTCTGGCGCTTATGCTCAGGCCGTCGAGGAGCTTGGCTTCGCGTTCCAGAGCAGCTTGAACGACATGATGAACACCGCAGGAAACCCCAACGGCGCACCTCTAGTCGCGTTCGAGACGCGCGTCGACCCCCAGGGCAAGCTACCGTGTCCTGCAGACACCTCGACCACCGACGGCAACTTTGGCAATGTCGTCGACAATCCCTCCTGCGCAATCCAGACGCCGCTTGGCGAAGCATCCTTTGCTCGCAGCTACCGGTACAAGGATTGGTCCGGGTATGGCGAAGACAGCTACAAGGTCACGCCGCGGTTGACCCTCAATGCAGGTCTCCGCTACGAGCACTACGGCGTGCAGCACAACAACCATCCCGCTCTCGACTCGAATTTCTACTTCGGCTCGGGGGGCGGCCTTGAGGCGCAGGTCCGGAGCGGACAAGTCGAGATTGCCGACAAGAGTGCGGCGCACGGCTTCTGGAAATCCCGCTGGGGAACCTTTGCGCCTCGCGTCGGCTTTGCCTATGACATCTTCGGCAACGGCCGAGACAGTATCCGCGGTGGTTACGGTATCAGCTACGAGCGCAACTTTGGCAACATAACCTATAACGCCAGCTTCAATCCGCCAGCCAGCGCCGTGGTCAGCGATTCCTGTTCTCCAGAAGATGCAAGCTGCAACGCTACGGTAACCAATCAGGATCTTGGCCCCCTGGGCCAATCCATCGGGCCACAATACCTGCCTCCGGTGGAACTTCGCCACCTCGATCAGAACATCGAAGTCGCGCAAACCCAGTTCTGGAGCCTTGCCGTTCAACACCAATTCGCCCGCGGAGCGATTCTTGAGATCGCATACGTCGGCGCAAAGGGAGGACATCTTTACGATCTTGCAAACGTGAATCAGGTTGGCGCCGGGCAAGTTTATCTCGGCGATCCGGTGGTCCAGAGCAATGCCAACTGCTCCAATTCTGGCATCACAAATCTGATCACAGGTATAGCAGAGTGCCTCTCGCGCCCCAACCCGCAATATACCAACGTAAACATGCGCGGCAGCGGGGCGAGCAGCGCCTATGATGGCCTCAACCTCAGGGTACAGGCGCAGAACCTTCATCACACAGGTCTGAGCCTGACCGGGAATTACACCTGGTCGCACGCTCTCGACGAGCTGAGCTCTACCTTCGGTGACAGCCTTCAAGGCGGATCGGGTTATATCGGTTCGCTCGGTTATACCTCTCTGGTCGATCCGAAACTCGATTGGGGCAGCGCCGATTATGATGTTCGCCAGCGCCTGACCGTCGCTCCCATCTGGCAGACGCCATGGTTCAAGCAGGGAACTGGAATTGAACATCAGACTCTGGGCGGCTGGGCGCTCTCCGGCATTTATACGGCGCGCGGCGGAACCCCATTCTCTGTCTTCGACTACAGCGAGGACGAGACCTTCTACACTGTGCCGCGCCTGGAGCCTGCAACGCCATTCTATTCCGAGAAGGTCAGCAAGAAGCCGCAGATGCTCGGGCCCAACAAATTCAACGGCCTGGATATCCCGCTTCCGAAGAGTTTCACGCCCCTCAGCAGCGCCCTGGGTATCTCCGACTTCGGGCCGTTCCCAAGCGACATGATGCACCGCAACTCGCTCCGTGGCCCGGGCGCATGGAACGTCGACGCATCGCTCCACAAGACCTTCCCAATCACAGAACGTGTGGAAATGGAGTTCTCTGCAGACGGAATCGATGTCCTGAACCACCACAATTTCTACGTGAACACCTCAACCCTGCAATACGGTGGCGTTACAACGACGCCACTGTATGTTCGAGAGCTAAAGGGTGGACTTGGCACGTTAGCTACCGGAGGCAACCACGACGAACGCCGTTTCGGTCAATTCTCGCTTCGCGTTAGCTTCTAACGATTTGGCAAGCGGCCCAAAATGGGCACAGGAGAGGAGAAGGTGTGTTTGACATCCTCCCCTCCCTGAAATAAAGGAAGGGGAGGATGTCAATGGAGTGCCCGTTGAACCGTACCGTTCGCAGCGCTCGCATGCAGTGAGAGCCTGAAGATACCTCCCCACCCCCTAGCTGACATCCGAGGAAGGGGCGGGGCTCCCCATCGTCCAGATTTGATCTGAAAACGAAAATGGGGCTTTACCCCATTTTGCTTGTGATGAATGTCACATCCAGAATGAACCGTTCCCCGCAGACTGATAATCGTGAGGCGGTCCACGTTTGAACACCACGATCCTGTTGCAGAAGCTGATTGACATCGAAAAATCCATTGGTAAGGAAACCGATAGGGCGATCCTCGAGAAGATTTTCGACGCAGAGAATTGCGTCCTTGAGATGCAGAGAGAGATGATAGAGAGTCTGCGAAAAGAACCCAGGAATGACGTAATGCGCAGGCTTGCCGTGGCGATCCTTGCCGCCTGATCGTCAAGATTGGGATTCAAACGGAAATTGGGGTATGCCCCGATAACGGATCACGAGCCTACCTACCTGGAGTGCGGAGCACTTCGGGGAGTTGCTGGAGCGCGATCCGCACCAGATGTGGCAAATCGTTTATTGGAATTTCGCTAAAATTGACGTTACTGAAACGGCCGTCCGGCAAATCGTATCTGTTGCGTATTGTGGGATTGGTGGGCAGTGAGGGACTCGAACCCCCGACTTCCTGCTTGTAAGGCAGGCGCTCTAACCAACTGAGCTAACCGCCCACGCCACGGTGGGAAAGCCCGTCAGGCCTTCAAACATCATATCAGCGACTCAGCCCATGCTGTTCGCTGACCGAAGGGCAGTGTCCACTCCCGTACCCCATCCCGTCTCCGGCTCTTCGGAGAAGAGGACGGATACCACCAAACTCACCCGCTCAAAACCAACTTGTTACACTACCCAGTGCCCCTCCTCATCGTAAACGCCGACGACTTCGGCCTCACCTCCGGCGTCAATCGCGCCATCCTCGAACTCCATCAGGCCGGCGTCGTCACTAGCGCCACGCTCATGGCGCGCGCTCTCGCCACTGTTGAGGCCGTCGCCATCGCCCGTGCTACGCCATTGCTCGGCGTCGGCTGCCACATCGTCCTCGTCGACGGCGACCCCTTGCGTCTTCCCTCAAACCTACCCACGCTCACCAACCCGGATACCGGCCAGTTCTACCCCACGCTCAGCGCCTTCCTCAAACGCCTCGTCCGTGGAAAAATCCGGGGCAGCGAAATCGAAATTGAAGCCCGCGGCCAGATCGAGTGGCTCCAATCCCGCGGCCTCAACCTCACTCACATCGACACCCACAAACACACCCACATCTTTCCCCGCGTCCTCTGTCCCATCCTTCGCGCCGCGCGCTCCTGCGGTATCCGCGCCATCCGCAATCCATTCGAGCCCGCGTGGAGCATTGCCGCCACACCCGGCGCTCCCTTCGCCCGCCGAGCCCAGGTTCATCTCCTCCGCCTGCTCGCCTCGCGATTTCACCGCTTCGTCGCCGACCATGGCTTCACCACCACAAGCGGTTCCCTCGGCATCCTCGCCACCGGCACCCTCGATGCGCCCACCATCACTTCCCTCGTCAACGCGATCCCCCCCAGCAGGCCCAACGCCGTCTACGAACTCGTCACCCACCCCGGCTACAACGACGCCGCTCTCGCCCACGCCAACACTCGTCTTCTCGACTCGCGCGAGACCGAGCGCACCGCCCTCGCCGCCCTGCGCAGCCCGCCCCACCTCGACCTAGTCAGCTTTGCTGACCTCCGCTGATCACTGATCGCTGTTTCTGCATCCACCACCCATCCCCATCCGTCCAACCACAAGGCAGTCCCGAACCCAAGGCGAGACCTCATGCGTATCGGCATCACCTGCTATCCGACTTACGGCGGCTCCGGCGTGGTCGCCACCGAGCTTGGCATCGAGCTTGCCGCCCTCGGCCACGAGGTCCACTTCATCTCCTACTCGCAGCCTTTCCGCCTCAACGGCCGTGATACCGGAATCTTCTATCACGAAGTCCCCGTCTCCAATTACCCGCTTTTCGAGTTCCCTCCCTACGACCTCGCCCTTGCCTCACGCATGGCTGAAGTGGCGGAGTTCTACGAGCTCGACCTGCTCCACGTCCACTACGCCATCCCGCACTCCGTCAGCGCCCTGCTCGCGCGCCAAATGCTCGCCGCCCGTGGCCGCCGCCTGCCCTTCGTCACCACGCTCCACGGCACCGACATCACTCTGGTCGGCCTCGACCGCAGTTACTTGCCCATCACCCGCTACGCCATCCAGGAGTCAGACGGCGTCACCAGCATCTCCCAGTACCTGCGCGACAAGACCCTCGCCGACTTTGGCGTCACCCGCGACATCGCCGTCGTCCCCAACTTCGTCAACTGCAATGTCTACGACTTCATTCGTGACGAATGCGTGCGCGACGAGGCCCGCCTGCGCTACGCAAAGCCCGGCGAGGCAATCCTCATGCACCTGTCAAACTTCCGCCCCGTCAAGCGCGTTCCCGACGTGGTGAAGGTCTTCGCAAAGATTCACAAAGAAGTCCCCGCGCAGCTCCTACTCATCGGCGACGGCCCCGATCGCTCCGCAGCTGAGTACCTCGCCCACGACCTCGGCATTCACAGCCGCATTCACTTCCTCGGCAAGCAGGAGCGCGTCAATGAGCTGCTCCCCCTCGCCGACCTCATGATCATGCCCAGTGAAATGGAAAGCTTTGGCCTCGCCGCCCTGGAAGCCATGGCCTGCAAAGTCCCCACCATCGCCACCCGCGTCGGCGGAGTCCCCGAGCTCATTGACGACGGCATCACCGGCCTGCTCTTCTCCGTTGGAGGCGTTGACAGCATGGCCCGCGGCGCCATCGAGCTGCTCCGCGACCGCGACCGGCTCAACGACATGCGCGAAGCCGGCCGCCGGACGGCGCAAAAGCGCTTCTGCTCCACGCTCGTCCTGCCGCAGTACGTGCAGTTTTACGAGTCGCTGCTCGCGCGCCCACAGTAACGGACTTTGAGAACGTGCTCTTTGTGACAGCGCTGCCATGAGGATGAGGGTCGCGGTTACCACTCCGACCAAAGGCCAGCTGGATGCTCCCAAACACTGGTCTGCGGCCGCGCGGTAAATGCGTCTCCCAGGCCGGCCATGTGCGTGGCGTCGGAGTAGTGCTCATTCAAGCCCGCAAAGTCGCACCAGAGGTCGAGCCCGAGCCCCTCAGGCGGCGACGACTCGCCGGGCGCCCGGAGCTTGATAAAGACTTCGTGCGAGATGAGGCCGCGGCGCCGCGCATCGCGTTGTGCCTTGACGTCAGCCGCCGCGAACGCGCTGATGGCATGCTCGGGCGCTGGGGCTTGTCGATGGCCAGATTGCCTCTATCACGGCGTTTCTCAATCCGGCACAGCTCTCCGCGTTTGACTTGCCCGAGGTAATGACGGCTAAGTGAGGCCCGCGCCTGACCGGAGAAAACGAAAAGTCTGCGGGGCCCGCTCCCGGCATAAGCTATTTCCGATGCTTGCCGTGCACCGCAGCCGTGAATGCGTTCCAAACCTTCAGATTCCCGGTGTATTCCTTCAGCATCCGTTCGGGATGAAACTGAAGTCCCACCACGAAAGCAGCTTCAGGATCGTAATAGGCCTCAATCAAACCATCGTCCGCATGAGCCATCGGCTGGAAGCGCGGTGCCAGCTCGCGAATTCCCTGGTGATGATAGCTGTTCACCTTCAGCGTCTTGCGGCGATACCAGCGTGCCAGCGGCGTGCCGGGGACAACAGTGGCCGGATGGCGGTACGTGTCATAGTTCTCATAATTGATATGTTGGCGTTGCGAGCCTTTTTCCTTTTGCACATCCCCGTAGAGCGTTCCGCCGCACACCACGTTCAGCAGTTGCGATCCGCGGCAGATCCCCATGATGGGAACACTACTGCGCAGCGCCTGACGCAGAAGGCGAATCTCGATTTCATCTTTCAGGGGATGCGTCTTTTCAAGGTATTGAAAGTTGGCCTTCCGCGCCTTGAATCGTTTCGGCTCGACGTCGTCTCCCTCTACCAGCAGAAGCCCATCCATCCGTTGCGAGTATTGCGGCAGGCATCCCAGCGTGCCGTCAACCACCGGCACTATCACCGGCAAAGTGCCCAGGTGGATCAAGAGTTCGAGATGAAACTCGCCGACGTAATCAATCAGCTTGTCTTTCCTGGTTGTTCGGCGAGAGACCACCAGAACTTCCGGCCGCTTCATCGCAGCAATGTCCGCAACGCTTCCACCAGGCGCGTGTCCTTCCCACGCCCTTGTGACGCAACGCGGATATGGAACGCGTCCATGCCCAGTTTGTTTGAGCAGTCGCGCACGTACATCTCGTGTTCCAACAGCAGCCGGCTCTGGAGTTCGTTGGCGGTCATGCCGTTCTGGATTTTGAAGAGCAGGAAATTCGCGCCCGTGGGATAAACCTCCAGGCCAGGGATCGTCCGCAGATCTTCGTAGAGATGCTTGACGTCGTCAATCAACCGCTTGCGGCCTTCATGGTAGGAGGCATCGTTGTCCGGCAAGAGAGAAAGAAAATACTGCGCCAGCGTGTTCAAATTCCACGTTGGCACAAAGCGGCGCAGACGATTCAGGATGTAAAGATTCGCGCTGTAGCAATAGCCCAGGCGCAAACCCGGCACGCCGCAATGCTTGCTCATGCTGCGCACAATCAGCAAATTGGTAAATTCGTCTGCTATCGGCAGCAGGCTTGGAATCGTATTCCCTGAAAAATCGATGAACGATTCGTCCACAATCACCAGTTCCAGATCCCGCGCGCGGTGCAAAAATTCCACCATCTCTTCAAGCGGAATAAATTGCCCCGTAGGATTGCCCGGATTGATCACCAGCAGGCACTCGAGCTTTCGCTGATGTACCCACGCTAAATAGTCATCAAGCCGCAGTTGGAACCTATCCTCCGGATTCAACGGATACAGCTCCGCGTTCCGCAAATCCTTCATCTTCTCGATGTACTCGCCGAACGTTGGAATGGGCACAGCGATGCGATCGATGAGGGTCATATCAATCAGCGAGATCAATTCGGTTGCGCCGTTGCCGATAATCAGCCGCTCCGGATCGACGTTCAGAACCCTTGCAAGATGTTCCTGGCTCAACAGCGGGTTGCTCGATGGATAAGACTTGATCAGGTTGGGGAGGCTGCGTTGCATGTCCTCAAGCATCGCGGGCGCGGGGTAATACGGGTTGGCGATGAAGCAGAAGTCTACGATGTCCTTGGCTTTTTGGTAGCCCACCAGGTCGGCAAGCGCCGGTGAATGCGAGGTTTCGTAGAAAAGATGCCGTCTAAGTTCAGCCGCTGAACCGGCGTATAGCGTACTTTCAACCATGGTGGCTTTCATCCGTAATTTTCCGGTTCCAGTTTCATACCCAGCGCGAGCCTATTACCTGTCGCGCTACAGCGTCAACCGCAACTGGTAACTCTAATTGTTCACTGGGCGATAACACGCCGGAGCGCTCACGGATCCGGGCTATGGCGCATCGAAGGGCAGCGGAAACTACCTCCCCGTAAACAGCGCCGCCGGCGACACTCTCCCACCCGCTGCCATCGCGGTTCGCGCAGCGTCCTTGTCCTCCAGCACGCGGACGCCCTGCTCCAGGCTCATCCGCGGAGGCACAGCCTCAAATCCCCCGCGCACCTCGCTGGTTTCGCGCGCCACCGTTTTGAACAGTATCGCCCGCCCGCTCATGTGCACTTCCAGCCGCTCCGTCTTCCAGTCCGTCGCGCTCACCCGCGTCCGCTGCAATTGGAACCACCCGCCCTTGTACAGTCGCCCCAGCAGGCCGAATCCGAAGTCCACATTCTCCATTACCACGCCATTCAGCCGCGCCAGCCGCTTCATGCGCGCGTCTACCCACAGGTCCCCGCTCATGGCGTGAAAAATCCGCGCCTCAATCGAGTGCGGCGGGTACGCCGGATTCGGCCTGAAGACGAAATGCCGCAATCCGTTCTCATCCCCCGCATCCTCATACAGAAACGCGTCCGGAAGCAGCGTCAGGATCCGCCCGATCGTGCCCTCGTCCTGGTGGTATGCCTGGCGATGGCTCGCCTGCTCCGCCGGAGAACGAACCAGTTCCCGCAGCCGTGCCTCCTCCATCTGCCTGCCCTTCTCGTCCAGCGGCCGCCCGTCTGCCAGCAACTCCCGGGTGATCGGACCGTCGCTCGTCTCCACCTGCTCCTCAACCCGCGTCCCCTTGGGCGACCGATGCTCCACCCAATACCGCCAGAACCCGTGCGCATCGTGGTCATGGAGCTCGTTATAAACCACCTCGCGCACCAGCCTCGTCGCCGCTGCCGACGCGTCCGCCGCATGCCCGCCTGCTGCCGAGGCCTGCGCAAGGCAGCTCGCCGCCGATGCCGCAGCTAGAATCCCGATGACGATCCACACCACACGCATCCCGTTACCTCCGCAGGCGAAGTTTTGTGCGATGAGAGCAGTATGGACGCGATTTCGTGAAGGTCCCGCAAGATCGCTGTGAAAAATAGGATAAAACACGGCAATCTATCCTCTAAAACCGAAATAAATAGGCGCCCGACGTCGGCGCGGATTCGTCCGGCTTTCTAGTATGCGCCCACTTTTGCTCGTCCGCAATCGCTTCTGCGCAACTCAATTGGGTATGATGCGCCCGCATCCTCACGCGGCCGGTTCGGCCTCCAAACCCCAGAGCCTGTCCAACCCTCGCTTGTTACACTGGGGCCATGATCGACGAGCAGGAGTTCCGCCGCGCCGCCGAGGGCGCACTCGACGCCCTCAAGCGCCATCTCATCACGCGCGAGGAAGAAGACGACGCCGGCTTCGAAGTCGAGGAGCAGAACGGCGTCCTCAACGTCGTCTTCGAGGAGCCCCCGGGCAAGTTCGTCATCACACCCAACACGCCCGTCCGCCAGATCTGGATCTCCGCCCTCTCCACCAGCTTCAAGCTCGACTGGGATCAAGCAGCTGGCTTCATTCTTCCCCGCACCGGCGAAAAACTAACCCCGCTAGTCGACCGTCTGATCCACGAGCGCCAGGAAGGCTAACGCAAGCCAAGCGGGTCTGATCCCTGACCCCCGCCTCTAGCTCGGCGCCTTGATCTCGCTAGACGTTCCCCCTGCCGCCGGCACATAGCACTTCATTGTGTAATCCATCACCATCCGGTCCGCATTGAACCGCCATCCCAGCGTGCGAATCGTCCGCTTCATTCGCTTGATCCACTCCCGCGGCAGCCCATCGCGGTCTCTCTGGTAATACAGCGGAATCAACTCCTCCTTCATCGCGCGATAAAGGTCCTCGCCATCACGGCTGTCGTGCACTTCCATGCTCGAGTGCGTCCTTCCCTTGCCAATCGAAAACCCATTGAGCCCGTCGTAAGCTTCCGCCCACCATCCATCCAGCACACTCAAATTCAGCCCGCCGTTCAGCACCACCTTCTGCCCGCTCGTCCCACTCGCCTCCAGCGGCCGCCGCGGATTATTCAGCCACACATCCACGCCCTGCACCAGGTGCCGCCCCACGTTGATGTCGTAGTCCTCCACAAACACAAACTTCTCGCCAAACTCCGAGTTCCGCATCAACTGCGCAATCTGTTGCAACACCGCCTTGCCCGGCTCGTCGTGCGGATGCGCCTTGCCCGCAAACAGAAACTGCACCGGCCGCTTCGGATCATTCACCATCGCCGCCAGCCGCTGCATATCCGCCAGCAGCAGATTCGCCCGCTTATACGTCGCAAACCGCCGCGCAAATCCAATCGTCAACGCATCCGGCGACAGCACCTTCGTCAGCCGATACAAAATCTCATCCGGCTCGCCCCTCCGCTTCGCCTGCTCGTACGCCCGCTGCCGCACAAAATCCAGCAGCTGCGACTTCAAGCTGAGGTGCGTCTCCCACAGCTCGCCATCATCAACCTTCTCAATGTCCTCCCAGGTCTTCGCCGACCCGCTCTGGCTCTGCCATCCCACACCAAGATGCCGGTCGTAAAGTCTGCACATCTGCGGCGCCAGCCAGCTCGGCACATGCACGCCATTCGTGATATGCCCAATTGGCACCGCGTCCTCGCTCCTGCCCGGATACAGCACCTTCCACATCGCCCGCGACACCTCGCCGTGCAGCGACGACACCGCATTCGCCCTTCGCGACAGCTTCAGCCCCAGCACCGTCATGCAGAACTGCTCGCCATGGTGCGCCGGATTCTCCCTCCCATAACTCATCAGCGCATCCTGCGAAAGCCTCAGCTCATCGCGCAGCACGCCGAGGTGCTCCTCAATAAGGTCGCTATTGAAGCGGTCGTGTCCGGCCGGCACCGGCGTATGCGTCGTGAAGATCACTTCCCGCGCCACCACACTCGACGCCGTGTGGAAGTCAATTCCCTCTTCCAGCATCCGATCGCGAATCGCCTCGAACACCGCAAAGCCGCTGTGCCCTTCGTTCAAATGCAGCACGCCCGGCGTAATCCCCATCGCCTTCAGCGCGCGATACCCGCCCACCCCCAGCAGCAGCTCTTGCCGAATGCGCGTCCGTCCATCGCCGCCATACAACCGCGACGTTAGCTCCAAATCCTCCGGCGCATTTCCACTCACATTGGAGTCCAGCAGCAGCAGGTCGCATCGCCCCACCTTCACCTGCCACACCTTGGCGCGCAGCACCCCGCCCCGCGTCCTTATCTCGATCACCACCGGCTCGCCGTTCGCTCCAATCGCCGGCTGCATCGGCAGCTGGCTCACGTCCGTCTGCAGATACTCCTCCTTCTGCCATCCACCGATATCCAGATGCTGCCGGAAATATCCCTGCCCATAAAACAGCCCAATCCCCACCAGCGGAATATCCAAATCCGACGCGCTCTTGATGTGGTCGCCCGCCAGCACCCCCAGCCCGCCCGAGTAAATCGGCAAAGACTCATGCAGCCCGAACTCCGCGGAGAAATAAGCCACCGGCCGCGGCCGCAGCACGCCTGCATGCCCTGCGCCCCACGTTCTGCCCTCGTTCAAATACTCCTGCTGCCGCCGATAGACATAATTGATCCGGCTGTGCAGCACCAGCTCCGTCGCCCTCCGCTCAATCTCCTCCAGCGGAATCTCGCTCAGCAGCGAAATCGGATTCTGATTCAGCTGCCGCCACCGCGTCGGATTCAAATCGCGAAATAAGCTGATGCAATCGTGATCCCAGCTCCACCAGATGTTCCGCGCCAAGGCCCAAAGCCGCTCCTGCGCCGGGCCAATAAACCGGTCCAGCGTCCGCGCCTCGCTCACCACCGGAGCCACCTGCGCCGCCGCTTCCACCAGCGTGCGAATCTCGCCCTCGCGAAAAATCCGCGCCTCCTTGGTCTGCACCACCAGCACGCCCTGCAAAATCCCGCGGTCGATCAGCGGCACGCCCAGAAACGAGTGATACTCATCCTCGCCAGAATCCTTGAAGTACTTGTACCGCGAGTGCTTGCTCACATCGTCCACGGCCACCGGCAGCACCTGTTCCGCCACCAGCCCCGTCAGCCCTTCGTTCAGCGGCATGCGCAGCGTGCCAATGCTCTTGGGACTCAACCCCAGCGTCGCCGCCAGCACCAGGTTCGATCGATCCGGCTCCAGCAAATAGGCCGAGCACACGTCCGTCCGGAACCGCGCCGCAATCAGCGCCACCACGTTCATCAACGTATCAGCGGGCTTGCCCCCAGCCTCTGTAAGGCTCTTCACATCCTCGGTCGTCAGCACAGGTTCCTCTTCCGTCGTGTCTGTATACTGGGTCATCCGGTATCCTCTTGCCTTTCGCTTTGTGTCAGAGAGGGAAACTCGACCCGCGCCAGGCGCGACAGGAATGGGCCGATGGAACGAATCCGTGTCGTCCATTGTCGTCAATTCAGAATAAAGATCGCATCAAATCCCGTCAGATTGCCCCCCGCAGTTCCCCATATCCCGGGATGGCGTCCTAGCTGGGCTGAAAAGAAACGAACGCTCCGTGCCCCATCCTTTCGCCTTTTTCCTGGCGAAAGGGTGGGAAGCCACGAACCTCCACCCTGGAAGCTGTTTTCCGGAGCGAAGTCGAAGGATCTGCGGTTGTTCTTGCTGTTGCTCTTTCTCCCCTCACCACAAACTATGGGTGCCTCACCTTCGGCGCGTCTTTGTTTTGCGCCTAAGGTGGGATACCCCGAACCCTACCCATCCAGAGCTGTTTTCCTGAGCGAACCGCTTTTCAGCGGAGCCGAAGGGCCTGCTTTTCGGGAGTCCCATCAATCACGGAAACCCCATCAATCACGGAAGAGGTACACGAGGTTAAGGCCCCGCGGACTGGCTTTCGTTCGCCGGTTGGAGATCTGGATTCTCAGCGGAAAGCAATGAACCCCGAGACAGGGGTGCCCGGTCCTAACTTGTTAGAGCGGGAGACCAGCCTCCCCTCCCGTCGAGCCCACTCAAATAATCTAATGTCATTCCGCCCGCAGCGCCGCCACCGGATCAAGCCTCGATGCTCTCAGTGCAGGGATCCAACTCGCGATAAGAGCTACCGCCGAAAGCAGCACGAAGGCGAATGTCAGGCTCGCCACATCCCAGGGCTTCAGTCCGAAAAGCAGCGCGCTTGCGCCTCGTCCCGCCAGCAGCGCAAGCCCGATGCCCAGGATAGCGCCCGCCACCAGCATTCCCACCGTGTCGCGCAGGATCAGGCCAACCACCTGCAGCCTCCGCGCACCCAGCGCAATGCGAACGCCAATTTCGTTTCGCCTCTGGGCAACGAAAAATGAAAGCACTCCGTAGAGTCCAACCACCACCAGCACAGCCGCCAGCAATCCGAAAAATCCTGAAAGCATCGCCATCATGCGGTCGCGCACCAGGTTGTCCAGGATCCCTTGCTGAAAATCGAAGAACTGCATAACCATCGTTGGATACTTGGCAGCGATCGCGCGGCGCACCGACGCCATGGTGCTCGTCGTATCGTTCGCAGCAATCATCAAGGCCGCGCCGGGGCCCTGGGCGGTTACGGGGAACTGCCCAGCGGGAACAAACGCCATCGGCGGCGTCTCACCGCGCAGGCTGTTGTACTTGGTGTCGGGGATTGTCCCCACAATCTGGTAGGTCCGCTCAGGATAGCGAGGCTCGGGCATCACGTGCACCACCTGACCAATAGGCGGTGTGTTGCCGAGATACTTGCGAAGAAACGTCTGGTTAACGATGAGCACGAACGGTGAGGCGTTCGTATCGTCGTCGGTAAAGTTGCGGCCGGTGAGCAAATTAATGTTCATGGTCGCAAAGTAACTGGGACTCACGTAGGTAAACTTGCTCGAGCCTTCCAGCGTGCCCAGCCGGACGTTGTGTTCCCAACTGCCGCCGCCCAGTGGCGTATCGGTTGTGCTGGCGGCATTCTCAATCCCGGGAACGCTGCGCACTTGTTCCACTAACTGGCGCTTGAATTCCGCTTCATTTTCCGGCTTGATGTTCAGCATGTAATAGCCGAAGAAGCCAACCGTCATGCCGCTCTCGCGCATGCCCGGATCAATCGTCACCAGCTTGCGATAGCTGCGAACAAACAGCAGCGCGCCCACCAGCAGCACCATCGAAACCGCGATCTGCGTGACCACCATCAACCGTTGCATCGAAAATCGTTCCCGGCTCCCGGTCATGCTGGGTGCTCCCGCCTTGAGCGCCGTGATGGGATCGGCCTTGGCGCCGCGCATAGCCGGAACCGTTCCGAAGATGATGGCCGTGAGACCGGCCACTCCGGCTGCAAACAGCAGCACGCGCCAGTCAGGCGCTATGGTGAGTTGTATGGTGCTACTGCTGGTGTTGAGCGAGGCCACCAGCAAACGGCTCAGGGGCTGCGCCAGAGCAACTCCAAGCCCCGCTCCGCCCAAGGCGAGCAGCCCGCTCTCAATCAGCAACTGCCGCAGCAATCGGGTGCGCGATGCTCCCACTGCAAGGCGGATCGCCATCTCGCGCTGCCGCACGCTGGCGCGGGCAAGCATCAGGTTGGCAAGATTGGCGCATGCAATCAGCAGCACAAGTCCCGTGATTGCCAGCAGCAGCCGCAGCGACGAATCATAGTCGGCGCGCAGCGCGCTCACCCCTGCGCCCGCTGGATAGGCGGCCAATCGGAACGCTTTGTATTTCGCCACACTCTGCGCCCTGTAGTCCCCTGGCGCGGTGGCGTCGAAGATGCCCGGGCTGAGCGATCGAAAGTATTGCGTGGCGCGATCCATAGTCCATCCTGGCTTCAGGCGTCCCATAACGGAAATCACAAAAGCCTCGCGAGGGGGATTGGGCGGCGCGCACGCGGGAAAGGCCACGTCGAATTGGTCTCCCACCACCAGCCCGAAGAACGATGGCGGTGTTACCCCTAACACTTGCGCCACATGGTCGTCGATCATCACGGTGGTGCCGCCGGTAATCGGCTGCCCACCGAGATGCGACTTCCAATAGGGATAGCTGACGACGACTTTCGAAACCTCGCAGACTCCTTCGTCCTGCGGCTCGATTAGGCGGCCCTGCCATGGAGCGACGCCGAGAATATTGAAAAACTCTCCGCTCACCTCCAGGCCGTGAATGCGCTTCGCGTCCGTCATCCTGCCTTCGAGCACACCCGTGGAGCGCCAGGCAAAAATGCCGGAAAACGGTTCATGACTGCGACGAACTTCTTCCCACATTGGAATCGTGAACTGCGAATACGGGCCGTCGTTTACGCCAAACCCATGGTTCCCTCCGGCAATCCGCAGCTCGGCCAGTTCCTGCGGAGCCTCGACAGGCAGGGTGCGCAGCCGAACCGCGTCCAGCAGCTCAAAAATCGCCGTGTTGGCGCCAATCCCAAGCGCCAGCGTGACAATCACAACGAAGGCGAAGCCCGGGCTCTTGAAGAAGCCGCGCACCGCGTAGCGCGCGTCGCGATAGAGGCCGGCAAAGCCGAGCGCCGCATCTTCCGCGTCCACGCGCTCGCGCACCACCACCGGATTGCCGAAACGACGCCGCGCCTCGCGCTCGGCCTCCTCGGCGCTCATGCCCCGCGCCCTGTTGGCGTCAATGCGCATCTGCATGTGCTCGCGAAGCTCCTCCGCGTTGTCGCGACCGAGAGCGGAACGGTTGCCAAGGGCCATGATGCGACGGAACACACCCATACCTCACCTCACGCGAATCGCAGAATCGCCTGCACGCCCTTCACCACCTGCTCCCAGTTCTTCTCCCGCGCGGCAAGCTGCTTTTTGCCCGCTGCGGTAAGCGAGTAGTACTTGGCCCTGCGGCTCGCCTCCGTAACCCGCCACTCCGCGCGCACCCATCCGCTCTGCTCCATGCGGTGCAACGCCGGGTACAGCGAGCCCTCTTCCACCGTCAGAAGGTCATCGGTTATCCGCTCAATGTGCATCACGATGCCGTAGCCGTGCATCGTGCCAAGCTGCGAGAGGGATTTCAAAACCAGAAGATCGAGCGCGCCCTGCAGATCGTTTTTTGCCATGTCTCTCATTACCCTAGACGTCGAGAGTAAGAGAAGAATAGTGGCGCCTTACCCTAGTTGTCAATGGAAGAACGACTTCTCTTCTTCTTCTCTCTCATCCCTTTCCACGATTTGTGTTCCTGAGCAAAGTCGAAGGATCTGCGGCTGTTCTTGCCATTCTTTCCTCAGCTCATCACTCGTGCCCCATCATTTTCACAGTCTCATCTTGAAAAGGGTGGGAAACCACGAACCACAACGATCTTTGTCTTCTCTCCCCTCCTCATCCCAGCCCCCTCGTCTTTTCTTTTCACCGTGCACTGTTCACTGTTCACTGTTCACTGTTCACTGTGATTTGCATCACGGTGAGCAAAAATCCCCCCTTTCGCTGTGTAATCGCAACGCACCAAAGTACTTGACCTTTTTTATTTTTCGCGAAATTGACTTTTTGCACCAAACAAAAGGCCCGGCAAGCGCCGGACCTCGTGAAAGTTGGTAGTTCTGTGGACTTACTGCAAAGCGTAAACCGTCTTCAAGACCTTGTCGGCGAGAGCCTGCGGCAATGGAGCGTAAGAAAGGGTGGAAACCTGTCCTTCGCCGTCCTTGATAATCCAGCTCAGCATGTCCTTAATCACTTTCGACTTGGTTGCGTCGGCCGTTTTGGCCGGAATCAGCAGGTACGTAAAGCTCGAAATCGGGTAAGCGTCGTCGCCCGGAGCATTGGTGATGGAGATGCGGTAGTCGGCGGGCATCTGCTTGACGCTGGCGGCAGCCGCCGTCACGCCCTCGATCGAGGCCTTCACCCACTTGCCGGAAGCGTTCTTCACGGAGCCAAAGGTGATGTGGTTCTGCAGCGCGTAGATCAATTCGATATACCCCAAGGATCCGGGAAGCTGGCGAATCAACCCTGCCACATTTTCATTGCCCTTGCCTCCCACGCCAACCGGCCAGTTCACCGACGCGCCCCTGCCGGGACCGTCGTTCCACTCTTTGCTCACCTTGCTCAGGTAATCGGTCCAGATAAAAGTGGTTCCACTGCCTTCGGAGCGGTGCACCACGATGATCTTCGCGTCGGGCAGCTTTACCCCCGGGTTGTCCTTGGCGATCGCGGGATCGTTCCAGCGTTCGATCTTGCCAAGAAATATGTCCGCCAGCACTTCACCGCTGAATTTGAGGTCGCTGACACCGGCGACATTGAAGGCAGGCACGTCCGCGCCCATCACTGTGGGAATGTGGATCAATTTGATGGGCGAATCCTTCAGCGCCTGGTCGGTCATCGGCATGTCCGACGCGCCAAAATCAACCAGACCCTTGGTCACTTGCTGGATGCCGCCGCCGGAGCCGATCGACTGGTAGTTCACCTCGACGCCCGGATGGGCCGCGCTGTACTCAGAGAACCACTTCGAGTAGATCGGGTACGGAAAGGTTGCACCCGCAGCCGTAATCTTCTGCGCCTGGGCCGCTCCCATGGCCAACATCAACAAACCAACGGCTAAACAAGTCTTTCTCACGACACGCTCCCTTGCAGTTTTACTGCCAACATCGATTTTCATCCGCGAATGTTACGGGCGTTTGAACAGGCGGCGGTTTTAGCCCTGTGTTGCGAGAGAATGCGCGGAAGTTTGATCAGGGTTCTTGTCGGTTTCGCCACTTTTCAGCGAGGGATTTATCCGCAAGGGCCTTGATGTAAACACCGCCGACAACGGAGCGGGCCTGGAATGCCATTTGTGCACCGGTTTTGGTGTCGTACCAGTCGGTCAAAGGGACGCGGGTGGGGCCCTCGTTGACCCAGCGGCCGATGGGGTCCATGATGGCGTTCCAGTCGACGGGATTGTCGGCCAGGGTGGCTGTCCAGATGCTCCAGTCGAGCTTAGTGTAGTCCTTGCGGTTGTCGAGCGGCAGTCCGAAGCGGTTCAAGTGCTTGAGGTAGAAGGCCATCTCGGTCTCTCGGATGCGGGCGGGAAACAGGTTGAAGTCGAGAATCTGGTCCCAGACCAGGTTGTACTTCTGGCTCCAGGTGCCGGGGCTGTCGAAGGCCAGCTTGTAGTGATCGCCATCTTTGGCCATGGGCTCCCAACGGTTGGCCATGTCGCGGGCGAGGCGGTTGTACTCCGCGGCGATGTCGGGCTTGCCCACACCGCGGGCCATTTCGGCGTAGGCGGCCAGGCCTTCGATGGCCTTGATGGAGAGGTTGGCGTTGTGGGCCAGGTGGCCGGCGAAGTCGTCTGTGGATAACTGGTTGGATGGATCGAGGCCTTTCTCACGCAGGTATTCGGCCCACTTGGTGAACTGCGGCCAATACTCGCGGGCAAAATCCCAGGCGCCCAGTTCCCTTTCCATGGCGGCAACGAGGATGAGCAGGTTGCCGCTCTCCTCAACGGGCATCTGGTCATCCTCAGTGCGCTCACCGCCGCCGTAGACCTGGCCGTTGGCGAGCGGGTAAGTACCGAGGTCGTGCGGTGCGAAGGGCCACTTCCAGCGAGGCAGTGCGGCGTATTCGAGGACGGGCTTGAGCTGGGCCTGGAGCAGGACGGGGTTGAAGAAAAGGAAGAACGGGCCTGACGGGTAGAGCACGTCGACGGTGGAGATGCAGCCGTTGGAGAAGTTTTCCTTGGGAAAGAGCATGGGGGTGCCATCGACGTCGGCGGCGAAGCCGTGGGCGGCGAGGGTCTGGCGATAGGCGAGGATAGCCAGTTGCGCGTAGGCTGGGCCGCCGGCTTTCTCGAGGTCAGCCGTAAGGTCCTGGTCGAAGCGGATGCCGCGCTGTTCGAGGGATGGCAGTTCGGCTTCGGCCTGGGCGAGCATGACCTGGACGGTTTGGCCGTTACGCTGCCAATAAGGACGAAGCTTGCGGCCAAGGTACTCGATGGACTCGCCTTCGGTATAGGCAAGTAGAACGTGGCGGGTGATAGGGGTTGCGGTGGTCTTGCCGAAGGGCAACTCGACCGCGAGATGCGCAGCTCCGGCGCGAGGCATGAGCGGC
>Ga0210394_10002435_pt1 | contig 25562 bp, 63 predicted proteins | sample IncBWC12MmetaG_FD_160121 | JGI IMG/M metagenome (GOLD analysis project Ga0210394, IMG submission 160121) | Forest soil microbial communities from Barre Woods Harvard Forest LTER site, Petersham, Massachusetts, United States - Inc-BW-C-12-M | ecosystem: Environmental > Terrestrial > Soil >...
CTCCGGGAGGCCGAAGTCCAAGAGCCCGCGCAAGCTCGCCGCGACAAGCAACATTCGCGAGTTGATCTTCGACGACGAGGATGTGACCGGGCAGCGGTGGGCCGATGGGTGAGATTACAGGCGACCCCAATCAGTTCGTGATCCACCGGCTGCGCGCGAAGCCAATCGAGTACACGGTGAAGATCAGACATTTCGTCAGCGGCGGTCGATGGATGATCGGCGTGCAGGTCAACGATCTTGAAGACAGCGACCGCGCTCGCCTGTCCGTCGCGGATGACCTGCGCCGCGTAGCGGATATCGTGGAGGACGACGCGAAGTAATCCTTATGGCGAATTGGCCCTTGTGGGGCCAAAACGACTTGACAATTACTCTCGAACGCGGGTAGGTTTGCCGCCGGGTTGGTTTAAGGATCAAACCTTGCGGTCGCGAACGGTGGGTCACGATTTCCCACGGCTGGCCCGACGAATTCAACGGAGCGCACTGTGTCAAAGATGAAGCCCATGACTGCGCGGAACCGTGCGAGTGCCATTGTGATCGCGCTCCTCGGCGCGGTGTTGTTTCTCGCCTACGCGTGTTCGGCGAAGGCCGACTCGATGCTCGGCAAATTGTCCGACCCGCAATTCATGGGTGTCAAGCCCGGCGACGCACCGGAGCCCGAGCGGTGGGTCATTCAGGTGATGGGCTCTGTTGACGGCAGGTTCATCGGCGCTGGCGCGCAGTGGGGCCACGCCGAATACCCGTCGAGCAAAGCGTGTGCTGACGCGGTATTGGCGACTCCCGAGCTTAACGATAGCGCCGCGAACGCAGCGCAGGCGCTTAAGTTGCTCCACCCCGACAAAGATGTTGGGACCTTGATTGTCTGCGCGATGAAGGTGGACTAATGGCGACGCAATCTCCTCCCCCGAAGGTAGCGAAGACCACGACGGTTGCCAACCTCTCGACGACACAACGCTTCCCGGTCGAGCGTTCGAGCGCGGCGAAGCCGCCGCCGGTCACGCGGCCAGTCGTGCCACCGAAGCCGCAGGTCGCGATCCCGCAGGAAGCGAAGCAAGGTATCTCAAAAGCGCCGACGCCACTGCGCGCGTCGCTTGAGGCGTTGAGGCACCCTCGGCCCGGCGTGCCGGTAGCGCCGCGCGTGTTGCGCGTTCCCACTTACAACAATCCGGGCGATCCGCCGGAAGGTATCGGCTCCGGCGGCGTGCCGCCGGGCGGCGTGAAGGTGCGTTAACCGAACCGGAGCGCGACGCTTGACAGCCCCTTCGACTCCCCGTAGACCCGGCTACATGACGAAAGTCCCCTCAGTAGCGGAGCACGCGCGGCGCAGCGCGAGTTTCTGTGTGCGCGACCGCCTCGGCACCGGATGCTTCTGCGATCTAAAACGTGCGAAGACGTGCGGCAACTTTCAGCCGCCGCAAATCAGCATCTACGATTTGCTCGAAGGCTATGCGCACGTCATCAAGCGCAAGGTCCTTTTTAGCAATAAAACCTCGCGAGCGGTTCCAGAATGAAGAAGATCACGCTCACGCCCTACGGTACGCCCGACGATATCAAGCGCGGCGTCTATCGCGGGCGGAAGACCATCCTCGTCAACGGTGTTGTGCACGGCATGATCCTCATGCTCAGTGAGGGTCGGAACGGGTCAAGATATCTGATCAAACAAAACTCGCACGGTTCGGCGCTTGCCGAATTGTGGAGCGATGCTCGCGCGCACCAACACTGGCGTTACGCCGGAGCGAAAGGCGAGCGGCCCGGCCCACTGGCCCTGCGGCTCGAAAATGAAATTCGCAACCTTCTCGACCAAGGCAAGCTCGTCAGTCCGACAGTGTTGCGCCAGCGTGCACAGCACGCGGCGAAGATGCACATACGCAAGAAGGTGCGTGAGACCACGAGGCGACATAATAGGATGCGACGCAAAGCGCGCTCGCTCTTGCTCGTAGCCTTCCCGCCGGGCACCATCGGGTATGAAATGCGGGACGCGCTCGAACCCATCTTTATCGAGGCAATGGAATACGCGCGGAGTCACTACTAATGAAGAAAGAAAAATCGGTTGATCGCATGGCTGCGACCATGGCTCCCTCCATCACGTTGCTGTGCAAGCTCGGCAGCATCGCGGTTCACGCCGACGAAATGACGGAGCCCGGCGGCCACGAGTTCGATGTCGTAGCCATGCGACAGTTGCTCAACGATCCCGAAGTGAAGATGTGGATCATCGACATGGGCGCTCTGCTTCCTCGGAAACGGAGTGCTCGATGAGCACGCGCGACACAGCTTGGATGGCAGACTATCGGCCAATGCGAACGCCGTGGCGCGCGTTCGCCGATTGGTTCCTATGGATGGTCATGCGTTCGCACCGCTATTGTCGCATCGACACCGACAGCATGGGATGCCCGCGCGAAGAACATCCCGGTCGGATCGTTCGACTGTGGACCGCCTCATACGACTCGGCGTGGGACCAGAAGGGATATACCTACGCCATCATCCGCTACGATGACGGCGACGATGACCGACATCCGTATCTGACCGCCGACCGGGACAAGTGCATTTTCTTCGACGAGGAAATGCAGCGGTATCAGTACACACGATGATCGGCTATCAGATAAAGCTCGTCCCCAACACGGAGCCGAACGCTGACGGCACATGGGTCGATGTCATTGATCCGCCGCCGCGCGGCGAGCGAAGCTGGCTTATGACCGAACAATTCTACAAGCCGTTCATCCCGAGCGGCTACCACATGGTCGCGATCCAAACGGTAACCGGGCGTTAACCACCCCGAGCGACCGAGCTTGCACCCGGCTCCCGGCGGCGTATGTTCTCGCCGACAGAGGAGAGCGTGCTGTGAACGGCCTGAATGAAATCCGCGAAGCGAACCGGGGCACTCCGGCGAAGGCGAAAGCCGACCCGCGTGTGCAACGGGACCGCCTTGCGCAGTGCCTTCGCCGCGTGCTCGCCAATGAGACCGGGGCGGCGGACACCGCCCAAAAAGTCCTCACGGAGATATACGGAAAATGAAGACTGTCGTGCAGTGCGATCAGCATCGCCGCGACCATGACGCGGTTGTGTCGGCTCAGATCATGGCTGCTAAGGCGCAGCATCATCGCAACGCGCTCGAATGGGCGCGTCGCGCGAAGGCGAACCTCATCGACGGCGACCTGAAAATCGCCGCCGCGCAGTTCGTCAAGGCAGTCGAGGAAATGGAGGCGGCTCGGTGACGGGCAACGTCACAGCAACGTATCTCTACCGGCGGGAGATTGCGCAAGCAATCTCCCGCTATTCGTTGTCCATCAAGCAAATCTTTGAGGCGCACGGCTCGCCGATCCCGCCGAGTCCCGAGTGCGCGGGGGCCATGTGCAACGCGTGGGGGACCTGCCGCGTCGATTTCTTCAAGGCCGACTACAGGCTCGCCGCCCGGCGCGCCGCTGGCGTTGATTTCTGCACCCCCGATTTCCCTTCATCCTATGTTAACCCTTTCGAGTGATGCTTCGGCAGCGGGTCTCCGCTCGTGCTATATCAGGCGGAGGAGAACGACCAATGACCGCTAGATCAGTAGTTTGGATTGACGAGGCGAAGACCGCGCTCCCGATGTTCGCGGGGCATGTGTTGTACCCGTCGCATGACCAGTGCGTCGCCGCCGCTCACGCCGCTCTTGGCGAGACGATGCGGGAAGGACCCGATTTCATCACGACCGAACTTGCGCCGTGCACGAAGCCCGGACGCGAGCTTCCCGGCGGATGGATTTGGGAGAGCTTCGTCGCCGCCAAGGAACGCGTGAGGAGAGCAGGATGAAGCGCCCGTCATATCGTGAAGCTATCGCTTGGCTCGCCGCCAACGATGATACCGATTGGGTGGAGCACCACCCGGACACGGGACCCGGCACGATGGCCGTGACCGCTTCCCTCATCTGCGACTTGTTCGATGTCGCGGCAACTCGGCTGCGTGCCGACCTGACCCGCGAGCTTGAGCAGACCCGCGTGCGCGCGACCCGCGACGGTGCCTTTGGCAACCCGCCGTCGCCCGTTTATCGCGGCGAGTTTTATGCCGCCGGTCGGTGGGCGGTGGTTGAGAACCAACTCGGTCTCAAGGTCGCGTACATGACCGAAGACGCGGCTCGCGCCGGAGCGAGGCTCCGGCTCAAGGAATTCTTGGCAAGAGGACAGCAATGCGCAAACCCCGCCGCGTAACACAGGCTGACTACCACGCCGCCGGTCGCGGGCTTGCCCGTGATGTGAGTGAGGGCCTTGCGGCTATCGAGCGCCGCAAACTCGCACACGGCCGCGTGGCGGACGCTGACGGGCGCTTCCCGCCGGAAGCGCCGTATCCGGGCATGTCAATCCGGCAACAGCATTTCATTCGCGGCGTGAGCACCGCGACCGCCGAGGATTTCGGCGACGTGCGGATCATGGACTACGGCGCGGACTCAAAGACCCGCTATCGCGTCGCGTCCTTCTGCCCGGGCTACGAGACCAGCTATCCCGGCGATACACCGAAGATGAACCCGGAGCGCGACGATTGGTGCGCCACGCTTGAGGAGGCGAGCGATTTCTTCGACATCTACGTCGCCGACGCGAAGCTCCGAGGATGGACGGCCGTGTCGCCGACCGGCCGCACTCTCGATGCCGCTTAGATCGCGATGGAGTTGGCTGCGCCTCGGACTGTGGCGCATGGCGCTATTCAACGACCGCCGCTATTGGAGGACTACGTGGACCGCGATGCAGTGACGATGGAAGACCAGTTCATGATCCTCGGCATCATTGTCGGGGCTCTTGCGCTGTACGTGATGTACTCGCCACTCGGGATTTGACATGGCCGTCGATGTCGAGCAACTACATCGGCGGCGCGAGGAGCTTCGTGCGCAGGGTTACGTTGTTTGCTCGTCGCAACTCTACTTTCCGAGGGGCACCAAACTTGGATGGACCGGCGGCCTCGCCAGCTATTCGACGGCGGACCTTGAAGCAGAACTGAAACGTCGGCAGGCGAGAACGCCGATTGCGGCAGAGGAATTTGGAGCGGACCCGTTATGAAGACTAAGCATGAGGCCAACGTCGAAGCCGTCGCCGAGCAGATCGGCGGCAAGTTGGTGCCAAACAACGATACGTGGACTAACCGCTTTCAGATCAAATCGTCCTCGTCATCGCGGTTCTACATCATCGCGCAGCGGCGTTCCGACAAAGTGTGGGGTTGCTCGTGCCCAGGGTGGATCAACTACCGCAAGTGCAAGCATCTGACGGACGTGCTCAAGCGGCTCTCCGCCGTCGCCGCGTCGCCCGCATATGACTCGGATACGCTCACTATGTTGGCGAGTGCCCGGAAAGTCTACCTCGATTTGGGGACAGCCAAGAGCGTAGCCGCGCCGAAGACCAAGGCTCCCGAGTTGGATTTCGGATAAAGCCATGTCTCACTACATCGTCGCGACACGGCAAGATTGGATCGCAAAAATTCCCGAAATCCCCGAGCGTGGGATCATGAATTTTAAGCGTGACGGGCTTTCAAAGGCTGACGCACTCGCCGCAATGACGGCGATGGGCTACGACATGAACGAGTATCATATTCGGGAGCACGGGAGCGTTATGCTCATTGATCGGTTTAGGCGTGTCGAAGGCAAAATTCAGCGTCACAGGCTTTGGTAGGTATGGAATGAAGGTAAAAGCTCCCAAGAAATTCGTCAGCATCAACGGGCAGACGGTCCGCAAACGCGGCGACAACCCGATCAGGATCGCGCGGACCCCGAGCGACCAGAAGCCGGAGTACGCGAACGAGGTTGACATTCTCGACGTTTGGGGGAATGTAGCGGCTCGGCTGGTCTACGATCCGGGCAAGAAGATCATGCGGTGCGGCGCGCGGCTCGTACTCGAATGCCCGCACGGTTTGAGGAAGACACGATAATGGATGACCGAACCTACCGCCGTATATTTTTGTCGTGCCCGTGCGGCAAGACGTTCCGGTCGATGGCGGCCGAGGCGATGCACCGACACAATTTTCCCGCGCTCTGTCGGCCGGAGCCGCAGCGCGTCAAGACGGTGGCCGATCTTCGGTTCATGAAACCCCGGCGTGGAGGATCGAATGCCCCGCAAAACCGCTAAGGAACGTGAGTCGGTCGGCGCAGGCGAAGCCGCGTTGTACGGCAAAGGCTTTGTCAATGTGCCGAGCAAGTGGGACACGCGCGTGCAACACAGCGACGCCCCGACCTATGACATGGATGCAGCCGCCCGCGTAGCTTACGAGGCGTTCATCCGGCAGCTTGGCCTTAAGGTCGGCGAAAAAGTTTCGGACGCGAGCGGTGTCCACCGCATCCCGGCATGGAGCGACCACAAGACCTTCGTCAAGGCGCGATGGCGCACGGTAGCACAAGCGGTGATTGACGCCGCGACCGGCGTGCAGCGCAAACAACTCGACTTGACTTCCGCCCCGAATGTGAAAGGATCGGCCGATGATGTTGCCGAGTATCTGCACAATCGGCGGCAGGAAAGCGGGCGCTCCAATGAGCAAGACATTCAAGTTCGGGGACGGCAACGCAACAAACGGCCAGCACGGGCTACACCTCGACGCGCGCAGAGGACTGCGGCGTCCCGCCGTGTGGACGCGAAACGATCTTAATTATGCGATCCAAGCGTACTGCAAGAACCACACCGCACCGCAAGCGCAGGAAATTTTCTATCATGTCTGTCGCGTCACGCACCCGGACAACATCCCGAGCTACGCCTTCGGCGCAGTTATCGGAATGCTCGCTACGGAAATGAGCTACAGACCTGACGAGGCGCTCGTCGAACACCGGCCGCCTCTCCGACTCCCACCCGTCAAGAAGGACACCGCATGAGCGACGCTATCCGCCTCCCCGTCTCGGCTTTCCGGCGCGCCCCGCCCGACATCCAAAAGATCAAGCGCGGCGGCACCGGCAAGATCAGCAACAGTGGCACGGCCGCCGGGCGTTTCCACAATCCGATCCGGCAGCTTCGTAGCCCGAAGGACGGCAAGCAAATCCCGTGGCGTCCGCGTGGCTCGGTCATTTGGGACCCGACGCCGACGATCTTCATCAACCCGCACAAGCGCCGCCATCGCCATACCGTGCACGAACGGTTGATGGTGACTGCACCGCGTCCCGATCCGATCTACGCGCGCAGGCGGGCTCTCCATGCGCAGGGCTTGACCCGGCGTGAGGTTCGGGCGAGACTGGCGGTCGAACTAGCGGCCACCGAGGATTTCAGTGTCGGCCGGTATTTGTTCGGGGACCGCGCGTGAGCGAGCTTGAAAACCAGTTGCGCCGACTCGCCGCGAATGGCGAGTTGACCTACCTCTCGATCATCCCCGTCGTCGGTAAAGGCTATGACGGCGGCAACACGGTCTTCGCGGCGCAGGTATCTCCCGCGTCGCGTTTCGGGCACAGCGAGGGCCGCGATCCCGATCCGGTCGCGGCGATCTTGAAAGCCATCGCGGGACTGCCCAAGTCATTCGTGAAGGAACCGAAGCCCGAGCGACGCGTGACCGTCAGCGAGCGCATCATGACCGGGCAGAAAGTGCGACCGGGAGACGGCCCCGGAATTCTCGCCACCGAATTCGGTGGCAAGGACGCGACACAGGACATCGACCGATCAGATAAAGAGCCATGGGACGAGTAATAGAAAAAATTTGGGGCACGACGGAGCCGCTTGTCGTCACGCCGATGTTTGAAATGCACCGGCTGCGCATCAAGCCGAACCATCGGTGCTCGTTCCACGTTCACAGGTTCAAGCACAACGCGTTCTATGTGCTCGACGGCTCGCTTTATATCGACCACGCGGACTCGGACTTCGAGCCGCACGCGGAGCCGACATTGATTTGGGCCGATCAAGTGTTCGTGGTGCCGCCGGGACTGCACCACCAATTTCGCACCGGCATCGCGCCGTGTGTCGCGCTCGAAATGTATTTCACCGAGCCGTTGAGTGAGGATATCATTCGGCGCAACGTAGGAGGGTCTGTGTGATGGGATTTTTCAGGGACTTTCGCCGCGCATGGAGCGAGGACACGTCGCTGTCAAACGCGCGTGCCAAGAACCGCATCGCCGATTTCCGCAAGGAAGGGCGCAAGCGCCCGCGCTCGTTGATGGAGGGCATGGGGACGCCCTACGGCCGCTTCGACCTGTGCTATGGGGAGGATGACGACGATGAGTAGATGGACCTGCATCCTAGGCTCGGAATGCCACTGCGTTCGCGAGCACGGCGAGGTTGATCAGTTCTGTGTCAACTCTCGGCGCATGGAGAAACGCAGAGGAGACAACGATGAGGAAGCGGCTCAAGAAGAAAAAGCGGTCATGCCCGCTTTGCAAACCGCATAAGATGCGGGGCGAGAACCGTTGGAGCGCCAAAGAGCGCGACCAACTCGCACGCGACGAACGCCAGATGAGGGAAGCGCGCCCGTGATAACGCACTATTTGATTACGGACGCCACTGCGGCGGAGCTTGAAACGCGCACCGGATTGCGGGGCCACGATACGCCGCTCGGCGTTCTCGTGGAGAAGCCCAAACCTTTCCGACTTGATGTCGAGCTTGAAAAACTAGACCGCGCTCTGCATCCGCGCCTATGTACTTGTGGTCGGTTTGCGATTATTCACCAACCAAACTGTCCCGCGTGGCTGGCGATCACCTAAATGGCCGCCCCCACGGAACGCCAACGCTACCTCATGCAGTTCGCTGGTCCGCAGACGCATATCAAAGCGGACAAGCCGCATTCATTCTGGATGTTGTCGGCTTGCGGTACGAGCAATCTTATTCGGGCATACGAGTACATGCGGGACGCCGCCGACCGAATTCCGAGTCGCCGCGAGCTAGACGCGATGATTGCCGCAGGATGGATCGAGCTAAGACGCGACGACGATCATTGGACCGAGGACACGAGGACTGGTAAGCGCGCATATGGGCACCGTATTTGGCTCACCGAAGCCGGAAAAATTGCTCGCGACGGACTTTCAGTTTAACTACGATCAAATTTTATTTCTTCAATCCGTGCCGTCGAAAATCTCGGCTAAGTCATTGACGAACACAATTGAGCAACAAGTCGCGTTCGACATCAATCTTGAAACATGCTATATTAGTTTCACGATCAAACAAAGATCGTTCGGCGGGTGACGCCGAGTTGTTTGATAAGTGGAGAGCATGATGACAACATACCGTGACATCAACGCGGTGTGGCCCACCCCCTATCCGGTGCCCACATCGCGTGAGGCGATCATCGGAGCGAAGCGGCTCATCCGCCGAGCACACCGACTCGCCATTGACGACGGCGCAGTTCCGAAATTCGCGAAGCTGCGACGGCGCAAGTTCAAGATCACGTCGGGGAATAGATACACTGAAATCCGATCCGGCGTGTGGTACGTGAACCCGAACCAAAACGGACATTGGGGCTGGCACCAAATCGTGCATGGCATATCCCATTGGGCGCAGCGGCACTACTGGCCGCAAGCGGACGGGCACGGCGCGCTGCACGCGTGGCTTGAGAAAGAACTTGCGGAATATGCGATCAACAACTTCCTCGCCGGGCAACTCGGAAAAGCCACGCCCCCAAAGGTAGTCGATAAGATCGCAGTGCGTGCGGCGGCAGTTGCCGGGCGCATCAAGGCATGGGAAGCAAAACGTCGGCGAGCGGACACAGCACTCCGCAAGCTGCGCAGACAGGAGCGGTACTATGAAAGACGAGTTGGACATCCCGGACTTCTTGGACCTTCGTATCCCGGAGAACCTTGAACGATGGAAGCAGGCGCGCAAGGACTGGCGACCGTCCGGTCGCGCCGCGCGGGAAGCCGCGCCGAAGGTGGAGCGCGACTTCGAGGGCAACGCACTACCGCGTAACATGGATGACTCGACGCGAGCCTTCCTCGCGTCGATTGAGAAGGCGCAACGCGACAAGGCCAAGGAAGCCGACGCCAAGAAAGACGAACGCTTCCGCGTGCTCGCCGTGCAGCGGGCGGAGAAGGCCGCGATCAAGAAGGCCGCAAAGGAAGCATCCAAGGCATCCCGAGCGGCGTTTACCAAAGGCTAACCACGACCGCCGATGCGGGTTGACCCGCTCGGCGGCCGTGCTATGTATGCCCGGTCGAGAGCTTGTAGGGCTCCTGACTTTAGGCCGATGTAGCTCAACTGGCGTGGGCGCTTGCGGGGGTAATTGCCCGGGGGCGTTCCAGAGCGTCCCGACAAGAACCGAGTTGACAAAAGCGCGTGGCATGTCACGCCAGTCGAAAGTAGTAAGGTCGGATCAAGATACGGGTTCGAGTCCCGTCATTGGCAGCCTACAAGGTAGCGGCGCAAATGCCGAGCAACTAACACGAGGCGTCTGTGCACGCCTACTCGACAACGACAGCTTCTCGTGGGGGGCTTTGCAAGCCACTCGCCGATCCGCAAGATGCAGCATAGCGGTCGGAGAAGATGGGAGTACGGGGAACGCGCGTTCCTTCGTCGCGAGCGCAAGCTCTAAGGCTCCCCGCACGAAAAGCTGTTGATCGAAAGCCGGGCGGCGCAAGACACCGGCACGTCAGTCGCGCTAACAAGCGAATATCGGCAAAGCGCCGACGCGGGAAAACGTGCCGGGGCGTAGCGTGGCAGGCGCAAGCCGAACGACCACTGTTGCGCCCGGTTTCAAAATGGAGAGTGTCGTGCCTGATTGGTTGGCGTATCAAGGAACGATCTACGTCTCGCCGTTCGGTGAGACGATCCTGCGCTATACGAGCGGCACCCGCCGCTTGGGCTACGAGCGTATGCGGCAGCTTTTCTTCTCCCCGTTCGAGTCCGGTTGCGTCAATGAAGGCGGCTGGCGACGCGTGCGGAGGTTCCTTCATGGCGCGGCCTGACATGAGCCTGCGCGTTGAGGCGGATCAGTGGGCTGCGCTCTGCTATGACGGCTTAATCATCTGTTAACGACGTTCGGAGTTCGGGCTTGGCCCCGGCGGAAAAGGGTATAGGACTGCGCCATGGTAGACACCGAGATTTCACACGAGGACCTTGCGACGGCGGCGCGCGTGATGCGGCTCATGAACGAGCGCGTCATTGCCCGGATGCAATCCGAGCAAGGTGCGGAGTGGGGCGTCGAGCCGCGCGGTACGCTCGACCCGGATCGGCGCGCCGCGCCGTGTGATCGGCGCGCCGAAGATCGTGTTACACCGGATCGGAGAGCCGCGTGAGCAGCCCCTACATTGACGCCGACGAGGCCAGGGTCTACGAGCCGTACCACGGACAGGCCGGGTGGAAGCCGCCTTACGAACACGCGCAATGGCAGCGGTGGCGCGATCAAAACCCCGAGCGGGCCAGCAAAGGCTACGGGCCAACCGAGCGGCAGTGGAAAGCCGCCAAGTACCCGCGCATCAATTGGGGTATGGTGATCGCGGTCGGTTTCTTGATCGTGGTCTTCACCGCGCCGCTGTGGAGCAGATAATGGTCACCAAAACAATCGACCGCGCGTACATCCTCACTGTCGATGAGGTGAAGCAGGCGTTGTGGGACTTCCTGAAAATGAAGCTCGATCAGCCGGTGCCGGATAAGCCGGAGCAAATCGAATTCACATGGAATGTCCCCGGCGAAGCCTTCGTCAAATTTTCCGAGTCCCAAGTTCTCAGGACGGGCAAATGAAATTCCCGTCGCGCCGTCATCGCTCGCCTCGGGTTAGCACACGCAAATGCGTGCGTATCGTCGGACAGGGCGTCCCTCACAATTTCTCGAACGCTGACGCACATCGCATCGTCGTGATTGACAGCGACGGTGAGTATTGCTCGCGGTCGTTCTTCAAAGACTGGCGCAAGAGCTACCCGGAACATCCGGCGCGTTGCCGGATCAATTCGCAAGGAAGGATCGTCGCCGATGAGTGACCCGTTGACTCCCAAATGGTTTTGGTGGACGCATTGGGGTCTCGCCATCGGCTCCTCTCAACGCTACAAGCCGTCATGGTGGGAACGTCGCGCCTACATCGAGGGCTTGACCGATGCCGCACGCATTGTCGAGTCGCGCCGGTTCGCCGCCCACTACGGCAACGTGCCGCAGGATGACAACGAGCTTCGCGCTCGCCGCAGCATGGGCCGCGAGTCGATCATCGAAATCCACAAGTACGTCACGAACTTTTTGGGGCTCCCCAATGACGGAAAGCAATTCGGACTCGACGACGACGACAGTGCTGTCACGCAAGGAACGGAAACTTTACGTCCTCGCGCTCAAGGGAATGAGTGACGACCAGTTGTTCGAGGTTTGGTCGCACGAATATAATGCTCGACACCCGGTCCACGTCGGGCTTATCATAGCTGAAATGGACTCCCGCTACGGCAACGAGGTTATAGCACTATGAGCGTTCCTGAATTTACTCCCCGCGCACGGATGGCGACCCGCGTGTTTGTGCTCGGCGTCATCGGTGCCGCCGCCTTCTGCGTAACGATGGCGATCCATGCAGCGCACGCCGAGGGCTACATCGTGTCGTGCGATATGTCGGTCGGCGTGACGTGCTTCGCCGGACCAATGCACGATCCTTATGTCCGGCAGGTCCCGCAGCCGACATCGGAAGACGAGAAAGCCGCCGCGCGAGCCCGCGACGAACAATGGGTCAAGGACTGCGCGCCGACTCTTGTCCGTGACCGCTACGGCGTATCGCGATATCACTACAACGATCCGGGTTGCGTGTTCGGAAGCCATCCGTGATGCGAAATAGTTTTTGGTTCAATGCAGCGAAGGTCTCGCTGTGGCTCAACAAGGCTGCGTGGCGCGCCTACTCTTTCAGTGAAAAGCTCCGCGTCGCGTGCCTCAACATTTGGCTACGCCCATGAGTCTAGCTTACGCGCCGCGCCTGACGAAGCCGATCACGATCAACTTCAATGATCGCATCCGGCTCAAGATGAACGATTTGGGATGGGAGCTTCATCGCAAATATCACGACGACCTATTCACGCGCGCTTGTCCCGATAAGACGAAACGCGATGCGATGTTCCCGTATCGCAAGCCCGAAGTCGGTGCAGATGGCTGCGTGGAATTTCATCTGTGGGATGTGGCGCAGATTTTCGGCGCGCACCTCTACAACGGCTGCACGCCGCCGTTCGAGTTGTCAGGCGTATTGGTGCCAGCATCATGAAACTCACTCTGCAAGACATGCTCGACACGCTCAAGGGTCAGGCTCGATCCGACGAGGCGATCTTTTGGTTCGCGCTGTTCTGGAACAGCGGCTCACAGAGCGATCTATATCGCATCCTGTGCGAGACCAAGTACGATCCGAGCTTGTACGCGCTGCGGCTCAAGCCCGGTTTCAAGATGGAGAAGCGCGAATTCCTCACTCCGGCGAACGACCCCGAGATTGTCTATTGCCACGCATTGCTGCGCGAGCAGTACGAGCGCGCGTATGGGCCGCTGCGCGAGTACGCGCTGCGCGCAATCCCATATCTGGATGTCGCCGAGAACGACGTGGTGATTTGCGGACCCGGCCGACAATTCCCGTGCATCGAAGCCGACTGGCCGTGCCGCGTCTTCAAGCATCATGGTGAGCTTGGCGTTCCGTGCGCGGAGGACCCGACGACGCGATCATTTCATCCGTTCAAGGCAGGACCGACCGGGCACATCATTGGATTTCGCCGGTAGCGACCGTAGAGCTATACGAAATAGCTTATCGTAATGACTCGGGATTATCAGTTTTAGCTTATATGCGCGACCCGAGAGAGCATTTCTCCGAACACTCGGATTGAGGGACGGCGCGTTTTGTGCGATGGTTCGGCCTCATTCAAACAGTGGAGGCGGACATGGGCAAGCGGAAGCGCAAGAACGAAGATGACGAGCCGGTCCCGGCAGTACCGGAGACCCCCGAGGACGACAGTGCGCCGGACCCTCTTGACGACGACGAGGACTAGCCGTGCGATCTTGACGGCTCGCGCATCTGCGACGTAAGTGGCGTTCCCGAGTCCCGCGAGGGCCGGGGTGCCCCGACAAGGAAGGATGCAAGTGGCACATCCATGAAGCCGGTGGAAGCCCGGCCCGGATTTTTCAGGAAGCCCCCGTGCCAAAGCCAGCCTACAAATAAAGCAAGGACGGCTCTTGGCAATACCCGATGATGAGGGTCGAGTCGTTCGCGTCGTGCTGCGACTGCGGACTTGTCCACAAATACATCATTCAGATCACTTCCGACGACTTCGCGGTGCGTGACGGTCGCACGAAGAAATGGCGTTACGGCCGTCGCGTGCGCATGAAGGTGTCGCGTGATTATCGTAAGACTGCGCAGGTCCGGCGCGGAATGGCGAAGCGCAAAGAACTTTTTACGACTCGTGACGGTTGGTACGTTCTGGCGCTCCCGATCCGAGCATCCCGCAAGCTAAGAAAATCCTGACGCATTCTCGGGTTGCCTGATTGGTTAATAGGGTCTAAAAGACGGCCATCCCCCCTCTCATGTTTGCATGGGAGACCATCATGGCCGTATTGACCACAAAGGCCCGCAAGCACTTGGCTCCGAGCACTTTCGGGCTCCCGGGCAAGAAGGCGTATCCGATGCCCGACAAGGGCCATGCGGCCGACGCCAAGGGCCGCGTCACGCAGGCGCTCGCCAAGGGCAACGTGACCCCGGCGGAGGCGGCCGAGGTTCGGCACAAGGCAGACAGCGTGCTCGGCGAGACCGACTCCACCTACCACAACAAGTAACGCTTGGTTAACCGAGCCCATGGGTTTCGGTTGGCTGCGGCGCACTCGTTGATATATCCTGCGCGTAGGAGCTACGTCGATGAAGGATGCAAAGGGCCATGGCAGCAATCCGCGCAACGGGGACACCCCCGTTGTGCGGCTCGATACTGTCGGAAGCCCGAACCGTAAGACCGGCTACAAGGGCAGCGCCAAGCAAGAGACGCTCGCCATGCAGCGGGTTTCGGACGAGGGCCGCAACCCGACATCCACGATCACGGATCGGATGGCGGCGATGACCCTCGGGCAAGGTCATCCGAAGTCGGGCGGCGTACCGTTCGGCTACGGCTTCGAGGCAGCGAAGATGAATTTAGATCGGGGCCGCAATGTTGCGCTCCCGCGCGGTGCAGAGAACCGGAGGAAGTCGTGAAGGACGCACAGGGCCACGGTAGCAACAGTCGCGGCGACGCATACTCGACGAGTCGTCCCGCAGGTTCGGGCTTGCCGTTTCACGTATCGCAGAATTTCGGCGCGGTCTCGCGTATGAGACCTGACCGCGACTTTAAGACAGACGCGGATCGCACGGTTTCCGATTTGCGTTCGCGCATGAGCAACACCGGGCCGGGCCACTCGGTTGGACTGTTGCAAGGGATCAAAAATCTTTTGGGAGGCTGATATGAAGGATGCAAAGGGCCACGGCTCAGACGCGAGAGGCGCGCACGCGCAAGGCGTCGAGCAAGTCGGTCAACAGCCTTTGGCCCCGCCGGAGAGCGCAGCGTCACGCGAGCTTCGTTTGTTCGCTGACAACGACGCCAATCTTCATCGCCAGTCAGAGACGCCGATCCGGCAGAACCTCGGTCAGAAGATGGACAAGGGCGTCTACGACCCCAACAAGGCGCAGACGCTTTGGAAATATCACGCCGACCGCGCGGCCGAGTCTTACGGCAAGCAGATGGGCGGCAACGGTAAGGCCATGTTCTCCCCGGACGTGCGTCGCGAAGCGGCGCAGCATTGGGAGAGCGAGACCCGTGGTTCGCTCAAGAGTGGCGAGTACGGCAATCCATACCCGGCGCATCAAACAAACCTGCGCGCCGCATGGGACAAGAAGCACGGGAGCTAAGTCATGAAGGACGCAAAGGGACACGGTAGCGACAAGCGCGGCGGCGACTACGCGCCGAGCGCGTCGAGCAAGACGCCCGTCTACAACCCGAAGGTTCAAGGCGGCAAGCGCATGTTTGGCCGCCAGCCGACCGCTTCGGAAGCGGCGGCGAATTCGGCGAACGTAAAGGCGTTCTCCGGTTTTGTTCGAGGCTTGCAGCCGATGACGGCGGAGCAACAGAAAGACCTGTTGGGTCGAACCACTCCGCTCGACAGTGGCGCGCATTCGAGTGGCGTACAGTCGGTCGGTCATCCCGAGCCCGCACCGAACTTTCGCCTGAATAGCTACACGCACGAAATCGTGTCGCCGTCCGGCGATGTCGCCGCGCGCATGAAGCTCGGCAAGAATAGCGGCCTCGCTGTCGATTATCCGGCGGGTGCCCGGGCTGCGGGGAAGGGATCGTATGGTCCTCAAATCTCGCGCAGCGGCGGCCCGTCAATCCACGACGCGGTGTCGATGCCGGACTATCGTGCGACGAAGGCGGGCAGCAACAGTTTTCCGGCAGAGCAGATCGGCGGCCCGCTCCACTACCTCACCGGCAATGATTTTGCCGGGCACACGGTCCGGCGAGTAAAGGGGTAAACTATGGCTAAGGACGCCAAGGGTCACGGCTCCGAAAAGCGTGGCGGGGCGAGCGCGGACGATCTTGTCAAGCTCGCTTATTCGACGGCTCACCATTTCGGACCCGACGCAAAGGGCGTGGGGCTGGCGCTTCAATCCGCCGCCGCACAATCAGCGAAGGAAATGGGTGTCACCCCGATCAGTAACGGTAAGGGTGGTGCCGCGCACCAAGCTGGCGTAAACATGGTCGGCGGCCAAAAGCAGATCACGATCTTTCACCAAGACGGCGAGTATGCCGTTCCGATCCCGGGCAACAAAGGTCATTCGTTTACTGACGACAAGGTAGATGCTGAAAACACGGCACGCACGATGCACGGTCAGAACATTGTAATCAAGCATCGCGCGAAGTCGTGGGGACCGGAAATGGATTGAGGTAAGTCATGGCAAAAGATGCAAAGGGTCACGGCTCCGACTCGCGCGGCGGCAGCTATCCCAACATCGACAAGAATTTGCGCGGGCCGGGCAAGCACTCCGGCTATAGCGCCGCAGGCGATGTTTGGCATATCCAGAAATCGAACGGCCCCAAGAGCGATTGGTACACGGGCGTCCGGCAAAGCAACGGCGACGTTATCAGCGGCAAGGGGCTTGGCGCAATCTCTCAGCGACTTCAAGCTGACTCCGACGCATGGACTAAGCAGGCTCTCAGTAGCCCGGCAGTCGGTGTCGCGGCTCAGCACGGCATTGATACGTCGCACCTTAGCGGACGACAGGATATGTGGGGTCGTACTGACGCCGATCTTGAAAAAGACTACGGTGGTCCGGTTCGACATTTTCAAAAGAGATAAATCATGAAGGACGCAAAGGGCCACGGCAGCGATGCCCATGGTTCGCATTCCGGCGGCGTGGACAAGATCGGTCAGCCGATCAAGTTGCACCCGAAGGTGCTCGACGCGATCCGCAATCAGCCAAACGGTTTCTCGGTGACGCTCGAAGGAAAGCAGCCGACATCCGGTTACATGGTTGCGAACCCGGGTCACTCCGAAATTCACAACCCGGATGACATCGCGAGCGAACGCGGACCCGGCATCATTCAGAACTACGTGATGGCGCACGCGGGCGCTCTCATGGAGCCCGGCGCTCACATCGGTGGGTGGACAGACCCCGACTCGAAGAAGACCTATCTCGATGTGTCGCATAACATCCCGGGACGCTTCGCTGCGATCCAAGCGGGCATCGACCGAAACCAAAAAGCGATCTATGACGTGAAGCGCGGCAAGGACATCAAGACAGGCGGCACAGGCGAATGACCAAATTCCGATCCCACGGCCCCGATGTGATGCCGACTCCGGCGAAGAAGCCGGAGCCGAAGCCCGGCGTATTGAACGAGCACCACATCCCGATCTACGATCACAAGGGCCGTATGCGCGGGCACGTCGGCCCGCTGGCGACGGCTTCGACCGTTGCACGTTTCACCGGCCAGCATGGCTCGAAGCTCGGCAAGAAGGAAGGCAAGACTGCGTGGCTCAGTCCGCCGCCCCCTCCGCCGCCGAAGCCGCAGATTGATCCGACCGCCGTCGCCGTCGCCAAGGCGACGCCAAAGCCGTCGAACGAAAGTCATAAGGTCGAGATTTCGGTCAAGCAGGCGATGGGGAGTGCCTCGAAGAAAAAGCCTGACAAGCCGGAGACGCGCGCTCGCCCGAAGCGGGGGTAAGCCATGAAGGATGCTAAGGGGCATGGCAGTGATGCTCACTCGACCGGCGTACAGCAAGTCGGTCGCACTCCGCTTACGCAAACAGACATCACCGAACGCCCGACCACTCCATTCATCGCAAAGATGCTCAAGGGAACGCTGCGAGGCGAGCGATACCCTAGTGAGATAAAACCAGACGAACATTTCTATCATGGGTCCGCGCAACAATTTGCTCCGGGTGCATTGATTGAGTCGGGTCACCCGGGGAACTTTGTTCGGTCGATGAGCCATGTCTACATGACCACGCAGCCCGAAAGGTCGGATCAATACAAGGGCGCTCGGGGTTATGGCAATCACGTCTATGAGGTAAAGCCAACCGGGCCATTCGGACATCGCCGCGACGCACGAGACGCGGAGTGGGCTTCGGAGTTTCCGTTGCGGGTGGTTCGTGAAGTCGAAAGCAAAAAGTCATGAAGGATGCGAAGGGCCACGGCTCCAACACACGCGGCGGCATTGATCCTCGCATCGCTGGCGCGATGAAGCGAGTGGCGGCTGCGCATCAAACGGGCGTACAGGCTGCGGCCGTCAAGAGTACCATGAAGGCTCTCGTAGATAGCGCGAAGGCGCGCGGGGTCAATCTCGATATCGAAGATTTGGGTACGCCGCTTCAATGGCACCTCGCCTATATCGAGCGGCAGGGTGGTGCGCCTGGAACTGGCGCGGCCGTTATCAAAGATATCCACGCCGCCGCCGACAAACTCGGCGCGACTGTGCAGGTCGAGCCCATGGGTAACAGTAAGGGGCTGCATACCTATTACAAAAATCTCGGCTATCGAGACAACGGCGAGCGTGGCGAAGAAGGCGAACCGCACATGGTCCGCAAGCCGCACTAACTCGGGTTGCTCTCTGTCCCGAATATGTATACAAACCCGGGACACAAATGGGAGGCCACCATGGCTGACAAGGTAGTGAAGGACGGCGGAGCGCCGTGCAGCGACAAGGACGCGGCAGCGTGCCTCGCGCAGAACCATCCCAAGTCCGGTCAGGTCCCGACTGCGTGGGGCCAGAAGGATCAGAACGACTCCGGGCAGAAGTTCACCGGGCGGTAACGCGTCATGGCCGCGCAGCACAACAGCGGCTACTTCGGGAAGCCTCGTAAGGCAGGCGGCAAATACACCGGGCCTTCGGGGAAGAAATTTGATCTTGCTCAGGTGCAGATGTTTTACGCGCACGGCGGCAAGTTCCCGGGACAGTCAGCGAAGTCGGTTCGCTCCGGGTGGCGCGAAGCCGCGCATCAACGCGGGGTTCACCACGCAACAGCGGGGAAGTCACTATGACAATCGTCGGCATCATCATCTTCATAATCATCATCTGTTATTTGTTTCCGTGAGCGATAAGCCGCGTCCGGCACCGCCGGTCGTTGTCATACCGGCGAGCGTTCGCGAGCCGAAACCAACTCCTATCAAGCTCCCGCGTAAACCCACCTAATACTCCGGTTGCCATGGTTAATGCTTTGCGGTAAGGTCCACCATGGGCCAAGCCCCGAAGTCGCCGCGTTGCGGCTGAAACGATTTCCTTTTTGGGAGGATACCATGGCAGTACAAGGCAGCGGACTCGGTGACGGCCCGGACCCGAAGATGGTCGGTCAACAGGGCAACTACGACGCCCGCAAGGGTGCACCCAAGAAGCCCCAAACCTCTTTCCCCGTCAAGGACACGATGAAGGATCAGAACGCGCCGTCCGGGGTGACGAGCGCGATTTCGCCCATTCATCCGGGCGTCGGCCCGGACGCGTCGGCGAAGGACGTGCTCGACCCGGAGAGCCCGGCGCAGCGCGGCAAGGTCCTCAAGCGCCAGTCGGGTGTTCTTCAAGCCTCGTGGGGCATGAAGGGTGATCCCGAGCGCGGCTCCCTCAACTCGGACTTGAGCGGCAAGGTGCTCGGCGAAGCCATCCTCTCGGGCTCGACGAAGCTCCCGTCCGCCGTGAAGTCGGCGAGCGGCCCGGGTCCGGCGTACACGGGCAAGGACCCGAACTAATTGCGCGCCTTTCACGGGGCGCGTCAAGGCACACGGTCGGCAGTAGCAAACCAAGCGCCCGGTTTTGTTGATCCGGCCAAGGTAGCTAAGACTCCGGCTTCGCAAGGTGCCGAAACGAAAACCGCTGTCGGCTTCGATAAGGTCAATCCTGTCGAAGCCGCAGCCACGATGCACAACGATCTTTCCGACAACGCGAAGCAGGTTGCGGACGGATCGAAGAACGTCCCCATCCATCCCGCGCAGGTCCCCACCGAAGGATCAGACACTCAAGAAACAGAAGGTGACGGATCGGTGCGCGACCCGAGCGGGAAGGGGTTTGGGACATGAGACGCAAGGTGAAGCAGAATGGAACGGGATATTCAGGCCCAAGCTCCACACGTCCGACACAACCGCAAGAGTCGGACGTTGCAAACGAAGGCGGCACTGCGCCGGGCGGTACGGTCGCGTTCATGGGCGCGGCATCCCAATGGAGCACGTCCAATGCGGCATCGCGTAACAATTTTCCAACGGGCTCGCCCAACATCGACCCCGTGACCGCCGCGAAGATGCAACACGTCGGCTTGGCCGACGAGTCGCCCGCCGAGAAGGGCGACGTACCAGTTCATCCGGGAATTATGCCCGGGAAGTTTCGGACGGCCGCCGACGCAAATCCAAACGCGCCGGATGGCGAGGTGCCCGCCGCGCACTCGACGGGTATCAACAAGATCAGGAACGATCCCACGGCCAACGACGGTCGCGGGTTTCGAGGTGAGAGCCCCGAGGTTCTCAAGAATTCGCGCGGAGCGTATCGCAGATGACACAGGTCCTCGCAGTGTGGGGAGTGTTTCTAACCGGCGCGCTCTTTCTGCGCTACCGCAGGCGCGTCATCCGTGAAGTCGTGATGGCGTATCGCCACTGCGGCGAAGTCGGGTGGGGATATCACCGCGCCTCGTATTGGGGCGAGACGAAGGACGGAGAGTGACATGGCAGACGATGTTGTCGGCTCAAAGTTGCCCGCGAATAACGGGTACGGGCAGAACGGCTTTCCGGGTCCGTCGAGTGACGAGCCGGGCAAGAACACGACTTCGGGTTTCCTCCCGGGCATCACCGATGCAGACTTGTCGTCGGCGCTCGACCGCGTGAACCCGAAGGATCGCGACACCGTGCGCGACCGTTCGGGCAAGGGCAATCCGGCCTCCCCCAAGGACTTCAAGCAGCCCAAGTTCGCTGCGCCGCAGACGCGGACGGTCTCGGACGAGTCCTATCCGCTCAGCTTCGGCATGGATCAACGCACCTCGCGTAAGAGCTAACGGGGGTGCTCTTGAGAGCACCTTAAGCCACTTAACGATGCCTCAAGGCAACATTAGAGGACTTAACGATGGCCTTCGCTCCGAACCCGAACCCGAACACCGCACCTCCGGCTCCCCCGGCTCCGGCCCCGCAGGGTAAGACCCTCGCGGACGTATCCGCGCAGGGCACGACTCAGGGCGCGCCGGTCGCGCAGATCACCAAGGGGCCGCCCGCGCCAGCGGGCGGACCAGTCCCGGCTCGGCCGGTCGTCGCCGCGCACGGCGGCGCGCCGTCAGTCGGCACGCACCCGCCCGCGTCGCCTAACGCGCAAGGCAATCCGACCTACGGGATGGGCAATGGCTAATACACGAGGCGGACATGCGTCAGCCGGTCATTTGCGTTCACGCGTTGAACGGTCGGACGATGTTTGTTCGGCTCGGCGAGGATAACATTCTGTGGTCGAAGAAGCCGTTGGTCGCGGTGATCCGGGGCCAGCGGTACGAGATAAAGGAAAATCGCAAGGAAGTTGAGAAAATCATCCGGGAGGCGTGATGACACGCACTCAGATGAAATGCCCGCGCGGATGGCCGCGCACGTCGGAATGGTCCGGCGCGTTGAGAACGGAGACTTGTCATGGGACAAGATGAGCAGCCGCCCATCAATGGCGGCGACAAGAAGCCAATTCCCGGACGCGAGCTATCGCGTAACCGCGCTTCCTACATCACCGAGACGCCTCGCGGCGGCGTGGTGGGGAAGAAGAACAACCCCGAACGTCTCACCAAATTTCTCGACCGGCTCGTCCAATTCCCGGAAGTCACCAAGGCGTGTCTGTTCGTCGGCATGAGCTACACGACTCTGCGCTACTACCTCGCCAAGAGCGAGACCGGCGCGCCCGGCGACGGCTTCGACCTGACCTACGGCGAGGAGACAAAGCGATTTCACCTCCACTATGCCGACGCGCTCGACGCGGGCATTCAGATGGTGGAGGACGCGTACACGCAGCGCGCTCTCAAGGGCTACTACGAAGTCCTCTCCGACAAGGGTCGCGTGATCTATCAGATTGATCCCGAGCTTGCGGGCTTGGGCTTCACCGGGCCGGATGCCTATCTTCTCGACGAAGACGGCAAGCCGATCCCCGAGCGCATTCAGCACCAAGACCCCGAAGTCATGCTCGCAGTTCTGCGCGCGTTCCGTCGTGATCGTTGGGGCTCGAAGGAAACGCTCGATGTCAGTGTGCGCGGCGGCGTCATGGTCGTCGGCGTGCGCGCAAAGAGTTCGGAGCTAAACGAGCAGAGCGAAGCGAAGGCGTTGTCCGAGCCGCTCGACGTTGAATTCCGCGAAGTCGAGGAGGAATAAATGTTTCTCCCCGAGGAAGACCGCTCGCCGCAAGTCCCCCGCCAGATCATCAAGGCATTCGTGAAAGACGGTAACGAGTATTTCCCGATTGTCCTTGATGATTATGGCCGCGAGAAGCAGGTCGTGTGGGCTCCGCTTCCATGGTCACAGCAATACTTTCTCAGCGCCCCGGAGTTCGAGGCGCTGTACGAAGGAACGCGCGGCCCGGGCAAGACGCTCGCGCTCTTGATGGATTTCTGTCAAGAAGTCGGCAAGGGCTACGGCGCTGAATGGAAGGGCATGATCATTCGGCGCACGTACCCCGAACTGGCGAACATCATCACGGAAAGTAAAAAGTGGATCAGGCGCATGTGGCCTGACGCGTTCTACAACGAGATTAAATACTTCTGGCAATTCCCCACGGGTGAACTTCTCTATTTCCGGCCGGTCGCGACCGTCGATGACTCGGACTCGCACCTCGGCACCAACTACACATGGCTCGGGTGGGAGGAGTTGACGCTGTGGCCCGACGACAAGGCGTTCAAGCGAATGCAAGCCGTCGTTCGATCCACGTTGAAAGGAATTCCTCTGCGCGTGCGCGCGACGACAAACTCCTACGGCAAGGGGCACAATTGGGTGCAGGCGCGCTACGGCCTGATCAATTGGCCCATCAAGGTCGGCGAGGACCCGAAGGCGACGCACCCGTGTCTCAAGGATATTTGGAAGATCATGGGGCCGCTCATCACCGGGACGGTCGATGAGAACGGCATCCCCGAGCGCCCGCGCCGCGCGTATCACGGATCGCTGCGCGAGAACATCATCCTGTTGCGCGTGCAGCCGCAGTACATCAATCAGCTTTACACGTCGGCTCGTAACCAAGCCGAGCTTGACTCGTGGCTCTACGGATTGTGGGACATCACCGCAGGCGGCATGTTCGACGATATTTGGGCCACGCACCGCAAGTGCATTGTGGTCGGCGATTTCGAGGTGCCGCTGAATTGGAATATATATCGCGCATATGACCATGGCTCGACGAAGCCGTGGTCGTGCGGTTGGTACGCTGTGAGCAACGGCGAAGACTTGACGTTCAATGACGGCACGGTCATGTCTACGATGAAGGGCGACTATTTCCGTTGCGGTGAGATTTACGGCAACCTGAAAAACTCGTCGGACCCGAATACTGGCCGCCGTCAGCTTATCCCGGACATCAAGAAAGAAATCATCGAATACGAGCTTGCACGCGGCTGGCGCGATCCAAACACCGGCAAGTCGCGCGTTCGGCGCGGACCCGCCGATACGAGCATCTTCGCCGAGGAGGATGGTCGGCCGTCTGTAGCGAGCGACTTCGAGACGCCCGTCACCATCAACGGCCATCGCTGGCGCGGCATCATTTGGGAGCGCGCTGACAAGCGCCCCGGTTCCCGCGAACAAGGATGGGAGCAAGCGCGCAAGCGGCTTAAGGCCACCAAGCGACCGCCGGGCGGCGTGCGCGAGGAGAAGGGCCTTTTCATTGTCGGCGAGCGTTGCCCGCACTGGATACGGACTGTCCCGTCTCTGCCTCGCGACGACGGCGGCGGCGGTCGAGTAGCTCACCTTGACGACGTTGACACCGACTCGGAAGACCACATCGGCGACGAAATGCGGTACATGCTGCGCTACGATGTGGGAACGATGAAATCGTACCGTGTTTGATAGGGTTGCGCCCGGCCTCGAAACGTGGTTAATAGGCCGCCGCCGCGTCCCCCCGGAGAGACGACCATGGCTATTGATGACAAGCACCCGGAATACGTCGCCAAGGTGGGCGAGTGGATACAGATGGCGGACACCTATTCGGGTGAGCGCGCGGTCAAGCGCAAGCGTCTCGACTACCTGCCCCCGTCCGAAGCCATGATCCAAGACGGCATGGTCACGCCGACATCCCCGGGTTGGAAGGACTACGAAGCCTATCTGACCCGCGCGTATTTCCACGACGTTGTTCGCGACGCCGTGAAGGCCATGCTCGGCATCATGCACATGAAGCCCGCTGTCATCAAGTTGCCCGGTCGGCTCGCGCCGATGGTGGACAAGGCGACGATCCAAGGCGAAGGCTTGCAGATGCTTTTGCGCCGGATCAACGAAGCACAACTCGTCAAGGGCCGCTGTGGATTGCTGGTCGATGCACCGACCGGCGTGGACCCGTACAAGACGATGCCATACATCGCGTTCTATGATCCCGAGCGCCTGATCAATTGGGACTCGGGTCGGCGCGACGAGGGTCGCAACATTCTCGATCTTGTCGTGCTCGACGAGTCGGGCTTTCAGCGTGAAGGCTTCACATGGGTTGCGGAGCGCAAGCATCGCATCCTGACGCGCGGCACGCCGGAGAGCTTGGAAAGCGGTTGGACGCGTCCGCCGCTCAACGCGCCGTATCAGGTGTGCGTCAAGGTCAACGATATGTCGATGCCGATCCCGGACGATTTCATTATGCCGTCCATCGGCGGTCGCACCATGCCGGAAATCCCGTTCGTATTCGTCGGCGCAAACGATCTTGTGCCCGAGCCGGACGAAGCACCACTCCTCGGCTTGAGCAATCTTTCGCTCTGCATTTATCGCGGCGAAGCGGACTACCGCTCGACGCTCCACTATCAGGGCCAGCAAACTCTCGTCATCATCGGCGGCAACGTGTCGGACGTTGACGAAAACCAACAGCTTCGCATCGGCAACAAGGGCGTCATCGACTTGCGCATTGGCGGCGACGCGAAGTACATCGGTATCAGTTCGGCGGGTCTCAGCGAAATGCGCGAGTCCCTTAAGACTGACCAAGAAGTCGCCGCAGGTTTCGGCGTTCAATTCATGGATGTCGGCAGCGCACGCGGCGCTTCGGGCGAGGCGCTGCGCATTCGCGTGGCCGCGCGCACGACCACCATCCAACAAATCGCTGTCGC
>Ga0210394_10002436_pt1 | contig 25559 bp, 25 predicted proteins | sample IncBWC12MmetaG_FD_160121 | JGI IMG/M metagenome (GOLD analysis project Ga0210394, IMG submission 160121) | Forest soil microbial communities from Barre Woods Harvard Forest LTER site, Petersham, Massachusetts, United States - Inc-BW-C-12-M | ecosystem: Environmental > Terrestrial > Soil >...
CGCATGGGCTACGGCGCGATGCAGCTTTCCGGGCCTGAAATTTTTGGGCCTCCACGGGACGTTGACGCCGCGATTGCTGTTTTGCGCGAAGCGATAGCCTCTGGCGTGAATCACATCGACACCAGTGACTACTACGGCCCGCACATAACCAATCAGATTATCAAGCGTGCTCTTCATCCCTACCCCGCCGGTTTGGTCATCGTCACCAAACTGGGCGCTCGCCGAGGAACCGACAAGTCGTGGATTCCTGCTCTCTCGCGAAAAGAATTGATCAATGGAGCTCACGACAACCTCCGCAACCTCGGTCTCGATCATCTCGACGTCGTCAACCTTCGCGTCGGCGGGTTTACCCAGCCCTCGGAAGGGTCGATCGCAGAACCACTGAATGTGCTCGTCGATCTGAAGCGCGAAGGCTTGATTCGTCACATCGGTCTCAGCAATATCACCTCAAAGCAACTTCAAGAGGCCCAGAAAATCACGGAGATCGCCTGCGTTCAAAATTTCTACAATGTGGCCAACCGCAATGACGATTCCTTTATCGACGCTCTGGCGCAGGGAGGCATCGCCTACGTTCCCTTCTTTCCGCTGGGAGGGTTCACGCCGCTACAATCGTCGGTTCTCGATCAGGTCGCGGCCTCTCTGAAAGTTACCGCTATGCAGGTTGCGCTCGCCTGGCTGCTCCAGCGGTCTCCCAACATTCTGCTGATTCCCGGCACCTCTTCCACAAGCCATCTTCGAGAGAATCTCAGTGCAGCTACGTTGGAACTCTCTTCGGATGTAATCGCCCAGCTCAACTCAATCAGCGCCAAACCAATGGCTGCAGCTCAGCCTGCACATTAATTTGGTTTTCGATAACGACATTGAAGGAGGACTTATGAAAGTTTTCGTCACAGGAGCAACGGGATTCGTCGGGTCTGCCGTCGTCGCAGAATTGATCAAAGCAGGTCACAAGGTGCTCGGCCTCGCTCGCTCGGACGCGGGCGCCAAGTCGCTCGCCGCGGTCGGTGCCGATGTGCATCGCGGTTCACTGGAAGATCTCGAGAGCTTGCGGAGCGGCGCGGCCGCTTCTGACGGCGTAATCCACACCGCCTTCATTCACGACTTCTCGAATTACGGGCCGGCCGCTGAGAAAGATAGGCTCGCCATTGAAACACTTGGTACCGCGCTCGCCGACTCGCGCCGCCCACTCATCGTCACGTCAGGCACTCTGCTTGTTCAACGCAAAGGCCCACTCGCACTGGAAGAAGAGCCGGCCGGCGCCAATTTTCCCCGCAAATCCGAAGAGGCAACCGATTCACTTGCAGCGCGCGGCGTCAACGTCTCGACGATGCGCCTTCCGCCCTCCGTCCATGGAGACGGCGACCACGGGTTCGTTCCACGCCTGATCAGCATCGCTCGCGAAAAGGGCGCTTCCGCTTACGTGGGTGACGGAACGAATCGCTGGCCCGCGGTCCACCGCCTCGATGCCGCTCGTCTCTATCGCCTAGCCCTTGAAAACGGCTCTGCGGGCGCCAAGTATCATGCGATCGGCGACGAAGGCCTTCCCTTCCGCGACATCGCCGCCGCGATCGGCCGCCGTTTGAACCTGCCGGTCGTGAGCAAGTCACCCGACGAAGCCGCCGCTCATTTCGATTGGATGGCGCACTTCGTTGGCATCGACTGCCCTGCCTCCTGCGCGAAAACCCAACAACAACTCGGCTGGCGCCCAACTCAGGTCGGCCTCATCCCCGACCTCGACCATGGCACCTACTTCGACCCCGGCCAAACGAAGCATGCGACGCAGTCCCACGGCTAAACAGCTCACTATTTGAAGTTTTCGTTGGGATTTTTTCCATTGGCCGTGCTGAGATTCAGCTGGCAGGCACAAGGAGCGCGTTGCTCGTCGTGCGCTTTTCAGTGGCACAGGCACTCCTGCCTGCCCTGAGGAACGAAGGGTCTATCCTGAGAACCGAAGGGAGTGTGCGCCTTACTTACGTCGCAATCCCTCGGAACTTGGCTTAAGCACCGCTTCACACTTTATGTTCGCAAGAGGACAGATTTTCTCTAGCCTATGCCATCCGGGGCCCGCGCAGCACTCGCGCCGGCAGGAACATGATCGCGCGCAGCAATTCGAAGACTCCACCTACCGCGATTCCCACGATCCGGAACGGCAGCAGGATCAACCACACGATCGGATAAAGAATCAGCGCCAATAGCGCCAGCGGCCAGCAAACCACCAACAGCAGGCACCACAGCAGGAACGTCAACATCACAGCCCTCCCTCAGCGCACACTAGCATATACGCAAAAGGGAGGGCCGTTGTTTCGTTAGAAGGCTTAGCTCACGCCGCCGAAGCCGCTACCCGCTGACGATTTCGCACGCTTTCGACTCCGGACCAACGCCGCGCCTGCGCGATTACGATGATGTGCATAATGAAAAACAGCGGTACCAGGAATGTCGGCACGATGCTCAACGGCAGCACCGTCATCGCATCTGCCGCCAGGCCGCCCACATTGATTAGCCTCGAGGTCGTGCCTAGCGTAACTGCCGTCACCAGGTCCAGCATTCCAACCAGATTCCATCCGATGAAGGCGCCTCGATGCTCAGGTCGCGTCAGTTTCAAGGCTACCCACGGCGCCGTCAGTCCAATGAAAATATCGCCCCATCCAGCAGGGTTGGCAAACACGCCTGGCAAGATCCCATACACATAAAGCGCCACGAACGCGAACCCCGCGATGCGCCACGACTGCACAATCGTCAAGACTTGCGGATCGAGCGATAACGCGAACTCGCGAAATCCCGCCGAGGCCTTGAACCAAACCCAGAATGCGAGGAGCGGGATCGCCACCGAAAGGCCCAGCGCGATTGGCGGCGCAGCAGAACTCTGCTTGAAAACGTGTGCAGCGGATGCCCAAATCGAAAACACGAACCACACCGCGATAATCCCAATTGCCAATCTTCCGTAATCTTTGTTGCTCATGATGTTCCTCCTTTCAAGAAAGCAGTCAGTTCATGGTTCAGTTGAAACAGCTCCTTCCAACGCTGGTCCCCGAGTTGTGCGTGCAACCGCTCCTGGACGCGCTCCCATTCCGGTAAGACGCGCTCGAACTCTTTCCGCCCCGCTTTCGATAGCGATAGCCGCCACTCGCGCCCATCCCGGCCTCGTCGCCTGGCAATCCATCCGCGACGGTCCATAATCGCGAGCGTCCGCGTCAACGTTGTCGAGTCGATCGCGAGTATCTCCCCCAGCTGCCCCTGCGACACTTCACCTGCCAGCGACAGCGCCTGCAAGATCGTGAACTGCGTCCCACGCAGCCCGAGCGGCCGCAGCGCCTCCTCGTACAGCTGCGTCAACGCCCTAACTGTCCGACGGAAATTCGCGCACAGGCACGGCAATTCAGGTCTTAGCTTTGGCCCATCGCTCATACAACAGATAGATGCATATACATCTAAGTGGTTTCACGAGATTTTTTCGAATGATTTTTAATCGACGGTTCCGCGATTAAAATTCATCGTAACGCACTGAAAACAAGGAGGAAGATAAATTCTAATAGGCGGTAAAAGCGGGTTTCGGGAACGCGAAATCCTGCCTTTGTCACTCGGAAGGAGGTTGCAGACGACCGCTGAAGGCCAGTTCTTCTCGGAAACTCAGGCTTCGCTTTTTGGCGAAGTCGAACTTGGAGCCGGGGCCGAAGTCGAGCTTGCGCTCTTGGCGAAGTTGAAGGAGCCAGTGAAGCTGCCGCGCGTGGAATCGATCTTCTTCTGCAGCTGGAAAATCGCGTAGAGCAACGCTTCAGGCCGCGGCGGACAACCTGGAACGTAAACGTCAATCGGAATCACTTGATTCACGCCTTGCACCACCGCGTAATTATTGAAGACGCCGCCTGATGTGGCGCATGCGCCCATCGAAATCGCCCATTTCGGTTCGGGCATTTGCATGTAGAGCTGTTTGATCACCGGCGCCATTTTCTGCGAGACGCGCCCGGCGATAATCATCAAGTCCGATTGACGCGGCGAGCCGCGGAAAACTTCGGCGCCGAATCGTGCGATGTCGTAGCGCGAGGCGGCCATCGACATCATCTCGATCGCACAGCAGGCGAGGCCGAACGACATTGGCCAGATGGAGCTGCGCCGCGCCCAGTTCACCACCTTGTCGAGCGAGGCGAACAGGATGCCTTCATCCTTGAGGAAGTTTTCGTTCTCCCCCGGAAGCTCGAGCGTTACGCCTTTAGCAAGTTCGACAGCCATACCGCTATTTTGCCTCTTCGCATGGCGCATTGCAAATAAGGATGGGCGCGATTACAAATGGCGATCAGAATAGCGACGATCACAGGTGATGCCTGGCAGCGCTTCGCTTCTGTTTCTCCACTCAACATCGTATACAAACGGCACATATGCGTGCGATACTCTCGGCGCTGGGGGAAACGGAGGTATTCATGCGCATTCCAATGCGTGCAATTTCCCTGGCTTCTGCGGGTCTTGCCTTAATTCTCTTCTCTGGTATCTCGAATCCTGCATTTGCATCTGGCGACGACAAATCGCCAACGGACACTTCTGCGTCGTCGAAGAATGCTGCTCCAGCGCCTGACCGTGAAAAGAAGGTCTACACAAACGACGATATAGATCGGATGTGGCCGAAGCCGAAATCGTCTGTTGTGTCGGCGGCGCGCGCGCAAGATCAGCCGGTCGCGGTTTCTCGTGCGACAGCCGTTGCGGCTCAGCCACTAAGCCCTGAGAAGAATCCTCTTTGGTACGCATCGCAAGTGGCTGCTCTTGAGGACGAGCTTGGCAGCATCGCAGCCTCGGAAGAGCGTTTGCGCGAATTTCGTGCGAGCGGATCGACTGACACTCTGCCTGGAACACGAGTCGGTTTGCAGTTGAATGCACGGTGCGATGGCTTCACGACGGACAATGAAATCCAGCAATTGGCTTTTCGCCGCGCGCAGATCGAACAGCAGATCGCGGCGCTTGAAGATACCGCGCAGCAAAACGATATGCCTCCGGCCGTGATTCGCGATGCGCCCGAGATTCTTGCGGCGGCTCAAAAGCCGCTAGGCCCTGTGCAAGAGCGAGCGCTGCTCGCAGAGCAACAAGCTCAGCTAGCCGACGAACTCAACGCCACGCAAAACGAGCTCGCTAACATGTCCGAGCAAGCAAGTGCGCTGGGCGCGAATCTACAGCCTCCGACGCCGGGCTTCGGCGGCAACATGACCACGGATTTGATCGAACGTCTCGACAATCGCACAAGCGAGATTCGAGAGGCGCTCGACCAGAGCGAAGAAGCGGCGCGGCGGAGCGCCGCTGGTCAAAGATAGGCCGCACAACTGCAGGTGCAAAAAGGTATCTGCGGCATTGTTTTTAGAAGCCACATTTGCGTTTTTCCATCGAACGTTAACATTGCGTCGCCATCGCAACGAGCGCCGCTCCATGTAGAATAGGAGCGATGCCGATCCGAATGATTGCGATGGATCTCGACGGGACGTTGCTGGACAGCAACGCGAAGGTGTCCGAAGAAAACGCGCGGACGATTGCGGAGGCCCAGCAGCGCGGAATCGAGATCGTGCTGGTTACGGGGCGCCGCTTCGATTTCGCGCGTCCGATTGCCGATTCCCTTCCCTGCGACCTGCATTTCATCGTGAACAACGGCGCCATGATCAAGTCCAAGAGTGGCGCCACGGACTTGCGGCATCTGCTGCCGGCAGCCACGGCACGAAAAGTGCTTGAGGCAACGGAGGAATTTCGTTCCGGCGCCGCGGTGGTCTTCGACCGCCCTCGCGAAAATCAGGTAATGATGGAACGCCCGGACTGGGACCATCCCGTGCGCGGGCGTTACCTGCGCCGCAACCGCGAATACATCGGCTTGGTCTCTCCGCTGACGGACTGCTTAAACGGAACCGATCCAATCCAGGTGGGATACGCGGATAACTGCAAGAATCTGCGCGCCGCAATGAAGCTTCTCCAGGAACTGCCGATTGCGAATGAATACACGCTGGCTTTGACCGAATATGAAAGCCGCGATCTTTCGATTCTGGACGTTCTGAAACGCGGTGTTTCGAAGGGTTCGGCGCTCGCGGAGTGGACCAAGCGGCGAGGGATCGCGCGCCAGGAGCTAATGGCGCTGGGTGATAACTGGAACGATCGCGAGATGCTCGAGTTCGCCGGTTTACCGATCGTGATGGGCAATGCGGTGCCGGAGTTGAAAACACTGGGCTGGGCCGTTACGCTGACGAATGATGAAAGCGGCGTGGCGGAAGCGATTCGAAAGCATGTCCTGATGGCAGGCTCGCGAGCGTAAGAATCTGCAGACCGAAACATGAGGCGAGGAATCATTTTCTGCTTGTTGCTGGTGGTTGCTGCGCCGATGGCGCGGGCGGACTACGCGGTGCTGCGCTCGGGCGTGCGGCTGCACATCACGGGCTATGAGGCTGCCGGCGACCGGGTCCGGCTTACCGTGGAAGGCGGCTCGGTGGAAGTGGCTGCCAGCGAGGTCGTGTCGATCGAGCCCGAGGATGTGTTTCCTTCGCGGCCTACGGCGGCGCCGCTTCCGGAGGGGCCTTACGCGAAATTGATCCGCGCCTCCGCCGAGAAACACGGTGTGGACGAGAATCTGATTCACCGGATGATTCTTGTGGAATCGAACTTCAACCCCAAGGCAGTTTCCCGAAGGAGCGCGTTTGGATTGATGCAGCTGTTGCCTCAGACGGCTGCGCAATATTCGGTGCGAAACGTGTTCGATCCTGCGCAGAATATTGACGGCGGAACGCACTATATGAAGGATCTCCTCGCGCGCTATCACGGCGATTTGTCGCTTGCGCTTGCCGCTTACAACGCGGGGCCGCAGATGGTTCAGCGGTATGGCGGAATTCCGCCGTTTCCTGAGACGCAGAACTATGTTCGAAAAGTTGCGAAGCCGCTGAGGTGCAAGGAGTCGACGAACGACAGTAAGTGCGCGTCGAAGTGAAAGTGCCAAGGTCGAGGGGCTGAGATTCTTTGTCCCGCTGAAGGGTACGGGACGCTTCGCTCAGAATCACACCGCTACGTACTTGGCCAAGAGATTTGGTCGATTACCTCGAGTTTCTCCCTGCTCTGAAAACTACTGCCGTGGCTGTTACTGTTGCTGAGGCTGTTGTTGCGGTTGTGGCTGCGGTTGCGGCATTCCTGTCGTGGGTTGGCCGAACGGGTTACTTGTCGGCGAACCTATCCCACCTGGTCCGATTGGCTGGCCGATTCCCGGTTGCTGGCCTTGAGGATTGAGCGACTGCTGCATATTCGCAGCGGCTTCTTCGAGCGGATTCCAGACGAACTCCCACTGAATATACTTTTTGCCGTGGTGGTAGACCTTCTGCGACGGCGCATCTACTTTGCTGGCAACGCCGGTGAGGAAGGCGCCAAGGACCGGGCCGTCGACCGGGCCTGTCGGCTTCTGCAGGTCTGCAGGATTTCCTGGCTGCCCGTTCAGCGAACCGAATGGGCTCTGTCCGGGAGCTATCCCCGGCTGGCCTGGGGCGCCTGGCTGGCCTAACGGACTCGGCTGCCCGGGAGGCGCCGTAGGAGGCTGGGAGCCCGGAGGATTCTGTCCCGATTGATCGGGACCCTGACCGGGAGACTGACCGGGAGCCTGCGGAGGCGCGTTGGGATCGGTGGGCGCGAGGCTGGGATTTTGCGCGGAGTTCGAAGAACTCGACGACGCCGTACCGTTCACATCTCCAAAGCCGCTCGAATTCGTGAGGCTCGAGACCGGAGTGCCGACCAAGCCTGGAATCTGTCCCGGCAGGCCGTTCTGCAAACCGCCGCTATCGTAAAGCGCCATCTGCTGAAGGGACGTGTATTTGGTGCTGCCGATGATTTGCCCTGCGGCATTCACATAGATGAATCGCCAGGAACCGTCGGCTGTATTGAGCGGATCCTTGTAGGACTGGCGAAGAAAGTGAAGCTGTGGCATGCCTTTTTTAAGATCTTCGAGAGTCTGGGGATAGTGCCCGGTCTTGTGGAAATAGAGGCGAATGGCGCGGGCGTATTGATTGCCGCGCCAAATGGCTTCGTCTTCGCGCTGGCGCTTGCCCTCGATGCGAAGGTTGGCAATCATCGCCGTTGAGGCGATAAGAACCATCATCGTCAGACAGATGGCCATCAGCATGGCATAGCCGCGCTCACCGGAACGACGAGCATTATCGCGCGGGCGCGGAGCGGGGGTTATCATGGCGTGGCCTGGTCGCCAGGAGCAGGGCCGAGGCTTGCGCCGCCAGCCGGAGGCTGGACCATCGCGACACGCGCGTGCCGGCCGCTGGAGATTTCTTCCACGTCGGCAGAATCATTCCCGATATGAATCAGGCGATAGTTACTGAGGAATTTGTCGCCCTCCGCCACGACGAGGACATCGTCACCATTCTTGAAAAACCCAAACCGCGTGCCTGACGGTGCCGGGCGCACGGCGTACCCGAAAAACTCACCGGGAACCTGAACGGGAGGAATTGGAGGTGGTAGAGGCACCGTAGGGTAACGACGCTCCTGCTCCCTCTTCTGCTCTTGAGTCAGCTCCTGCGGTGGCGGAGTGGCGTTGAAAATATTGCGGTGGGCGCTGAGGCTTTCTTCTTTCTGCAGCTTGGCGAGGAGATCGAGGCGCAATTGAGGTTCCTGAACGCTGAGAGGAACAAACTTCGCATCGGCCGACACTTGGGGCATCCCTCCGCCCATCTGGCTGCGGTTGAAGAAATACACCAAAGCGCCGACGGCGAGCAGCCCCACCAGCACCGAGATTTCCATCCTCTGTTTCGTCACATCAAGTCCTGAAAAACGTTCGCAAATCCAGATTTAATTTGATGCCGGGACTGGAACCTGCCGAAGCGAGCGTGAGATTGTCCAGCAAGTAGAAATTTTTCGATCGTTCGAGTGCATGAATAAATTCAATCAATGCGGGGTAATCGCCTTCGACTGTGGTTTTCATGGCGATCTCGGTGACGCCGTGGCCTTTCAATTCTTTCTGCTGGAAGCTGACGCCGCCGGTCTTCAATCCCGCCTTGTGAGTGATCTCCGTGAGTTCGGCGACGACAGCCGAATAGCCGGTGGAAGCCGGGAGAAAGTTAGCATTATAAAAGCCGTCGCAATCTTTTCCGACCTGCGGCAGAGATGCTTTGATTTTCTCGCCACGTTCGACGTCAGCTTTGAGAAGCTTGGCCTGCAATTCCAGGCGGTCGCGTTGCCGCCGCTTGGTTTCGGGGCCTTCGCGGCCTCCCTGCCAAATAAAGACAGCAAGTGCGATGTCTGCCGCAAACAGCAGGGAGAGGACCGCGGTGACGTATTTCTTCCAGGAACTCGAATTTTGATCCGAGGTCATATCGTCACATACCACGCGGTGAGATCCACGAGAATGTCATTCGAGCTCTGTTCGCGGTGTTCGTTTTGCACCTGAATCTCCGCAAAATCTTTCGATCGTTCCAGCGTTTGCAAGAACTTCACCTTGGAATCGTCGGTGAGGGCGCTGACTGTGAGCTTTACAAGAGCGCGCCCATGCTCGAGGCGAGGTGAGATGCTTACCACGCGCACACCGGCAGGGAGCGTCTCGCCCAAATCGGCGAAAACCTTCGTCCACGGGAAACTGCGTTCATCGATGAGCGAATTCAGGAATCCGGCGCGATCGAGAACCTGCTGCGCTTGCGGCGTCCTGAAATATGCTTCGAGTGCGGCCTGTTTCTGTTCGCTAAGCTGAATTTGGCGTTCGAGATCGGTGATGTTTCGGCGGATGTCGCGATTGGCTCGCCACGATTGATAGGCCTGGTGTGAAAGGATCACAAGAAGAATCAAGCCAATCGTTCCGAGCAAGCCTGCGCCGGCGAGGAACGGCCTTTTATTTTCACGTGGAGCAGTGGAAAGATTGAGTCGCAGCTGCATACGAATTTTGGGCGCCAAAGCGCTCAGGAACCTCCGTTCATCATCCAGCCAACAACTGAGTCGAGATCCTCGCTCATCAGGTCCCTTGCGGTGGAAGGAAGCCACAGAGCCTGATCGGACGCTGCGAGCGGCCCCACCGATACCTTCAATTCCGCTGTGAGTGCCTGCCTGAAGATTTCCTCGCGCGAACCGAATCCCGAGAGGCGAACGCGATCTACCATCGCTTCCCAAGTGTCCTGGTAATAGGCGATGGCAGGAAATATTTCGTCAAGAATCAACTGGGGCTCGAGGGAACTCGCTTCCGCCGGCATCTCGCCCGAACGATAGACAGCGAGATTTCCCCCTTGAACGATCACGGTAGTGAGAGTGCGCCCGCTGATGCGGACGAGCAGGGTGGCCCCGCGATCTTCGAGCAGGGGCAACGTGGCGAGCGTAGAGCCTAATACCACGACAGGGTTCGCATTGAGCGAGGAAACCAGCTCTTCATATTGCCGGACAATGCTCTCGCGGGCGACAGCCGCGACAATTTCAAGATTGCCGTCGCGGCCGTGTTGACGCATCCAGGAAACGACCGTCTCCTCCACGTCAAACGGAACGCTTTTCTTCAGCCGCCATCGAAGCAGCGGACGCGCTTCGTCGGCACGGCGTGGGAACGTCTCAAAAGGAAGAATAAATACGCGAACCACGGGATCGGGGATCAAGAGCGCCAGATCGGTTCCGTGGCCGGTGACGCGGCTGAACAGACGGCGCAGGGCGCCACGGACGGCGTCTGGCTGAGCGATGTTGACCTCGACGGGAGAAGGAACGATCGCTCCAAAGGGAACAGGTTCGATGGCGTAGGACTCGAGGGTACCTCGCGTCTTGCCCCAGCGAGCCAGAGCAACACGATTGGGCGATATTTCGGCAACCAGCGACGGATGCGGCATGGCGTTGAGCCAGCGATCCAAGCGCCGCATGGGGCCGAGTTGATAGAGCTTGGCCTCTAGATTTGGCGCGGCGCTAGTCAAGGAAAGTCACCTTATTGATTTCGCGCAGAGTGGTTACGCCTTTGCGGATTTTTTCAAGGCCGGAGTCGCGCAAAAAGGTCATGCCTTCCGCTTTTGCGGCGCGCTTGATTTCCGAAGTCGGGCGGCGATTGATAATCATCTCGCGAATATTGTCGGAGAGATCGAGCAATTCAGTGATCGCGCTGCGGCCGCGATAGCCGCTTCCGGAACATTCGAGGCAGCCGGTTCCCTCGTAAAAAGGGATGCTACTCCACTCGGCAGGATCGAGACCCGATTCTTTTAGAACTTCCGGGGCGTACTGGACGCGTTTTTTGCAGTGGTCGCAAATCACGCGGACAAGGCGCTGAGCCATGATGCAATTGAGGGCCGAGACGAAATTGTAAGGCTCGACGCCCATGTTGATGAAGCGGCCGATTACGTCGGTGACGTTGTTGGCGTGGACAGTGGTGAAAACCAGGTGGCCGGTGAGGGCGGAGTTGATGGCGATCTGGGCGGTTTCCTGGTCGCGAATTTCGCCGACCATGATTTTGTCGGGGTCATGGCGCAGGATGGAACGCAGTCCGCGAGCGAAGGTGAGGCCCTTCTTTTCGTTTACCGGAATCTGAGTGATGCCGCGCACCTGATATTCGACGGGGTCTTCGATGGTGATGATTTTGTCTTCGTCGTTTTTGATTTCGTTGATGGCGGCGTAGAGCGTGGTCGTCTTACCGGAGCCGGTGGGGCCGGTGACGAGCACCATGCCGTAAGGCTCGTGGATGTAGCGGCGGAAGCGGGTTATGTCCTGAGGATCGAAACCGACCACGTCGAGATTCAGGTTGCGGAATTTTTCGCTGAGAGTTTCTTTGTCAAGAACGCGTAGCACGGCGTCTTCACCGTGAACGGAGGGCATGATGGAGACGCGGAAGTCGACGAAGCGGCCTTTGTAACGCACGCGGAAGCGGCCGTCCTGGGGGACACGGCGCTCGGCGATGTCGAGTTCGGACATCACTTTAATTCTGGAAAGGATGGTGGCGTGCCATTCCTTGGCGAGAGCTTGCATGGCGTATTGCAGGACACCGTCAATGCGATACTTGACGACGACTTCGGTGTTGCGGGTTTCGATGTGGATGTCACTGGCGCGGCGCTCGAGGGCGGTGAAAATTACAGTGTCGACGAGGCGGACGACGGGGCTGACGCCGGTGTCACGCGTCAGTTTGTCCATGGTGATGTTTTCGTCGCTGTCGTCTTCGTCGCCTACGACTTGCAGCGTGAAACCTTCGGTGGCCTGGTCGAGGACGCGCTGGGATTGCTCGGTGCGCTTGAGGAGATCGTCAATCTGGGAGGTGGTGGCGACTTTTATCTGCAGGCGCTTATTCAGGAGGAGCGCGAGCTCGTCGGTCTGCTGCAGCTGGCTGGGATCGGCGATGGCGACGACGAGGGTGCCATTGTGGCTCTCGAGCGGGACGAACTTGTAGCGAAACATCATTTCCGCGGGGATGCTGCGGAAAAGTTCCGGGTCGATGCGCTGTTCGCGAAGATCGATGAATGGACAGCGATAACGCTCGGCGAGGCGGCGGGCTTGATCGCGCTCGGCGGCGTCGTCGGGAATGCCGGTGGGAATGGAATTCGCCGTGGTCATTAACTTGAAGCTCCTATCTGGAGGGAGAACATCGGCAGATATAATGCGATCAATAACGAGCCTATCACAACGGCCATGACGACCAAAATTACGGGCGAGACCCAGATGAGCGTGCGCTGCAATCGCGTATTTACTTCTTCTTCGTAGAAATCGGCGACGCTCGTGAGCATTGCGGGCAACGCGCCGGAGGCTTCGCCCACTTCGATCATTTCGATGGCCAAGGAAGGAATCAGATTGGTTTGCGCGAGGCTGGCGTGAAGGGTTTCACCTTCGCGCACGCGCTCGGCTGCTTTTTCGACGGAGGTGGCGACGAGGCGGCTATCGATCGCCTGAGAAGCCGTGCTAAGAGCGGACACCAGAGGAGTGCCGCCGGCGAGAAGCGTTGAGAGAGTTCGTACGAACTGGGCGATTTGAGCTTTTAGCCAGATGTCGCCAAAATACCAGATACGGGGCTTGAGACTATCGATCGTGAGGGCGCCGCGATCGGTGCGAGTCCAAATCTTAATCATTACGAAGCCGACAGCAGCAACTACAGCGAAAACGAGGAAATAATCCCGCAGAGGCGCGGCCAAGCCGAGAACAATCTCTGTAATTCGCGGCAGGGGAACATTGAGGTCCTTGTATAAGCCTGCGAATTTTGGCATCGCATACGTCACCATGTACGACATCACCAGCACGACCGCCCCGACGAGAATCGAGGGATAGATCAGAGCGGTAATTAGCTGACGCCTGAAGCCGGTGCTCACACGCAGATAGGAAATGTATTGATCGAGAACACCGCTCAGATTCCCGCTCCGTTCACCGGCAGAAACAGCAGTGACGTACACGGGCGGGAATGAACCCTGGGCGGCGAGCGCATCGGAAAGTAAAGCGCCATCGCGAACGCGTTGACGGACGTCGCTGATGATTGGCCTAAGGCGTTCGGCAGCGGCTCGTTCGCCAAGCAGGTCGAGCGCTTTGAGAATCGGCAAACCGGCCTTAAGGAGGGTGTTGAACTGCTGGTTGAAAATCAGGAAATCCTGCGTGCGAATGGTCCGGTCACTCTTGGCACGCGTGAACTGGGAGACGAAGTCGAGGTGGTTACGAATACCATAGACGTAAAAGCCCCTGTCGGCGAGCTTTTGTCTCGCTTCGGCCTCCGACTGGGCGGTTTCGACTTGATCGAAAATCCGGCCGGAGATATCTGCGACTTTGCAGACGAATTCAGCCAAGGTTTAAGTTAAACACCCTTTCAATTGGGTGTTTCGCCTTCAGTTTAGCATACCGCTTTTGGGCCTTCGGTGAAGGCGTGAAAACGATCCGTTAACACCATGTGACAACGGGGCTGCATCGGAGCCTTAGCTGGGGAAAAGGCCAAGATATGGGATTCGGGAATACGTAGGAGGGTTGGCCCTAATTGGCGGTCAGTGAATTGCCTCCACGAGAGTTGCTTCGTCGACAACTGTAACGCCCGGCGGCGGTTGAAAGTGAAATTGCGATTCGGGAATGGGGATGTTCTCTTCCCAGTTGCCAAAGCGGAATTCTGTTTCGATATTTCCCGCCTCGCGGAGCACTACGCGGACGAGGCGAGCCTGCGGGTCCGTCTCCAGTAGAACTTCATGCAGAAAACCTGTCGAGTCAGTGGAGTCACCTGCGCCGTTTCGTGGCGTGCAGCGCAAAACAGTATCGTCGTCATGCAGAAGGTGACCTTCCAGCCTTCTGCCGGGATTCGAAGCGGAATCCACGATTTCGATGCGGCGGCACAGGCGCGAGAGATCGGCCTTCCCTACCAGCAAGGCAATGGGCGTCCGCCAATCTGAACTCATCTTCATCTTTGCGCGGCTCACAGTGCGATCGGCGGGAACGTAAAACCAAACATTCCTGCCATCGACTAGGAAGAGCTTCTCCTCTGGCGATTCGTAGTCCCAGCGCATGCGCCCTGGTCGAGAAAAATAGACAGTACCCGATTCAGATTGAACGGCGCCTTTGGCATCGGAATAGCGCTCGAAGAAGGCAGCTTTGAGCGTGTGAACGCGGGCGTAACGCGACTCCAGCGCGCGCGCGGCAGCTTTGGCGTCCGCGGTATTTGCAAGATTTGAAGCAGCCATCACAATTCCCAGAGCAAAGCACAACATGAAGAGAGATTAGCAGAAAACTACCGGAGTCCACCAAATCGAAGCCATCCAGGGAGTGACTTACTGGAGCATGGGCAGCAACGCGCAGGCGGCCGGAGTGGCAGCCTTCACACCAGAGGTGTCGACGTGTATTACTCCCGGTTCGTCGCTGCAGTAGCTGCTCTGCCCCGTCCGCCCCACAGTGACGGGCACCGAAGTAACCAGGTAAGCGTTGAATCCAGGAGCGCCACAAGCGGGAGGCGGATTCGTGATCGGAGCGCCCTGCGGCTGGTAGTCAAGAAAATATCCACTCTTTTGAAACGGCGGGACGGTTAAAGTCTCGTCGAGTAGCATAGCTCCATTGCAGTTGGGAGCTCCAACGCCACCGAATGTCGTCAGGGTTGGAGGATAGCCGTTACCGTAGGTGGACCAGTAAACAACGGCAGCGGTCGTGGTCGTTCGCAGGTTCGACAGTCCGGAAGCTTGGTTAGCCGCAATCCGCGCCTGCATTAAATTGGGGATGGCAATGGCGGCGATAATGAGAATGATGGCCACAACAATGAGGAGCTCGATCAGCGAGAAACCGCTTTTCTTGCCTTGTGTTCGCCTCGTGTTGTGCCTGTAGTCCAGCATTTTAGTTCGCCTTTTTTGAACCTTTTAGCAAAAAGGGGAGGAAGTCGGTGACTTCCTCCCCTCATTGCACTCAAGCTAAGCTTACTGCAACGGAGGAAACAGCGATTGCGCGCAACCGGCAAGCATACCGCCGCCAACGCCGTTCACGTCGATGCGGACAACGCCCGTCTCGTCGATGCAATATGCTGCGTTACCCGTCGAGTTCAGCGTAATCGGAATCGCCGTGACCGAGAAGCCGGTCAAGCCAACTGCCGGACACACACCTGGTGCAGGACCTGGGCCGATCGCCACACCGTCGCCCGCACCCATCGTGAAGGTATAACCGCTCTTGCCTGCGGGACCGCCAGCGCCACCGGTCGAGAGTACTTCATCAATCAGCTCGCCTTGGGCGCAGCTAGCAACTCCGCCGGCCGGACCACCGAGCGTACCCAAGCTCGGGGTAAATCCGTCGTTGTACACCGATGAGTAGGTTTCTTCCGACGAAGAAATCGTACGGAGGGTACCCACTGCACCGGCCTGGTTCGCAGCAATCTTCGCGCGAAGCAGGTTGGGAATTGCGATAGCCGCGATGATCAAAATGATCGCCACGACGATGAGCAATTCGATAAGTGAAAAACCCTTCTGGTTCTTCTTCATTGTTTCTCCTTGGATCCAAAGTCGAATGTTCTCGTACTCCCTGGCGGGGTACGCGACGATATAGTGCACGGTATGTGCCAAGCTGGAGCAGCGGGTTACCGTTATGGCACACGGCATTATACCTGCCCGTTTCATAGAGATACAGACGCTGTTTTGGGTGTCTAGGTTGGTTGTTCCGAAAGCGCGATGGGAGGAGGTCGAAAAATGACGATTTTTGTCGGTCTTACTCGACTGAAAGGGTCATCCTATTGGCGTCTTTGCCTTTAGCTTTTTCCCATTGTGCCGCGAAGGCGCCAGCAAATAGAAGCAAGCCAGAGGAGTAGCGAATATACGAAATTCACGACAGCAATTCATTTATTTATTGGCGCGTTCGATGTGTGGGTTGTATGTGGGTTATTGAAGAGAGGCTAGCGCGGTGCAGGCTGCTGGCGAAGCCGCTTGTGCGCCAGTAGGGTCGTAATGAATGATGCCGGGCTCTTCGCTGCAGTAGCTGGTCTGCCCGGTCTGTCCCACGACGACCGGTACAGCGGTGGTGAGGTATGCGTTGAATCCAGGATTTGCGCAAGCTGCCGGAGGATTCGGTATAGGCGCGCCCTGTGCCTGGTAGCTGAGCTGGTAGCCACTCTTCTGATATGGAGGAGTGGTTAAAGTGTCGTCGAGTAAGACGGCCCCATTGCAGGTTGCAAGACCCACGCCACCGAGTGTCGGAAGATCAGGCGGATACCCGTTGCTGTAAGTGGAAGAATACGTGATTGCGGCGGTGGTAATCGTCCTGAGATTAGAGAGACCGGAAGCCTGGTTCGCCGCCATGCGAGCTCGAAGCAAATTCGGGATGGCGATCGCGGCGATGATCAGAATGATGGCCACCACGATCAGCAACTCGATTAGGGAGAATCCGCGTGTTCGAAGATCTGATGCACTCATCAACTGGCTCTCTTCCATCGTCGGTCTTGATGGCTCTCTCGTTGGGTCAGAAAAAAGCAAAAGGGAGGAAGCGTTGGCCTCCTCCCTTTCTTGAAGGCGAATTACTACTGCAACGGAGGAAAGCCCGAACCGGCGCACGGCGGAGCGATTACAACGCCGCCTGCGTTTACGCGAACCACTCCGGTTTCGTCAACGCAATATGCCGTCGTACCCGTCGAGTTCAGTGTGACCGGCGTAGCGCTGACCGAAAAGCCGGTGTCACCGGACACACCGCAAGCCGCCGGGACTCCGGCAGTAAGCGAAAGAGTGCCATTCGGTGTGAATACGAAGCCATAGCCGCTCTTCTGGTTCGGCGCAACTGAAAGCACTTCATCGATCAGACCCGCATTCTTACAACCTTGCGAACCAGCCGGGCCGCCCAACTGCGCCAGCGTCAGCGTGTAACCGTCGCTGAAAGTGGACGAAAAAGTTTCCTCTGCCGAAGAAATCGTGCGGAGAGAACCGACTGCGGAAGCCTGGTTCGCGGCAATCTTGGCGCGAAGCAGGTTGGGAATCGCGATAGCCGCGATGATCAAAATGATCGCCACGACGATCAACAACTCGATAAGCGAAAAGCCTTTTTGTTTCTTGTTCATCGTTTCTCCTTGAAACAAATCTCGGTGTCGTAGAGTTAGTGCTGTTGAGGCACTCACTGTGGAAGAGCAATGGGACCACCAATCGATCGCGCGCAATGCAAGAGCGCGATACTCGCTAAGTGGATAAAAAGAGGATAGTTATGGGGCTAGTGCGGAGATTCAAAAACGAAATCGGAGTGTTTCTTTATGGTATACTGAATAGTTAACAATAATGGTCCTGCGGAGTTCCAAAATGCGCCCGCACCGGAACGGAACAAACGCTAAACGCCGTGTTTTTTTGCGTAGTGGCGGAACGAACGGTAGGTCATCTTCAGTAGTTCAGCGGCTCGGACGCGAACGCCGCCTGCGCGTTCGAGTGCGGCCAAAAGATAAGCTCTCTCTGTGGCACTGATATGATTTTCCAGGTCCACTCCCCCTTCCGGGATCAGTGAGTCCTTGGATTCCGGCTGCCCGTTGGAGCGGAATTCTTGATAAAAGTTGGTAATGCGCTCGGGGATACTTTCGAGCGAGATCTGCTTTTTGGTCTCAAGGGCGACAGCGCGCTCCAGGGTGTTTTCGAGTTCGCGAACATTGCCGGGCCAGTCGTACACTTCGAGCCTGCGCACCGCCTCGGAATCTATGCCCTCGATCGGCTTGTTCATGGATTTCGAGTAGCGGTCGAGGAAGGTGCGCGCGAGAAGCGGTATATCCTCGCGGCGCTCACGCAGCGGCGGCAGATGAATGGGAATCACGCTGAGCCGGTAATATAGATCATCCCGGAACCGGCCTTCGGCGATTTCCGTTTCGAGGTTCTTGTTGGTAGCTGCGATCACGCGTACGTCCACGTCGGATTCCTCGGTGCTGCCGAGAGGGCGAACTTTTCCTTCCTGCAGGACACGGTAGAGTTTCACTTGCATCGTGAGGCTCATGTTGCCGATTTCATCCATGAACAGCGTGCCGCCATCGGCAGCCTGAAACAGGCCACGCCGGTTTTCGTTCGCGCCGGTGAAAGCGCCGCGCATGTAGCCGAAGAGTTCTGATTCGAGGAGCGTTTCGGGGAATGCTCCGCAATTGATGGTGATGAAAGGCGCTTTCGCGCGGGCGCTATTCTCATGAATGGCGCGGGCAACGAGCTCCTTTCCGGTACCGCTTTCACCAGTAATCATCACGCGGCTTGCTTGCGGAGCGATCGTCTCGATGAGGTCGAAGAGTTCGCGCATCTTCGGGCTCGTGCCGATAATGTGGTCGAAGCCGGTAAACTTGCGAAGACGGCGGCGCAGATCGCCGGCCTCTTTCTTCAGGGCTTGCGTTTCGGCGTATTCTTTCACCGCGGGACGAAGCTCGTCGAGCAGCCGATCGCCTTTAATGACGTAGCGGTCGGCGCCGAAGTTCACAGCGTCAATCGCGGTGTTGATGGTTGGCACGCCGGTGATGAGAATGAATGCTGCCGAGGGCGACACCTCTTTGCAGTAGCGCAGAAGCTCCAGGCCGTCCATATCCGGCATGCAGATGTCGGAAACCACGATGTCGAACACGCGGCTGGCAAGCCGTCTTTTGGCATCTTCGCCATTGGAAGCAAGCTCGACTTTATGTCCGTCCTTGCGAAAACTGATCTCGAGGAGTTCGGAGATGGACCGTTCATCGTCGACAACCAGCAGGTGGGCCATGCGCCTTATCCCCTCCCTGCCGAAGACAATGATTCAGCTCGAGGCTCCAGACGCTCGCTTCGCGAGGGCGTGCGGGAACGGATGGCTCGCGGCAATTCCACTATGAATTCGGCCCCACTTCCCTTCTCTGCCTCGACGCGAATGCGTCCCTGATGCGCCTGAAGAATCTGATAAACGATTGCGAGGCCCAGCCCTGTGCCACCGGTGAAGCCGGACTGGAAAGGCTCAAATAAGGTACTGGCTTTAGCGGTATCGAGGCCGATTCCAGTGTCGCGTATGGAAATGCGCGTCCAGGCAGGATCTGCGTCAAGCGAGACGGTGAGAACTCCACCGTTGGGCATGGCGCGTAGTGCATTGTTGCAGAGATTCCAGAAGACCTGTTTCAAGGCGTCCCGGTCGGCACGGGCACGAATATTGCGAGCTGCAAATTGGCGTTCGATCCTGAATTTACCGAGAGCGCTCGCGTCTCTTTCGATTAAGGTTAGCGTTTCTTCGATAATCGCCGCGAGATCGACTTCCACAAAGGAGTAAGTCTTTTCGCGGGAGTAATTCAGGAAATCGGTAATAATCTGGTTCAGGCGCTGGGATTCGCGGCTGACGATGTGAACGAGCTTCTTGTCGTCATCTTCGAGAGGCGCGAGGCGTGCCAATTCCTTGAGAGCGCCGGTCATCGCTGTTAACGGCTGACGGATTTCGTGCGCGATGGCTGCGGAGAGCCGTCCCAGCGCGGCCATTCGCTCTTTTGTTACGACCTCGCGCTCCAGGCGCCTCAACTCGGTGAGATCCTGAAAGTTGAAGACGTAGCCGCTCGTCTGGTTCTGGGTGAGGCGCAACGGAGAAACAGAAAGCCCGACGTAACGAGTGGCGCCGTCGGGAGTGCGGAATTCGATTTCTTTACGCAAGGCGAGCGGGCTTCCCTGCTCGTCGAGTTCCACCGGCCAAAATCCGGGGAGCACATTCTCGACCTGTTCCCCTCGCAGCAGCCCAAATCCCAGTCCGGCAATCTCAGCACCGGCTCTGTTCATGAGCAGGATTTTGCCGTTCATATCGGTAGTGAGCAGGCCGCCGCGCATGGACTCAATAATGTCCTGATTGAATGCCTGCAGGTCTTTGAGCTCTTCGCTTTTCTCTGCTAACTCCACTCCCTTGGTGCGAAGTGTCTGAGAAAGGAGACTGCCGAGATAGGCGACTGCGCAGAATGCGAACAGATTGCTGGCTAACCAGAATCCCAAAGAGCGAGCGGCCGGCATCGAGTTCGAGGTGCGGGCAATCACTCCGTAGTACATCAGTTCGATTACGCACCCGAGAAGAACAAAACTCATGCCTGCGACGAGAAAGGCTCCGCGCCGGGAAAACAGTACGCTGCTCATCAAAATAACGAGCAGATAGAGTGATAGGAAATAGCTGTCCTGGCCACCCGTTGCGTACACGACGCCCGTTACGATTACGAGATCGCAAACGACCTGGAGTGGGGCGTGCCAGCGAGCTTGCGGAATCCACCGGCGCAAAATCACGTAGACAACTGCCAGGGTGTACCAAAAGACGATGAGTGAGATGAATGCGCGGACAGGAATCACGACCGGCGTTAGCTGATGGACGGCAACTACTACTCCAACGAGAAACGTAATGACGAGGAAGCGTACGCGCCCGAGCCAGGGCAGCCATTCGCTGACACTAGGTTTAGACTCCATTTCGGATCCGTCGCCGCCCCCGCACCTCTACACCAGTATCAAAGGAAGACCTGAACATCTTTCAAAGCAGCCGGCGAGCGTCTGACGAGTCCAGACGCCCGCGCCCAGGCCGCAGCCAGCGGTTCTACTTGCCGGCCAGTTTGCCGATGAGTGAGAACAGCGGCAGATACATCGATACGACGATGCCGCCGACCACAATGCCCAGGAACAAGATCATCATGGGTTCGAGAGCGGTAAGCAGGTCCTTCACGGCCGCGTCCACTTCGTCCTCGTAGAAGTCGGCGATTTTCTGAAGCATGGCGTCCATCGCGCCGGTTTGTTCGCCGACGCCGATCATCTGTGTGACCATGCCGGGGAAGACATCGGTTTCCTTCAGCGGATCGACGAGAGAGCGACCAGCCTCGACCGCCTTCCGTGTTTGCGTAATGGCTTTTTCGACTACCGCATTGCCGGAAGTGCGTGCGGTGATGTCGAGGCCTTCAAGGATTGGAACGCCGCTTGAGATGAGAGTACCCAGCGTCCGGGTGAATCGTGCTACTGCGATTTTTCGCAGCAGGATACCGACGAGCGGGAGTTTCAGCAGAACGTGATCGAGAGCGTAACGTCCCTGGGGCGTTCCGTACCAGAGTTTCAGCGCAACGCCGACGCCAACGATGAACACGAGAATGAAAAATCCGTAGATGCTTCCAATGAACTTACTCATCCCGATAACGATGCGGGTTGGAAGCGGCAAATCGACGCCGAGGCCGTTGAATAAGGTGGTGAAAATCGGAACGACCTTCCAAAGCAAGAGCGTGATGACCATTACCGCGATGCCGATGACGGCAACCGGGTAAATCATCGCTGATTTCACGGCGCGCTTTAGCTTGACGTTCTTTTCAATGTAGCTCGAGAGGCGCTGAAGAATTGTGTCGAGAATACCGCCGGTCTCGCCCGCCTCCACCATGTTGTAGTAAAGGGGATCAAAGACCTTCTCGTATTGCTTCATCGACGCGGAGAGAGTGGCGCCGCCTTCAACGGAAGCGCGCACTCCGTTCAAAATCTTCTGAAAGATTTTGTTCTCCTGCTGTCCCGCGAGAATCTCGAGACATTGCACGAGCGGCAAGCCGGCGTCGATCATCACCGAAAACTGGCGGGTGAAAATCGCCAGTTCTTTGGAGTCCACGCCCGTTCCGAAAGTCGGGATATTGAATTCTTTCCCTTTTTCGGAGAGCTTGCTCACATTGATCTGCTCGCGCTTGAGAATCGTCGCGGCTTCCGTCTTGCTGGTTGCCGAACGTTCCCCCACGACCGTCGCACCCGCCCGGTTGACTCCGCGATAGGTATAAACCGGCATCTTTGTTACCTCCTCTTCTGTTTATCGCCGGACGGGGACTTTTCCACCAGTCGGCGGAGAAGTCACCCCTCGGTTAATTAAGTCCTGTAATTCGTCTGGATTCGAAGACCGCGCCATAGCCGTTTCCAAAGTAATTAATTTCTGGAAATATGCGTTGGAGAGGCTCTGGTTGAACGTCTGCATGCCGGACTGGCCCGTGCCGGTCTGCATGGCCGAATAAATCTGGTGAATTTTGTCTTCCCGGATCAGGTTGCGAATGGCCGGAGTGGGAATCAGGATTTCCATAACCATTGCGCGGCCGCGGCCATCAATTTTTTGGAGCAACGACTGGCAAAGGATGCCTTCGAGCACCATTGAGAGCTGAGCGCGAACCTGCGGCTGCTGGTGCGCGGGGAAAACATCGATGATGCGGTTGATCGTCGAGACCGCCGAATTCGTGTGGAGAGTGGCAAAGGTCAAGTGGCCGGTTTCCGCAATTCGCAAAGCCGATTCGATCGTCTCGAGGTCGCGCATTTCACCGATGAGCACTACGTCGGGGTCTTCGCGAAGCGCAGCGCGGAGTGAATTGGCGAAGGAGTGCGTGTCCGAATGGACCTCGCGCTGGTTGACCAGGCACTTCTTGTGATTGTGCAGAAACTCGATTGGGTCTTCGATCGTGATCATATGCTCGTCGCGCTCGTTGTTGATCTTGTCGAGCATGGCGGCGAGCGTGGTGGACTTGCCCGAACCTGTCGGACCGGTGACGAGCACCAAGCCGCGCGGCTTGTCGCACAGCCCTCGCACGACTGCGGGGAGTCCGAGAGCGTCGAACGACTTGATTTCCCATGGGATCGTCCGGAAGACGGCTGCAACGGCGCCGCGCTGATGAAAGATATTGCCGCGGAAGCGAGCCAGGCTCTTCAAGCCGAAGGAGAAGTCGAGCTCAAGGTTTTCCTCCAGCCGGTGCTTTTGGACGTCGGTGAGAACGCTGTAGGCGAGCGCCTTGGTATCAGCAGCGGTCAGGGGAGGCATGTCGAGAGGGCGCAACTTACCGTGCACGCGGATGCGCGGTGGACTGTTGGTTGAGAGGTGCAAGTCGCTGCCGCCCATTTCGATCATTTTCTTCAGCAATTCGCTTAAGGTGATTCCAGCCATAATTTCCTCCGCCTAGAGAACGGTTTCCCGCAAGACTTCTTCCATGGTCGTGAGACCCAGCGCGGCTTTAATCAAACCGCTTCGCCGCAGCGTGATCATTCCAGTTTCGAGAGCTTTCTTCTTGAGTTCCACGGCTGAAGCACCGACGAGGATCAGCTCGCGAAGATCGTCATTAATTTCCATCACTTCGTACAAGCCCACGCGGCCCTTGTAACCGGTGTTGTTGCAGGTCGCGCAACCGCGTCCGTGCTGCACTTCGGTCTTGACCGCTTCGTCGTGCGAATAACCCGCATCAATCAAGGCCTGGGGCTGAATCTGCAGCGGTTCCTTGCACTGCACGCAAATACGGCGCACAAGACGCTGGGCGCAAATCAGGTTTACCGACGTAGCCACCAGGAAAGGTTCAATTCCCATATTCATCAATCGGCTGATTGTGGATGGCGCATCATTGGTGTGCAGCGTAGAAAGCACTAAGTGGCCAGTAAGGGCGGCTTTTACCGCGATTTCGGCGGTCTCGAAGTCTCGAATTTCGCCAACGAGGATGATGTTGGGGTCCTGGCGCAAAAAAGCCCGCAGGGCGGACGCAAAGTTGAGCCCGATCTGTTCTTTCATCTGTACCTGATTGATACCGGGAAGCTGGAACTCGACCGGGTCTTCGGCGGTCATGATGTTGGTTTCAGTGGTGTTCAGCCGCGCAACCGAAGAATAGAGGGTATTGGTCTTTCCGGAACCCGTCGGACCGGTAACGAGGACCATTCCGTAGGGCTTCAAAATTTGCCGCTCGAATTTTGCCAGCGATTCCGCTTCAAAGCCGAGCTTGGTCATGTCCAGCCGCAGGTTTTCTTTGTCGAGCAAGCGGAGAACGATCTTTTCGCCGAACAGGGTGGGGACGGTGGATACGCGGAAGTCGAGCTCTTTTTTCTTTCCGTCTTTGAGGTACTTGATCATGATGCGGCCGTCTTGCGGGAGCCGCTTTTCGCTGATGTCGAGTTTCGACATGATCTTGATGCGGCTGGTGATCGCATCCTTCAATTTCATGGGCGGAGCCATTACGTTCTGGAGAATTCCGTCGATGCGGAAGCGAACGCGGTATTCCTTTTCGTAGGGCTCCACGTGAATATCGCTCGCGCCTCGTTTCACGGCGTCGGTCAAAATCAGATTGACGAGCTTGATGATGGGCGCTTCCTCGGCGGCCTTCTCCAGGGTCGCGAGATCCATCTCCGCTTCGTCAGACGCCAGCTCCAACGCGGCTTCTTCGCCCGCCAAGTCCTTCATCACTTTGTCGAGCTCTTCCACGCTCTCGACGGCGCCATAGAACTTGTGGATGGCTTCGCTGATGGCGGTCTCCGACGCCACCACCGGCTCCACGTTGAAGCCGGTCATGAACTTGATATCGTCCATCGCGAAGACATTGGTAGGATCGGTCATCGCGATCGTGAGGGTCGATCCCACGCGAGAAAGCGGCACAATCTGGTAGCGGATTGCCGTTTCCTGCGGCACAAGCTTGATGACGGATGGATCGACTTCGTAGAACTTCAAATTGATCGAGGGGACACCGTATTGACGCGAAAGCACTGCAGTGATGTCTTCATCGCTTACGATTCCCATCTTGACGAGGCACGTGCCCAGCCTGCCCCCGTTCTTTTTCTGATAGTCGAGGGCCTGCTTAAGCTGATCCGCGGAGATCAGGCTGTCTTTGACGAGAATTTCGCCGAGTCGTGAAGACATAGTTGTGCGCCCGCGGTACTAGAACCCGCCGGAATTGGCAGCGTAACACGCGCTGACGGCAGATTTGGTCTCGCATGGTCTGGTCGTGGTGAATCAGCTAACATCCGATACGACGCTGCGAAACCTGTACGCTCGAACAGGTAATTTTTTGCTCCTGTACGAAGGTACAGGTTGTTATTGCACCGGGCACTGGACCCCGGTTCGCGCGCGAGCAGATGGCTTGGAATTCTGGCTGCCGGGTTCGCGCATCACTGATTACCCGATGCTGTCTGCGCTCCATCGCGCAGCTCGGCCCCCAAAATCAAATTACAGCTCGCAAAGATGACGGAAGCGCTAGCGTCTCAAGCGCAGCTTCTGGTAGGATGGGTGCGGTCAAGGGCGGTTAGCTCAGCGGTTAGAGCGTCCCGCTTACACCGGGAAGGTCCGCGGTTCAAATCCGTGACCGCCCACCATTCAGCAATCCGATCTGTAACGCGGGGGACGTAGTTCAGTTGGTTAGAACGCTGCCCTGTCACGGCAGAGGTCGCGGGTTCGAGTCCCGTCGTCCCCGCCACGAATTTCGATCGCGTGGCTAACATTCGCGAATATCGTCCAACCTAGCCACCTAGCAA
>Ga0210394_10002437_pt1 | contig 25546 bp, 22 predicted proteins | sample IncBWC12MmetaG_FD_160121 | JGI IMG/M metagenome (GOLD analysis project Ga0210394, IMG submission 160121) | Forest soil microbial communities from Barre Woods Harvard Forest LTER site, Petersham, Massachusetts, United States - Inc-BW-C-12-M | ecosystem: Environmental > Terrestrial > Soil >...
ACGCAGGGATGCAAGTGCTTCTCGAAGAGGCACTTGTGGGCGAGGAGCTCTCCTACATCATCCTGACAGACGGCAGGGATTTCATTTCCATGGCGCCGACGCGTGACCACAAGCGCGCACTCGACGGCGACGAGGGCCCGAATACCGGCGGGATGGGCGCTTATTCGACGGACGAGCTGCTTTCCCCCGAACTCGAGCAGCAAATCCTCGATAATGTCGTCCGGCCGACCTTAGCAGGCCTGAAAAAGGATGGCATCGAGTATCGCGGCTTCCTTTATTTTGGTTTGATGCTGACGCCTACTGGCCCCAAGGTTCTCGAATTCAATTGCCGCCTTGGCGATCCCGAGACGCAGGCGATTATGCTTCGCGTGGACTTTGATCTGGCTCAAGCCTGTTTACAGACTGCGCGCGGAAGGCTCGGCTTCCTAACCGCAAAATGGACCCCCGGCGCTAGCATATGCGTGGTATTGGTGTCAGAAGGTTACCCTGGAACGCCAAAAATTGGCGTCCCGATTCGGGGGCTGGATGAATTTGGGCAAAGTGCCGGAGTGACCGTCTTTCACTCCGCGACGCGCAAAGATCAATCACAATACTACACAAGTGGCGGTCGGGTGATTGGCGTAGGCTCCAGATCGGAGAGCCTGTCGGGTGCATCGGCGACGTGCTACGACGCACTTAGTAATATATCGTTCCATGGTGCCCACTTTCGCGCCGACGTAGGTAGGTCAGCTGTCGGCAAACGCATTGCCGCGGGGGAGAGTGGAAATGGCTGAAGTTACCAACGTGTTCGTGTGTCTCGTTCATCGATTTCCTATGCGGGAGGTGGACGAAGCCGAACTGATTGAGGACAAGGGGCTGCGCGGCTGCATTCACGGTCGAAAAGGCAGCAAGCGCCAGGTGCTGTTGATGGATTCCGAAACCCTGGAGCGATTCGGAATTGTTCCTGGGGCAGTGAAGGAAAACATCACGACTCGCGGAATCGACTTCCAGGCGCTCGCCGAAGGGCAGCGAATTCGCGTCGGGGAGGGGTTGCTCGAAATTACAGTTCCGTGCGATCCCTGCCCTCGCATGGACGAAATTCGGATGGGGCTGCAGCAAGAGCTGCGCGGACAGCGCGGTTGGCTTTGCAGGGTCCTCGAAGGCAGAAAGATTCGGCGCGGCGACCGAATTGAAGTTCTGGCAGCTGTCGCCGTGGAGATTCCGTAGGAGCCGCGGAACCTTAGGGATTACAGGAGGCGGGGTGGCAAAAGTCGATCAAAGTGCAGCAGTCGTAGGGATCATAATGGGCTCCGACACCGATTTTCCAGTGATGAGCGAGGCGGGAAAGGCGCTCAGCAAATTCGGCATCCCTTACGAAATGGAAGTGCTATCGGCGCATCGAACACCGGCGCGTGCGCATGAATACGCAACGTCTGCCCTCAGCAGAGGACTCAAGGTCTTAATAGCGGCGGCCGGTGCAGCGGCGCATCTGGCAGGTGTTATGGCAGCGAACACGACGTTGCCCGTAATCGGGGTCCCCATGGCGACAACGTCGCTAAATGGCCTCGACGCATTACTTGCGACCGTGCAGATGCCCGGAGGAATTCCCGTGGCCACCATGGCAATCGATAAAGCCGGCGCTGTGAACGCGGCAATTTTCGCTGCTGAAATCTTAGGCCTGTCGGATGCCGCAATCGCGCGGAAGCTTGTGACCCACAAAGAAGACCTGGCGAAAGCCGTAGCCGAAAAGAATGTCCGCTTGAAGCAGCAGATGGCCGAAAAAAAGTAAGCGCGAATAAGTTTTGGATTTCCCGTGTCCGCGCGCTCTGGAACTATTCCGCTTCAGAAAACAATCCCCGAAATAGTCATTCTCTTCGAATTAGTGCGGAGCGGGAGGCGCCAGAAGCGATGGCGCGCCCGGTTCGCGTTCTTTTTCTTGACCCGCTTTCTTCGGTTCGGCCGGCGGAGGGAGAATCCATGCGAAGCCAGTCTCTTCGGCAATGACTGCCATTGTTAGGCGGTCTTTTGGCGATGCGATCGCATTAAAAGCGGCTCTCAGGAATTGGATCGCGTCTGCCGCAAGCACCTTTCCGCTCTCTCCCGCGACAAACAAGTCGGCAACCGTTTTCATTTTTGCGTCGGACGCGCGGATTTTCTCGAGGCGCGGGTCGTTGGCGCGCAGCAGGTCGATCAGCGGCGGCGATTTGTCCTCGGGAGGGTAATGGAAATCGACGAGCGTATGCGGCTGGCCCTTTTCCGGCGGCCAGAATTGCAGATAACGAGGACGCGGAACGCGCGAGTCCCAGTAATCGCCGTGTTCGGGAGCCTGCTCCAGCGTGTAGGTGACCTGCCAGATTTCAGGCCCATAGGCGGGGAGGTAATCGGCAACAATCAATTGCGCGAGAGGTTCGCTCGCCGGCAAATGGATATTGGCGTGTAGGCTCTTCACAACTTCGCTCAGCCGGTCACGCAAGCCCTGGCCGATCGATTCAATATCTGCGGCTTCCGCACCCGCCTGCGATTGACGCAAACGTGGCGTCTCGGCAACGGCCTGGCTCCGCAGGTGCGGCAGTTCTTTGTCGAGTCGCGCGATATCCAGCTGCGACGACGGCGAAAACCAGTGCACGCTGCCAAGGATTATTCCTATGCGCCTGCTTCCGAGTGGAACGGGAATCGGGGGATGAGTCTGCGCCTCGATAGGGTTTTCGATCGTGCCGACGAGGATCGCGTCTTTACAAACCGCGATCACCACGCGCCCCGCGGCAAGATTGGCGACGACTTCTTCCTGCGGCGAATCGGAGGTTGCCTGAGCAGCCGCGCGAGGTGCACTTGTCGAAAGCCCAGCGATCAAGCAGGCGAATATGATTGAGCGACGGATACATCGTGAGAATCGGAAAGCGAAATTAGGGTTGCACGAGCGCATCAAGCGGCTCAGTTCCCGGATGTGGAAGCCGTTTGCTTGCGGGCGATCGCTTGAACGGCGGTGATGGCAATTACGTTTGCAACGTCGCTGGCCGAGCAGCCCCGCGACAAGTCGTTCGCGGGCCTCGCGAGGCCTTGCAATATGGGACCGAGCGCGGTTGCGCCACCCAGGCGCTCGACAAGTTTATAGGCGATGTTTCCCGAATCGAGGTCCGGAAAAATGAGGACGTTCGCGCGTCCCGCAACCGGTGAACCGGGCGCCTTGCCGGCGCCGATCTCCGCGACGAGCGCGGCGTCCGCTTGCAACTCGCCGTCAATAGCCCATTCCGGACGGCGCGTTTTCGCAATGCGCAATGCTTCACGGATCTTTTCGACGCGCGGATGAGTCGCCGAGCCTTTCGTCGAAAAAGAGAGCAGCGCCACCCGCGGCTCGACTTCCAGAAATCCGCGCGCATTTTCCGCGGTCGCGAGCGCAATTTCCGCAAGCTCCTGCGCCGAAGGATCGGGCACCACGCCGCAGTCGGCAAATAGCATCGCGCCGTTTTCGCCGAACGCCGTTTCGTTGCGCGAGGGCACAACCATCAGGAAAAAACTGGAGACGAGCCGTGCATCGGCGGCCAGCCCGATCGAATGCAGGGCCGCGCGAACCGTGTCGGAAGTCGAGTTCGCCGCGCCGCCAACCGTGCCGTCCGCCTCTCCCGCGGCAACGCGCAACGCCGCGAAATAAAGCGGTTGCCGCGCCTTCTGAAACGCTTCTTCGAGCGTGGTGCCGCGCGCGCGTTGACGCTCAACATAAATTTGCGCGTAAGCGTCCACGCGAGGGCTCGAAGCTGGATCCAGGATTTCGACTCCGTCAAGTTTCGCGCCCAGGCGTCCTGCCGACTTGCGAATCGCGTCGGCGCGGCCCAGCAAAGTAGGTATCGCGTAACGTTCCGCCGCAGCGCGCGACGCCGCTTCAATCACGCGGTCGTCTTCGCCCTCCGGTAGAACGATTCTCTGCGGATGCGTCCGGGCCCGCGCTTTCAGCCGCTCAATAAGGTGCATGGCAAGCAAGTTACCACAATCTTTGTTCGGTACGTAGATTCCCAGTTCGAGTAAAATCGATTGGTTACATCCGAACACCTTGCGAGATTTGCGGTGGGAATCGCGAGCGTTTCAAAGGAGCGGGTCTGAAATCCCCAAACAAAGTTCGTCATAAAGGCAAGCTGCTCTCGGAAATACTAGCCGCGCATCAGAGGATTGTGCGCGGCGACGAAAGCGGCACGCGCGCCGATTTGGCGGGCGCGAATCTTTCTCGCGTCGATTTGTACAAGGCGAACCTCGCATTTGTGAATTTTCAGGGAGCGAATCTGGCAGGCGCGAATCTCCGCGAAGCGAAGCTCGCTTCCGCCGATCTGAGCAAGGCAAATCTGAAGAGAGCAGATCTGCGAAAAGCAGACCTGACCGAAGCGAACTTGAGCGGCGCGGACCTCACCGAAGCGCATCTGGGAGGCACCGAACTCTTCCGCGCCGATCTGCGCCTTGCAATATTGCGTCGCGCGGATCTGGGCGCTGCGAATCTCCGCAACGCAGAAGTGGGCGGCGCGGATTTCCAGGGTGCCAGCATGCGCACCACGATTTTGCGCGAGACGAATCTCGATGGCGTCGATCTTTCCGGCCTCGATTTGTCTACGGCGCTGATGCCTCCAGGTTACAAGCGGCCGATTCCTACAAAAGTTCCGCAGACCAGCTCCTAAACGAGGACGAGGAGCAACGAATGCCGATGCCGAAGGCGCCGTGGGTTCTGGTGGAAGATTACAAACAAGGCGCGGGCTGGGTGCGTCCCGAGCTGCGCGACGCGCGCGCGCGCTCCTATTGCGATCTTCTTGAACGCGGCCAGTTCCTTCTCTTTCGCGATTTCCCATTTTCGTTTCCCGCCGAGGACCGCGCATTCCTGCTGGCGCAATCATGGACGGAGTTGCGGCTTCATAAGAATGTTTCGTATCGTCCGGCGGAAGGCACGCTGCGCGGCGTTTCTGGCGACGCCGCGACGATCGCGCGAATTCAATCGATCCTGCGAAACTACAGCGCGCAGGTGATCGCTTTTCTAGAAAAATTTCTCTCGCCCTACGCTGGCAAGTGGATTGTCGATTTCGCGAGCTTTCGTCCCATTGAAGAAGAGCGGCGCTCGCTTCCGCTGCACAAGCGCAACGATCTTTTGCACGTCGATGCGTTTCCGAGCCGTCCCACTCGCGGCGGGCGCATCTTGCGCGTATTTTCAAATCTGAATTTGACGAAGCCGCGCGTCTGGAACACCACCGACAGTTTTGAAACGCTTGCGAAGCAGTATGCAGAAGACGCCGGGTTGCGCCAGATCGCCGAGGACAATTCGTACTTAAGCCGCGCCGTCCAAAGCGTTGCCGAGAAACTGGGCTTCAGCAAATCCGGCCGCACGGCTTACGACGTCTTCATGCTGCGCTTTCACGACTATTTGAAAGAGAACCGCGAGTTTCAGCAGAACTGCCCGAAGATCAAAATGGAATTCCCGCCGCTGGCCACCTGGATCGTATTCACCGACGGAGTAGCGCACGCCGCCATGTCCGGCCAATACGCCATCGAGCAGACCCTTCTGATTCCGCCGAGCGCTCTCGTAACCCCGCAGGAAGCTCCCTACCGCATCCTCGAAAAGATCGTCAGCCTCTCGCTAGTTTCCTGATCGTCTTGTTTGTCGGAGTTGTTGAAAAACCGGTGCCGTTCGCTGTGTGCAGCTAGCTGCCTGCTTTCTCGCTGCGCAGCCCTTCAATCTCGCGCTTGAATCCCTCTCGATCGACCACGCCGTCGTGTCTCGAAACAATTCGGCCGGACTTGTCGATGAGGAACGTCATCGGAAGCCCGTGGCTGCCGCCGAACAAGTCGCAGATCTGCATGCTGCCCACCACGACGGGGTAGTTCACATTTTTTTCTTTCACATAGGGTTTCACCGAATTCCAGCCGTCGTCGTCCAGCGCGACGCCCAGCACCGCGAAATCATGGTCGCCGTAAGCTTTCTGAAATTCGATGAACCAGGGAATCTCCGTCTTGCACCCGTGGCACCACGTAGCCCAAAAATTCAGAACAACCACTTTGCCCTTAAAGTCTGAAAGCTTCACGGGATTGCCCGATGCGTCATTCAACGTGAAATCCGGCGCCATCTTGCGCTCTGCCTCGGGCTTCACGTCCGTCCTGACAACCACCGCGCCTGACGCCGTCGTCAGGCTCTGCCAGACCGCAACCGAGCAATCCAGGCAGCGTTGCGCGAAAGCTCGCGGAGCCGGCAGAGCAACTAAACACACATACACAGCAGCAACCGACGCCATCGTCACCGCCGCCATCCAACTCCAGCTTCTCCCGCGATTGCTCCCGCGTCTTTCACGAAGCCGCGCAAGCCCACGCGCCACATTCGGCTGCCATTCATTATCAGGACTCAGGATCGCCAGATGTTCGTCCACCCAATGATTCATGTTCGCCTCGCTATTCTTCGCCATAACGTTTTATGTACTCCTCGCGGAACGCCCGCTGCGCGCGGCTTAGAAGTGTTCCCACGGATGCCGGATTCAGCTCTAGCGCGGACGCCACCTCCTCATAGCTGAGGCCATCGCTGCGCAGCAGCAACAATTCCGCCTGGCGTGGCTCGACGGCGCCCAGCACCAAGCGCACTCTCTCCTGCTCTTCCGTCGCGGTGTGGATCTCCTCGGGTGTCGGCGTTCCCCGGACGAACCCGATGAGGCTTTCATACCGCGCTCGCCGCGCTTGCCTCCGCAGTTCATCCAGACCCGCCCGCACGGCCACGCGGTATAGCCAGCCCTCCGCGTTATCACCCTGCGCTTGCTCGTTCCGCCACAATTTCAGAAACACTTCCACCGCGAGCTCTTCCGCGCGCGCGTGATCCCGCACCACTCTCGCAATCACCCGGGCAATCCGCCCGTATTGCGCGCGAAAAATCGCTTCGAGATCGAATCCGGTCTCGTGCGCCGTCATCTCCGCCACAACTTCACTCTGTGCGCTCACAACACAAGAACGCCGCCCGAGCCGAATTTGTGACAAATTGCTGCGCGAAATTGCGCTGTTCGCAATGCAGTGGAGTCCGTCGTCAGGAGTGGTTCGACTCATGGCTGGAGCGCACGCAGATTCTGACGTCCAAGGAGAAAACTGTGCGCGATGACCGGAAGAGCTTGTGCCACGCAATGTGGCACAATTCGCGGAATCTTGCTCCTACTTGCCGGCGGCAAATTCGGCGGGATCGCCGTAGCCGACGCCCGTGCCCCGAAGCGGCATCGCTCGGCGGCGAGTTTCGATGCCCAAGCGCTTGATTTTCTGATTCAGCGTCGAAAGCGGAATCTGAAAGCGCTCGGCGGCTTCCGTCTGATTCCAGTTCGTGCGCTCGAGCATATCGCAGATGATTCGCCGCTCAACTTCTTCGAGAATTTCGAACAGCGACGGCGATGGCGTGTTTCCGCGCATGCCAATCTCGCCGGCCATCGGCGGCAGAAATTCCGCGAGCTGCAGGCGCACGCCCCGGACGATTTCGCGCGTGCGCACGCTTTCCGGCAGCAGATCGACATCCATGGTTTCCTGCGTCGAAAGCACCACGGCGCGCTCCACCACGTTCTCAAGTTCGCGCACGTTGCCCGACCAATCGTAATCCATCATCAGCTTCATCGCGCCGTTCGTGAACGCGCGCGGAGGCTTGCCGTTCTCCTGGCAGAACTGGTCAAGGAAACGGTCGATCAGCAGCGGAATATCTTCTTTGCGCTCGCGCAGCGGCGGCAATTTCAACGAGATCACGTTCAAGCGATGAAACAAATCCTCGCGGAAGCGGCCTTCGCGAACGAGCTTCGTCAAATCTTCATTCGACGCGGCCAGGATGCGGACGTCCACCTTGATTGTGTCCGTGCCGCCCAAGCGCATGAACTCGCGCTCCTGAATCACGCGCAGCAGCTTGGCTTGCGTTTCCGGGCTGATAGTCGAAATTTCGTCAAAGAAAATCGTGCCCTGGTCGGCAACTTCAAAAAGTCCCTTTTTCGATGCCACCGCGCTGGTAAATGCGCCTTTTACGTGCCCGAAAAGCTGCGATTCAAGCAGGTCAACGGGAATCGATCCCGTATTGACGGGGATGAACGCCTTGTCCGCGCGCGTGGAAGCCGAATGTATGGCTTTCGCGATCAATTCTTTTCCCGTTCCGCTCTCCCCGCTGATAAGCACCGTGGAACGCGACGGCGCCACCTGCGTCACCAGGTCGAACACCGCAAGCATTTTTTCGCTTTTGCCAATAATGCTGGGAAAGTTGTAGCGCTGCTTCAGCGCGCGCTTGAGCTGGACGTTTTCTTCGCGCAGCCGGTGCCCTTCAATTGCCAGCGACACCTGCGCCACCAGCTCGTCGTTCGACCATGGCTTGGTGATGTAATCCTGCGCGCCACCTTTGAAGGCCGCGCGCGCCATTTCGATCGATCCGTAGGCGGTAATCAAAATGATAGACAGCGATGGATCGCGCCGGCGGATCTCGCGGAGCAATTCCAGGCCGTTGCGGTCCGGCAGGCTCACGTCAAGAAGCATCAGATCGAACGGCCGCTCTTCGAGCTTTTGAAGCCCCGCTTCGCCGGTTCCCGCGCTCGATACGTCGAATCCCTCGGAAGTCAGAAGCGCTTCGAGCCCTTCGCGGATTTCATCTTCGTCGTCGACAACTAAAATCGTTCCTCTAGGCATGGACGGCTTTCCTGGCCACGGGGAATTCGAGCCGGAACGATGTTCCCTTGCCCGGCGTCGAGCGGACGTCAACTTTGCCCGCGTGTTCCTTGATGATTCCGTAGCTCACCGAAAGACCCAGTCCGGTGCCCCGCCCGGTGGCCTTCGTGGTGAAAAATGGATCGAAAATGCGATGTAGATTCTCTGCTGGAATTCCGGAGCCGGTATCTGTGACTTCCACTTCCACCGAACCGTTTTGCGCGCCCGTTCGCACCTCGAGCATTCCGCCGGTCGGCATGGCGTCGCGCGCATTCATGAACAGATTCAAAAACACCTGCTGCAACCTTGTGATCGAGCCCAGAACGGGCGGCAGTTCATCCTTGTAATTCTTGATGACATTCACTTTCGCGGTCTTGAACGGGTGCTGCACCAGCGTCAGCGTTTCCTCGAGCACGTGATTCAAGTCGATCTCGACGAATTCCGCCGCGCCCGTGCGCGAGAAATTGAGCAGGTTGTTGACGATTTCGCTCGCGCGGAACGTCTGCTTCACGATCCGCTCGATCGTTTTCTGCCTCGGGTCCTCCGCCGGAATTTGTTTCGCCAGCATCTGGATGTGATTTGAAATCACCGCGAGCGGAGTATTCACCTCATGCGCCACTCCCGCCGCGAGCAGGCCGAGCGAAGTAAGCTTCTCCGTTTGCACCATTTGCTCTTCCAGTCGAATCCGCTGCGTGATGTCGTCCAGCAGAATCAGCCTTCCCAGCCGCGCGCCGTTTTTTCCCACCAGCGGTGCAATCGAAGCGTTGATCACCAGCCGCCGGCCTCCCTGCGTGTTCAACTGAAATTTATAAATGCCGGAGACGTGCTCCGAGTTCGCCCGCGAGGAGATTTCCGCCACCAGATCGGGCGGCAAAACTTCCGCGAGATTCTTGTGAAGCGCGTTGCGCCGCGGGACCTCGAGCAGATCTTCCAGCTGAGGGTTCCACGACTCGATGCAATCTTCTAGATCCACCGTGAGCACGCCAATTTTCAACGATTCCACGATGTTCTCGCTGAAATCCTTCAATCGCTCGATTTGCATGGCCTTCTGTTCGAGCGACTGATACAACCGCGCGTTTTCGATCGCGATGGCGACGTATCCGGCAATCGTGAACAGTAACTCGAGGTCGTCGCTCGATAGGTAATCGCCGTCGACCGTCTTGCCAAGGCCCAGAATCGCAACCGTGTGATCGCGGAACCGGCAGGCGATGAAATAATTCAAGCCGAGTTCGTCAAGCGTGCGGCGGACCGAATCTGTTTCCTGCACGGCGGCACGCGCCGACTCGAAAAACAGGCAGCCTCGCCCCAGCGCCGGCCTTTCGGGATCGAGGAAACTCAGATCGAGCGGCGCTTCAATGCGCAGTCCCATCGATCGAGAAAGCGCAAATTGTCCCGGCTTCGCAGGTTCTTCGAGGAAAACGGCAAGTCGGTCCACCAGAAGCGTCTGTGAAATCCGGTCGAGCGCCGAGCCGAGCAGCGGTTCCAGGCGCACTTCGTTCGTCAGCGCGCGCCCGAATTCTATTAGCGTGCGGCGGAAATCGAGGCGGTCGCGATAAAAGAATCGGTCGAGCCGCGCCTGCACCCACTCGCGCAGCGGCTGGAAGAGAAACGCAGCCACCACGATTGCCAGCACGCTTCCGCCGGGTCCGGTGGAAAGTCCCGGCCTGTGAACGAGTTCTCCAATCAACGCCACGGCCGCGAAATACACCGCGACCACGCCCGCAGTGGCGAATGTATACGCAAGGCCGCGTTTGAAAATGATGTCCACGTCCATCAGCCGGTAGCGGATGATCGCGTAGCCGAAGCAAAGAGGAATCAGCGAAAGCGAACACGCCGATAGATTCATCCATGGCAGGGGAACTCGCCCCATCACGTACGGCACCACGTAGAACGCCAGGAAAGGCAGGGCGCCCGCAATCGTTCCGCCTGTCACCCACTTCAATTGCTGGCGCAGAACGCCGCTCGGCGCGCGGCGGAAGCTCATGTAAAAGATGGCAGCGGCGGCGAGAAAGTAAATTGCGAGGTTGCCCTGCTCCAGCCGGTCCAGAAAATAGCGCGTGCTTATCGCAGGCAGTAAATCAAGCGCCCCGGTGGCCATGCTTATGTGAAGGAAAAGCAGCGCTGCCGGAATCGAGTACACCACCGCCAGCCGCGGCCCCAGACGGCCCCGGCGCTCCGGAAACACCAGCGCAAAATGGACCAGCAGCGCCGGTTGCAGCAGCGTCGCCGCTACGTTTGACCAGTAAATGATCCAATCGAACGAATTCAGTTTGCCCGTGTAGTGAAAATTGTAGAGGATGAACGACACGAGGCAAAAAATGTAGAAATGGACGGCGCGCGGCGCCGTCCACCGGCGCACAAAAATGAAAAGTCCGATGAACAGGTAGAGCAGCGCCGTCACGCGCAGGTAGTTCTCTATGGATGCGGGCGTTTCTTGCGGCGCGGTCACCAGCGGCGTCTCAAACGTCTGCCCATTCCGCTGGATCCCGTAGCGAACCTCCGCCCAGGGTCCGACGCGATACAGCACGCGGGTCACATCGGTGGCGTGATGTATCGCGATGCTGCGCACCGACTGCACTGTATCGCCCTGTTTGATTCCGGCCTTGGCCCCTGGCGATTCCGCCACCACGTGCCAAGCCACCACGCCCTGCGGAGTGTCCATCCAGGTGATGCCGTCATCAGGAGGAATGAATCGAGAACGCTGCTCGAAGTTGAGGATGGCGAATGTCACGGCCGCGCAAGTCAGAAGCGCCAGAATCACCGCTCCAAGCCGCATTCGCAGACTGTCGTTGATCAAAGTACACCCGTAGCTACCGCCCTAATATGCAAGCACGTACGCTTCCAGCGATTCCCGGTTTCTAATATATTCAAGTTGTTTCTTTTGTTTATGTTGTAGATTGAACCAACAAGAAGGAGAGCCCGAATTCCGATTATAGGAAGCATGTTACCGATTTCAATAGGGGTAAATTCCCTAAAACTGGAAGTTCAATCCGCCGCGGAAATACCGGTACGAAGGGACGAGAACCACGCGCCCATCTCCCGTCGCCAGCGAGACGTAACCTTGCTCCAGCAGATTGCCCACGTCCGCCACCACTTCCATGCGGCCCGAGAAAATTCCCGGCAGCGGTTGGCGAATCTCCATGCTCAGGAACGGATCGAGGTGATAAAGGCTCTCGCCGAAAGCGTCTTGGCGCGAAACCACCGGTCCGCCGGTCCATTTGTAGCTGGCGGTGAACTTTGTGTGAGAACGCGGGACCGTGCTCGATGCGCGCGCAGCAACACTTTGGCGATATCGCGTCGCGAGTTGCTCGCGAATGCTCGCGTCCGCCGATGCGTTCTCAATCGGAGCGAGCGCGCCGGCATAGTCGTACACAAACGTCGTATCGAGGCCGCCGCCGATTCTCTGGCGGTATGCAATGCGCATTCCCGACGAGCTCGACGCCCCTGCGTCATACGCGAAGACATCAGAGAAGAAATCCTGAAGGTAGTCGGGGCCGGCCACCGCGCCAAGCCCGAACAGCGCCGAATGGCTCGAACGGTCATGGAAGACAGCTGCTGTCAAGCTCGCGTTCGAATTCAGAACGCGCTCGACGGCTAGTTCCTCATGCAAATCCCCGTCGAGCACAGGACGGCCGTTGCGAAGCAGAAGCGTCGGAAATCCATTCAGGTCGTTCAGAGCCGCCTGCATTTCGTTCTGCGACGCGGAACCGTCTTGCCACGGTCGCGAAGCCACGGTTAGCGACGCCACCCAGCCAGGCGACAGCCGCACAGCCATTTCGGCGCGCGGCCGCAGCGAAGAAGTAGTGCCGGTGAATCCTGCCACCAGGTAATCGGCGCCGTAACGTATATTGACGCGTTCGCCCAGCGCCAGTTGATCGTCGTGCGATAATTCCAGTCCGCGGAACGTGGGCCCGTTCGGACCCAGACGCGACTCCCGGGCCACCAGGCTCGTAACCGGCCCATCGCCCAAATGTCCCGACGGAATCCACTCGGTGACGAAACCGCCCGCGCCAGAAGCGCTCTCGTAGCTGAACTGCCCGGCCATCACGAGCTTCGAGCGCTCGCCGATCACGAGGTCGTACGCGAACGCCGTCGCCGGAGAATCCGCAAAATTAGAAATCGAGCCCGGATGATCCGAACCGGACGTTAGCTCCATGCGCCGGTGAGGAGCGTACTGCGCGACATCTCTTTGTCCCGCCGGCTGATCGAAAACGATATCTCCGTCCTGCCAGCGCAACACGGGCCGCGTCGCAGCAGAACTTCGCAGGACCCAACTCCATTCGTCCGCGGGTAGCTCTTGATTGGGCTGGCGTCGCAGCTTGTCGAAAGAGGAAAAGACGGAACCGAGCACCACCTCCAGCAGAGTCGTGTGCTGATCGCTAACCTGAACGTGTTGCTCCATCGCCGGCAGAAAACCGGCGAGAGTCACTTTGACTGAATACATTCCAGGAGCGAGAGTCGCGGTCGAGAAGCGTCCGCGATCGTTGGTGAGAGCTTCGGCCGGTGCTTCGCCGAAAATTCTTTCGGACGAAACCAGAACGGTAGCGCCCATCTGCGGCGTCCCACCGGGATCGACGACCACGCCGGAGATTTTCCCCGAATTCGTGGCAGCTTCCAGCGATAGCGCGCTCGAACTGACGAGCAGCGCAAGCATCAGGGCCCGAATCATTCGGAGACTCACGGCGCTTTACCTCCCCTGCGTGGCCGCCACCGCAACCGGAGCCGCGGCCTTCACACTAAATTCCGACGATTTCGTAATCGATTGCTTCGCGATATTGTCGGTAACCTGCACTTCCAGATTGTACTTTCCGGGCGTTAGCGAACCCAAAGTCAGCACGTTCTCGAGCGTCAACTCTTCGCCGTGGTCCGGGAGCTTGGCGGTCGGAAAATCAAACTTCAGCACGGCGTCCGTGGTTTTCTCCTTCATCACCCGGTATTGCACGGACGTATCCGCTTTGTGCGTCTTGTCGTCCACCTTCAAGTTATACACCTGAAGGAAAACCCCCATGCCTTCGTTGACAGCGAAAATTCCGTCGATCTTCGGCCGCACTTTCACGTCGCCGATTACGAATTGCCCAAGGCCGATGTCTTTGATTGAAACGCGCTGAATTTGGTCCGCCAGAATTAGAGTGCTGGTCGAGAGTTCGTCGTCCTGGAATCGCGGCACGGCCAGCCGCGTGTTCACCACGCCCACGTTTCCGCTGTTTACATCTTTTATCACGATGTCCAGGCGGTAGAGCCCGGGACTCATCGGCACAGCCTTCTGATAAATGCGCGAGGTGGATTTAGACTGTTCCAGCAATGCCACTGGCGTATCGTCCCGCAGCGTATCTTCGAACGTCTGCACGATCCGCCCGCTCAGGCTCGTAATCCGCGCGAATAGATTCACCGTCGCCGAATCCACTCCGTCTTTCAGCTGGAACGTCAGCTGGCGCTTCGGAATCTGAACCGTGATCGGAACAAGCACGGTGTCCGAAGTAATGCGCAGGAACGCGAATCGGTAATCGAACTTAACCTGGTCGCGCAAAACCCGCGAAGACACCACCGCTTCCAAATCCTTGAATTTCACCGGCGGCGCCTGTTGAATCTTCGAGTACAGCTCCAGCCGCTCGAATTCGCCCATCCCCGCCGGACGCATTCCCAGCGCCCTCGCCAGATGCGATCCGTCCGTGTTGTTGAACCGATCCGTCTTGCTTGCCAACCCCATCGATTCCATTTGCGTTAGCCCTGCGCCAGAGACGTACGTGAGCGCATCTTTTTCGCTCGGGTCCATGGTGAGGTGATATTCACCGCTCATCGTAGGATCGACGAATTCGATTTCGACGTTCTCGCCAATTCCTTCCAGATACCGGTAGCGCCAATCTTCGAACGGATACGTCGACGTCGATCCCCCGCCTTCCTCCGGCGGACGATCGTAGCTCCCACCCGAGGGGTGGGACTGTACTTCGTCCGGTGGTCCCCAGATGATGTAGATCCGGCCTCGGTCCGTTTTCCATCCCGGAATACCGGAGGCGTAGTGCTCGTTGGTGTAAGCGATGCGCCGATAGTGCTCTTCCTTGAATGTGTTTTCCGGCGAATCGGGATCGGGATTGCGTCGCTGCCAGAAGGCTTCGATGAATTGCTCGCGTTCCTCGTTCGTTTGCAGGTGCACGAATGCGCTGCGCTCTTCGGGCGAAATGATATAAATCACGTCTTCGTCCAGCCACTTCTTGTACTGAGGGTTGAGTTCCTTGAAGAGCTCTTTATCTCGCTTCTGCTTCAGCTTCGCGGCTTGCTTGGCGGTCAACTCTTTTTCGGGTTTCTGGTTATCGGACTGGCCTTGTGGTTGCTGCTGTTGCTGTGAGCCGGGAACGGCCGTCGCCGGGTACACTAGCATCCCCGCGATCGCCGCGAATAAAAACACTTTCACCCAATGGCCCATGCAAAGCCCCCATTTAGTGTAGAAATTCTAGCCTGTCCGTTAGTACAGGTCAACGACAGTTTCCCCTGAGTACAGGTCAACGACTGATTCCCCTCTGGCTGCCCCTTACCCGGCTTGGAATCAACTGGTACCGAATGGGTTGCCTCGCGTTTCCCACGCATTCCATGAGGGTTTCCTTCCCACCAGTCGCGCTGCCGAGCAGCCTCTCCCCGTCCGCTCGTACAGGGCGAATTCGACTTTCCCTCCGGATTCATTTTTGTTCTTGGGCGATTCGATTTAGAATAGGTATCCGGATTTAGGGCTGGCGGCTTTTGGGTGGTGGGCTGCGAGTCTGTGAGCCAGGACTAGGGAATCCAGGCCAGCCGGGCCTGGCGCAGAGCTGGGTCTGCCTGACCTTCTCCGACGTAGCGAGTCAAAGCCTAGAAACATTCCGCGTGCTCCAGGCGTATTAAGTGAAGAAGCGATAAAGGCGCGGGATCATGGTCGGGGACGTTCTCGGCCCCGAAATTATCTTTTCAAAGGTTCGTGCGATGAAGACGTGGCAAAAGGTATTGATTGGCGTAGTGGTGGTCATCGTTCTGATAGTGGTGGTGTGGGTTAGCGTCTACCAGGTCAATAAGGGCGTTGTGACCGTCCAAACGGGGCGCGTGGTGCGCCAGGACTTGACCTCCATAGTGACGGCCTCGGGCGAAATCCGCCCCAAGAACTATACCAACGTCCTCGGTGAGGGCTTCGGCAAAATCACCGAAATCGTGGTCAAGGAAGGCGACCACGTGAAGAAGGGCGACGTCCTGCTCCACCTTGAAAATATCCAGCCAGGCGCCGACGTTCAGGCTCAGCTCGCCAGTATCGACGGCGCCGAGGCCGGCATGCGAATGTCCGCCGCGGCTTACGAGTCCTCCGTGGCGACTCTAGCCCAGCGTCAGGCCGATCTCGAAAAGGCCAAATTCGACTGGACCCGCAGCCAGCAACTCTACAAGGAAGCTCTCATTTCCAAACAGCAGTTCGACTCCGACCATGCCGCCTTCGACGGCGCCAGCGCCGCCCTGAATTCAGCCAAGGCGCAGGTGGAACAGACGCGCGCCGCGCGCGAGCAGGCCAAGTTCAACTTGAACCAGACTCAGGCCGTGCTCACGCACACCAAGGATATTCTTCGCAAGACCACATACGTCGCGCCCATCAACGGCATCGTCAGCTACATCGCCGTCCGCGTGGGCGAAAACGTCGTCCCCGGAATTCAGGGCACTGCCGGCAGCCAGCTGATGACCATCTCGGACATGAGCGTCGCCACTAACGAAGTGAAAGTCGATGAAACTGACATCACCAACGTGCGCGAAGGGCAGTCGGCCGACGTCACCATCGACGCCCTTCCGGGCAAGATCTTCAAAGGCAAGGTTTCGGAGGTCGGCGAATTAGCGATCTTGCGTTCTTCCGGCCAGGCCGCTACATCGCAAACCACCGCCAACACGCAGGAAGCCCGCGATTTCAAAGTGGTCATCACACTCGATGCTCCACCCGACTATCTGCGCCCCGGCCTTTCCGCCACCGCGAAGATTCAAACCGCGCAGAAGAAAGACGTTCTCACCATTCCAATTCAGGCCATCGCCGTGCGCACCGAAAAAGACATCGAGGAAGCAAAGCAGGGCAAAAGCGGCAGCGTAACCCGGGCCGCTTCGAAGTCGTCGAACGCCTCGCAGAAGGCGGACATTCAAGGCGTCTTCGTGATTCGTAACAAGAAGGCCGACTTCGTCAAAGTCCAGACCGGCATCACCGGCGTTACCGATATCGAAGTCACCAACGGCCTTAAAGAAGGCGATGAAATCGTCACCGGCAGCTACAAGGCTTTGCGCACGCTCCGGCCGAACGCCTCGATCAAAGTGGACAACACGGTGCCGAAGCGCGACGAAACGTCGTCGAGCTAGCGCCCGCAGGCGAGCGGAATCAAAGGGAGCTGAAAGCGATGGCAGTGGGAGACGTGACGACCGCGCAGAGTTACCGCGAAGATCTCGTCGCGTCCGGCGTCGTAATCAAAACCGAAGATCTCTGGAAATCCTACGAGATGGGTTCGGAAAAGCTGCACGCCCTTCGCGGCGTTAGCCTCGACATCATGAAGGGCGAATACGTCGCCATCATGGGACCCTCCGGCTCCGGAAAATCCACGCTCATGAATTTGATCGGCTGCCTCGACACTCCGTCGAGCGGGAGCTACTGGCTCGCGGGGCGCCTCGTGAGCCAGCTGGACGATGATGAACTCGCCTACATCCGCAACAAGGAAATCGGCTTCGTCTTTCAGACGTTCAATCTTCTGCCTCGCGCGACGGCGCTGCACAACGTCGAGCTTCCGATGATTTATAACGGAACGCCCTCGGTGGAGCGCCTCGACCGCGCGAAAAAATCTTTAGCGCAGGTCGACCTCGCCGATCGCATGATGCACAAACCCAACGAACTCTCCGGCGGTCAGCGCCAGCGCGTGGCTATCGCCCGCGCCCTGGTGAACGCTCCTTCGATCCTTCTCGCCGACGAGCCTACGGGAAACCTCGACTCGCAAACCGGCGAAGAAATTATGTCGCTCTTTGCCCGCCTCCATCAGGGCGGCAACACCATCATCCTCGTCACCCACGAGCCCGACATCGCCGCGCACGCCCACCGCGTCATACGTCTCCGCGACGGCAAAATCGAAAAAGACGAACGCACGCGTTAGCCCTCCTTCGCCAAAAGCGGGCTTCGGCGGGTAAACCTAGGCGCGACGCCGGCGCTACTCAACCCGCGATGCCGGCGATCGCGCACGCATCCGCAATTCACTTGACGCCGCACCGGGCGCAACATGCTACGCCCCTACGAGAGGCAGGTTGAGGCGAAGATGCGGCGAAATGCGTGGGTGATTTATACCCAAATAATTAGTATAAACTTCCACTAATTTGAGCACGTCGAGACGCTTTGGACCATTTGGGACGATGACGAAGCCGATTACAGGATCGAGAGCCGCGCTTCGCGCTTTTACCGCTTACCGCGAACTGATGAACGTGGCCGACTGGTTCGCCCGTGACCTGAGCCGTCAGCTCCTCCGCTTTGGCCTTACGATGCCGCAATTCCGGGTGCTCGAAATGCTGCACCACGAGGGACCGAAGAGCCATCGAGAAATCGCGGAGAAGCTTTTCTGCGGGCCGCGCAACGTGACGGTGATTGTGAACAGCCTGGAGCGGCATCGCTGGGTGCGGCGCGAGCGTCCGGCTGGGCCGGGATTGACCGGGAGAAGTTCGCGTGCTCACGAAGCACGCGGCGAAAAAGAGGAACCGCCGACGGACCGGCGCGTGGTGTACGTGCATCTGACGCCTTCGGGCGAAAAGGTGATCGCGAGAATTTTTCCGTCGCACGTAAAAGTGATCAAGGCGGAGATGCGGGTTCTCACTGACGCGCAGCAAAATTCGGTGATCTATTTGTGCCGGAGGCTGCGCCGCGGCGATGTATTGAAATTCATTCGAGAAATCAAGATGGTGGAGCGGGAGGAAATCAGCTGAGAGCACGAAGTGGAATGTACACTTTGCTCGATACACACAATTGTGTGATATTCCTCCAAATCAAGAAGGAGCCGACGACGCCCACCAACATTGAGATCGACGACGATCTGATGCGACAAGCCATGCGCACATCCCGTTCGAGGACCAAGCGCGCCACGGTCGAGGCTGGACTGCGCCTCCTCATCCAGACCCGAGCGCAAGTGTCGATTCGGCGCCTGCGAGGCAAAATTCGCTGGGACGGCGACCTTTCGAAATCCCGTCTCGGGCGGGCTCGGAAGTAAACGCCGATGGTAATTGTCGACACCACCGTGTGGATCGACTATTTCCGCGGTACACAAAATCAAGAAACTAACTACTTCGATAGAGAACTGAGCCGCCAACGCTTCGGACTAACCGATCTGATTCTCTGCGAGGTTCTTCAAGACGTCGCCGATGAGAAAGCTTCCGCGCGAGTCCTGCGTGAACTCCGCAAGTTCGAGATATTTGAAACGGGCGGCGAAGCGCTCGCCATCGATGCGGCCAGAAACTTTCGACTCCTCCGCAGGAGTGGACGCACTGTCCGCAAAACGATCGACAGTCTGATCGCCACGTTTTGCATCCTCCGGGGCCACTCACTCCTGCACCGCGATAGAGACTTCGATCCTTTCGAAAGGTTCCTTGGATTAGGCGTAGTTCACCCGGCGCACTCTTCGCGTTAGATGGTCGGCGTTTGCGGCGGATCCATCCGAACTATCTTACGGAACGAAATCTTGGCGCGTATTATCAATTTTAATCAGGAGGATTGCATGGTGATTGAAATTCGCGGGATGGCGCCGCTACTCCAGGTCTTCGACATGCCGACTTCGATCGCGTTTTACCGCGATGTGCTGGGATTCGAGGTTGCGGCCACGTCCGCCGGGCCAAAGCCACCAAGCGACCAGTTCGGGTGGGCGCTGCTCAGGCTCAATGGCGTCGAGTTGATGCTGAATACCGCGTATGACGATGACGCGCGGCCGCCCGCTCCCGATCCTGCTCGTATCGCCGCCCACGATGACACGGCAATTTACTTTGGCTGTCCGGACGTCGACGCTGCCTACGCTCACCTCCGCGAACGCGGCGTGAACGCGAAGGCGCCAACAATCGCGCCCTACGGCATGAAGCAGTTGTACGTTACCGACCCCGACGGATACAGCCTGTGCTTTCAGTGGTCAGCAAAGTGACCATGTGCAGCCAGCCGTAGTAGCGGCGGGCACAGCATGCTGTGCCCCTACGGGAGATCAGGAGCGCCGCGGCGCTGCAATGAGCGAGCAGCTTATTTCTGCGGCGATGCCTTGAGGGCGGACTCGACGGCGCTGAGCTTGCCGTCGATTGGGCCGATCTCGAGGCCGAGGATTTTGGCGATCAGCGGATACACGTCCACGTTTTCGAATGGCGGGAGCGCGGCGCCGGCGCGAATGTCGGGACCGGCGGCGAAGAAGATCGCTTTCATCGTGGGCATGATGGCGGGATCGAAGCCGTGCGCGCCGACGGAGAAAGGCTTGTCCTTGTCGGGCGCAGGCGGGATCGCGCGAATCGGGTAAGGGCCTGTCGCAATGACGACCGGATCGCCTGTGCGGGGATTCGCGTCGTAGTGCAGCGCGGCGGGAATGTTCGCGCGGCGATAGGCCTTGAATTTCTCGCTCGCGCCATTCAGCGATTCGTAAATTTTCTCGGCGTCGGCTTCGTTCTTCGCGTAAATCAGCGGGCCCGCGGTTTCAGCCTGCGAAAGATCGGCCCACTGATTCAGGTTCACCCACGGGCCGATTTCTTTCTCCATGCCGTGATCCGCGATGACGATCAAATCGATGGGGAGATGCAGTGCGTCGAGCTTTTGCGCGAGCGTGCCCACTTCGGCGTCCACATGCTTCGCGGCCGCAGCGACTTCGGGCGAGTCGGGACCGAACTGGTGCCCCGCGCCGTCAACATCTTCGATATAGAGAGTGAGGAAATGAGGGCGCTGCGCGGCGGGAAGCTGCAGCCAGGAAATAATTTGGTCGATGCGAGTATCCACCGGGGTGCTGGAATCAAAGTGCGCGTAGTAGGACGGACGCGCTCCGGCGATTTCAGCTCCCGAACCCGGCCAGAAGTAGCACGCGGCGCGCATGCCCTGCTTTTCGGCGAGCGACCACAGCGGCGTGCCGCTGTACCAGCGGCCGTCCTGAGTGGATTTCGGGTCCGAATAGGTGTAGCGCTCCTTGAGCGCGGGATCGTAGAAGACGTTGTTGACGACGCCGTGGTGCTCGGGATAAAGGCCGGTGACGATCGCGAGGTGATTCGGGAACGTCGACGAAGGATAAGCCGGGATCATTCCTTCCGGGGCGCTGGCGCCGCGGCGTCCGAGGGCGACGAGATTCGGCGCTTCGTATTTCTTTGGGTAGTCGTAGCGGAAGCCGTCGAGCGAAACGAGCACGACGTAGGGCTTCGCCTGTTGCGCCGCCGAGTTCGGCGGGTTGGGGACCTCGATTACCGGCGCGCTGGATTGCGCTGCGCAAACGCCGACGAGAACGAGCAGCAAAGCAAGCAAACGGAATTGCTTAGGATTCCAAAAGCGGTGTGTAAATGGATTCAAAGCGATGTCCCCTTTCAAATCGCGACCGGAGGATTGGACGCGTGCGAGCGGAAAACGTATCACGTCAAGCCGACGCGGAGCAAACGCGCCCAGAGCGCATCAGTCTTGGATAAATGCATGAGTTGCGATACTGTGGGGCAACTTGTGGAGGTGATTTGTGAAACGTTCCGTCCTCGTTTTCGCCGCATGTTTGCTATTCGCGTTCCCGAGCTTCGCTCAGCAGAGCGCCGCGGACGCCCCCGCTTCTAAAGAAGACATTCAGAGATACCTGGATACCATGCATTCGCGGGACATGGTGAAGAGCATGTTCGATTCCATGACGAAAACGATGCATCAGATGGTCCACCAGCAAGTAGAAAAAGAACCGGGCTTGGGCGCTGACTTCGAATCGCGCATGAACAAAATGACGGATGAGATGATGAGGACTTTTCCGATCGACGAGCTGTTGGATGTGATGAAGCCTGTTTACCAGAAGCACTTTACCAAAGGTGACATCGATACACTTATCGCGTTCTATTCGACGCCCACAGGCCAAAAGGTGTTGAAAGAAATGCCTGCCATAAGTTCGGAGGCCCTGCAAGCGTCGTCGGGGATTGTGCAGAAGCTGGTATCGAAAATAACGCAACGCGTGCAGGACGAGGTCGCGCAAGTGCAGAAGGAACAGGACGGAAGCTCCAAGAAGCCGAATCCTTCAACGCAGAATTAAAGGCGCGAACACAAGGAGATTTGTGATGCACGTGAAAGCGGGGTTCCGCCCAATGCGATTGATGCGATCGATGTTAATGACTGCAGCGGCGCTGTTGCAGGTCGCGGCGCTGACGCTCTTCGCGGCTCCCGCGTTCGCGCAGGCGCATTCGGACCAGAACCAAGGAGCTGCGACAGCGGACAAGCCGTCGCCGTCGAAACCTGGCCCCGAGCAAGCGTTTCTCGCGAAACGCGCGGGCGAATATACGCGCGCGATTAAATTCGTGGGACAATCTAGCGCGGACGCGACGCCCTCGACGGGAACATCGAAAATTTCGGTTGTCCTCGATGGGCGTTTCATTCAGGAGGAAAATAGCGACACGGTTTTCGGCCGGCCCGTGTTGGGCCTGCGCCTGTGGGGTTATAACAACGCCACGAAACAATACGAGGCCATCTGGACGTACACGATGTCCACGGCAATTCTGATGCTGACCGGAACGAGCAATGATGGCGGGAAAACCATCGAATACACCAGCACGTCGGGAACGCCTGGCGGCAACAATGCCCCGTTGCACGCACGAGTTCGCCAGGTGAGCGACGATCAGATCGTGGTGACGCTTTCGAGCACCGGAGAGGACGGCAAGGAAGCAGCTTTTCAAGAGACAACTTATACGAGGAAGAAGTAGAAGTTCACTTCAGCAACTACGTTTGGAAAAAGGAGGCCATCATGGCGCAAGCAGTAAGTCCGATTCCGGAGGGATTTCACGCAGTCACACCGCAACTCGTTTGCCGCGGTGCGGAGCGCGCGCTGGAGTTTTACAAGAACGCGTTCGGCGCCGAAATTCTGAGCGTGAGCAAGGACGACAAGCTGAAAATCATGAACGCGCAAATCAAGATCGGCGATTCCATGTTGATGGTGGTGGACGAATTCCCCGAATGGCATTGCCTCTCGCCCCTATCGCTGAACGGAACCCCGGTGACGCTGCACATTTACACCACCGATGCCGACGCGGCGTTTGCCAAAGCCGTTGCAGCGGGCGCGCAAGTGAAAATGCCGCTGATGGATGCATTCTGGGGCGATCGATACGCCCAGGTGTCGGATCCGTTCGGGCACTTCTGGTCGATTGGGACGCGCCAGCACAACTACACGCAAGAAGAGATACAAGCCGGAGCTAAAAAAGCGTTCGCGGAAATGCCGAAACGTCAAACGGCAGGAAGCTAGCGACAGCATCAGGAATTTGCGGAGTTTATGAAACAGTGAGCGACGGTCACTCGTGCCGCAGCGCGACCATGGGGTCGACGCGCGTGGCGCGCTGCGCCGGAATGTAGTTCGCGACCAGGGCAACGCAAAGCAGTGCGGCGATTGCGCCAATGAAGGCTACTGGATCGGCGGGCTTCACCTCGAAGAGCAGGCTCGCCAGCACGCGCGTGGCGGCAAGCGCCCCCGCGAGACCCAGAGCAAGTCCCACTCCGACGAGCTTCATCCCCTGGCCGAGGACCAACCGCACCACGCCACTGGTTTGCGCGCCGAGCGCCATGCGTATGCCGATTTCGCGGGTGCGCTCCGCGACGCTGTACGCCATCACTCCGTAAATCCCGGCCATCGCCAGCACCAGCGCGAGCGCCGCGAATGCCGCGACAAGCAGAGCGCGAAAGCGCGGCGCAGCAACCGATTCGGAAAGCTCTGCCTGCACGGTCGTGAATTTTGACGGCACGTCCGGAGAAATATTATGGAGTTTGCGGCGCAAAGTTTCTTCGACCGATCCCGGTTCAACCGCGGTGCGAACCAGCAGGTTCAGCGATGTCGCGGTTTGCGGATGTTGCTCGTAAGGCATATAGATTTCCGGCCACGGTTTGATGGCCGGTCCCCATTGCCGGACGTTTCCGACGACGCCGACGATCGTCATGGGCTTGAGCGTATCGAGGCCGCAGAAGATCACGTGGCCGATGGGGTCCTGGTTCGGGAACGCCTGCTTCGCGAGGGCTTCGTTGATCAGTGCGGTGAAGGGCGCGTCAAAAGTATCGCGGTCGGCAAAGTCGCGGCCGCTTGCGACCGGGATGCTCATGGTGCGGAAATATCCGGGCGTTACGACGGACATCACAGCCTGCGGGCCTGACATGGTCCACTGCTCCTGCGGCGGGAGATGATCGATCCAATAAATTCCGTTTGACGTGCTTTGTCCTGGAAGATCTCTTGCGGCAGCGGCGGCCGAGACTCCGGGAATCGCAGCTGCATCAGCGAGAAAAGATTTGTAGAGCTGCGTGGCGCGCCGCGCGCCTGCTTCGTCCGACGCCGGAACGTCCGTTTCCATCACCACGATTTTCTCGGGACGAAAGCCCATCTGGACTTTGAGCAGCGCGTCGAGGCTGCGAATCAGCAGTCCCGCGCCTGCCATCAGAACGACCGAGAGCGCAACCTCGGAAACGATAAGCGCGCCGTGCAAGCGTCTGGTTCCGCGGCTGGAACCGCCTCGCGCGCCGGACTGAAGAGCCTCGTTCAAGTCGATGCCCGCGGCATGGAGCGCAGGCGCGATTCCGAAGAGCGTGGTTGAAATTGCGGCGACGCCAAATGTAAACGCGAGCACGCGCCAGTCGATGCCAATTTCGTTGAGCCGAGGAATATCGGCAGGCGCAAGCTTCACGAGAATTGCGGAGCACCAGAAGGCAGTCAGCAGGCCGAGACAGCCGGCCGCGACCGCGAGCAAACCGCTTTCGGTGAGCATCTGGCGCGCGATCCGGCCGCGACTTGCGCCCATTGCGGTGCGGATGGCGATTTCGCGCGCGCGTCCGGTGGCTTTCGCCAGGAGCAGGTTCGCGATGTTGGCGCAGGCGATCAACAGAACCAGCGCGACGGCTCCGAGCAGAAGATAGAGCGTGAGGCGCACATTCGAAACCAGGTCGTCGCGCAGGAGATCAACCGCGGCGCTCTTGCCTTCATTGCTCGATGGATATTGCCGCGCGAGGCGCGCGGCGATGGCGGTCATTTGCGCCCGCCCTTCGCCCAGTGAGACGCCCGGTTTCAGGCGCGCGACTACCAGGTAGTTGTGTCCGCTGCGCGAGGCGGTTTCGGGCTGGATGGTGTTCGCCGGATACCAAATATCCGTGTTGACGGGAAAACGAAATCCGGGCGGCGCAACGCCGGCAATGGGCAAGCTTCGGTCAAACAGGCGAATGCTCTGGCCGATCACGTTGCGGTCGCCGGCGAAATGTTGTTGCCAGAACGAATAGCTGAGGATCACCGCGCCGGATTTCCGCTCTTCGTCGCTGAGGAAATGTCCAGCGGCAGGTTGCAGCAGGAAGACGCGGAAAAATTCCGGGGTGAACTTCGCGCAGTGCGCGTATTCCGGTTGCCCGTTGAATATGGCGGTGCACTCTTCGTCCTTGTAATAGGCCATGGAGTCGAATGCAGTGGCTTGGTCGTGCCAATCGTGATAGTCAGGCGAGGAGACCTGGCCGTGCCGGGCATTCTTCGTCCATAGGGAGGAAATCGTGACGATGCGGTCTGGCTCGCGATAGGCGAGCGGCCGCAGGAGCACGGCATTGACCACGCTGAACATCGCCGTGTTCGCCCCGATGCCGAGCGCCAACGTCAGGATGGCAACGGCGGTGACGCCGGGACTTTTCGCAAGAACTCGAATTCCGTACCGGATGTCCTGCCAGAAGCTTTTCACGGAGATCCTCGCTTCGGGATGCTGA
>Ga0210394_10002438_pt1 | contig 25546 bp, 23 predicted proteins | sample IncBWC12MmetaG_FD_160121 | JGI IMG/M metagenome (GOLD analysis project Ga0210394, IMG submission 160121) | Forest soil microbial communities from Barre Woods Harvard Forest LTER site, Petersham, Massachusetts, United States - Inc-BW-C-12-M | ecosystem: Environmental > Terrestrial > Soil >...
CAGCTTCGGCGAGCCGCCGTCTCGCTTGCACATTCTTCGAACCTGACTACAATGACTTCGCCAGGTGAAACGGAAGCGGGCTCTGCAGGGATGCAACCATGCTGAGGGATAACCCGGCGGGCTCTTCGCAGCAATGCCTTGAAAATCCCCGCCCCGCAGGGGCGGAACTTTCACTAACGGAAGACGTCACCTCTCCATTTCAGGCTGAACCAAGACAACCTCTCGCTCCGCTGATTTCCAGCAGACGTTCTCACCGAAACATTCGTGCGCTCGACTCTGACAATTGGACTTCCGCTCTTTCGATTTCACGGCAAAGTTGAATACCTTGACCACCGTGGTCGAAGCTGCACCCACGAATTTTGTGCCTGCAATGCGCCCGCGCGTGACTTCTGCTAACCTTGCGATTGCCCCACCGGAGCCCAAGAAAGAGTGCATGAACCGCCAGTTCTCACGACGCGATTTCCTTGAAACATTCGCCGCCATGGGCCTGGCGTTGCCCATCTCGTCGGCCATGTTTGATGTAAAACACCCGCGCGGCCTGGATTTCAACCACGTGAATTCGCCCACGCCGCAAAAGTATCTGATCGAGACAATGGGTGGCGGCGTCGCGCTATTCGATTACAACAACGATGGACTGCTCGACATTTTTCTGGTAAATAGCGGGCAGCTCGCGAACCCGATGCACCCGCCGGAAACCTTCGACCGTCACGACCCTCGGAACTGGAATCGTCTCTACCGGCAGAATCCAGATGGCAGCTTTACGGACGTCACCAAGGAAGCAGGCCTAGCCAACGCCGGCGACGGCAACTACGGCATGGGCGTCGCAGTCGGCGATTACGACAATGACGGCTTTCCCGATCTGTACGTAACGAACTACGGAAAAAATACCCTCTACCACAACAATGGCGACGGCACCTTCACCGACGTGACCGCCAAAGCTGGCGTCGCAGCGGGAGGCTGGAGCTGTTCGGCGGGCTTCTTCGACTATGACAACGACGGTCGCCTGGACCTGTTCGTCACGCGCTACATGATCTGGGACACGCAACACAGCAAGATTTGCGGGGCCGAGTGGCAGACGTACTGTCCGCCCGCCGAATTCCCCTCAACCACGAATATTCTTTATCGCAATCGCGGCGACGGCACATTCGAAGACGTGAGCCAACGTTCCGGCATCGCCTCGCTCAAAGGGCGTTCGCTCGGAGTGTCCTTCGCGGACTATGATGACGACGGATTTACTGATATTTTCGTTTCGAACGACGGCATGCGCCAGTTTCTGTTCCACAATAATGGCGATGGCACGTTCACCGAGCGCGCTCTGGAAGCCGGCACGGCGCTGACCGCCGATGGCAAACCTCTTTCGGGCATGGGAACTGTGTTTCAAGACTACGACAACGACGGACGCCCTGACATCCTGGTCACTGTGCTGCCGCGCGAGGTTTACGCGCTCTTTCACAACGACGGCAACGGTTCGTTCAGTTACCGCAGTCTGCAAGCCGGATTGGGCTTGCTCTCGGCTGCAAGCTCCGGTTGGGGCGCGGGCCTCGAAGATTTCGACAACGATGGCTGGAAGGACTTGTTCGTCGCGCAGAGCCACGTGCTGGACAACGTCGAGCAGATTGATCACATGCTGCATTACAAAGAGCCGCCGCTGCTGGCGCTCAATCACCATGGGCGCTTCGAGCGCGCCGATTCGGGGATCACTTCCGCGATTGCCGGCCGCGGAGCCGCGTTCGGCGATTTGAACAACGATGGCTGGATGGATGTGGTGGTTACTTCGCTCGGAGGTGAGCCCCTGGTGCTTCTGAATCGCGCCGGTACCGGGCACTGGCTCTCTGTCTCGCTGCGTGGAACGCGCAGCAACCGCGACGGGCTGGGCGCGCGCGTGCAGGTCAATGGTCAAACGCGATTCGCAACCACTGCCGGCAGCTACATTTCGTCCAGCGATAAACGTTTGCACTTCGGTCTCGGCACCGCGGAATTGGCGAAGGTGGAAATTCACTGGCCATCTGGCGTACATCAAGTTCTTGAGGGAGTTAAAGCCGATCAGTTTCTTGAAGTCCGCGAGCCGGAGAAATCATGAGCGCCGTTTTACTTTCACTTTTGCTCGCGCTGCAGGCGTCGCCGTCTCCGGCTCTGCAGCATTTGCACGCCGGGGTGGAGGCTGAAAAAAGCGGGCAATTGGATGCGGCGGTGGCCGAATTTCAGAAGGCCACAGATCTCGACCCCAAGCTAGCTAGCGCGTTCGTCGATCTCGGCGGGGTATACATCGAGAAGCACGACTATGCGGCCGCCATCCCGCCACTGAAACGGGCCGTCGAGCTCGATCCCAGCCTCGAAGGTGCCCACCGATTGTTGGGATACGCTCTGCTGGCGCAGGGGTACGCCGACGAAGCGATTCCGCACCTGGAAAAGACGCACGATGTGGATGCTTTGGGTATCGCGCTGCTGGAAGCGGGGCGATTGCCGGACGCTGTGACCGTCCTGCAAAAAGCCTTGGTGCAAAATCCGAACGACCCCGACCTGTTGTATTACTATGGCCGAGCTTCGGGCCTGCTCTCGAAACAGGTTTTTGACGAGCTCGAAGCTCGCTTCCCGGATTCCGCGCGCGCTCATCAGATGATGGCGCAGGATTACGCGGCGCTGCGGGATGTTCCCGCCGCTGAACGCGAATTTCTCGAAGCGCTGCGCTTGCGCCCGCAGACGGCGGGCTTACACCTAGAGTTCGGCGAGCTTTACGCGCGCGCGCAGCAATGGGATAAGGCCGCGGAACAATTCCAGCTCGAAGCTGAAATTCAGCCCGGAAGCGCCGAAGCCTTTTATCGCCAGGGGGAAGCTCTGGTGCAGCTGGGGAAATTCCACGAAGCGCGCGAGGCGCTCCTGCATTCCGACCAATTGAAACAGGACATGCCGGAAACTCTCTACATGCTTGGTAAAGCTGCGGCGATGGATGGAGACGACGCCTTAGCGCAAAGGTCCTGGGCGCATCTGCTGCGCGTAGAAAAGGATACTCCGCTTGCCGCGCAAGCGCATTTTGGCCTGGCTGGCATTTATCGCAAACAGGGACGAGCCTCGGACGCAGACCACGAAATGGAAGAATTCCGCAAATTGCAAGCGAGCGCGGGCCATACGGGCGATTCGCCGAAATAAATAATTACCAGGCAAGAGCCGAAGGAGAGAGTCGATGATTCCTGCACGCATGAACCCCACGCCGTCACGGCGCAAGATCGGTGTGATCTTGGCGTTGTTTCTCATAGCGACCACCGCACTGCTGGTGCTGCCTGCCGCATCGGCTCCCGACGACGTCGAACAGCGCGTCGCGGCGATTCTCAGCAAAATGACGCTCGAGCAGAAGATCGACATGCTCGGAGGCGAGGACGATTTTTACATTCGCGCGTATCCCGAGCTTGGTCTGCCTCGCCTGCGGATGGCCGATGGCCCCATCGGAGTTCGCCACGGCGGCCCTTCCACCACGATGGCTGGCGGCATTTCCTTGGCGGCTTCCTGGGATCCCGCGCTCGCGGAGGAGGTGGGAACTCAAATTGCCCGGGACGCCCGCGCCAAGGGCGTGCACTTCATGCTCGGGCCTGCTTTCAACATCTATCGCGCGCCGATGAATGGCCGCAATTTCGAATATCTGGGCGAAGATCCGTATCTGGCGTCTCAAATTGCGGTGGGATACATCGAGGGAATGCAAAGGCAGGGTGTCAGCGCGACAGCAAAACATTTCATAGGGAATAATTCCGACTACGATCGTCACAACACCGATTCCATCATCGACGAGCGCACCATGCGCGAAATCTATCTGCCCGCATTTGAAGCTTCGGTGAAGCAAGCCCACGTACGCGCCGTGATGGATTCCTACAACTTGACCAACGGCACCCACATGACGCAGAACGCGCGCCTGAATATCGACATACTGAAGAAGGAGTGGGGCTTCGATGGCATCCTCATGTCCGACTGGACCTCCACCTACGACGCGGTGGGAGCTGCCAATGGCGGGTTAGACCTCGAGATGCCCTCGGGAAAATTCCTGAACCGCGAGAAGCTGCTTCCGGCAGTGCAGCAGGGGCTGGTATCGGTCCAGACGATTGACGACAAAGTGCGCCGCATTCTGCGCGTCGCAATTCAGTTCGGCTGGCTCGACCGCGCACAAACCGATTTGACGATCTCGCGCTACAACCGCGAAGGCGACGAAGTCGCGCTCCAAGCCGCGCGCGAAGGCGCTGTGCTGCTGAAGAATGATGGGAATTTGCTGCCGCTCCGGAAGGACGCGGTGAAATCCATACTGGTGGTCGGTCCTGACGCTTATCCGGCGGTGCCGGTGGGCGGCGGCAGCGCCCGCGTCGTGCCGTTTGCAGCCGTCAGTTTTTTGCAGGGTATCAGCGACTACGTGGGAGGCGCTACCCAGGTCTTCTACAGCCCAGGAATTCCAACCGTGAGCGAAATGTCGACGGCGAAATCATTCTCGACGGCTCCGTCGGGCGGGACCCTGGGATTTAAAGCAGAACATTTCACCAATGCGGACCTGCAGGGAACGCCATTTCTCACGCGCACCGAGGAGCACGTTGATTTCGGACCACCGAGCCGGAAGAGTTTGCCTACGGAGGCGATGTCGTCGCGATGGACCGCTTACTGCACACCGGCCGCCGCTGGCAGATATGATCTCTTCGTTTCCTCCTCGGGCGAAGACGGAGGCTTCTACCGCGTGTTCGTTGACGACAAGATCGTGCTCGACGATTGGACTACTTCGAAGGAATTGCTGGGCGTCGCGACGCTCGCCTTCGACTCGACTCCGCACAAAGTTGTCCTCGAGCATCACGGCCAGTCCAGGTGGATTGGCGGACACCTGCACATGGGAATCGCACGGCAGGGCAGCTACGTGCTTTCGGACGCGAAGAAGCTCGCGGCAAGGACGGATGTAGTTGTTGTGGCGGTGGGATTTGATCCGGAGTCCGAAAGCGAAGGCGCCGACCGCACTTTCCATTTGCCTCCGGGACAAGATGAATTGATCGAGGAAATGGCCGCCGCGAACAAGAAGACGATCGTCATCGTTACCTCGGGTGGCGGCGTGGACATGAACGAATGGATCGAGCGCGTTCCGTCACTATTGGAAGCATGGTATCCCGGACAGGAGGGCGGGAGGGCCGCTGCAGAAATTCTTTTCGGCGATGTAAACCCGTCGGGCCGCCTGCCGGCAACCCTGGAGCGACGCTGGGAGGATAATCCGGTGCACGATAGCTACTACCCGGCCGCTGGAAGCAATCGCGTCGTCTATAAGGAAGGCGTGTTCGTGGGCTATCGCGGGTACGAGCGTAACGGCACAAAGCCTGTGTTTCCATTTGGTTACGGGCTTTCTTACACATCTTTCCAGTACGGAAATCTGGCCGTCAAGCCCGCAGATCTCCACTCGAAAAGCGATGGAGTTTCTGTGCCGCTCTATCAAGTTTCGTTCGAGGTGACAAACACGGGAACGCGGGCGGGCGTCGACGTCGCGCAGGTTTACGTGGCCGAGACTCACTCGACGGTCCCCAGGCCCGCGAAGGAATTAAAAGGATTCACGCGAATCAATCTGAAACCGGGAGAGACAAAAACCGCGACCGTGACTCTCGATGGACGCGCTTTTTCCTACTACGATGCGGACACGAAACACTGGCGCGCCGATCCGGGCGAATACCAAATCCTGGTGGGGCGCTCGAGCCAGGACATCCAGCTCCGCAGCGGCCTCACGCTTTCCGCCGATGCTGCGGCCGCTGCAAATAATAAATAGCTCTCAGGATTTGAATCGTTCCGCGCGCGTCAGTGCATTGTCGGAGATGCCGGAAACGCGTCCGTCAGCGATATCACTCGTAGTGAGCTCTTCAGCTGATCGAGCGATACGGACGAAGGAGTCTTGAGTTTCACTGTGACCGTCTCGCCGGGCAACAAATCGAAATAATTATCCGCAGTTTGCACATCCAGATCGCCGAATGACAGCTGCACGCTGCGCGCGAGTGCGGGCGAACGCAGTGTTACTGTATACGCTCCGCTCGAATTCGCAAGTGACGCATCGATATGCACAGACGTGGGCAAATCGAGATTGTGCATGGTGTCGAAGAAAATCAGATTCCGCGACAGGTTTTGCCCGCCCGCTTGCAGATCGAAAACCAGAAAGCTTTTCTTCGGGTCAGCGTTTCCGAGCAGTTCCTTCTCATCGAGCGTGAAATACACGGCGCTGGATTGCGCAGGCACCTGCACGTCCTGCGTTTTCTCCAGCAACACTTTTCCGGAGAAATCCAGCAAGCGCGTATGAATCTGCCCGCTGGTCGGTTGCAGTTTGTCGGACACCACGTAGACGTCCACCTTCCCTTCGTGCGCGAAGGGCGAAACAATCAGGTCATCGTAAAATCGCCGCGCGTAATACTGCAGCGCCTTCCAGCGTCCGTAGTAATCGATGCTCGCCCAGGAAGCGACCGGCCAGCAGTCGTTCAACTGCCAGTACAGCGAGCCCATGGTGTTCGGGCGCTGTCGCCGCAAGTGTTCCGCCCCCACTTTGATAGCTTCCGCCTGCAGAACCTGGCTCAGGTACACGAATGACGCGAAATCCTTCGGCTCCGGATACCAACGCAGCATGTAACTCAGAATCCGTTCGTTGCCGCCGTGATTTTTCTGGTGGTCTTGCATGGTGGCGGAATGAATATCCATGTCCCCCGGCTGCGCGAAAGTGCGAATCGTGCGCATCTCCGGGAAGGATTGGAATCCATATTCAGACATGAAGCGCGGGAATTGTTGCGTGTACATTTCGATCGGCGCCAATGCGTGCCAAACCTGCCAATAGTGCATATCACCGTTGGTTTGGCTGTCCGGGGGATCTTCGAAATTCGCGCTCGGTGAACTGGCCCAATACGGCACGGGGTCCGCGTAACGCGCGACGACGCCCGCCAGCACGTTGTGGAACAGCACCACGTAATCCGTCCACACCTTTTCGCGGACGGCCGGCGAGACGGCTTCCTTGAAGATTTTTCGATCGTCCCAATGCACCCAGCCCGTCTCAATCTCGTTATTGCCGCACCACAACACGATACTGGGGTGATCGCGCAGGCGCTCGACTTGCTCGACGGCCTCCTGCCGCACATTGTCCTGAAAATCCGCGCCGCCCGGAACCATGTCGCCGCCGAAAATGAACTCCTGCCATACCATGATGCCCAGCTCGTCGCAGATATCGTAGAAATCATCCGACTCGTAGTAGCCGCCGCCCCATTCGCGGACCATGTTCATGTGCGCGTCGCGCGCCGATTCCAGAATCTGGCGATGGATTTCCGGCGTGACGCGGTTCGGAAAGCTGTCGAACGGAATCACGTCCGCGCCCTTGGCGAAAACAGGAATGCCATTGACGACGAAGGCGAAACTCTTGCCCGTCGACGTCACTTCCCGGCGTAGCTCGATCGAACGCAGCCCCGTTTTCAGCGATGCGTCCGCGGCGACGTCTCGCCCGGTCCGCACCGTGGCCGCGAAATGATAACGATCCTGCGCACCATAACCGAGCGGATACCACAGCTTGGGATTCGCGATGTGCATCGCAACGCTGATCCGATTCAGGCCCGGTTCCAATTGCACGCTCTGGCGAACGGGCGCAGCGGTGGCTCCGCCAAGCTCGCCATAGCTGACCTCGATGCTGGCGGCCGTGCTGCGGCTCGCCTCGATTTCGAATTCGGCGGCGAGCGCGGCGAATTCCTTGCTGACTCTCTGCTGTTGAACGTGGAAGTCCTCGATACGCAGTGCGTCCCAAGTCTCCAGGTGAATCGGCTGCCAGATTCCTTCGGTCACGTAGCGTGGTCCCCAATCCCAGCCGTACTGATAGGGTGCCTTGCGAGTGTACGGCGCGGTGGCGATGTCTTCTTCGTTTCCCGTGTTATGCGAAGTAACCGACGGCAAAATGTAGGGAAGCGCTTTCATTTTCGGAATCATGGATTCAATCGGGGAATGGAAGACCACCCGCAACGTGTTCGCGCCGGCCTTCAGCAAAGTCTTTGCTGGAACGCGCCAGCGCCGGAACATGTTGTCGCTGTGCAGGACGGCTTGGTCGTTCAGGTAAACGTCGGCGTAGGTGTCCAGCCCCTCAAAAACCAGGTCTACGTGATCGTGTGCCAGCGTCGCGGCGTCCGCCTGGAACGTGGTCCGGTACTCCCAATCCGTCAGGCCAATCCACTGCAGTCGCCTGTCGTTGTCCTGGTAAAAAGGATCAGGAATCAAACTATCGCGCAGCAGGTCGGTCTGAACCACCCCTGGCACTTGCGCCGGGTGCCAATCTTTCAGCTCCGCTCGATCCGTGTTACTCGCGGCGCGAAACTCCCACTTTGCTTCGAGCACATGCGAAGCGGCTTGGCCGGCAGCGCCTGTGGGAAACGTAAGGATCAGCAAGGCCAAATAAACTGACCAGCAAAATAGCCGTAGTGGTAGAGGCAAGTTTGGGCCACCTCAAGTAGAATGTCGCGTTGGGATCGCCGTTCCGGCGCGGTTAGAGAATAGATAATGATGTTTGGTGGCGCAAGCACTTTCAGATCTGGGCGTAAGGTGGCCGCCTGAGGAGCCTAACCCTTGGAAGAGCGTTCAAAAAACAAAGCATCGCTGCAAGTCGCGCTGCTCGGCTATGGATTTGCCAGCAAAACTTTTCACGCTCCGCTGCTGACACACGTGCCGGGATTGCGCCTCACTCATATCGTTTCCAGCGACAGCGCCAAGGTCAGGAAGGATTACGAAGTGACCGTGCTCGCGAAACCGGAGGACGCCTTCGCTCTTCCGGAAATTGATCTGATCGTGATCGCGACGCCGAATATTGCGCACTTCGATCTCGCCAATAAGGCGCTCAACGCCGGCAAGCACGTCGTCGTGGACAAGCCGTTCACCAACACCGTCGCGGAAGGGACGGAACTGATCCGATTGGCGAGATCCCGGGGGCGATTGCTCTCCGTTTTTCAAGATCGCCGCTGGGACTCGGATTTTCTCACCCTGCGCAAGGTGCTCGCGGATCGGGCGCTCGGCGAGGTCGCCCATTTTGAGTCGCATTATGACCGCTATCGTCCTGAACCGCGCCAGCGCTGGCGTGAACAGCCGGGTCCGGGCAGCGGCATCTGGTTCGATCTCGGCTCGCACCTGGTAGACCAGGCGTTGCAACTTTTCGGTCCCCCGGAAGCAGTCTATGCGGATCTAGAGATGCAGCGCCCGCGCGGCGAGGCGGTTGATTACTTTCACGCGATACTCCGCTACGGCCGCAGCCGTGTGATTCTGCATGGCGCGTCACTGGTGGTTGCGGAAATCCCGCGATTCGTCGTTCATGGCGCGCTGGGAAGCTACACAAAATTCGGCATGGATCCGCAAGAAGAGGCACTCAAGCGCGGAGAGATTCCGGGCAATCCGGGATGGGGACAAGACCCGCAGACGGGAACACTGATTACCAAGAAAGGCGAGGGCTTCCAGAAGCTGCAAGTTCCCAATATTCCCGGGAACTATCTCGCCTACTACCAAGGGGTTCGCGACGCGATTGCACTTGGGGGGCCCAATCCGGTGCCTCCGGAAGAAGGCTTGGCGGTGATCAACGTGCTGGAAACGGGAGTCAAAAGCTCCGCAGCACGCGCCGAAATGCCCTTCACCCAGATTCAATTGTGAGGCTTCAGAATTTGCTATGATTCGTCGCGGACAATTGCTCGTGCCGGTCACCCGCGAACACACGACGCTCGGTTTCGCATTCTGCAAATGGAAACTCCATGACCATTGATCAAGATATCGAAAGAATCGCGCTGCAGGAAAAGCGCCTGCAATTCAAACACTTCGATTCCGAAGTGGCCTGGGCCGTGGGCAGCGCCCTGAAGGCGGCAGCCGAGAAACGCGGCGTCGCGGTGGCCATTGATATCCATCTCAATGGCCATCAGCTGTTTTCGTACGCCATGGCGGGAACCATTCCGGATAATTGGGACTGGATCCGCCGCAAACGCAACGTGGTCCAGCGTTATCACCGCAGTTCGTACGCCATTGGCTTGACGCATCAGCGCGCGCACACCACTTTGCAGGAAAAGGCAGGCCTGGACGTCAAGGATTACGCGCCGCACGGAGGGTGCTTTCCGCTGCTTCTTGCGGGCACGGGATGCGTGGGCACGATCACCGTCTCGGGGTTGCCGCAGCGCGAAGATCACAATCTGGTTGTTGCGGTGCTCCAGGACTACTTGCACCTGGCGGCCGAAGATCTCGCGCTAGGCCCTCCCGCCGTATCTTGAGCCGCACGAAGTCGCCCGCAATTTTTCCGAGTCCAGCGGATCACTTCACCGCGCCATCAGATCTCCCGACGCCTCCCCGCGCGCCGTGTGGCGCGATCGTATTTGACGAATGCGCCCGGCTGATTCAACATGAAAAGGGAGACAAGCAATGGCTGTGGACGCTCGCAACTCAGTTGGTAAGCCACCGGAAATCCGCGCGGTGATTCTGGATTACGGCGAGGTCCTTTGCCATCTGCCCTCGGCGAAGACGATCGAACGCCTCGCCTTTATGTTCCAGATGGATCCCCAGACCTTTCTTCCGATTTATCTGCAAACGCGCGCGCCCTACGACCGGGGGGACTTGCTTCCCGGCGAATACTGGCAGGAATTTGCGGCGCAGGCCGGAGTGAAAATTAGCGCCGAAGCGATTGCACGAGCGCGCCAGCTGGATCTGGAATTGTGGAGTGACATCAACGACGCGATGATCCTCTGGGTCGAGCGACTTCATGCGGCGGGATTCAAGACGGCGATTTTATCCAACATGCCAACCGATATGGCAACCTACGTTCGCAACAGGTTCGCCTGGATCAGCCATTTCGATCATCACATCTTTTCCGGTGAAGTGCGCAGCGTTAAGCCCGAACCTGCGATCTACCAGCATTGCATTGAGGTTCTCGGTGTGCAGCCGTCAGAAGCGCTGTTCATTGACGACCGGGACGTAAATCTGCAGCAGGCGCGCGCGGCCGGAATTCGCGGAATTCGCTTTCAGTCGGTGGAACAGCTTCGCGTGGATCTCGCAGCGCTTGGTTTCACGATTTTGCCGCAGCCAGCCTGATCTCGGCGCTCGTTGCCGTAATCGCTGATCCCGGGAGCCGCCGATGCCGCGCGCCGATACTTGCGAGCGAAAAATGTATCTTCTTTGCGGCTTCATTCATCCAAGCCGTTGGTGGTTTTCAGCTGCGCCCAGCTGCCCAGTCCCATCTGCAGTTCCATGACGGAGAAAAGGAGGAACGACATGGCGAGTCAAGCGCCAATCAGTTTGCTGCCACCTTTCACGCGAGAGACGGCCGCCCAAAAAGTGCGCAAAGCCGAAGATGGCTGGAATTCGCGCGATCCGCAACGGGTTGCGCTGGCTTATACCGAAGACAGCCGATGGCGCAACCGCGCGGAGTTCATCAATGGCCGCGCGGAAATCATCGAGTTCCTGACGCGCAAATGGAATCGCGAGCTGGAGTATCGCCTCGTGAAGGAACTCTGGGCTTTCGACGGCGCCCGGATCTCCGTGCGCTTCGCCTACGAATCGCACGACGATTCAGGACAATGGTATCGCTCCTACGGCAATGAAAACTGGGAATTCAATGCTGCGGGCATCATGCATCACCGCTATGCATCCATCAACGATCTACCGATCAAGGAGTCCGAGCGTCTGTTTCATTGGCCCCTCGGCACTCGCCCCGCGGACCATCCGGGACTCAGCGATTTGGGTCTGTAAACAGCGCCGCTCGACACGTCGCGGGAGCCCAGGCTCAATGGATCGAGGGAGAACACGCGGAGCGAGCGCTTCGCAGGCGCGTAGGCAGGCCTGACACCCGGTGTCGCGATTACTTCTTCGCGGAAATTTCCGGCGGCTTCGCCTCGTTCGCCGCGATCTCTGCCCGGAATTTTGCCGCCTGCTCCGGTCGTTTCAGTCCGTCATATTCCGCCGCCAGGTCTTTGCGCGCGTTCATCAGCCAGCTCACTTTTGGATCCATCTGAGTAATCAGAATGTCGTATCCCGCGCGGGATTCAGCCTCCGCTTCCGCATAGCGCTGCTGGCGCAATAGGGTTCTGCCAAGCTTGATTCGCGCAATGCCGGTATTGATGTGCGTGGGCGATTGCGATTGCATGTAAATGGGAATTGCCTGGCGGTAGAGTTTCTCCGCGCGGGTCCACTGCTGCTGCGCCGTGTACACGCTGGCCAGATTGGAAAGCGCGGTGGCGAACAGGTAGTGCTGTTCTCCGTACTCCGTCCGATAAATATCCGCCATCCGCTCGAAGTATTGCTCCGCCGCGTCATACTTCCCTTCGTTGAGCGCCACAGACCCCAGCTCGTTGAGCGTAGATGCGACGCTCGGATGCACCTTCCCAAAGGTACGTTCCTTGATTGCCAGTGATTGCTGCAGCAGGTCCGCTGCTTCGTCATACTGTTTTTGGTAAACCAACGAGCGGGCCAGGATCGTCAGATCGGTCGCCGTCTCGGGATTGTCCTTGCCGTACCAGGCTTGCACGATGTCCAGCGCTTGCCGGTCATATTGTTCCGCTTCGGGATAATGGCCCAGGTCGAGCCGGATGGCCCCCAGGTTTATCAGGACGTCGGCCACGCGCGGATGGCGTTCGCCGTAAATCTGCTTGTACATTGCGAGAACGCGTTCGTTGATCTCTTCAGACCTTTGATAGTTGCCGGCATAAAAATGTGCGTTGGCAAGCTCGTACAAACTATCCGCAAGATCGGCGGGCTCCGCGCCGGGCGCGGAATAAAGTTGCACGGTCTGCTCGAGGATTGCGATGGATTGGTCGTAGGCGCCGCGATCTTCCAGCACTCCCCCCAGTGCGAGCATAGCCTTCGCCACCGCCGGGTCATTCGCCGGCAAGTGGCGCTTGTCCCGGTCGAGGGCCTGGCGGATTAGCCGCTCGGCATCGCTGTACCTTGCCTCTGCGTCGCGCAGTGAACCGAGTGCCAGCAGGCCCTTGGCCGTCTCGGTGCTGTCCGGACCGTAAAGCGCCTCTCGTTTTGCCAGCGCGGATTCCAGCAGCGAATCCGCCTGCTCGAGCTTGCCCAGCTTCTGGTAAATGCCTCCCAGCGTTTCGAACAGCTCCGCCTGTACGGCAGGCTCAGCGTCCAAACTGCGCGCTTCCTGTGCGCCACGATCGAGCAGCGTCACCACCCGCAAATCATCCGCTGGTCCCGCCGACGGATCCCCTCCTTGAAACAGATTCAGCATGAACCGTTGAATGCGCTGGGTACGCGCGGCTTGCGTGAGAGCCGCATTGCGCGCCCTGGTCAATCGCACCGTGTAGAAGATCACCAGGCCCACAAGCAGCGCAAACATCGCCGCCGCCGCGGAAACCAGCTGCCAACGCCGGCGAACGAACTTGCCCAAGGTGTAATGCCATGAATCGGGCCGCGCCTCCAGCGGCTCGCCGTCCAAATAATGATTCGCATCCCGGATGAGCGCTTCGACCGACTGGTACCGGCGTTGCGGATCTTTGTGCATCGCCGTGAGGCACAGCACATCCAGGTCAGCCCAGGCTGCCTTGCTCGCCGTCGCTCTGCTGCCGTTCGTTTCTGCCGAAGCAGCCGCTTTCTCGGCAACGACGGACGGCTTCTCGGCTTCCTGCTCGGTCAAAATATTTTCGACTTGCGCGGGCGTGCAGTTCGAAAATTCAAACGGAAGGTGTCCCACAAGCAGCTCGTACAGGACCACGCCAAGTGAATAGACGTCGCTTTGTATCCCGACCTGTTCACCGCGAATCTGTTCGGGCGCGGCATAGGCTGGCGTCATCAGGCGCAAGCCGGTGATCGTTTGATCCACCAACTCGCCCAGATTTTCCAGATGCTTGGCGATGCCAAAATCCAGAAGCCGGATGGTTCCGTCGGCTTTCACCAGAATATTAGAAGGCTTCAGGTCACGGTGAATTACGGCGTGCTGGTGCGCGTACAGTACCGCTTCGCAAACGGCTCGGAACAAACGCAATCGTTCCGCAATTGAGGACTTTTGCGTTTTGCAAAAATCCGTCAGCGGAACACCTGCCACATACTCCATAACGAAGAACGGAGTGCCGTCCGGCGAAGTATCCGCATCATAGAGCCGCGCTATCGAAGGATGATTCAGCTGCGCGAGAGTGCGCTGCTCGGCGTTAAAACGTTCGCGGCGCGCCGGTGAAACCCAGGCGTCACGCAGAATCTTGATGGCGACTTCGTTGCCAAGATCCTCGCGCTCCGCAAGGTAAACCACGCCCATCCCGCCCTCTCCCAGAGCCCGTTTGATCCGATACGGGCCGAATTCCTTGAAGGGCAGGGCCGCGGAGGATGAATCGTCGAGAATCTGCGAGGCGACTCGAGCCACATCGCCGTCGAGCAGCGATCCACCGCGCGCGTCTTCTTCGAGCAGGATCAGGACTTCGCTGACCAGCCCCGCATCGTCGCCGCATTGCGCTTCCAGAAAAACGCGCTGCTCGGCCGCCGGCATATCGGCAGCTTCGTGAAAAAGAGTCTGGACCCTCTGCCAGCGAGTACTGTCCATCGTCGGTCTCCGGCAGAAAAGGAAAGAAAGCGGCCTGCCGACCAGCCGTTATGCTCGGCGCAGTTCGTGAGTAAGCCAGGCCTTCGCGGCTCGCCAATCGCGAAGCACGGTAGCTTCGGATACGTTGAGGAGCGCCGCCGTTTCCGGAACGTCCAGTCCCCCGAAGAAGCGGCTTTCCACCATCACGGCTTGCCGCGGATTCATGCGCGCCAGTGCTTCCAGTGCGGTGTTCAACGCGAGCAACTCGTCTTCACCGGAGGGTTTCTTCTGAAACGCGTCGTCAAAAGTTACGGTAATTTTCGCCCCGCCGCCGCGCTTTCCCGAGTTCCGCCGTCGCGCGGCCTCCACCAGAAGCTGCCGCATGGCGCGAGCCGCGATTCGTTTGAAATGCAGTCGTGACGTCGCGCCAACATCCGGCGATTTCGCGAGCTTGAGCCACGCTTCATTCACCAGGGCGGTTGGGCTAAGCGTGGCGCTGGGATCGCCCCGCCGCACACTCGAAGCCAGCCTGCGCAGTTCTTCGTAGGTGACGCTGAACAGATGGTCCAGCGCTTGTCTGGTCGCGGCGGGAACGTCGGTTTGCCCGGTCCCCAGCCCGGCGGCCGATGCAGATGCTTTCGCCGCCGTGACGGTTTTTCTTTCGCTTTCGCGCATTGTGTAGTGCAGGGCCATGCCGGGGAACCCGTCCCTTGCCTGCCGCAGGTTCCGTCTAGGGACGGAACTTTAGCACCGTATGCGGCCATACGGCAACGAATGGTGTTTGCACACGAGTGGTCTATCGAGATACGGCGAATGGCGCTGCTGTGTTTTCCGATATTGAAAATGGAATGCCTCCTCAGGAGAATTTTATGAATGCTACATCAGTCCGTAGTGCGCTACTGGTTTTCGCGTTGGCCGTGGCAACCCTTGCGCTGGGATGCGGCGGCGGCGCCGAAGGTAAGTATCGCGATCCCAGCGGCACGATCAACGCCGAATTCAAAGATGGCAAAGCCTATGTCGCGCTCGGCGCCTACGCCGTTGACGGCACGTACAAAATCGAGGGCGACAAGATCGTCGCCCGCGGCGATTTCGGGCCCATGCTCCCCAGCCCCTTGGTCTTCACCATTAACAAAGACGGCACGATTGACGGCCCCCGGGACAGCATGATTCCACGACTGGAGAGGGCGAAGTAACGGTCGCGAGCCGGCGCGCCGCGCGCAGCTTCGCACGGAAAGGAAGTCAACGATGAGAATCTATCGCGTCACTTCAGCGATCCCCCTGGCACTGGCGCTAGCGATGGTCCTCGGACCAACTGGCTGCGGCCATTCAAGCTCAGACAGCTCTGCGGACGAAGGAATTCCCGGCCTCACCAGCGCGGACCGAGAAGCGCAAAGCGCTGCCGTGGCGGAACTCCAGAGACACTGGCTCAAAGGGCCCGACGGATGGACAACGGCCGTGGTCTCCGGCAGCCCTTACGCGCCCGACCATTTTCTCAGGCAGTGCCGCGCGTTGACGATCAAAGCCATGGTGCCGCAGGATCTGAGCCAGTCCGACAAACTGAACGGCTTCGAGTGGGTGGGGCGAGCAGAATTCCAGCCCACGTCTTGTCGAGAGGGCGGCGGGCAGACCACGCTCGCCTTGAACGGAATGTCGAACGTGGTCGTCAACAAACAAAGCGGCCGATGGAGCCAGTGGGTGGACTTCACGCCGGGGCCGTTGCGCTTCGCACGAGAGAAGGGCCGCTGGCAATTCGAGTGGGACGCCACGTACCTGCGTGGAACCCTTCCCGGCCCACAAGATTTTGCCAACGCAGGCGTGCGGTAGACGAAGTGAGGAGCAGGACGCCGAGGATCTATCGCCTGTGCCTGTCGCACTTGGGGAAACTCCGCTAACTACTCCGTCGCCTTGGCCGCCAGCGCGTCCACCACTGCAATATTCGGCAGCAACTCCTGCGGAATGCCGTGCCGCTGCTGCAAATACGCTGGACTATTGTAGGAAGCCCAGACCTTTCCCTCGGCATCTTCCCAAACCAGAATCTTCAGCGGAAGATCAATCGCAGCACTCGGGGCAGCCACCATCACAGGAGTGCCTCCCTTGGGGTTTCCGAAGATGAGCAGTTTGGTGGGAGGCATTTTCAGCCCGGCTTTTTCTGCCTCTCCGCTGTGATCCACCACAGCGAAAAGCGTCACGCCCTTCGCTTGCAGAATGCCTTTGAGATTCTCCACCGTTTGCTCCAGCGAATGGTTGCTGGCCTTATTGACGATTCCGTTGTCTGCTATGGGTGCCATGGATGTCATGGGCGTCTCCTTGTTATTTCCGGAATTGCTTTTAGATGTTGCATGCGCCGAACCACGCACTGAAATCAGGTAGATCGTCATCGCCAGCCCGACCAGCGCCAGGAACAATGCGATCGCGACCGCCGGCGCCGCAGGACGAGCATGCAGCACACCGCCACGATCGAGGTCCCGGACCAATCGGGCATGCTGCCATCCCGCAAACAGATTCACCATCACCCCCACTGCGATCAGCGCTGTACCGAACCACAGCGAGAGGCCATAGGATTGTCCCGACAGGGTTTTCTGAACGGTCTGCAGTTCCTGCAGGAACAGCCCGAAGCGCGCCACCACGAAGCCGAATCCCATCAAGGCTAGTCCTGTGCGAACCCATGCAAGAAGCGTGCGCTCGGCAGCCAAGTAATCGCTCAAAGCGGCTTTCGGTTTGCTCTCTCGCACCCCATCCATTTTGTCGCCTGCCGTTGCGAATCCGGTGCTCCGTACGAGGCCTCGAATCGTCTGTCGTCGCCGCCCGAGGCTCGCGGAATTATATTCTCCTCGCCCGTCGGCGGGCTGCGAATTATTTCAGATAACAGGCGTATCCCGCGCGTGGCCGGATTCATCCAATCCCCAGCAACAATGTCGGCGGTTGCGAAGCTGTAGTTTGTTATAAGGCAGAAAAGAGCGACAGGAGCCGTCCAGTGACAGTCAGCCAAATCAACGTGCAGCGCTTCAGCGTGATTTCAGCGAAATCATTTGGGGACGTGATAGCGAAGCTCGACGCGGCCGTTGGCCATCCCAACATGGCTGCATTTCGCAGCGAGCTCATGGCAGCCGGAACGTTCGCGGAACTGGAGGCCGTCGTTCAAAAGGCCGTCGGAACCGCGGGCTTAATGGAATTCGCGCGCTTCGATCTGGGTGAAATCCTGCGCAGAAAACTCGGCGAGCACGCGCCAAAGAGCGTCCGCCTGGTGATTGGTAACCCGCTCATCATGGCGCAGATGGTCGAACGTGTGCCGGACGCAGGTTCGTACGCGCCCGTGACGATTTTAGTGGATGAACGCCCCAACGGCGTGCATCTTTCCTACGACAAGATGGCCAGCTTCCTCGCTCCGTACGAAAATACGCAAGCTCTCAAAGTCGCGCAGGATCTAGACAGGAAGGTCGAGACCCTGCTCACAACGGCCGCCGCCTGATTTCATCCAGTATCGTTTTCGCGCTAGTCGTTCTCGCCGGAGGAGCACTTCTCGTCCGAGCTTTTGGGCTGCGAATAGATCCGAGTCGGATCTACTAACTGGCCGTCAACGTACTTGTCGTGATGCCGCACCCACGCCATGGAGTAGGCCAATCCGTCTTCGTCGCGTCCCTTTGGCGCCAGGTCCAGCCAGTTGTACGTCCCGACCAATATGTCCAGCCCGCGAGCGTAGGTAGAATACGTGTGGAAAATCTCTCCGGTCTCATCCTTGTAGAACGCGCTCGCGCCGGGTCCCTCTTCGCTCGGGAATTGCTGCGTCACGTAGTTGTAATACATCTGGCCCTTGGCCGTCTCTTCCTTGGTGAACGACACGTTGTAGTCGCGATTGAAATCGTTCTCGAACGACGATACCCACTTGAACCGCCAGCCCATCCGCATCTTGAACGCGCCAATCTGCGCCAGCGGCGCTCGTGAGACCACCACGAGCCTGGTGTCTCGTGCCGCCAGATGCGCAATGCTGCCGTCAAAATGATCCGCCAGCAACGAGCAACTCGGGCAACCTTCCGCCCACCCCGGCCCGAACATGAAGTGATAAATCATCAGTTGGCTCTTGCCGCCGAACAGATCGGCCAGCGACTCTTTGCCGGTCGGCCCGTCGAACACGTATTCCTTCTTCACTTTTTCCCAAGGGAGTTCCCGGCGCAGCCGGCTCACTTCGTCGCGCAGCCGCGTGAACTCCTTCTCTTTGTTCAACAGCTCTGTCCGCGCCGCGATCCACTCCGCATGGGACACCATTTTCGGGTGATCGATCCTCTTCTTTTCTGCTGTCGATTCCATCGTCGTCTCCTTCGTGTTGGTACGTCGATTGGGTCGTTGCTTACCTATGCGAACGGATTTTCGTCCGCGCTGGGCCCGTAAATCGAGGGCACCGGAACATCCAGTATCCGCAGGTAAACGGAGAGCTGCCCGCGATGATGATAGGTATGATTCATGAGGATCGAGCGCAGGAACGTGATCCTCGGCATCGCCATCAAGGTTTTTCCGTTTCTCGTCAAGGTCCATTCGGACAGGAGCCTGGCGTCGTCCATGTTTTTCACCGCGGCCCTCGCATTCGCCATGCTCTTGGAGAAAGTCTCCAGAACTTCCTGACGGCTCTTGGCCTCGGGTTGCGCGAAGCTGGGAGCTTCAGCGCTATCCTGCGAAACTGCTGCCACGATCTGGCCCGGGCCGGAGGCGATATGCAAAGCCAACTGTCCCAGCGAGAACGATTTCGGGTGTGGTTTCCATGCGAGCTTGTCGTCCGGAATTCGTTCCAGCACCCGTTTGGTTGTCTGTGCTTCCTGGTCGAACTCCAGCAAGAGAGAATCCGCGAGTCTCATAACTGCTCCTTTCCGTGCGCAGCAGATTTGGTCTTCGAATCTTCATGACTTTGGGAATCGAACGAGCCCCTGTCGTTCGCGTTATTCTTCGCATGCAACTTCTTCGCGGCGAGCGCCGTCAGCCCGCCTGTGGACATGATCCCGCTGATAAGCAACGCGGCGCTCGCAAGGCACGCTGGACACATCTGTTCCTCCCTGCCCTTCGCGGGCGGCGTTCAGCTCACGCGCTTTGCTTCGGCACGTTTGCGAACGCCATCGTTCATGTACCCCCAACCCTTCACAGCTCCCTCGCGGTGGTCGTCCGAAATCAGTCCGAACGCCAGGTGATGGAATTTGATCAAGGTTCCGCCATCCACCTCGCTCAGCCGGTACTGCACGTTCGAGCTGACCGGATAGGACATGAACAACGGCCCGTAGAACTCCAGCAGCGTGGGCCGCTTGATCGCTTGCACATGGCCCCAGAAGTGGCCGTTCTCACCGCCGAGGTCGCGATACCAACGCCCGCCCGGCCAGGGTTCGAGGTGGAGCGGCATGGGCTTGCCATCAGGCGTTTCATTTCCAGGTCCCAGCTGTTCGAGCAGTGCGTTGAACGTTACGTCGAGCGATGCCCGCACGTGAATTTCCTGCGTGATGCTCAACGTCAAATCCTCAATCGTCCGGTTCATCTTCATCGCTGCTGAAGTCATCGTTTCTCCTTTAATCAGAATTTGTCCCGCCGCAGGGCTGCCATCGCGCCCGGCCTACGAACTCACTTTCCGCTCCGCCTGCTCCTTCACGCGCTCCAGCTGGTGCCGCCAGAATCGCTCGAACGTGCTGGTCCACTCGTGCAACGGCCGGATCGCCTCCGCGTTCACTCGGTACATCATTCTGCGTCCCTCCCGGCGTACATTCACGAGGCCGACGTCCAGCAGCACCCGCAGATGTTTCGACACCGAAGGCTGCTCGAGTTCCAGCGTCGCCACGATCTCGCCCACCGACCGCTCCTGCAGCGCCAGATAGTTCAGGATCTCGCGCCGCCGGGGCTCGGCGACCGCGTTGAACGCGTCTGACGTTGTAGCCGCTCGAGCCATGCGCCAACAATACATGCCGATATAGGAATATGTCAAGCTGTTTTTTAAGCAGAGGCGATTTCGCTAGGGAGGGCACAAACTTCAGTCGTTGAGAGCCACAGGGCCGTCGCGCTGACTAGCTTGCGGGTCGCCGTTTCGCGCGGACGCTTTGTTCGAGGTATTCATGCAGATGTTGTCTGGTGGCTTGCAGCGGTTCTTCATCCTTCCGCAGACGGCTGATCAGCAGCGCGCCTTCCAGCGAGCCGATGATCAGCTGGGATAGCCCTCGCGGAGCGACGCGTCGGTCAATCTGACGCTTCTTGATGCCTTCCGCAGTAATTCGCGACAAGCGCTCCGTCCAGCCTTGCAAGGCTTTTCTGGCGCGCGCGCGCAGGACGGGATTTCCGTCGTCGGCTTCGACGGCGGTGTTCATCAGCGGGCAACCACCCGGCACCAACCCCGCGCGCCGCTCCACAAAATTATCGATGGTTTTCTTCAGACGGTCCACGCAGTCGGGAACTTCGGCGACCCCGTCCAGCCTTCCGCGCACGGCTTTTTCCCACGCGTAGTCGAAGGCCTCGGCCGCCAGTTCGCGCTTGCCCGAAAAATGGCGGTAGATCCCGCCCTTCTCGAGGCCGGTGGCTTGCATCAGGTCGGCAAGCGAAGTTCCTTCGAAACCCTTCTGGTTGAATAGCGGCGCGGCTTTCGCGACGATGTCCCGCCTGGTTTGCTCGCCCTTGGTCATCGGTAACTCCCTGAACCAGTTCTGAGACCGACTGGTCTTTTGCGTCATTCTAGCATAAAATAAAAGAGACCGATCGGTCTCTTATGCATCGAAGGGATTAGAGGATTCATGAGCGAGGCGCTGGCTCCAGCCATCCCCCTAAGTCTTCCCGCCCCCCGGGCGGGGATCAATCCCTGGTTCATCGCCATCACCGTCACTTTGGCGACCTTCATGGAGCTTCTGGACACCGCCATCGCCAACGTATCTCTTCCCCATATTGCCGGCGGCCTCGCCGTCAGCGCGGACGAAAGTACCTGGGTGCTCACCAGCTACCTGGTCTCCAACGCCGTCGTTTTGCCGTTGTCCGCATGGCTCAGCCGCCTGCTCGGCCGCAAACGCTACTACATGATTTGCGTGGCGACTTTCACCGTCAGCTCTCTGCTTTGTGGCTTCGCTCCCAGCCTCGGCGCCCTGATCTTTTTTCGCGTCTTGCAAGGAATCGGCGGCGGCGGACTGGCTCCGGTAGAGCAAGCGATCCTGGTGGACACTTTCCCGGCCGCCAAGCGCGCGGCGGCTTTCGCACTGTACAGCATGGCGATTGTCACGGCGCCGGCGATTGGTCCGCCCCTGGGCGGCTGGATCACGGATCATTGGAGCTGGCGCTGGGTTTTCTTCATCAACATTCCCATCGGAATCATCTCGTTGATCCTCACCAGCCGCTTGCTCTCCGATCCACCGGAGTTCCAGCGTGAGGTGGAAGCAGCGCGCAAGGACGGCAAACTGAAAATCGATGGCTGGGGAATTTTCTCCGTGGCCATGGCTTTCGCTTGCCTGGAAGTGGTTCTAGACCGCGGACAAACCGAAGATTGGTTCGAAAGCAATTTCATCGTGCTCTTTTTTGCGATCGCCATCCTAGCGCTGGTGTTCGCGATTATCTGGGAGTGGCGCCACCCGGATCCCGTCGTGGAAATACGCCTGCTCGCCGATAGAAATTTCGCGCTGGCAAATATCTTCTACTTTCTGTTCGGATTCACATTGTATGGGTCGACCGTGCTCATTCCCCAGATGCTGGAACGGCTCTACGGCTACACCGCCACGGACGCTGGCCTGGTTCTGGGGCCGGGCGCATCTGTGATCGTGCTGCTCGCCCCGGTGGTGGTTCGGATCTTGCCCAAAGTAGGCGTGAAACGGCTCCTCGCCTTCGGGTATTTCGTTTTCGCGCTGGCCATGTGGTATTACGCCAGCTTCACACTCGCCACCGATTACCGTCACGAAGCGCTGGCGCGCGTGCTGCAAGGATTGGGAATCGCGACGCTGTTCGTGCCTGTCAGTCAGCTCGCCTACTCCAATTTGGCCAAAAATAAGAACAATAAGGCCTCCAGCCTCACCAATCTGTTCCGCAATCAAGGTGGCAGCTTTGGGATCGCTTTCGTGACCACGCTTCTGGCGCGCCGGTCGCAATATCATCAGAGCGTGCTGGTGGCGCATGCCATCCCTTCCGATCAGCGCTACCGGCAACTTCTTGCGAGCCTCACCGCTTATTTTTCCGCGCACGGCTTCTCGCACGCCGATGCCGCGGTCCACGCGCAAGCGCAGGCTTTTGCCTTTCTGGAACGCCAGGCTTCCTTCCTGGCATTTCTGGATTGTTTCACCGCGCTCGGATGGTTTGTCCTGATGGGAGTTCCGCTCGTATTTCTGATTCGCAAGTTCAAGCCGGCTGCCCCCTCGGGCGGCCACTGAGCGAGCGAGGAGACCTGCGCGCCAACCCCTAAAGGATTGTTTGCGCTCGATGACGGCAGTGCCATAATTCGCAGTGGCCACGGAAACGAGCACCCAGTGCAAGCCGCCGTCCTAAAATCGATTCAGGCAGTTTCAGCAACACCGCTGCATATTGAGGAAGTTCCGCGCCCGCAGCTGGTTCCCGGATATCTGTTGCTCCGCGTTCTGGCCTGTGGCGTGTGTCGCACGGATCTGCACATCGTCGAGCGCGATCTGCCTGCGCTTCGGCCGCAACTAATTCCCGGTCATCAGATTGTCGGCGAAGTGGTCGCAGGCGAAAGCTCGGAATCGCCGATCGGCTCCCGCGTGGGCGTTTCCTGGATGGGCGGTGTCGATGGCGACTGCTGGTATTGCCGCCACGCAATGGAAAACCTCTGCGATCGGCCGACCTTTACCGGTTACACGGTGGACGGCGGCTACGCCCAGTATGCCCTGGCGCGCGCGGACTTCACCTTTCCTCTGCCCGGCGGCTTGGACGACATCCACGTCGCTCCGCTGCTCTGTGCCGGCATCATCGGATTTCGCAGCTTGCGGGTCGCTGGCGTCGAACCCGGCGAACGCGTCGGCCTGTTCGGGTTCGGATCCTCCGCCAGCCTCACGATCGCCGTTCTGCAGTCCTGGAAATGCGAGGTCTATGTTTCGACCCGAGGAGATTCCCATCGCAAGCTAGCCGTCTCGCTGGGCGCGACATGGGTAGGAAAGGAAAACCAGAAGCCGCCAGTCGAGCTCGATCGCGCCGTCACCTTCGCTCCCAGCGGGGACGTCGTCGTGAGCGCGCTGGCAAGTCTGCGCAAAGGCGGCGTGGTGGCCATCAACGCCATTCATCTGGATCACATGCCTGAGTTCGATTACGACAAACTCCTGTGGGGCGAGCGCGTGATTCGCAGCGTCGCCAATATGACCCGCGCCGATGCCCGCGATTTCTTGAAAATCGCGCACGAAATCGGCATTCACCCGCAGGTCACGGTGTTCCGACTGGCCCAAGCCAACGAAGCCCTCCAGGCAATCAAGCACGAAACCCTAGACGGTGCCGCAGTAATTGTCCCGTGAGATGCGCAAGCAAGGCGCGCGGGCATACCACCGCGATCGAAATAAACTCTTACCGGATTGGCAACGCAGCCGTGGCAGAGGAAGTCTCGAGCTCGCCTTCCCACCGCGCGATCACCGCGCACGCCAGGCAGTTCCCGATCACGTTCACTGCCGTGCGCGCCATATCCATCAGCGCATCAATTCCCAGGATGATGAAAATGGGCTCGGTGGGAAGATGAAAGGTCGCCGCGGTTGCCAGCAGCACCACCAGCACCGCGCGCGGCACTCCGGCGACGCCCTTGCTCGTGAGCATTAGCGCAAACACCATGAAAAGCTGCTGCAGCCACGTCAAATGAATGCCCGCCACCTGCGCCACAAAAATAGACGCCACCGCGAGATACAGCGTTGACCCGTCCAGGTTAAAGCTGTACCCGGCCGGAATCACGAACGCCACAATTCTCCGCGGCACGCCAAACTCTTCCATGCATTCCATCGCGCGAGGAAGCGCCGCCTCGGAAGCGCTTGTCGCAAAGGCGATCGTGGCCGGCTCGGCCACCGCGCGAACGAAACGTCCGATCGGCAGCCGCGCGAATAACGCGATGGGCAGCAACACCGCCAGCAGGAAGAACAGCAACGCCCCGTAACCCGTGAGCAGCAATTTTCCCAACGGGAGCAGCACGGCAATTCCCATGTGCCCGACGGTATAAGCCATCGCCGCGCCTACGCCCACCGGCGCGAAATACATCACCAGATTCGTGAACGCAAACATCGTCGCAGTGAGAGACTCGCAGAAATTCAGCATCGGGGCGCGCCTGGATTCCGATAGACGCGCCAGCGCAATCCCGAAAAGTATCGAAAACACCGCAACCTGCAGAATCTGGTTTTCCGCCACAGACTTCGCAAGATTTTCCGGAAAAATGTGCAGCAGGAAATCGTCCCAATGCAATGGAGCCGCGCTGGGCGCAGCCTCGCTCGCTGCCGTTGCCGCCAAGGTCAACCCGTCACCTGCCCGGCTGATATTGATCGCGCCCAGCCCGATGAATAGCGCCAGCGTCGTCACGATCTCAAAATAGAGCAGGCTCTTCACTCCAATCCTTCCGACGCTGCGCAAATTGCCATGCCCCGCAATTCCAGTCACCAGAGTGCCGAAAATCAGCGGCGCTACGATCACCTTGATCAAGCGCAGGAAAATATCGCTGAACACGCGCAAGTGTTCGGCGAGTTGCGGCCGGTCCAAGCCAATCTCTCCGCCAAGCAGCATGGCGAAAAAAATGCAGTAGGTCAGCGATGGTCTGCGCCATCCGCCTGTCGCAATCACAGCCAGCCCCGCCCACCGCGCTGGGGCGAACCACCAATGCGGAGCAAAGATCAGCGGCAGTATCGCCCCCGCCAGAAATAACAGCACACCCATCGTAATAAGCGTGCGCAAGGGGGGCGGCATCTGTTTAGGCTGTGAAGGATCAGGCTGTGAGGAGGCAGGCGTCAGAGTGGTCATCAGGGATTGCGTGCGTGTTGTTCAAATTTTCCACACGACGCGCCAAATTCCAGCGTCGCGCGGCCCCTACTATACGATTAAAAACCCCGAAATTGCAGAAGACCGCCGTCCTGCCGCCGCACACGCCCCTGTGTT
>Ga0210394_10002439_pt1 | contig 25539 bp, 28 predicted proteins | sample IncBWC12MmetaG_FD_160121 | JGI IMG/M metagenome (GOLD analysis project Ga0210394, IMG submission 160121) | Forest soil microbial communities from Barre Woods Harvard Forest LTER site, Petersham, Massachusetts, United States - Inc-BW-C-12-M | ecosystem: Environmental > Terrestrial > Soil >...
GATGGGTATCGGTCGCCTCTAAACGTGTTACCGTAGTGACGCGAGTGCGGGCACGGAGCCTCCCAGCTTCAGACATTTGACCCGCACGGATCGGACTGTGAGCGACCAATCGCACAGTTCCTCCCGCGATGCCAGGCAGTGTCGTTGAGACATGCCGGATCCGGCTTCAGCTCATCTCCATCTGATCTCATCTCATCTCATCATAAACACCAGTCAGGCGACTGAGGAGAATATTCAATGAATTCATTACAAACAGCGCAAAACAAAGCGATCGTTCTTACGGCATTCGATACGTTGTTCAACAAGCGAGATTACGTAGCAGCGGAGTACTATTGGTCAACCGACTATATCCAGCACAGCACGCACATTGAACCCGGGCGCGACGGACTCTTTAATATGATCAAAAGTAGTCCCGCTTCGCTGAAATACGAATCGGGCGTCGTGATGGCGGAAGATGATCTCGTCATTGTGCACGGACGATTCTCTGGGTTCAGCGGCGCCGCGAGCTGGGTCACAGCAAACGTCGTCCGGATCAGGGATAGAATCCTGGTCGAGCATTGGGACGTGCTCCAAGAGGAAGAAACGCTTGAACGATCGATCGGTCAAAGTCCCATGTACGACCGATCGCATCTTGCGTAGTTTGAACCAACAGTCGGTCGGCATCATTCGATCTCGACGGTTCGCCGCCAAAAGTCGCCCGGACGAATGAGCGGTTACCCTGACGGGCGCGAAGAGACTCGCGGTTTCTTCCGTTAAAATTGAGCGCGCCGCTACTATGGCTTTATGATGCCCGGCTATGCCGCCCCGTAAAGCTGTCCGACTCCCGACCCGAGCCAATCGATTAAGGTCGCTGGAGGAGCGACGAACGCTCAAAATGGCGAGTTCTGCCCATTCTTACGTCCGCGGCAGCACCGTTCAATTCTATCAATGGCTGCAGGAGCGGGGCGAGAGAGCTGTTCCAAAAGGACCGCCCATCTGGATATGCGGAGACTGCCATGCGGGCAATTTAGGTCCACTCGCTGCGGCGGATGGCAAAATTCATGTACAAATTCGAGATCTCGATCAAACCGTGATCGGCAATCCCAATCACGATCTGATCAGGCTCGCACTATCGCTTTCCTCCGCCGCACGCGGCTCGGATCTGCCGGGCGTCACAACCGCTCACATGCTTGAGCAAATGATGATTGGCTACCAACGAGCCTTGAAGGGTCCGCGGGGTCAAAACATGATAGAGAGCGATAAGCCCGACTGCATCAGGGTCGTGATGCGAAGTGCAATGTCACGTACGTGGAAACACCTGGCGCGTGAGCGTCTGAAGGACCTAAAGCCGAATATTCCCAAAGGCGAGCGCTTTTGGCCACTCGTGGAAGAGGAACGCAGGGCGATTGAACAAGTATTCGCGCGGGAAGACGTGAGGAAGCTGGTTGCATCGCTTAAGTCACGGCCTGACGATGCGAAGATTGAGGTGCTGGATACGGCCTATTGGATGAAAGGCTGCAGCTCGCTTGGACGATTACGATTTGCGGTCCTCTTAAATATTAGTCACGGCAAATCCAAAGATGATGAGTTCTGCCTGATCGACATTAAGGAAGCCAGCCCTGCTGCCGCACCGCGAGCACGCGCGGCAAAGATGCCCAAAGACAATGGCAAACGAGTCGTCGAAGGCGCCAAGCATCTGTCCCCCGCATTGGGCGACCGAATGATGGCGGCTAAGCTGCTGGGCCGCTCCGTCGTTGTACGCGAATTGATGCCGCAAGACTTGAAACTGGAGATCGATCAACTGACGCGCGAGGAAGCCGTGACCTCAGCGCGCTATTTGGCCGAGGTGGTCGGCAAAGCGCATGCGCGTCAAATGGACTCTGCGACTCGAAAGGCCATTGGCGCGACATTTAGAGTACGACGATCTTCCCGATTGGACGCGCCGTCATGGCTTTGGTCGAGCGTCGTAGAGTTGGCCTCGATACACGAGGCCGCTTATTTGGAACACTGCCGACGTTTCGCGCTGGGATAGTAGCGCAGCTGACTGTCTTGCAAAGCCGCTCTCGCGACCCAGTACGCAAGGCAGTTGGCCAAGAAGGTAGCTACAATGCCGGAACACTCTTAAGCCCTATCTGGAGGGCCCATGTCTGAGGCACGCCATCTACAAGGTACCTGTGTTTGGAAGGGGGCGGAGATGGGACGGAATCATCGGTGGCTCAAACAGGTCCCGGCAATCGTGCTGGACGAGCTTGATGCCGCGCTCGAGCAGGTCAAGGAACTCGCATGGCGTGACGTCACTCGTCACAATTTTGCCCTCCCCGACGCTGCGGCATTTTTTGATGAAGTGCGTGAAGAGCTGGAGAGCGGATCCGGCATGGTAAAGATGAGCGGGCTGGATGTGAGTCGTTATAGCCAAGAACAACTGCGCCGCATCTGGTTCGGTATCGGCTGTCATCTCGGCACACCGATGTACCAGAACCGTCGCGGTGAAGTGATGCGCGACATCAGGGACGAGGGTATGGGCGTCGGCGCCAAGCTCTATGGCGCTACCATCGACGCCTCGGGTAAGCCGTTTCTCTCCTCGGGCGCCCGCACACTGTCGTCGGGGCAGTTGCGCTTTCACACGGACCGTTGCGACGTGGTGGGTCTGCTGTGTGTGCGCCAAGCGTCCGAGGGAGGAGTGAGTAAGCTCGCGAGTAGTGCGACGGTCTATAATGAGATCCTGAAGCGCCGCCCAGATCTGCATGCGCTACTGTGCAAGCCCATCCCGCGCAGCCGATTCGGCGAAGAGGCGGGCGGCGAACATGTTGCCTACGACCTGCCAGTCTTTGGCGTACGTGACGGCAAGCTCACCAGCCACTTCTCGCTCACCTACATCGAGAACGCGCAGATGCTGCCGGGCGTCCGAAAGCTAACCGATGCCGAACACGAGGCGATTCAAGTGCTGATGGATGTGGCGGAGGAGGTATGCTTCGAGATGCGCTTCGCGCCCGGGGACATGCAGCTGCTGAATAACCACGTTATCTACCACGGTCGCACGGCGTTCAAGGACAATGTCAGCACGGCCCAGGACCGCCTGCTCATGCGCCTGTGGCTGTCAGTGCCCAATTCGCGCGCCCTGCCTGAGGATCATGCCGTCCTCTGGGGCGATGTTGGCGGTGGCAGGCCGCATGGCGGTATCGCGCAGCCCGCCACAGCGAGCGTCGCCTGAAGCACGCTGCAGGGTCCGGTGTGCGGTTGGGTCTATTAGCGCTTTTGCTGGGTTTTTTCGCGGTTGGCGCGTCGGCGGCGTCGGACTACGGCAACTGTGAGGTTTCAGGTGAGCGAGGATCGGTCAAGCTCGAGACTTTGGTTCCGGGAGCGTTGTCGGTGCGTGCAGTATTGCCCGCGCCGGGATGGTGGAATGGCGACTCGCCAGATACGATCAAAGATGGTTTCGAGTACTGCATGGCTGCCAATATGGCCTACCGTGCAGGACTCGATCGGGTGATCGTCGTGAATCGCTCCTTTGCGCAGGTCATCGCTGGTCAGGCGAAGGGATTCGACATCGCGCTGAGCGAGATCACAATCACTGAGGAGCGCAAGAAGGTCTTGAATTTCACCGAACCCTACTTCAACTCTGACCAGGGTATTTTGGTCAAGGCAGGAACTCACATCGATAAGGACAACATCAAGAAAATGCGCTTGGCCGCCGAGCAGGCGACCACCACGTTGACGTACATCATGGACCACATCAAGCCCGTCGAGCATCCGATGGTATTTGCCTCGGTAGCTCCTATGTACGCGGCTTTGGCTGCCGGTCAAGTGGATGCAGTGCTTTATGACACGCCAAACGTTTTGGCTCGCGCAAAGGAATCTAATGGCATGTTCAAAGTTGTCGGACGTTACGACATGGGCGAGAGGTGGGGCGCCGTCGTCAACAAAGACTCGCCGAATCTTGCGGTGTTCAACAAGCTGATCGAGGATTTCAAGAAGGATGGCACTTTGCAGAGGCTTACCAACAGGTATCTGACTCCAAATCTGGGCATGGATCCCGCCAAGCTGCCGGTTTTTACGCCCTGACAGCGTTCAATTCCCTGCCGGTCAGCGTTCCCCGCCTTGCTCCAAGGTGACACTGCGGAATATCTCGAATTGACTGAACAGCGCGGGCACGCCGCCGGTATGGATGACACACACCGGCTCCGCATCTGGAAATTCATGACGGCGCGCAAGATCCAGAAAGCAAGCAAAGGTCTTCGCAGTGTAGATATGCTCAAGCACGATGCCTTCGGTTCGCGCAAGGATCAGTATGGCCTCCTCGCCTTGCGGCGTTGGACACGCATACCCAAGCCCAAGATAATTCATATGGTAGTGGACGCGCCTTTCGTCAAAGTCCGGCGCGCCCTTGCCGACAAGGTTCGCAACTGCTGCATAAGCTCGCCGCACACAGGCCGAAAGTTCGGCCTCCCCGTACTCGACGCTGACGAGATGAACCTCGAAAGGATAGCCTAGCAAGGCATTGCCGAAAATCAAGCCGGCTTCGGTAGTCCCCATGGAGCCTGGAAGCATGACATGGCGGATACCGAGGTTGAGCTGTCGGGACTGTGCAAATAGTTCTTCTGCGGCACGTACATAACCCAACGCGCCAATCGCGGCATTTCCGACGATATATGGTCTGCGCCCCTGCAGCTGCAATTCCGCTGCCGCATGCTCAACCGCCTTCATCCGACGTGCCTCGTCCATGACACCGATGAAACGAACCGACGCACCGAAAATCTGGTTAAGAAAACTGGCCCTGCGCGCCGCCGGTTCGTCAACCGCATTGTGAAAAACAATGCAATCAAGGCCAGCCATCGAAGCGGCGGCCGCCGTGAGTCGGCATAGGTTTGACATCGGGGTGCCGGCAACTAGCAATACATCGGCATGCTCCTGAAACGCGGCGCCGAGCCAGAATTCCAGACTGCGAAGTTTATTGCCACCCATCGCGATCGGCATCAAGTCGTCGCGTTTTATATATAGGCCCCGGTGCTTGAGTGCGGCTTCAGTGCGTTCGAGGCGCTGCAGCAGCGTGGGATCGCGGAGAAGTTCGTAGCGAGGAAATTCGGCAAGCATCGTCGCAGTTTGCATCATCATCATAATCGTCCCGCCTCGACGATTCGTCTTAAGAAAGTTCTGGTACGCTCATTCTTCGGTTCGCCAAAAATTTGTTCCGGTGTGCCCTCTTCGTGCACAGCGCCGTCGCACAGAAAACACACTTTGCTGGCTACTTCGCGCGCGAATCCCATTTCGTGAGTGGCCAGCAGCATCGTCATACCATCTCTCGCCAGTTCGCGAACGATATTCAGTACCTCGGAAACAAGCTCAGGATCCAGCGCGGAGGTTATCTCATCCAGCAGCATGACCATCGGATCCATGGCCAGCGCTCGCGCAATGGCAACCCTCTGCTGTTGTCCGCCCGACAGCCGGTCCGGATACTCTTTGGCCTTATGCTCGAGACCAATGCGCTTCAAGAGCTGCATCGCCGTTGCTTCGGCCTCGGCGCGCTCCTGATGCAGTACCCGCAGCGGCGCAAGCGTTACGTTCTGCAGCACGGTCATATGCGGAAAAAGGTTGTAGCTTTGGAACACAATGCCGACGTCCCGCCGCAGAGCGTCCACGTCCACTCCGGGTCCGCTGACCCGATTCCCATGAATGCGGATTTCGCCGGCCTCTATTTTCTCCAGACCGTTAATGCAACGCAGCAGGGTTGATTTGCCTGAGCCAGAAGGTCCGATAAGACAGACCACCTGGTGTTCTTCGACCTTAAGGTTTACGGCATTGAGCACAGGCTGGTCGCCGAAATGCTTTTTGACGTTGCAAAGCTCTATGAGGGCCACCGCTGTCTTCTCTCAAGCCTCAGCGCCTCGCAGGCGCCGGCGATCTTGCTGTACGAGCCGTTCAACAAATCGTGCTTGCGGTATGGTGATGATCACAAAAAGTATCGCAACTGTTGTCACTGCGGACAGATTGTAATGATTGCTTGCAATGATCATCGCCTGGTTGAACGCGTCGACAGCGCCGACCACGTTCACTAAAGCCGTATCCTTCTGCAGTCCAATGAAACTATTGAGTAATGGGGGGATTATTTGTCGAACGCCTTGCGGAATGACGACGAATCGCAAGGTCTGCATATAAGACAGTCCAAGCGAGCGCGCAGCAGAGGTCTGGCTCCAGTGTATGCCCATGATACCGGCGCGATAGATTTCGGCTACGTACGCTCCGGAGCTTAAGGTGAGCGCTAGGATGACGAATGCTTGCTGCGACAGGTCCTTGAGGATCGGCAGGCCAGTCAGCGGTATGCCGAAACCGATCAGATAAATCGTGATGATCGCGGGCAAGCCGCGGAAAACATCGACATATGCTTTTGCAATCAGGCGAATCGGTTTACCCGCCGCGCCGGGCGCCAGTTGGGCGACGGCCACCACCAGTCCCCAGACCAGAATGATCGCCTCCGCAACCATGAAGATGTAAACGTTGATCCAGAAAGCCTTGAGAACCAAACTGAACGAACTGATGATGAGCGGAAGCATGAAAAATGTTCGGCTGACTGCCAGGTTGTTGGCAATGAGGAACAAGATTGCCAGCACGACTAGAGCCTGTGCAGTTGAATAGCCCAAAGTGGTCCAGCTCCATGTGCGCGACTCGGCCATGGCAACCCGGGCGGCAATCAGATCTCCGGCCGCCAGCGCACGCCTTGCCTGGTGTGTCGTGCGCAGTCCCTGCACGGCTGGATACAGGATAAGAATCGCAACCACTGCGGACGCCGCAAGCAGCGCATTCGCAACCGTACCCACACCCTGCGGAGTAGCGGAAAGAACGGCTCGCACGTCAAGGAGCGTCAGCCAGCTGACAAGGACAACCGCTGCGCAGGCGAGCAGTGCCATATAGGTCATGAACTTCGAGGTGTTGGGCGGGGTGCCGGCCCTAAAACGTCGCTCGCCGGCAGACGAGTTTTCATTTGTCGAGGTGCCGGGTATTTTAATAGGCATGTTTCAGACCTGCTGCGGACGGATCACGGCGTAAGATATGGGATCTTGGTTGGATCAGCGCCCCAGGATTTCGCGAGGTACTGGGTAGACAGCGCCTGCAAGGTGCCATCGTCTTGCAGCGACTGAATTATTTTGTTGATGGCAGCCTCGTTAACGGACCCTTTTGGGAAAATGGCTCCATAGCTCTCTCCCGTCGAGTACTGCGCGGCCACGACCATCGTGCCTCCGGATAGGGCCGCTTGATTAAGTACTTGTGCCGTATCGTAGAGCACGGCGTCGACCTGGCCTGAAGCCAGCGCGGCGTAGGTCGCTGAAAGGCCAGGGTAGACCCTTAAGGGTTGGGCGGGCTTTATTCGATTGGCGACGAATTCGGCTGCGGTGGTCGCTTGCTGGACGCCGATGCGGAAATTCCTTATCGCCTGGCTGTCAACCCTGGTTCCGCTCCTGACCAACACACCAATATCGGATGCGAAATAGGCGATGGAAAAGTCGACGGCTTTCTTTCGTTCTTCGGTGATTGAGGCCTGCGTCAGAGCCAGATCAAAGTTCTTTGTTTGTCCACCCAGCAGCTGCGCAAAAGACACATTCACGACCCCGATCTTATCGAGGCCGCCGCGATAGGCAATGTTGGCAGCCATGCAATATTCGAAACCATCCTTGATCGTGTCCGGCGATTCGCCATTCCACCAGCCGGGAGCGGGTAGGCCCGTTTCAACGGTAAGCTGCCCGGATATGGCTGGCTTGATGGGGTAGGCCGCTTTTTGACCGGTTAGCTTGCAATTGCCGATCATGGTTTGGGCGTTCGCCGCGGCCGCAATGCCCAATCTCATCAGTCCTGCTGACAGCAGGCAAGCGCCGAAACACGCGCCCGCGGCGACACCGAATTTAGCTGCGACATTGACGAATCCGGCCACGCGGACTGTCTTGAATAGCCGCCAATTTCTCTCTTGGGTGCGCACATTTTCTCCCCGGGCAACGGACAGCCTCGCAGGGCATGCATTATTACCCGTGGCGTCGAGCGAGCGTCAAATGAATGCCTTTGGACAAAGCAACAAGATCAATGGAGTCCAAGGCGTGACTTCGACTGGCCTACACCGCCGCCACGCAGTCGATCTCAATGTCGAAAGGACCCGGCCATGCGGCAACACAGACGAAGACTCGTGCCGGCGGATTGTTCGGAAAGTAACGCGCGTACACGGCGTTCACGGCCGCGAACTTCTCCACCGACGTGCAGTACACGGTGCACTTCAGCACTCTTTCGAGCGAGGAACCCGCAGTTTCAAGGCAAAGCTTCATTTGCTCGAGCACGATCTGTGTCTGGCGCTCGATCGGCGCCTCGAGCACAGTGCCGGTACTGGGGTCGAATGGCGGGAAGCCGGATACGTACAGCGTATCTCCGTGTCGAGTAACCGCCGACGTGGGAGCTTTCCAGTTCTCCAAGTACGTGGAAAGCGGTTCGACGCGGATGACTTCTCTTTTCATAGATAATCGATTTACCCAGAGGCACTGCCAACTGGCCTAGGGTTTCACGCCGGCGCTTTTTTTATAGTTTGCGCCCATCGACAGCCGAAATATATTTATCTACCGCTGCGGCATCGCTAATTTGTTCTCGGGCTTCCTGCTTTATGGGCGCCGGCGCGATCATGTGATCCACCGCCCATTGCTCAGCTTTTGCACGACGATCGATCTGTTCATTGCGTAGATTCGGCTGCGGCGCCGGGGAGGGTACCGTTGCAGCCGGACTAGCCGTCGTTGACGACGTTCTCGTATAACTCTGCGCTGCCGTACTTAAGCATGATTGAATTGAGTCACTGTTGCGTTTCCACCAACTCTCAAGTGCTCTAGACACCTGCGCTCTTTCATGCTCCGCTGACATTTCCCATTCCGCGAGTTCACGAAACCTCGGCTCGATACCATTCCAAGCGTGCCAATTGATATCCGGCAGCACTTCCCGAAAGTAGCCCATCGACTCTACGACAGAATGTAAGGGAGCCACGAATGCAGCCACTGGGCACGTCGATGGCACTTGAAAAAGGGGCCCTTGCAGGTCAGCAATGGCAGTGGGCTTCCCTAGGTTCTTCCGCACCCATACAAGATGCGACACCCAACCGCGAAAGCTTCGATCCAAGGACTGCCATGATTGGCGTTGTGGTGAAGTCCAGCGATCCACGATCGCGTTGATCCAATGGTCCTCGCTGACCAATAGTTCACGGGCATTCATATCGACGTGTTGCGGGGGCGGCTGTGATTGCCTCATCATCTGACCGCTTGCGCTGTTGGACATAGCAGCCAGCGCACTCGCCAAGATGATGAACAGCGTGAATTTTGAATGATTCATTGAATTCCGCGCGGTGCTGGTGCGATTGTAGCTCACGGGTTAGATCAAGATCTCCAGCCTGCGGACAATCGAATCGCATGTTGCGCTGCAATCTTCACCTTGGAGAGCGCCTATCAGTTCTCCACTACCGGCAACGCCACGTACGATGACTCGACGGCCGAGTGATAGACACGCTGAGTCGCCTTTTTGTAATCGGCAGGCTTGGCGAAGAAAATGTTGGACACGTAGGTTTGCGGGTTGCGGTCATAGAGCGGAAACCAGCTCGACTGCACCTGCACCATGACGCGGTGGCCCGGCAGGAACACATGATTACTCGCGGGTAGACTGAAGCGGTAAGGCAGCGGTTTATTCGACTCGATGGCCTTTGGATTGACGAAGCTCTCGCGGTAGCGGCCCCGGAACACCTCCATACCCACCGCGAGCTGATAGCCACCCATTTCGGGTTGCGACGCGACTTGGTCCGGGTAGACGTCAATCAGCTTCACCACCCAATCGCTGTCCGTGCCGCTAGTCGAGGCATTGAGGTGCACCTCGGGTCGGCCGGCGATTTTCAATGGCCCTATCAGCGCATCGCTTGTGAAGCTGAGGACATCCGTACGGCCGGAGGCTTCGCGCTGATCATCCACGAGCCACGGCGCCCAAGTATGACCATTATCGTATTCGACCGGGTGGATGGGCCGCGTGCGATAGGGTACGGGGTGCGCCGGATCAGAGATGTACTCTGAGTAGCTGGCCTGCGCGGACGGCCGGGCGAACTGAAGCTTTTGATCGGGCTGCAAGTACAAGGGGCGACTGGTGACCGCGCATCCTTTTTCGCACGCGAGTGGCCAGCGTTCGAGCCGGCGCCACTGATTGGTCCCGGTCTCGAATGCGGTGACCGGAGCGAGGTTGGCCTGCGGCGCACCGTCCTTTAAGTACTGCGCAAGGAAGGGACGCAATACTTGCTCACGAAAATACTTGGCGGTATCGCTGCCGAAGCGAATCGCTCCGAGGGCGCTGCCTTCCCTAATTTCTTGACCATGATGCCAGGGACCTAAAACCAGCTTCACTTTGTCGCCGTGAATGTCCTTCGGCTTGACGGCGGAATAAACCGCGAGCGCGCCGTAACTGTCTTCTTGGTCCCACAGGCTGTGCACCAGCATGACCGGTACGTTCAGCGGCTGTGCTGCGAGCAGCTTGTCCACCGCCTGATCGCTCCAGAACGCGTCGTACGTGGGGTGCGCGATCACTTTGCTCCAGAAACCCAGCTGCTCCATGCCGTAACGATGGCCCAGTTCCCCCGCTGAACCCTGCATGAACAGGTCGTAGTCATCGTGATAGTTGCTCCACCATTTGATGGTGTTATCGCGGCTGGCCTCCTGCTCGTAGATATAAGCCAGGTTCGGTTGGCGAAACGCACCATTGTGAAACCAGTCATCTCCCATCCAGCCATCGACCATGGGGTTCATCGGCACAGATACTTTGAGCGCGGGGTGCGGATTAATGAGCGCCATCAACGGTTCAAAGCCATCGTAAGAGATGCCGAGCGTTCCGACCTTGCCGTTGCTCTCCGGAACATTGTTCACCAACCACTCGATCGTGTCATAGGTGTCCGTGGCATCGTCCACGGGGGTGGGATTTTGGCTGCCATGGATCGGGCGGTTCATCACGTAGTCGCCTTCCGAGCCATACTTACCGCGCACATCCTGCACGACGCGGATATAGCCGTCCTCAACGATGACATCGGTCGCGTTATCGTAGCCTTGCAGCATGGGGCCAAGGTGCCCGCTGTGTTCGTGGCTCGTTAACTCTTTGGCATCATACGGCGTGCGCGTAAACAGCATGCCGGCATGCTGAGCGCCTTTCGGAACTAGAATGACCGTATGAAGCTTTACCCCATCGCGCATCGCAATCATCACATCGCGCAGCGTGTAGTCATAGCTGTCTGTGACCGGTGCAAACTTGTCGGGCGTCTCACTCGGATAGTTCGGGTACAACGGTTTCGGTGGATCATCGGCGAGTACAGCGACGCTCGCCGTGAGCAGAAGCGCGACCAGCAGTCCATGCCAGCCGAAGGCGTAGCGTATCGAATTCATGCAGTCTCCCCGAACTTTTGTAACGTTTAATATAACGGCATCCTGATGACGAGAGTTAAGATAATCGACATTCTCAATGGCGCTGAAAGATTTCCAATGGACGGGCCCGGCGCGGCGGTTATTATGGTCAAGGATGGTCGGGTCATACCCGGGGCAAGGGTGGAATAAGCGCCATCATTGCGTTCAGCTAAGGGATCAGAGATGGCGAAGGACCTTACCAATCTGAAAATCCTCACTCCGCGATTGCTTCTGCGGCCGCTTGAGATGCAGGACTTCGAAGCGTGGGCCACTTTCATGGCCGATCCTGAGGCGACGCGGTTTTTGGGCGGAGCACAGCCGCGCAGCCTCGCGTGGCGTGGCTTTATGACGGTGGCCGGAGCGTGGCATATGCAAGGCTTTGCCATGTTTTCGGTCATTGAGCGTTTGACGCAGCGATGGGTCGGACGGCTTGGACCCTGGAAGCCGGACAGTTGGCCGGGTACCGAGGTCGGATGGGGCATCATCCGCGATTGCTGGGGGCGTGGGTACGCGGTCGAGGGCGCGACGGCCGCGATCGATTGGGCCTTCGATGAACTTGGCTGGAACGAGATCATTCACGCGATCGATTCAAGAAATGCCGCCTCGCAGTCCGTTGCGCGCAAGCTCGGCTCTTCGCTCATGGGTCTCGGGCATCTGCCGGACGTTCCGATCGATACAGAGGTTGAGATCTGGGGACAGAGCCGCACAGCCTGGCGCACGAGGCGCACAGCACTCAATGCGGCCAAGCACGCTTGAAGCTGCCCGCGAATAATGCATTTTTGACCATTTACTTCCCGCTCACCTGCTCAGCCCCTGCATTGCCCGTTCAATCTCCGCCAGTAGGTCCGTAACCTCGCCCTCGCCGTCGGACTCGTCGATCACGACACCGCCATGATCATCGATGTCGAGGCGCAACAAGTCCGGGCCGTTATGGTTGAGCTTTGCGAACAGCGCGGCCTGTCTTTTGTGCTTTGGCTTCGTCGGCAAAGGTTTCGACGCCGAACGCCGGAACCGCTAGCGCCAAACTGACGATCAAACCCGCGATCAATTTCGGCATTACGCGCATGCGCACTCCCCTACCGCTATTCCAGGTGGACGGCCAAAAAGTGCGCACGTCCGGCCGTCAAGAAACTATTAATGTCATCCCGACCCGGGGATGATCTCTCGGAGAACGATACCAACGCTGTGCTTCCCGGTGTCACTCGTCTCTCCCTCGTCGAACTCTTTACTTCGCCCGTGCTTTTCAAAGACGCTATTCCGGTGATAGGCCAAATAAACGCGTTGTTTCGCGCTAAACGGTTTCCGCCTCGTTGCCGCCGTCAAGCTCCAATCGATCAGAACGACCGGATTCAAAGCTTTCGAAACCAAGAGCTCGCCCTCGTCAGTAAAAGAGATGTACCCCCGCTCAAACAAATGATCAACATGCGGAGACAGCAGCAACCCATTGTTTGGATCTAGTTTCTCTTGATCATTGGATATCCACCACGGCTTGATGTGACTTGCCCGTAAATGCCGCCGATCAATTGTCCCGGTGAGCCGGCATCCAATCTCAACCCTCTCCAGATCTTGCCGGTAGCGACCCTGACCGCGTCTTGCGCGAATTAGCGATTCTTTCTCTTTTGGCGATAAATCCTCTCTGCCGAGAATCGCAAGTTCTTGGGTCAATTCATCTGCGAACGGATGGGACGACAGAATATCTAGTCTCGCTCCAGCCGGAGCTGCTACTCCATGTGGCGTCTTCCTAGCCAACCAACGTCGGTCGAGCTCCTCAGCGACCACCTCCGGGAGTGCCGCCCCGGAAGCGTAGATGCTCCACTTAAAACGAGACAGCGGCAGCTGCTGTAGCTCTGCCCATGGAATGATTGGCGTTTCATTCAAATCTGTAAATCGGACCTTTACGCACAGTGCTTTGCTTTTTTGGCGCCGTTTCTTAGGATCCCCGTGTTTGTCTTCAAAGGGATCTGACGCGGTCATACCGCGGCCAACGATGCCTTTGAGCGCCGGCCCCAATCGGATTAAGAAGAATTCGCTTCCCTTCGGCAGGTCGGTGCGATTCCCGCATGACCACCGTCCCGCGACAAACCCTTTACGACGCACGCGTTCAATGGTTTTCCGCAGGTCGTCCCAAGGATACTTCGCCGGATTCCAAGACAATAAGAATGCCGCCATAGAATGTCATTGTACCCGCGAATTCCCCTGGACGGCTTTAGCGTTACTTGGTCGATTGCGCGAGGAATCGCCCGCGCCCCGCCCCATTCTAAAGGCTAATCTAACCAGCCCGCCAAAAGTTTGCAAACTTGTAAAGCTTGTCAGCGGCGGCAGCGCGTAGACTGCCGATCTCGCACTTTCCGTCGCAAAGCAAAAGGACGCTCACATGTTCAAGCTCCTCTCCATCCCGGCTCTGGTCTCTGTCATGGGCATTAGCATTTATGCCGCGCTCGCGCCTTCTTCGCGCGCGGCCGATGCGCCCGGCCTGTACCGCGTCACTAAATCGATATCGCTCGGCGCGCCTGAGCGCTGGGACTATCTAAGCTTCGACCCCGTATCAAATCGCATCTTTGTAGCGCATGGCGACAGGATCGACGTAATCGATTTGTCCAGCGATAAGGTCGTGGGTAATGTGGCCGTCGACGGCGCCAATGGGGCTGCCATTGTGCCTGCCATCGGCAAAGGGTATGCCGGTAGTCGCGGTGGCAAGTCGGTGCTGGTATTCGACTTGAACACCTTCAAGGTCGTGAAGACGCTGCCGGCGGCGGAGGATACCGATGCCATCATCTACGACCCGGTCAGCAGACGGGTATTCCTGATGCAGGGTGATCCGCACAGCATGACGGTGATCGACACCACCGCCGATAGCGTGGTTACGACCATCCATCTTAGCGGCCAACCTGAATTCGCTGCGGTTGACGGCGCGGGGAAGTTGTTCGTGAATATCGAGGACAAGCGTGAAATCCAACGCGTGGATACTAAGACCGGCAAGGTCGATGCGACTTGGCCGATCCCGGCTTGCGACAGCCCGCACGGATTGGCGATTGACAACGAGTCGCATCGACTCTTCACCTCTTGCGTCAATTCGAAGCTTCTGGTGGTGAATGCAACCAATGGCGCCATCGTCAGTACGCTGCCGATCGGTAAGTACACCGATGCAGCCGCCTATGATGGTCGAATGAAGCGTGTGTTCAGCTCGAATGGCGACGGCACGTTGTCAGTAATCCAGCAGGAAAGCGCCGATCAATATAAGTCGCTCGGCGAGGTTGCCACGCAGGTAGGAGCCCGCACAATGGCGCTTGACGCCAAATCCGGGCGCATTTTTTTGGTGACCGGCGACTATTCGGAAGTCGATCCGAATGCGAAGGATTTGCGCAAGCGCTACGCGGTTAAACCTGGCTCGACGCGAATGCTGTTGCTGGATGCGGTGCCGTGAGTCAGCAAAACGGTTCGATAGAAAACTGAGGTCGCAGTTGGGGCTGACGTTCATCGCGCGACCATCGACCAAGGCGAGCGTCATCCCTGGCTTCGCGGCGTGAGACGCAGGCGCTGGTCGCATGCGACCGGATGCTCGCGCGGCATCGTGTCGCCCAGCGGGTCACTGTTCCTAGACCTCGCCAGCGTATCGATTCGCTTGCGTCGGTTCCGCGCAAAAAATAATAAGGACGATCCAGCCGAACACAGGAACAAAATACAAGAGTTGCCACCAGCCGCTTCGATCGATGTCGTGTAACCGACGCGCCGCAACCGCAAGGCTGGGCAGGAATGTCGCAAGTGAAAATACGCCAGCCAGGTTATAGCTGATCGTTCGCAGAGCCACCGTCACGATCAAAGTGAATACAAACCACCACCAAAACTCGGGTCTTGATGCGCACCCATTGAAATCCGCATACTTCCTAAAGCAGACTTTTACCGCGTCGATGAGCGTCATTGCCATCTCTCCAGATCAAAGCCGAGCGCCAGCTTCAAGCCTTTTCAGCGCTGCCTCGAGATTCGTTATGTTTGCTAGGTGGTCCTTCCGTGACGCACCGCCGCTCCATGCGCTGCGCGCGAACGGCCGCGACCAATGCCCTCGATCACGACGCCGACATCGCCAAGCTCCAGGAATGGCTTAGGCAAGCCAACATCGCCAAAACCCGCAACTACAATCACGCAAAATGAAGCCCGAGGACTCCCCAATGTTTAAAGTGAGCTACTAGGCGACTGCCCCAGTCCACCAAGCCCGTTCCAACGTGTACCATTTTGCTCTCGAGGTGAGCGCTGCCCCATCGTGGCTCGGCGCCACCGCGAATGCACCGTATACTAAGTCAAACCGAAGATGGATCTCCGAAAAAAAGGCTTAAGGGGCGAAACATGGACTACGTTCTGAATCACTGGCAAATCATCGCGATTGTCTTCGGCGTAATCATAATCTTAGTTTGCTACCGATGGGTGCTCGCACTCTGCGGCGTCATTCTTGTTCCGGACGACAGTGTCGGTGTAATGACAAAGAAATTTGTCATCTTCGGCAAGAATCGGCGCCTTCCGGCAGGTCGAATCATTGCACTAAACGGCGAAGCAGGGTACCAAGCGGACACGCTGCCTCCCGGCCTTCATGTGGGTATGTGGCCGTGGCAATACCAGGTCGACTTGGTCAAGTTCTGCACGGTGCCCCCAGGCAAAGTGGGTTGCGTCGAGGCGTGTGACGGGAAACCCCTGCCAAGTGGCCGCATCGTTGCGCAATTGGTGACCTGCGATGCATTTCAAGACGCGAGGGCGTTTCTTGAAAGCGGAGGTCAGAGAGGCCCCCAAATAGGATTGATCCCGCCCGGCACCTACCGAATCAACACACTGCTTTTTTCGGTCACGCTTATGGACGCAATAGTTGTACCGCCGGGTCAGGTCGGTGTCATTGAAGCGCGTGACGGCGTCCCCTTGAGCGGTGGACGAGTAATTGCACGTCATGTCGAGTGCGATTCCTTCCAGGATGGACCGGCTTTCATCGCCGGCGGCGGCGAGCGCGGCCCGCAGATGGCGCTTATCGCGCCCGGGAGCTACCGGATTAATCCTTTTCTATTTTCGGTACAGTTGGCCGACGCGCTCGATATCCCCGATAACAAAGTTGGGATCGTTACTACGCGCGAAGGCTTGGCGCTGTCCTCAGGTGAAATCGCTGGCCCCGTCGTCGGGGGCCATAACATGTTTCAAAGCCCGCAAGTCTTTGTCGATGGTAAGGGTTGCAAAGGTCTACAAGAGCAAGTCTTGCTCGCAGGCCGGTATTTCATCAATCCGAGCTTCGCCACAATTGAGCTGGTCGATATGACGGAGGTGCCCATCGCGCATGTGGGTGTGGTCATTGCGTATGTTGGTCAGGAAGGCAAGGATGTTTCGGGCGATGCCTTTCGGCATGGAAATCTGGTGAATCGCGGCGATAAGGGCGTTTGGGTTGAGCCACTCGATCCCGGGAAATATCCGATTAACCCGTACACGCACAAGGTGACCAATGTTCCCACGGCCAATGTGGTGCTCAACTGGGCGACCGGCAAGACCGAAGCGCACCAACTCGATGCCAACCTCTCGACGATCACGGTTCGATCGGCCGATGGCTTCAAATTCAATCTCGACGTTTCCCAAATCATTCATATTCCGAGAAATGATGCGCCCAAGGTGATCGCTCGATTCGGAACTATGTCGGCCCTTGTCACTCAAGTACTCGAACCGACAATCGGCAACTATTTCCGCAATGCTGCCCAGGGTTCCGACATCATCGATTTTCTGAAGAATCGCTCTTTGCGCCAGGGCGAAGCCCGCGATTCAATCTCATTGGCGCTCAAGGAATACAATGTGGGTGCAGTTGATACCCTGATTGGCGACATCGTGCCGCCCGAAGCGTTGATGAAGACGCTCACAGATCGAAAATTGGCGGAGCAGGAACGCGTCACCTACGAAACCCAGCGACTAGCTCAGGTTGTGCGCCAGCAGTTCGAACAAGCCAATGCCTTGGCCGTGACGCAATCCAAAGTGGTTGACGCCGAGCGGCAGGTAGCAATCGCTGATTTCAACGCGCAGGCGAACGTAAAGTCTGCTGAGGGGCAGGCTCGCGCCAAGACAATCAATGCCGAAGCAGACGCCACCGTCGTGCGAACAGTCGGAGATGCCGAAGCGTCAAAGACGCGAGCCGTCGGCAGCGCGGAGGCGGAGGTGATCAAACTCAAGATCGCCTCGATGGAATCAGGCAACTATGCGGTCGTGCAAGTTGCCGAGGCCCTGGCGAAATCGGGTGTCAAGTTGGTGCCGGACATCGTCGCCGGTGGCGGCGCGAGTGGCGGCACGCTCGTGGATGTGTTGCTGGCCAATGTGATCAGGGAAAATACGCTGCGCGGGGTCCCCAAGACGTAGCGGCCGCTTACATGTACTGGTCCCGACCCGATCTGACAGTTACCCGGCTCTCCGGTTGATTTTCTGTCAGTTCAAGTTCAGTGACTTTAAACCCCTCCTGATTCCTTTCAGACCTGTTTCGGCGGCGCCCGCGCAGAGCCGCTGTCACGGTCGATCGGTACAGAATTCGACTGCAATTATTAGCTTTCCCAATGGCCGCGCACCAGTTGCCAGTGCTCGCCCACTTGTTCCCAGCGGGCGGGAACCCAATGACGTCCCCGGCGCTCTTGGAGAAAGGTTCCAGAGATCCAGGTATACCGATGACCGTTCCAATCCCAATAGCCTGGAGCCCAAACGTAGCCGTCGTGCGGCGAAGGTGCTCGCTCGGCACGTGCCGGCGGGGGCGCCACATCGGCGGTAACGTCTGTTCCAGCGAAAGCTACCGCCGGAGGAATTAACATGCTGGCAATAAGACACAGCGTCGCCAACGAAACGTTTTGAAGAACCTTCATTTCTCTACTCCTTTTGATTGAACTCAGTTATTTGCCAAGGGACCGAGGAGCGTCACTGCTGTGTCCCTGGACCCATCAATGCCCTCAGCGGCATCAAGGGTCCGACGGGAATGTACTCATGATCCATTAACTGTTCCTTCGCGAGCGGCAGCGTTTCCATGAGCGCTCGTGCCTCGCCCTCGCTCTTCGCGTCGACCAGGAAGATGACGCCTTTGCCATCGCCGCGCGAATACCACTGGCGGATTTTTCCGGCGAGGTAGAGCTTCACGGTTGCCCGAATCTCTGCCGGGATGACGGCCATGACTTGTTGAGCGGTTACGCCCTTCTTGGGGGTCTGAATGACCAGCACTTCGGTGGTTCTAGGTATGGCCACGGTGGGCACGCCCGGGGCAACCGCGGACTGTGATTGCGCTACGGAAGCTACCGCTAGCAATGCAATGAGAAAAGGGATCATGAATTTCATCGGCTTATCCTCTCTTAATAAGAGTACGACCGTACTCTTATTGGACAAAAAATTACTCTTCAGCGAAGCACTTTATGAAAAAGTTCCTCGCCTGCATCAACATCTGCTCACGACTTTGAGGGGACGGGGTCATCCGGGCCGCAGTCAGCACTCCAGCCATACTGGGGAACAACAGGTGAAACTTCGCCACTTTTTCTTCTCGCGTCTGACCAGGAACAAATGGCAGTAGCCGCTCACGATACGCTGCTCGCGACGTCTCAATCCGTTTTCGCACGGACAAGGGCTTTCGTGCGAGTTCTGGCCCGAGGGCGGAGAACACACAACCCATTCCTGGCGAATTCGCGTGGCGTACGCTTAGATAGTGTTCGATGATGGCCCGCAAAGCCTGACCTTCAGGCGCGGACTCTGCAATTTTCAGCATGCCGCGTCCCATCTCGTCGAATGCCCGTGCCACCGCTTCGACGAACAGGTCGTCTTTGCTTTCAAAATGCCGGTAGAAGCCCCCTTTCGTCAGGCCTACCTTCTTCATCACCGTCCCGATGCCGCTGCTGTCACCGCCGTGCTCGCGAAAAGAGCGAGCGGCCACGGAAAGAATGTTCTCGTGGTTCTGCGCTTTGTGTTCCGGCGAATACCGCATATTGTGAGAGTACGCCCGTACTCTAATACCTGTCAAGGCCAAAATTTATCCTGGGCCGTTGCTCTTTCGCTGTACCGACTGTATCGCGGCAATGCCGGACTTCGCCTCCGCCGTACACCGGATGCTGAGCGCGGTCACCGCCGGCATCGCGCGCGGCGGCGTTCGCCGGCAGCGATTCCCGGGCGAGCCACACGTTGCGAACTTCTCCTGCTGCACGCGTGTCTCCCTCGCAGCGCGCTCGACGACCTACGGTCCGAACGCCGTACCTCCCCGCGACTGCCTGCAGCAAACTACCGAGCGCTACCGGCAACAACAACGCGATGCAATCCCGAATGTCGCCGCTGTATACTCCGGCTGGCCTTACGCCTGCTCTATGGGCAGGCGGCGGCGCTCGGTACGTTCGAACCGCAAACCTGCTCATTAACTACCAAAGACCTCTATATGAACATCCTGCCTCGCTTCTTCAGTGTGACGCTGGCGTTATTGCTGGGTTCTGGTGTGGCCTACGCAAACGAATACGATGAGACGATTGAACTATTCAGACATGCGGGAGAAAGTGCCGTCTTTTTCACCAATTGTTATGCCTACGCAGTATTCCCAACCATTGGCGCCGGCGGCCTCATCGTCGGCGGAGCCCGAGGTGCGGGTCAGGTATATGTGCATGATCGGCTGGTCGGGGACGCCGTAATGACGCAGTTGAGCATCGGGCTCCAGGCGGGCGGCAAAGCGTATAGCGAAATCATATTCTTCCAAGACAAGCGACACTTGGACGAATTCGAGTCCGGTAAATTCGAATTTGCGGCTGGTGCCAGCGCCGTCGCCATCACGGCGGGAGCTTCTGCGAGCATTGGCACAGATCGCGCCTCGTCGGAAGCGAGTGGTGGAAAACACAATGCCACAACCAACGGCGATTACCAGACTGGCATGGCGGTGTTTACCATCGCCAAGGGTGGTCTCATGTTCGCTGCCGATATTTCCGGCGAGAAGTTTGCGTACACAGAACGGCCGGGGAAATAGCCTGGCGCGGCGCCTCACAGTCCTGTCGCGCCACTCGTCTACTTTTGGAGTTCGAATCAGAGACACCGCTTCAGCCACGGATCGAGTTACAGGAAAGATTGTGCGCGTCTGCCTGAGCATTGCCATCGCCTTGTTTTGCAGCTGTATATGTTCATCGGCCGTTGCGGCAGACAAGATCGCGGCGTCACTGCGCGACGCCCATAAGTTGGTCGATTGCATGGAGGCGTTTAACGGCGCTTGCGTCGTGAAACGCACGTACAATGAATATCTATATCGACAGGGAGCGTCGGCCGACCAAATCACAAGGAACGTAAGGGATCTATACGCACAACTGAAAGCCATGGGCGGCAAATTCACCCACTTTGAACTTGCGCAACCGCAGGCGATCGATTCGAGTGACGCCCGCGAGTTCGTTTTCATTCCCTATGATCAAGTGCTTGAGCTGAGAGGTCGAGAACATCAATCAAAGGCATACTTCATTGGAGTATCGGATGACCACGGTGAGACATGGCGGTTTGTCGACGGTATGCAAATCAATGAAAAGAACATTCGGCTGATCATACCCGGCTACACGGGGACGCCACCCCTCCCACCTATTTATTCGGAAGCGCCGAGCAGCGGAACCTAGGTCATGAATTACCTGCATGAGCAAAGCCAACTCGTCCGGAAGCCCCGCATCACCACGTGTCACCCTGAAACTAGAGCCGCGTCGACGTCTGACCCAAACCGCCGCGCTCAGGAAATATCGACAACTCCTGCGCACTTGGGGTAATTGCCGCAACCCCAAAAAGAACGCCCCGCGAACTTCCCCTGCTTCGCTTCACGCCTCACCATGGCCATTCCGCATTGGGGACACACAGGCGCAGATGCTCTCGTTTCCTTGATAGCAGGTTTCGGCGCCGGACCTCGCGTAGGGACGCTTCCGATTAGCTCCGCCAACGCCTTCCCGTCAATGAGCTCTATGCTAGTCTTTTCCGCGAACTCCCGAGCCTCACGCGTAAATTCCCCACCGGTGACCACAAATCCGCCATGCGCTCCCTGCGCGGCAATGACACCGTTTAAATCCCGAACTACCGTGACGCCCACCCGCCGATTGCGCCAGTGTTTGCACTGAACCAGAAAGCGTTCGCCATCCTTCGATAATCCCAAATCCACGCCCCCATCTGGACCGGCACCCCCAAACCCAGTGACGACATATCCCCGTCGGCGAAACGCTTCACCCACCAACCTCTCAAAATCCCGCCAACTCATCGACGAGAGAGAATCCGCAGGATTCGCTTTAGCCGCCGCAAGCAAAGCACCTGAACGTGAACGTGCGAAGACCGAAGCTACGGCACCGAACACGAACGCGGCCGGCACCATGAACTGTAGAAAGAATGCAAACGTGTGGATGAATTGACGAGCGACGGTACTTCCAAGATCCCCCAACTTTGTGGCGGTCGGGGGCAACGAACTCCCAGCAGCCAAAAAATGAAACACCAGACCGAAGCCCAGCGCCAGTCCGATGCCAACCTGCCACGGCAGCTTGGACGCGAAGACCAACAAATCTTCAAAAGCCCCTTGGCGCCTCGGCATAACCGATCCTAAACTTACCCAGCAATTCGTCATATTGCGCCGAGCAGTGAGGTGGACACTGCGAATTCAGTCACGAACTTAGATTCAATGTATCTCTTGATTGTCGGCGTATGAACAGGCTGGCTTTTCAACCATCTTTAGTTGCGAACCAGAGGTGTGAATGAAGGACCCAATTCTTGTGCTCTATGGCTCCTACCGATCAGATCGAAAGGGTATTCGGCTAGCCGACTTTGTCGTTGCAAGTCTCCGCGCACGCGGTGAGTCCCCCGAGCTTCTCGACGCGAAAGTCATCGGACTACCCATGTTGGATCGAATGTATAAGGAATATGCGAAAGGCGAGGCGCCCGCTGCGATGGAAGCGCTGGCGACAAAGATTCGCACCGCCGATGCCTTTATCTTTGTCGTTGGCGAGTACAACTGGGGAATGCAGCCAGGATTGAAAAACCTTACCGACCATTTTCTCGAGGAATGGTTTTGGCGTCCGGCCGCGATTGTCAGCTATTCCGGCGGACGACTATCGGGTGCCCGATCCAATTTCCTTTGGCACGGGACCGTCTCCGAGATGGGTATGGTTGTAATCTCGAGCACACTCACTGTCGGATCCATTTCTCAAACCCTGAACGCGACCGGTGAGCCCATCGGCGAAGCAGGACAGCAACTTCAAAGGGCCTTTCCGCGCTTTGCCGACGATCTGGCCTGGTGGACCGAGGCAGCTAGAAATCAACGCGCCCGCAAAGCGCCTCCATACTAGCGCGCGACATCATGCAGCACGCCATCCCTGGCTAGTCTTCCCAGCCGCGCCTTCCATGGCGCGTCGCTCAGCAGGTTCTACGGACATTGAGGCGCGTCGAATAATCATCCGGCTTCGCCCCGGTGAACAGCGGCACGTCGTTCACCGGTAATTGCGGATCATTCGCCGAATATCGCGTGAGCGCCTTCAGGATCTCGCTCAAGATTCCCCATCGAAGGAACCCTAAGTTTAAGTAAATGGAGATAGTCATGAAAAACCTGATCAAAACTCAATCCAATCTGGCGAAATTCATGGTGGCCGCCAGCTTCCTCGCTATCGGCGGCATGGCCATCGGCGAAACAGCGCTAGCGAGTGAGCCCACCGCCGCATCAACGACAAATTGGTCGGTGTCGTACCCGGTTCGATATTCGGACCTCGATGTATCCACCGTAAAGGGCGCAAAGACACTCTATTTGCGCGTCCGCTACGCCGCTGAAACGCTCTGCGAGAGCGCCGCCACGTGGGGTAAGAAAGAGGGAGAGGCCTGTGTGCAGAAGGCGATCAATGATGCCGTGGCCCGCGTCAATGCCCCACTACTGACACAGTACAGTCAGCTGCGCAGCAAGGGTGACAAAGCGGGACTGGTGCAGCTTGCAAACGCTAATTGATTTCAAGTCGATCGCAATGCCGCGCAGCGGGGCACTCCTGCGCGGCATTGCAGCCACCCCGCCACCAACACAACCAGCAAAATCAACACGCACACATGCCATCCATGGCTAAATAACCCAACCGCGCCCGCTTGCTGCGCATTGTGGTCCTGCTCCACACCCGGACCGGCTATAACGACTCAATCATGCGTGCCCGCAGCGCGGCATCAGGCATGCGGCCGAAACCGGCACGCACGTTGTCGATCATGTGCTCGGGGCGCCCGGTCCCCGGAATTACGCAGCTCACGGCCGGATGACCCAGAACGTACTTCAGCAGCACCTGCGCCCAGGTTTGGCAGTCGATCTCTTGCGCCCACGGCGGCAGAGGGCGTCGCAGAAGATCCCCCAGCAAGCGGCCGCCGCCAAACGGCTGATTGACGATGACGGCGACACCGCGATCTGCGGCCAGCGGAAGAATCCGCCGCTCGACGGCCGTATCGTTCATCGCGTAGTTGATCTGCAGAAAGTCGAGAGTCTCCGAACGCAGGACAGCTTCGACTTCTGGGAATGCCGATGCCGAATAATGCGTGATGCCGATGTACCGAATTCGCCCCGCACTCTTCAAGTCCTTAAGCGTCGCCAACTGCACCTTCCAGTCGAGGAGATTGTGGACTTGAATAAGATCGATCCTAGGGTCCTGCAGCAGCTCAAAGGAATGATTGATCTGGTCACGGCCCGCTTGCGGTCCGCTGGTCCAGACCTTGGTAGCCAGAAACGCGCGTGAACGGCTCCGCGCTTGCGCCAAGAGATCGCCGACGACGCGCTCGGCTGTCCCGTACATCGGCGATGTGTCTATGACCGAACCGCCGGCGGCGAAAAGTTCCTGGAGCACCGCTGCAAGCGGAGCACGCTCCTGAAGGGCTGAGCCAACATCGAAGGTGCGATACGTACCACATCCAACGACGGGTAATTGTTCCTTCGTCGAGGGAATCAGGCGCGAACGCATTTTCTCGCGGTCAACGGTCACGGGAAGACTCAGATCGGGCAGGTTAACAGCAATCATCGTGGCCGACAGGTTCTTCAGTATCTGGCGGCGCGTGAGCTGGCCCACGTGATGTGCATGCATGCTTGCCGGGTATTGTGGCCCCAGCCGAACAATGCGTCCATCAGTCGCGACATACCTCCACGCGTTTCCGTCGCCGGTAAAACCACAGCGTTAGCCTCCGGGCAGAACAAGTTCCATCAGCGCGGAAGGCGCTGCTGATTTCACCCCGGCGCAGGCGCAGGAAAGTCATTGGGCAGCCACGACTGATGCAACGACAAAGACTCTGATCGATTGGGAGCGCCAATGGGCGCAGGCCGCTTGTACTCATAATTTTCAAGGAACCGCCGCCGTAGAAAGACGCTACTGCGCTTTCAACTCAACATCTACGGCGGTCGCGAACTCCAGGGTAGGGCACTCCGGATCCCGCGTAGGCGCTAGCGCCGCATATCCTGAACACAAATCGTCACTGAGCGGGGCCGAGGAAGTCGCGCTTGCCGAGCTCAACCCCGTTCTTTCTTAAGAGGGCATAGGTCATCGTCATGTGAAAAAAGAAGTTCGGCAGCACAAAATTCGTCAGATAACTTAAGCCCGTAAACTTCAAGGTGCCGGACGGAAACTTCAACTCGATTTGCCGCGTCTCCGCTCCCTGCAGCTGCTCCGGCTTGATGCCCTTGATAAATTCTAGGGTCTTGGCCACGCGCGCCTTGAGTTCCGGAATCGTCGACTCGGTGTCCTCGTGTTTGGGGATCTCCACGCCGGCCAATCGCGCTGCCGCGCCCTTCACGGTATCGCAAGCGATTTGGATCTGGGCCGACAACGGCAGCATGTCGACGATGAGACGCGCTGCGGGGATCGCCTTCGGGTCGACTTTCTTGACCTCAGCGTGCGTCCCCGCCTTGTCGAGAATGGCGGAAAGATTGTTCAGACTCAGAGTAAAAATAGGTATTGATACGTCATACAAAGAAATAGACATGCATAACCCCTAAGTTGTAGGTTGTGATCGGTCAGCAGTGTACCTGGCCAATGTGACACTGCCGAGAGCAAAGCCATCGACTCCTGCCGACCGACGAATTCGAAAAGACATCTGCCCTCACCCATGTACTCGCTCGGCCAGACGAAGGAGTATCACAAGAAGGTCCAGGTAAACCCAA
>Ga0210394_10002440_pt1 | contig 25537 bp, 23 predicted proteins | sample IncBWC12MmetaG_FD_160121 | JGI IMG/M metagenome (GOLD analysis project Ga0210394, IMG submission 160121) | Forest soil microbial communities from Barre Woods Harvard Forest LTER site, Petersham, Massachusetts, United States - Inc-BW-C-12-M | ecosystem: Environmental > Terrestrial > Soil >...
TAACGCAAAAGGATAAACTGCTGCGATTCGCCCTGACTGCTTTCGGCGTCATTTTCTGCCTGGTCTACCCCGTGGGTATGATCTGGCCCTCTGGTTGGGTCTGGCACGGAGGCCACGGTCAGTATTATCTGCAGATGATTTGTGGCGTCTACGCAGTGCTGGGAATATTTCTCATCGCAGCGGGGCGAGATCCTTACAGCAATCGCAGCCTCATCTCTTTCACCATCTGGTCGAGCCTGGTCCATGCTGGAATCATGGGAGCACAAGCCATCTATGACGGAAATGAACATGGGCACCTCATCGGAGATGTACCCGCGCTGGTTCTCGTCGCAGCCGTGCTTTGGTTCCTGTCTCCCGCCAGCCAGCAAAGGGAAAGCCGGTTGTCCCAGGGGTCGCAACCGTCTACGCACCCGACCGTCTAATGAGTGCACTGAGATCGCTGTCTGCGTGCGTTTGCTAAAAGGGGCCAACTTGCCGGCAAACGCGCGCGAGGTTTGAGCGTAACGCATTCGAGCGAAGGCAATAGGCGACTGAACTCGGGTCGCCTCAGTCGAGCTTTGTACGAGTGATGCGTCATCTGTTGCGTCGAGGGAAAGATCACGGACCGAGGGAAATCGGACGTTAATGCTTGTTGTCAGGCGGTTAGGCGTCCAGGATCTCAATCGCGCGAGCCAAGCTCACAATGGGATCGCGACCGGTTGACGGCGTCCACTCATGCGCGACGTAGCCGGGAAATCCAAAATCAGCGATGGTCTTTGCGATGAACCGGTAATTAAGCTCCTGGGCTTCGTCGGGTTCGTGCCGGCCCGGAACACCGGCCACATGGAAGTGACCGATCCATTGCATGTTGTCCTGAATATGACGGCAAATGTCTCCGTCCATGATCTGTGCGTGGTAGATGTCAAACAGCATCTTGACGCGCGGCGAGTTCACCCGCTTGCATACGTCGAAGCCCCACGCCAGATGATCGCAGAATTGGTCCGGGCGGTCGTACTTGTTCAAGTTTTCGAGGCAGAGATTGACGCCCTTATCCTCCGCATGGGCCTTGATGCGATTTAAGAAGGCGACACAATTGTCGGCGCCTAGCTCATAGCTCATGCCGCGTCGCTGTCCGGTGGCGAGCGGGATGGTAGGACACCCCCGCGCTGCGCACAGGTCAATCTCGGCGTGCGCCAGACGCTCCATTTCATTGTAATGCTCGCTCCGCGCGATTCCGTCCACGAGCGGCAGTGGAGTCACGTGCGGATACGCCAGCGTCGGGACCAGGCCATATTTACGCAGCGTGGGCCAATTCTCCGTCTGAGCTGCGTCGAAGCCCTTCAAGCCCAGTCGCGCCGCGTGAGAACACATTTCTTCAAAGGGCATTTCTGAGCCGAAGTTCTGAACGAATGCGGCTTGCTTGATGCGTCCTTTGCGAGGAGTCACCGACATCGATTGCGATTCAGCTAGCGTCACCACGCCCGCTGCTCCAACTAATAGATCCCTACGACGCATCGGACCCCCTTTACCGCTCGCCATAGCCTACTACAATGTCATGTTGCGCGGGCTCGTTTCGGCGAGGGGTCGATCAGCCGGTACGGGCGCTTGGGGAATCTCGCCCGGAATCTGTGGTCCAAACTGACTCGGGGCTGCTCACGTTCACCGGCCGAAGCTGGACGATAATGTGCCTTAGCAGGCGGTTCTCCGACGCGGGCGTTACACGTCAAAGTACGACAGCTCCAGAGTGAGCGTCATCCAGCGTTCTTATGGAGTAAACTTAACCGAATCGCGCCTATGCCGCTGTCACCAGGCGAGAAACTCGGCCCTTACGAAATCCTCGCGTCTATCGGCGCGGGTGGCATGGGCGAGGTTTATCGCGCCCGGGACTCACGGCTCAATCGCGATGTGGCTATTAAAGTCGCCACGACGGGCTTCTCAGACCGCTTTGAGCGTGAAGCGCAAGCGATTGCCGCGCTGAACCACCCTCATATTTGCGCCATTTATGATGTTGGTCCCAATTATCTGGTAATGGAGCTGATCGAAGGGCGAACGTTGGCCGTTCGGATTAAACGCGGCGCTATACCGCTCCAAGAGGCGCTCGCGATCGCGAAGCAGATTGCGGACGCACTGGACGCCGCGCACGCCAAGGGGATCGTCCACCGCGATCTAAAACCGGCAAACATCAAGCTCGGAGACGACGGCAGGATCAAGGTGCTGGATTTCGGGCTTGCCAAGAGGGTGAGTGACGCGCCGCCGGAAGAAGGCGAGCCTCTTCAGTCCTTGAAGCAGCGTCTCAATCGGCTTCTCGCCACAGATTCGGAAGATCCCTCAACAGTCACAGCGCAGCTAACTCGGCCGGGAACAATCCTCGGTACGGTCGCTTACATGTCGCCTGAACAAGCTCGCGGCAAAACGGTGGACGGCCGGGCAGACGTATGGGCTTTTGGAGTCGTGCTCTACGAAATGTTGGTGGGCAAGCCTCCCTTCACCGGAGACTCTCTCACAGAAGTGCTTGCCTCGGTATTGAAGGAGGCACCTAATTTGACGCGGGCTCCGCTGAGCACGCGTCGCTTGCTGGAAGCGTGTTTACGAAAGGATGCGAGCGAGCGATTACGGTCAATCGCCGATTGGCAACTGCTGATCCAGGAAGATCCAGCTCATTCGACGCTTACTTCTTGGCGGATATGGATTTGGTCGGTGGTAGCTTCCATGTGCCTGGCTGCGGTTGGTGTGGGATTCTGGTGGAACGCCCGCACCCGACCGACTGTGTGGGCGGTTGAGGACGCTTCACTTCGAAAGCTAACCAACGACACCGGTCTGACCACTGACGGCACCATCTCAGCAGACGGCAAGCTCTTCGCCTACTCAAGTGATCGGGCGGATTCCAGTAACCTGGACATCTGGGTCGGCCAGGTGAATGGCGGAGGAAAGGTGCGAATCACCGACGATCCTGCCGACGACTACGACCCCGCATTTTCGCCCGATGGCTCTCAATTAGCCTTCCGATCTGATCGGCAAGGGGGAGGCATCTACGTCGCTCCTGCGATTGGCGGGCCGGCGCGCTTGCTGGTTCCTCAGGGCCGCCGGCCGCGCTTCTCGCCGGACGGACGCTGGCTTCTTTACGGAACCGGTCCCCGCGAAATCAACGATATCCGCGGGATGACTTCCGACAAGCTGTTTGTGCAGCCGTTGCCGGACGGCGCAGCCACCCAAATTGCCGCTGGGTGTGCTCTTTTCCCTTTGTCGCCGGTCTGGTCGCCCAATGGCGACCGGATTCTTTTTGCGGGAACGTGCGGCGACTACGACGCAGCAGCAATGCAAAAGAATGGAGGGACCAACGCATGGGTTGCCACTATCGATGGAAAGGTCCAGAAGTCCAATCCCGATGTGTTTGAACTCTGGCGCACGCCGCGCGTCGAGCCCAGGATCGATCAATGGATCGGCAATCCGTCGCGTCTGCTGATCCCACTAGAGCGTGGTGGTGCAGCTTTCATCGTCACCGTGCCTCTTTCCGTGGATGGGACTACGGTCACGGGGCCAATAAACAGACTGACGTTCGGGACCGGGAGTGAGACGCGCGCCTCCGCGGATGCTTCAGGACGCATCCTGCTGTCGGCGAGAGCAGCAGACGAGCATATTTGGAGTATTGCGGTTGATCGGAACGGTAAGACGACGGCACCCCCAAGGCAAGTAACCTTCGGTGCAACGGCAGAGTCCAGGCCCATTCTATCGCGGGACGGCCAAAAGTTAGTGTTCAGCGCCGACCGGAAACTGTATTATCAGGATCTCGTTACTGGCAATGGACGAGAAATCCCTTCGGCGGGATATTGGGCGGTCAGTCCGACGTTCAGTCCGGACGCGTCGAAGATTCTGTTCACCAACTACCCGAATCCTCAATCGATCGCAGAAGACTTCTTTTCCGTGATCCCGGTCTCGGGCGGCTTCGCAAAAAAGATTTGGGGGGAACCCGGAAAGTATAACGGTTGGACCAGGGATTGGTCACCCGACGGGGAAACGCTGCTCTTCTCGGCCAATGTTGGGAACCGTGTTGGAGTCGAGCAACTGGACTTGAACCTGCTCACCGAAAAGGTGTTTCTCGATGATCCCCAAATCAGGCCCTCTGATGCGCACTTCTCGAACGACGGCCGGTGGGTCATCCTCGACGGCCTCAACAACCAGGGAGATTCATCGATCTATGTCGCGCCGTTTCGGAAAGGGCTAGTACCCCCGAGCGAAGGGATCCGCGTCATCGGCGGTGGTAAGGGCGCTAAGTTCTCTCACGACGCCAAACTGATCTTCTTCATTTCGGAGAGAGACGGCTTCCGTTGTATTTGGGCCCAGCGGCTCGCATCGGACATGCGCCCGGTTGGCAATCCTTTTGCCGTGTATCATGCCCACCAGAATCGGCGGTCGCTGGCAGATACTCGCGCCTCGGGCCTAGGAATTGGTGTTGGTCCGAACACGATCGTATTCGATCCGACCGAGCTCACCGGCAATATTTGGCTCCTGGAGCTGACGAAGCGGGACACGCGCTAATTAAGCCATCGGCCGAGGGGTCGCAACGCTTGTTAACGCCGATAATGACCGCTAAGGGTTAAGTCTTCAAACATCGGGGGAAGGCCGAAACAGCGGGGGTAAATGCCCAAAAAGCTGGCGATACTATAAACTACGCCAAGGGGTTTCTGAAATGCGTTTAATTTCCTTCAAAAGTTTCCTGTTCGCAATACTAGCCTATGCGGGTCCGCGCGTGGATCTACTTTCCAAAGTTCCTGTGGCTTTCGAACCGACTCGGGGACAGCCGGGTACATACTTCGCTAGAGGCCGCGGTTACGTGTTGAGCGTCCAAGGGGCGGAGAGCGTGCTGATTTGTTTGGGGCGGAAGTCGGTCGTTCTCTCTCCGGTGCACATCAAATTCCTGCATGCCCGAGACCGCGTGAGTGTGGAAACCTCAGAACCACTGCCGTTTCGCACGAATTATTATCTTGGCCGCAACCCGCGCGGCTGGCACACGGACGTGGTCAGCTTCGGCAAGTTGCGTGTGAATGGGATTTATTCGGGCATCGACTTGGATTATTACGGAGCGGAGGGATCGGTCGAGTATGATTTTGTCGTCCATCCCGGGGCGGATCCGAGCGCCATCGAATTTCAAATTACGGGTGCAGATGATGTTCGCGTTGGCGCCGAAGGAGACTTAATCCTAACCATCGACGGGCGTGAAGTGCGATGGAAGGCTCCCGTGGTTTATCAGGGCACGGAGCGCAATCGCAGGCACGTCGAAGGCGGCTTTGTGCTTAGCCGCCACAATCGCGTCCGGTTTCATCTGGGCGGCTACGATCGAACTCGCGATCTGGTCATCGACCCCACGCTGAGTTACGCGTCGTATCTCGGAGGCAGCAACAACGAAGCGTCATTCCGGATCGCGACCGACCCCTCCGGGAACGTCTACGCGGTCGGCGGCACCAATTCCAGTAATATTGGCGCCACGTCCGGCTCGCTCGCAAACTCGTATCAAGGCGGCCCGGGCGACGGCTTCATTGCGAAATTTAGCCCGGCAGGAGCGCTGATTTACATGACTTACCTCGGCGGGAGCGGAGACGATTACGCGTCCGCAGTGGTAGCGGATACCGCCGGCAACGCCTATGTTACCGGAAAGACGAGCTCAACTAATTTCCCGGTCACGCCTAACGCGCTTCAGAAAACATTCGCTGGAGCGGGCGGCAACTCGTGCGTCGGTTGGTTCGGCGATGCGTTCGTGTTAAAGCTCAATCCAACCGGATCCCAGCTTTTATATTCGACGTATCTCGGTGGCCGGCTGGACGACGTTGCCTCGGCGATCGCGATCGATGGCGGCGGCAATGCGTATGTGACGGGGTTCACGCTCTCGAATGATTTTCCGACCACGGCCGGAGCCTTCCAGACGACCTTCGGTGGCGCGGGCGGCCAGACGGGTAAGCCCGCCTGCAACGGCGGTCCATGGTTTAATACCGGCGACGCGTTTATCAGCAAGTTGAATGCGACCGGCTCGCAGCTCGTTTTTTCGACCTATCTCGGAGGCGCCAACGACGATTTTGGGATGACCCTGGCCGTTGATTCGTCACAGAACGTGTACGTGGGCGGCCTCACGCTATCGCGAAATTTCCCGGTCACATCCGGTGCATTTCAAAGCACTTTCGGGGGCAGCGATCCACAGAACCAGTTCTTCCATACCGGCGACGGTTTCGTGGCGAAGCTGAACAGTTCAGGCGCTTCCTTGAGTTACGCCACGTATCTGGGCGGCTCCGGGGATGACGCCATCACCAGCCTTTATGCAGCGAGCGATGGATCGGTCTGGCTTACGGGGTCCACGACTTCTGTTAATTTTCCGATCGCCGGAGCCGCGGTCCAGAAGACCTATGCGGGCTATTTCCAATTGCCGTTTTTGATCGAGCAACTCGTGGGCGATGCCTTCGTCACGCATCTTGACGCGACGGGGAAAACGATTTCGTATTCGACCTTTCTCGGCGGATCGCAGAACGATCTTGGCGCCGCGATTTCAGTGGACGCCGCAGGCCTCGTTTATGTCGTGGGATTTACCGACTCCTCCGATTTTCCCGTTACATCGAACGCGATCCAGCCGCACCTGGCGGGCGAAGGCGGCGAAGCCAAGTATTTTCTATTCGGCGACGGATTTGTTACAGTAATCGACCCATCCACGGGCCAAAAAGTTTACAGCTCGTATTTTGGGGGCTCCAACGACGACATGCTTTTGGGTTTGGCGCTGGACGGGGCAGGAGGCTTGTGGGCGACAGGCAACACCATGTCCCCCGATCTTCCAGTGACTGCGAACGCGGCACAACGGGTCTATGGCGGAGGATATTACACCTCATCGGCACTTGCCGGCGATTCCTTGCTGGTGCATCACGCGAATCTGGCAACCGCGGGTCCCACTATTCTTACCGATGGCACGGGCGTGATCAACGGCGGGAGTTATCTTCCCGGAAACGTGGTTAGCGGATCCTGGGTCACGATAAAAGGGAGCGGGTTCACGGATCAGACCACAAACTGGAATAATCAGAATTTCTCGACGGGCCAGTTGCCAACCAGTCTGAACGGCGTGCAGGTGCTGTTCAACGGTCAGCCGGGTGCGATCTGGTATCTGATCGCTGGATCGCCACAACAGATTAACGTGCAAGCTCCCGCGAACCTGGCCGGAAATGTGACGGTGCAGGTGGTGCGCAACGCCGTCCCGAGCAATATAGTAACGACAACGGCCGCCCAAATTGCGCCGGCGATTTTCCCGTATACGCTAGACAACGGAAAGACATTCTATGCTTCGGGCGTGTTCCTCGACGGGACCTATTTGGGAGATCCGGCCATTTTCCCAGGCGCGCGGCAGGCCAAGGCTGGCGATAAGGTCAGCCTATTCGCCAACAGCCTGGCTCCGTCACCTGCAGGCGTCGTAAGTGTGTCGGCGCCCACGGATCCAGTGATGGTGACGATCGGGGGAGTGACATTTCCGGCGGATTTCTCAGGATTAGTCGCGCCAGGCGAGTTTCAAATTAATATAACAATTCCGGCACTTCCTGCGACCGGAGACTTTCCTGTGATAATTCAGATCGACGGTAAGAACTCTCAAACAGGCGTATTGTTTCCTTATATGAACTGAAAGTCAGGCGGAAAAAAACGTGCGAGCGAGAACCTGAGGTTACAAGTCGGATTTGAATGGCATCTGCAAGCAGTATTGAACTACCGCGAACACCCAACTTCTTGCAAACGACGCTCGTTGGCCGATAATGTGGGACATCAGGCACGTATTCGTATTCAAAGCTCTAGTCTGGCGCGGTCCCATTTCGCAAGGCCGCTCCCGCATCGTAAGTGCTCTCAAGAAATTCAAGTAAGGCTCCCTCGGGCGAGTCAGCAAGATGCAGGTCATCGGTACATCAGAATGAACTCTGAGAGCTGCGGGTTCCATTTCGCTCCCCCAGGCCGCACTTGCTCTTCCTCAATGCCGGCGGGCTTGGGAATGGTGTAGGAATAGTAAGCGGGGCCGTCGACCCCTCCGCCGCCCGGCCGAAAGCCGGCGCTACAGACCTCATCTGAATACGCGGGGCCGCTGATAACACCGCGTCGTGGCGGTGCCGGCCGTCCGGAAAACCGCGTGCACGCCAAGTCAAAACTACCACAAAAGAAATGAACTGGGCTGCATTTGCCGATAAATCGACCGCGGAATCGCTCCATCACTTTGGCGGTGGAAACAAGAATACGCCAAAATCGATGAGCGAATTCGCCGTCGTAAGAGCAGTGGACGACATCACAGTCGAACGGAACGGCGTCAGCGATCTCTTGCGGCTTGAACTCCTCGCAACTTGGCACCTTCGGTTTGCCGGATTCTTCTACGGTTGAGATGGGGAGGTGGACGTCAGCTTCTCGACTTCGACACAACCGAGATGCAGGTGTTGCAGCTTCGCTCCGACTTCCGTTAAGGTCAGCTTCCCCGGCGAAACCTTGTGGCAACTTGTGCAGCCGAACTCGTCGAATCGCGCGACTTTTTCGCGCTGCTGGGGAGAGCGCTTCTGGTCCGGCACACGTACGATTTCTGACATCGCCGTCAGCAGGTGAATGCACCCCTCAAAACCCGTCGCCCTTTGCTTGCCTAGATCTGTAAAGCCGAGCTTACCGTCCCGGCCGATGGTGTGACACTTCTTGCAACCATGCGTATCGAATACGTACTGGGCGAGTTCTCGCGGGCTCTTGCCGTCCGCGATCATGCGGTCGAGCGTTGCGTTGTGGTTCTGTTGGCCCATCAGGGGCAGAGCGGCAGTGCTCAGCAAGAATAGTAGTCCGCGTGTCATGGTTTTAGATTTAGGGTTTCTGTAGATGCACGACCAACCGGGCTAGCGTGTAGTCCGCGGTCAATGGATTCCCGTTACTGACATCCTGCAGATAGAAAGTCATGCCGTCCGTCACCCAAAGGCCTGTTTGGACCGAGCCGCGATTGCCGGAAAAGGCGAAAAGCGCGCCCGTCGGGCTGCCGATATGAATCTCGATGAACTGCGCGTCGGGCGCATTCCAGCTGAGGGTGGTCATTCCGAACGGCGCGCTTGCAGTGACCGGTATGGGATTCGGGCTGGCGCTCAGCGTCGGTCCGGTCGACGGGCATGGAGCGTTGAGGGAGCTGATGCAGGTGTTGCCTTCGAACGAGTTGGCACCGGAGGTCGAGAGATTCTGAATGTCGTAGCCGTTGGCGGACGGATGGTCCAAGGAGACCTGGATAGCGGGATTTCCCAGAACGATGTTTCGCCGGAGAATGTTCCCCTTGACTCCGGCCCCCACAAAGATCCCGTTCATGTTCCCGACGGCTGTGTTGTCCTCAACAATATTTCCGGTGTCGGCGGGACTGGGTAGGCCGATACCGAAGTTGCTGCCTTGCGACGAGTATCCATTTCCAATTAGCCGGTTCACACGGAGCCGGTTGCTACTAGAGCCGGCGATTCATATACCGCCGCACGCCGCGGCCGGTGATCCGTTTCGAATTGCTGTGTTGTGTTCCACCAAGTGGCCGGACCCGCCGGTCAAGATGATGCCGGAATCGCAATTGGTGGAGGCGATTACGCCCGTCACGGTTGAGCCTGTGCTCGTAAGAAGCTGGATTCCGTGGTTGCGAAATTGTTGAACCATTCCGCGTCCGCGAATGACGACGTTGTTGACGGCGTTCACAAGGATCCCGACCTCGTTGCCAACAACCGCGCCGGAGCAACCCAATACGGCGTCGCCGAGGCCGGTGATCGTGTAGCCATTCAAATCAAAAGTCACTCCGGACGCGCCGATGACGATACAGGGTGCGCCGCTGACCATGCAACTGACGTTACCCACGAGCCTGCTGTCTTGCATGACGGTGAGGGTCGTCGAAATCGTGCCGCTGATATCCGTGGCCCGGGCGGTTCCCGTAATCGCCGGAAGAGCGAAGAATAGGGAAACCAACGACGCAAATAATGACTTCATAAATGGATTTCCTCCCACTTGGCGAGCCCATGATAGAATCCAAGGGTTCCGATGTAACCCGATTTACTCAACCACGCTGAGGAGTGTAACCTGCCGCCCGTGCCTGGAGTCTTGAAAAAATTCTAAGAGTTTTCTAAAAATGGCAGCAGCGCAGCAAACAAAGGGTTCTTGGGAGTTCGGGCCTTATCGCCTCGATCCTAACGCGCGGGTGTTGTTCAGAGGTCGCGAGATCGTGCCTCTGACCCCGAAGGTTCTCGACACACTGGTGGCGTTGGTCGAGCATGCCGGTCAGCTCGTGTCGAAAGAGGAATTGCTGCCTTCGGTCTGGCCGGACAGTTTTGTCGAGGAAAGCAACCTTGCCCAGAACATCGCGGTCTTGCGGAAGATGTTGGGCAAGTCGAGGGAAGATGGGCCGTTCATCGAGACAATCTCGAAGAGGGGATACCGGTTCGTCGCGGTGGTTCGCGCCGTTCCCGCAGTGGAGCCGCCGCCTGCCTCTGAACCGGGCAAAACCCTAGAAACCCTGGCGCCTGCGACTGAGTCCGAATCGGGTACCCCACCAAAGATTGGCCGCAGAGTCGGATTCATCATCTTATTAACCATGGCGGCGACGCTCATCTGCGGGGCTGTCGGTTTCTGGAATTACAGGCGGCAAGCCGCGGCGCCGCCACCGATCCGCTCCCTGGCCGTGCTGCCGCTTAAGAATCTCTCCGGCGATGCGGGACAAGACTATCTGGCTGACGGTATCACGGAATTGCTAACGACCGAGCTTTCCCAGGCGTTACCGCTGCGGGTTACTTCGGGGACTTCTGCGATGCGGTATCGAGATTCAACAAAGACTCTAGCCACAATCGCCGCTGAGTTGAAAGTCGATGCCGTGGTGGAAGGTTCGGTGGCGAGATCCGGCGATCGATTGCGGCTGACCGTTCAATTGATCCAGGCGCGCACCGACCGTCACGTGTGGGCTGAGACCTACGATCGAACTCTGACCGATGCCATGTTGCTTCAAGAGGAGGTCGCGCGGGCTGTCGCCCGTGAGATCAAAATGCAGACGCCGACTCCGGAAAAGCACGGGACCCAGGTAAACCGCGAGGCCTTCGACGACTTCCTGCGCGCCCGGTACTACCTGAACGAGCGAAACGCGCATGACGTCAGGAAGGCGGTCGACTTGTATCAGAAAGCGATTGCGGAAGATCCGGCATTCGCATTGCCCTATGCCGGGTTGGCTGACAGCTATAACCAGCAAGGCACCGTCATGATCGGCAGCCGCTCTCCCGCGGAGGGCCGCAAGCTGGCGATGGCTGCCGCGAAGCGGGCTCTGGAGATCGATCCGAATCTGGCGGAAGCTCATGCAGCGTTGGCATATTCGAACCTATACGAATGGAATTGGGGGGCGGCTTACGAGGGCTTCGAGCGAGCCATCAAGCTAAATCCCAACTATCCGTTCGGTCATTTGTGGCTGGGCCATTACTACTTCGCACGCGGGAACGTCGATCGCGGCTTACAGGAAGCGCAGTTGGCCTGCGACCTGGATCCGCTATCGGAGATCATGGAGACACAAAAAGCGTGGCTCCTCGGAGGCGCTCGCCGTCATGCTGAGGCGATCCAGATATTCGAGAAAGTCCTGGCAGATCATCCGAATTATCAGTGGGCCTTATGGCAGCTCGGCTCGCAGCAAATGGCTACACACAATTACGACGCGGCGATCGAAACGCTCAAGAAGGCAGTCGAGGTCGGCAAGGGGAGTCCGTCGGCCTTAGGAACACTCGGCCAGGCGTACGGGCTCGCCGGGCGGAAGGGGGAGGCACAGGAAATCCTGGCCGAGCTGACTCGCCAGTCGCACGAGCGGTACGTTCCGCCACACGCGTTCGTGCATGTCTACATTGGACTGGGAGACAAGGAGAAAGCCTTCGAGTGGCTCGAAAGGTCGTATCAGGAGCGGTCCAATAGCATGGTTTGGATGGGAACGACGGCCCTGTACGACCCGCTGCGCTCCGATCCGCGGTTCGAGAGCCTGCTGCGAAGGGTTGGGTTGAAGCCGGGCGACGTGAAACGATGACCGCTGCCGTAGCCGCGCGGGGCTGCGCCGATAATGTCGCACAACGCGGCTTCGCGGAATGGCGACGAGGATTGGTCATAAAATGGATGCGAGATATTCGTCGATCGCTCTGACCCGCATTCCTTGAGTGTGTCGCGCAAATTCTGATTCCGATGGAACCCGCTCGATGATCGTTTTCGAGAGGTTATCGAAGAAGAATGGCCGCTCAATATTCGCTTTTTGAAATCGTGCTTTGAAGCGATTTATCCTTGCATCGAAGCCGCCCCATAGAAACCACACGATTTGGTGGCGATTCGCTTCGCTGGCGCATGTTGGCGCTTGAAAACCAACGCGGTTGATGGATTCCACCGCCGCATCAAGGTCGGCTTTACACAAGTAGAAAAGATTCCAAACTCTAACGAAAGCACCATGCGGAATCGTCTTTCCAGCCAACTCATAACCGCTCCGAAATCGATTCCTGACGTTGGGCAGCATCTTGTCATTTCCTAGATCGAGTAACGCCCATTCGTCTAGCCGGCGGGGACGAGCCGAACCGGGATTCTTTCCAACGACCGCGGCAATGCACACACCACCTTCGATGTTCGGCGTTTCTGGCGTTTCTTCGAGATAGATCCGTGTATCCAAACGAAATCGTTCGTTATCGACCTCTGTGAAATGTGAGTAGTAAGTCATTTTGGCCTTCGGGTATTTCCTAGAGCGAGCCTGTCGCTGAGATGCTCACGCTTTATACTCCGTCATCAGTCTCTTCAAGTCTTCAGGTTGAGCTTGAACATCCGAAGATCCATAGCGAACATAGATGACACCACTCAGCAGGTATATAGGATCGTCACCTCGCGCAGCTACAATCCTCGCAAAGACCAAACCACGATGGTCCTCAAACGCAATCTGGATGGGCGGTGTAGGTTTGATCCGATTTCTGACCAGTTGGCGAATCTTTTGCTCCATACGATCCTTTTGCTTGAAATCGAGATTCAGCCCCTTTAATCGGCCCGCATCATCGATCCCAATAAAGATGACCCCATCGTTTGTGTTGGCAAAGGCGGCAATAGACTTCAATATCTCTTCCTCGACGCCACCCTGCCGGTCCTCGGCATCGGACAATCCGCGCTTGAACTCGATGCTTTGCCCTTCTCCGATTCTCTGAGCTTCCTCAAGAGTTGGTATCTGCGCAGCCCTGGTTGCGAAGTAAGCTCGCAAGAACCGCTTCCCAAGCAGGTCAGCAGCGACGACAGTGACCAAGAAAGCGAAGCCGAACGAACCCGCTATCCACCACAGGCTGCCAACTCGAATAAATGTGGAGACCAAAATGCTTTCGTTTGCATTGGTTTGGAGGATATAAAGATCTCCTGCGTGAGAGTAAACTTGCCAGCCAATGGCTGGCAGTTTACGGCTCCTGGGCAGAAACGCCGGGAGCCAGGCCCCCCACCTTGCGATCCAACCGCTATCCTTCTCAATCACCGAGAATCCGTCGAGCTGAAGCCCCTTTATCCCAGTCCGTGATGTTGCACCCTGGCGTGCCAACGGATTTGCACCGATCTCTTTCGCTTCGTGTTTCAAGATGTTGTCCACGACTGTAACTTCTACACACGACCTCGCGATTTTCCAGGGTGCGCTGTCTTGATAGCCGACGACAATTTCAAAGTCCTTATCCGCCTGACTCGTCTCTGAATACAGTCTCCACACCTCGCCGTCTGGCGCGTTGTACCACTGCGGTTGTCGGAACTTCGCGATAAAACCCGCATCAGTGTAATTGAGGGGCGGGAAGATCCCGGGGTTCTCAACTGTAGCGCCTGCAACAGCGATAAGGAACCTCCCGTCCGTTTCTACAATGTAGTCTGGCCCGTCGGACTCCCCGTCGCCCATGAACTTTTGTATGTCGCAATTTCCGCCTTGGCAGGCGATCTCCTGGAGCGCACGCTGATTACTCATTTGCGCCCGGCGGACCTCTGGATAGGTCACGGTGACGTACACACTCGCTGTCAAGAAGATGGCGGAGGCTCCTAGTGCGAGCGAAAAGCGAGCAATTTTTCTGCTAACCCGTTGGCGAGTCGAGAATGCTCCCATGGTTGTTTGCGCCTTCGTTCGAGATACGTACGGAAAACTAATTGAATCGTTACAGCTTATCAGCTGTTCAGTCATCGACCGGTTTACCGCTGTTCTACCAAGACAAGGCGCCTCAAAGATTCCATCGTTCCTGCTTGATGTCGCCCCCACGGCGAGGTAATGTTCATGTGGCCGTTAATGCCCATTAAAAGGACTGAAAATGAACGACTTAGTTGCGATTGAGAAGATTGCTCAGTGGGAGAAATTGAAGGGGCTCGTGCTGGACAGCGTCTCCTCGCCGATCACGAAACGCGTGTACAACATGGCGCTGAACGAGTTCATGGCGTGGTTCCAGCAGGCGCCGCGGCCGGGCTTCACCAAGGCCACCGTTAGCGCATGGCGCGTATCGCTGGAAGAGCGCCGCCTGGGGTCTTCCTCCATCATTATTAGGATGTCGGCGATTCGCAAGCTGGCGGCGGAGGCAGCGGACAACGGGCTGCTGGCGCCTGAACTCGCCCAGGGGATCAGTCGCGTGAAAAGCGTGAAATCGACGGGTATTCGCGTCGGGAATTGGCTCTCCCAGAAGCAGGCGCAAGCGCTCCTGAGTGCGCCCGACATCACGACGGTTGCTGGGCTGCGCGATCGCGCCATACTCGCCGTCCTTCTCGGCTGCGGATTGCGGCGGTCGGAAGTGGCAGCACTCACGTTCGCGCATGTCCAGCGCAGCGTGATGGGCGCTGGTGCATCGTCGATCTCGTCGGAAAACACGGACGGGTGCGGACTGCGCCGATGCCGGCGTGGGTGAAGGTAGCGATCGATGCGTGGACCGTCGCGTCCGGCGTCGCTTCTGGCCACGTATTTCGCCCGGTGAATCGCGGCGGTGCGGTTACTGGTGAGCGCCTCGGCGAGAAAGTCGTGTGGCAGATGCTCCGTCGTTATGCGGCGGAGGTTGGCGTTTCTGGAATCGCGCCCCATGACCTCCGGCGCACTTGTGCCAAGCTGTGCCGCGCAGCCGGTGGCGAGCTTGAGCAGATCCAATTGCTGCTCGGCCACGCATCGGTCCAAACTACCGAGCGTTATCTGGGCACGAGGCAGGATCTGGTGCACGCGCCGAATGATGCGATCCGGCTGAGAGTGGCGGTTTAGAAAGACAGAATCACGGGCGATACTCGCGATGGCTCGTTTCTTGTACGTGCTTGGCTTCATAAAGGTGATCGTCCGCTAAACTAGTCCCTGACGATGCAGTGCATGGCTGCATGAGCGGGAGCATGACCACAAATCATCTTGAGAATCTTAATGCACTCGAAGACAGCCTCTGGGCCGCGGCGGACAATCTACCCGCTAACTCCAAGCTTTCCTCGTCCGAATACTGCATGCCTGTGCTTGGCGTGATCGTCCCTTCCTGGCCTGTTCGCCGCGCACGGTTCGTTGTAACGAATTCCGCCCGTAAATCACCTCAATACATCATCCACTTGGTATGTGCCAGGCAACGCGAATGACTTAACCGACGCAATCTCGGGAGGAAAAATGAAGTTAACGGTCTGCAAAATGATAAGCGGAATGTGCTTAATCTCTTTCGCCGAAACCGCTTTCTCTCAGGCCCACGATCCAGGACCGCGCTCCGGCGCCAGTGCCGGTGGCCCCATCCCCGGCCTCACGACGGATCAGACTAACCTTTTCAATGAAGGCGCCACCAGGTTTGCCACGGCGGAAAAGATAGCCGATGGCCTGGGTCCCCGCATGAACTTCAGCAGCTGCTCCGGATGCCATGCCTTTCCCGCCATCGGTGGATCTGGAGCAAAGGTAAATCCGCAATTTCAATTCGCAACCGGAGCGGATCACGGCACGAATTCCGTTCCCTCATTTATCACGGCCAATGGACCAACTCGCGAAGTCAGATTTAAGAAGACTCCGAAAGGCGCACCCGATGGCGGCGTGCATGATATTTTTACCATCAATGGCATGAATGGCGTGCCCGCCACTTGCAATCTCACCCAGCCCGATTTTTCGGCCACCGGCAATATCATTTTCCGAATTCCCACTCCCGTCTTTGGCGGCGGACTCATGGAGCAGATTCGCGACACCGATATACTCGCGAATCTCGCCAAGGAAGCGCCCGCCAAAGCCAAGATGCAGATCAAGGGCAAGCTCAACGTCGTGATTTCCGGCAACACGCACACTCAGCAAAGCAGAATCATGGGCGACACCAACAACAATGGCAACGACGGAACCATCGCCCGGTTCGGATGGAAGGCGCAGAATAAATCCCTACTGATTTTTGCCGGAGAGGCTTATAACGTGGAAATGGGCATTTCCAACGAGCTTTTCCAAACCGAGCGCGAAGAAAGCTGTATTCTTGCCACTCCCGCAACCACGCCCAACGACGGCACAAATCCGCCCGATCCAGCCAAGCCCCTCGCGATTCTGAGCGATATCGAAACCTTCGCCGCGTTCATGCGCTTCCTGGCGCCGCCGACGCCTTCCACCACCGAACCGGGCGGCGCCGCGTCGATCTCTAAAGGCCAGGCCCTGTTCTCGCAAGTCGGATGCCACCTGTGTCACACCTCGACGCTCACCACGGATCCCAATTCTCGAATTGCCGCCCTCGCTGGAAAACCCGCCAATCTTTTCTCCGACCTGGCCGTTCACCAAATGGGAAAAAATCTTGAGGATGGTATATCGCAGGGGGAAGCGGTGGGAAATGAATTCCGGACCGCGCCTCTCTGGGGACTCGGCCAGCGACTCTTCTTTTTGCATGATGGCCGCACCACCGACTTGGTGGTCGCAATCAAAGAGCATAAAGGCTCAAAATCGGAAGCCAACGGTGTGATCCGGCAATACGATCGCTTGAGTGAGAGCGATAAACAGGATCTGCTCAACTTCCTGCGTTCTCTTTAATCGCAGGCCTTCGATTCGCTAAGAGAAACTCGATCCGTTCCGCCGGAACGCTTGCTCCGCCAATCCGACTTGCGATTCTGCACGCGAAGAGGGATGAATGTGTTCACCACCGGAAGTGGCAGAACACATGCAGATGGAGACGAAATACCTTCACCTTCGCGCTCCGGTGGAGTTCGAGATCACTTCTTAACTTTTTAACTTGACAGATCTGTGATCGGTATTTATACTACGATCCCTCCCCCGGCGAGTGCAAAATGATCCTTGCGCGGAAACGCATCATGGCCCCGGACCTTCGTTCGTTCCAGCGGCTGAAAGCCTGAAACAGACGCGCTTCCGTGTGAATCACCCCAGTGTCATGTCTGCCATAAACAAACTCCCCGTAGACCCACTTCATATCGCTTCGCAGGCGCCCGTTCAGGGACCGAGGAAGAAAGTGCCGAACGAGAGCAAGACTACCAACCGGCTGAAGGACCAGGCGAAACTCAGCAAGACAATGAAAACGCAGTCTGAACCTTCACGGCGCGATTGACGTGTATTGGTTTAAGCCAGAATCGCCATCGCGCTCCATTCGCGGCAGAGAACCGCGGCCGCACCCGGCGAAATTTATCGTCTGGTGGCGCGCGACACGACGATGACCGTCTTCTCGTCGGATTTGGGCTTATTCTCGCAGGTGGGGTAGTGGGCCGCCGATGCGGCGTAGACGGACAAGTGCGTGTCCTTGTCCAGCCGGAACGTAACAGAATCAGAGCCCTTCTCCACGTCCTTCACCTTCGTCTTTTCATAAAAGGCGATGACTTTCGCCGTCGCATCGGGGGTTGCGTACGAGCGCCAGTGGATTTCCATCATGGCGCCGCCGGGTTGACCCATGACGGACTGGTCGCACAATTGACGGGCGCCCGGGTACGCGGCGAAGCCGTTCCATTCCCGGCCGTTGTTTTGCGCGGTCAGGGTCAAGATCGAGACCGCGAACAGTAATAAGTTGAAGCGTTTGAGCGCGCTTTCGAGGCTCTCCCCAGCAGTAATCTGTACTTCAGCCAAAAGAACACCTCGTTTTCTAATCGAGACCGACGCTTCAGGGTAGCAGCGTCCGATCTGACGACTTGAAGCGACTGCGTAGTCGCCCGATTCGCTCAGCGCCCGGTGTGCTGCTTTTGTTAGCCACGTCCGCGCTCGGCAGAGACGGTCTTATACAAAATCCCGATAACAGAGCAGGCATGGTTTGCTCGGGCGACAGAGCGGATTGCGGTACGGACACCGTGAGCGGAAACGCCACGCGAAAGAGGCCGTGAAAACGATGACGAGCGCGACTGCGGAAGCAACAATACTTCGAGGCGACACGATAGCCTAATTTAAGAGAAGAGTTTGGTTCAACGAACGTTACATCAACGCGCTCAATCAGCTCCACGTGGCGGGCTCCACGGTAGACACGCTCTCCGGCGTCGTTCTTCGCCGACGCGATCTTGACGTTGCGCTTTGTAAGCCGCGGTTGAGATGAAGCCCCGGATGACGCTTCATCGCCGTTCGGCGAAGAAGCTGATGAGATTACACAAGTCTTACAAATCCTTGATGCAATTCCGGTTAGCCTGAAATTGCAGGTTGAAATAATGACGACCGCTGAAGCAGTTTCGGGATTGCGAAGAGAATTCGCCGCCCATGGGTGGGACAAGAAGGCGACGAACCGGATTGTGTTCGAGCTATTGATTCATGTGACAATCGCAGTGTTCGGCCTCGCCATCTTCATGACCTTCCACAACCCGGCCGTGCGGGTCCTAGGAATCGTAATATCGAGCTTCGGCTGCATGGGAGTTGGGACAAACACACACACCTCCACCCATTACGGCACCAGCGATAAGCGCTGGCTGAACGAGGCGCTCAGCTATTTCGGGTATCCGCTGTTCTTGGGCCTATCAGCCACATATTGGTGGCACAAGCACGTGGTGCTGCATCACCCCGCGCCCAACGTTGTCGGAGTGGACAGCGACGCCGACCTGTTACCGTGGTTCGCGATCACAGTGGACGAGGTTGAAGCCAGCTCTGGCCTGCGTCGTTTCTACTACCAGCACCTGCAATTCTGGCTGTTTCCGTTTATTCTCGCGTTGAACTGTTTCGGTATCCAGGGGGGCGGATGGATAGACCTTCTGCGAATACTTTGCAATTCCAAACGGCGAAGGTCTGCCCACTGGATCGACCTCGGCGCGATGGTCCTGCATTACGTGATCTGGATCGGTGTACCGCTGCTATTCTGGCCGCTGCCGGCAGTCGCCGGATTTTATCTTCTGCGAAATATTTTGCTGGGGTACGCCATGTATGCCATCTTGGCGCCTGGACATTTTCCAGCCGAGGCGCAGCGCACCACAGATGGAGCGCGCCACGGTACAGATTTCTTCGCGATCCAGACCGCAGGAACTGTGAGTTTCCGGACGGGCTGGCTAGGCAGGTTCCTGTGTTCGGGTCTCGAGTATCAAGTTGAACATCATTTATTTCCGAATATCAGCCACGTCCACTATCGGGAAGTCAGCGTGTTGGTGCAAAGGTTCTGCGCCGAGCAGGGTCTGTCGTATCGCTCGTACAGTTGGGCCATGGCTTTATGGAAGAGCTGGGACGTACTGCGATTCCCGCAGCAGGTTGTATTGGTGCGCGTGCCGCTCCCCGCTGATGCGGCCCCCTCGTCTGTTTAGCGATTGAGCGCGGCGTGGGACGTTGCAGAGCCAGTCCGAGGATAAGTTCCCCCGCTGGTTAACGGCGTTGCTCCAGGCGATTTATTCACTGAATGTAAGCTTGAAGGTCGAGCCAATTTCAAATTCCGCCCGATTGAAACGAAAAAAGCCGCCGGCTGCTGACCGGCGGCGTGGGGGAGATGCTGGCGGTAGGTCCTATTTGCCGATGCGGTAGGTGCGTTCGCCCGCCTCGTTCTTCGTCGACTCGATCTTGACGCCGTGCTTCTTAGCGGCGGTCGAGATGAATCCGCGCACGCTGTGAGCCTGCCAGTCGGTGGCCTTCATGATCTCGGCGAGCGTCGCGCCCTTGGCGCGGGCGATCATCTCCAGGATCCTCGCGCCCTTGCTCTCGGCGCGGGGGGCGGCGGACTTGCGGGCTGGTTTAGCAGCCTTCTTGCTGGTCTTCGCGCCTTCCTTGGCAGCCGTCTTCGGCGCGGCGTTGCCTTTGGGTCCCTGCCCGGCACCCTTGGCGGCTTTCTTGGCCTTGGGTGCGCCGTTCTTCTGGCTGGCGGCCTTGCTGGCCGGGGCCTTCTCCGGCGCGACGTGCGCGCCCTGTGCCACAACGGCGGCGGCTTTGTCGGTAGCGGTGGTTTCTGCGGTCGTCATTTGTGTGGGTATCCTTTTCTGCGCTTGCTTCGCGCATGACGATTCATCGCTCTGGTCGAGCGAAAAGGCAAGCGGAAAAGCGCGCGTCTGTGTGCGGAAGGTCGCTCCCGCGAACACAAGGCGATTCAGAAGGTCTGGGCGCCGCTCGCAGCCACTTCGTTGACGTGTCACCAACTTGCCAGAATTAGTCCCAAAGACGCGCTTGAAGCAGCTTCCGAGTGACCGACGATCCGGGCGGAGGCAGGTTGGGCTGAACTACCAGAAGATGAACTCTGTTTTAAACGAGCGGCCATTTCATCCGGTTGAAGAAGGCCTCGGGCCAGTCGACGCGATTCGTACCTAGCTTACGGCGCGGCGACCGGAAGTTTTGTTGCATGTCTGGCCAGCAACTGCCAGCCCTTCGCAGACTTCATCCAGACCATGATCTCGTGCAAGTGAGCGGTGTCGCCAGCGAAGTGCGTGAGATCGAGTTTGTATTCAACGATTGCACTGTCGCCGTAGACATGAACGGATACGTCGCGAATCTGAACCCCCTTGTAGATCCCGTTGGGCGCAGTCTCGGCCGCAATGGCTTCGGCCTTGTTCTGAGTCATCGCGTTCGAGTGAGTGTAGGCGAGGTCGTCGTGATAGAGTTTGCCCAAAGCCGCCGCGTCACCTTTCAGAGCAGCTTCTTTCCACGCATCAATCGCGGCAAGAACATCCTTCTCCGCGTTTCCGGCGCCGAATATCGAAGAACAAAACAGAAGCAGTGCAGCGATCGCGATCTTCATGGAAACTAAGTCTACCTCTTAGCGCTTGAAATGTCTTGTCGTCCGCATAAATAGCGAACAATCACGCGCCGGTTGCCGCAAGTTCTTTCGCGAAATAGGGCCGTTTTGGGCGAAAGACTTGTTCCGTCAGTCATAGGGTTTGCAAGCCTCACTCTGTACGAGTGGCCGACCATCCGACCGGAGCACGGGATGATCCCAAGATGGGGCTCCATTCCTGCCTGATTGCTGGATGGAAGGGCTGTTCTCATCAGAAATCTTGTGGACCCAGGGACGCGCCGTTCACTCGGTCAACTTCTGCATCGCGCTTGATCCGTCTCATGTTACCGTCGCGCTTTATTTTCCCGAAATCGTCCATGGACTGGGTCGAGTGACGAATGATGAGATTCCCATGTGTTGCGTCATCCGCCATCCCAGCAACCGTCAATCCACGCTGATCAATGCAGCCAGCCAACGAGATCACGAAGTGGAAAGAGTTTGATCACTAGCGGACACTCACACTTTGTTATGCAGGAATTTGTGGGAAATTAAGTGTATGCGAAAACGATGCGTTCTGGCCGTAACGGGGCTGCTGTGCCTGGGCGCCGGACAGGTCTTCGGGCAAAGCTGGAAGGTTCCAGTCGCGATGAAGTCGTTGCCGAACGGCCTCAAGGTCGTGGTATCGGAAGACCATTCGGCTCCGACGTTCGGAATCTGTGTTTCATACGCAATCGGGTTCCGGCTGGAGCCTGAGGGCCGCACTGGATTCGCCCATCTGTTCGAACACATGATGTTCGAGGGCACGCCGGTGGCACCCAAGGGCACACTGGATAAGGTGATCGAGGGCGGGGGCGGAAACAATAACGGCGACACGCGCTACGACTTTACGGAGTACATCGAACAGGCGCCCGTCTCTGCGCTCGATCCGATTCTGTGGATCGAAGCTGATCGCATGAAGACGCTTGATTTCTCACCGGCGAATCTGGAGAATCAGCGCAAGGTCGTGGAGGAAGAGGTTCGCGTCAACGTGCTGAATCAGCCTTACGGGTTGTTCTTTGCGATTGATCTGCCGGGCAAAGCGTTCGATACTTACCCAAACGCCCACAATTTCTACGGAGATTTCAAAGATCTCGATGCCGCGCGGATCGAGGATGTGGCAACGTTCTACCAGCAATATTACTCGCCTAATAACGCGGTGCTGGCTATCGTGGGCGACGTGACCGCAGCCGATATTTTCGCCAAGGTGGAAAAGTATTTCGGCGGTATACCGGCGCGGACGACCCCTCCGAAACCGAAACTGACCGAAGCGCCGCAAGAGGCGGAACGCCGTGGCGTCGAACAGGACAAGCTGGCGAAGGCGCCCGGGCTGGCCGTGGGCTACAGGATGCCGGCGCGCGGCACTCGCGATGCGATTGTCGGCGCAGTAACCGGCGAACTGCTGCACAACGGCCAAGCGTCGCGGCTGTATCAGTCGCTCGTGAAACAGAAAGGTCAGGCGGTGTCGGCGGACGGTGGGGTGAACTGGCCACTGGGAAATCCGTTTGAATACAACGGTCCGACGCTCATGACCTCTTTTGTGGTGGCGCCGCCCGGGTCTATAGAGGACACGGTGCTGGCGGCTTATGACGACGTGATTGCCGGCCTGAAGGCAAACGGGCCGTCAGCGGCGGAACTGGAGCGGGTGCAGGCCAAGATGCGGTCGGACTGGTATGCGCAATTGGAGGAGCCGCTCTCACGGGCTTCGACGTTGTCGCACGCAGTCTTGTTCGATGGGAATGCCGATGAGGTGAGCGCAGTGCCGGATCAGATTGCGAGTGTGACGGCAGAAGAGGTAAGAAAATTCGCTGCGACTTACCTGGCGGCTTCAAACCGGACGATTATTTGGCGCGCGCCGGCAGGTCCATCGGCCACAGACAAGACAAAGGGAGATCGGCAGTGACGATACTGACAGGACTGGTCATCGCTGTGTTGATTCCGGCAGGTTCGGTGTTGTTTGCGGCGGACAACAAGCCGCTGCCTAAGGAGATGCCTCCCTACGGCCCGCAGGCGCCGGTGAAGACGCCGGTGGTGAAGCCGTTCCGGCTCGATAACGGGATGACGGTGTGGCTTGTTCCACAACCTGGCTTCCCGAAGGTGTCGTTCAAAGTTTCCGTGAAAGGCGGCTACACTGCGGACCCCAAGGATAAGCCGGGTCTGGCAGATCTGCTCGCCGCGACTCTGACCCAAGGGACCGCAGGAAAAACCGCAAAACAATTGGCCGAAGAGATTGCGGCGGCCGGTGGCGATCTGGATTCGGGCGCGATGGCGGATTCGATCACTATCGCGACGACCGTGCTGAGCGAGAAGGCCGAAGCTACGGTTCAGTTGCTGGCAGATATTATGCAACGGGCGTCATTCGCCGAGACTGAAGTGGCGATCGCGAAGACGAACCTGTTGTCGTCGCTTCAGGTAAATGAGGCGGATCCGTCCTTTCTCGGGCGTCGGGCTTTGTATCGGGCGCTGTTCGGGCCGCATGCCTATGCGGTGACGGCTCCGACCAAGGAGACGCTTACGGCCACCCGTGCGGCCGATCTGAAGCGCGAATTTGAGCGGCGTATGCGACCGGACCGGACGATACTGGTGGCGGTGGGCGACTTCGGGGAGGCTGCACTCAGCGGATCGATCCGGGGTGCGTTCGGTGCGTGGAAAGCGGCCGGCGAAGCAGCTCCGATCGCGAGTGAAAAGCCGCAGCCTCGGTTCTCGAAAGCTGTGGTCTATGTGGCGCGGGAGGGATCGGTGCAGACAGCATTGTACCTGGGTACGCTGGGGCCGGAACGGGCGGCGCCGGATTACGCTGCTGCGCGCGTCGCGACGGCGATTTACGGGGGCATGTTCGGGTCGCGCCTGGTAAACAACATTCGAGAGGATAAGGGCTACACGTATTCGCCCGGGGCACGTCTGACGCCGAATACGCTGGCTGGCGTGTTGGTGACGCGGGCAGATGTGCGCAATGCAGTGACGGGAGCCAGCTTCAATGAGATGCAGTATGAGTTGAACCGGATGGCGACGACTGTGCCGGATGAAGAAGAAGTGGAACATGCGAAACGGTATCTGCTGGGGTCGCTGGCTTTGCAACTGCAGTCGCGGGCGGCAGTGTCGCGAGCGTTGTCGTCCCTTTGGGTTGACGGTTTCACACCAGAGGAGTTGAGTCGGCAGGCGCGGATGGTTCAGTCGGTGAAGCCTGCTGATGTGCAGGCGACCGGGAAAAAATACTTTCCGGTCTGGCGTTCAACGATTGTAGCGGTAGGAGAGGAAAAGGTGATTCGAGACGAGCTGGGTGCGTTCGGACTGGAGTTTCAGAAGGTTCAGTAGCTTCGCACACTCCAAGACTCCCCTTTGCGTTTTACGACGAGCTGTGCCTATTGAGAACCTCCGGTCGGGAGCCGCCGGTGATCGGTTACATGATTCCTGTCGACAAATCCCCTTCGCACCAGCAAAGCTAGAGGCCGTGTCGGGTGCGACGATCTAGCTTCGTCCGGATGACGCGCCATCCGTAGAGAGGTCGCCGCCAGCGTTCATCGCGACAAGGTTTCCTCCGTATTGCCGACGATCTGGTCCGAGGTGCATAAAGCGACGGTCGCCCTTGCTGCTGGTAGTGGGTCGGTTTGAATTTTCCGCCGCCTTCGCCTTGCGCTCCTCAACGAGTTTCATGATGTCGCTCCTCTGCTGGGCATGGTCCTGCTAGAATGCACCAAATGGAAGGACGGTGTGGAAAAGCTTGCGCACGTCAGGCTAAACACAGGCTTCCCCAAGCGTCCATCCTTCAAAGGAACTGCGATCATGGACCGTATGAAGACGTCGAATCACCACGGGTACCTCAACCGGCGATCGTTCCTCCACGCCGCTGGCAGGCTCGCCGGCGGCGGGTTGGCCGTCGGCGCCACCATCGAGACGATATGGCCCAGTTCCGCCTGGGGCCAGCAGTCGGCGAAGGAGACACACCCGAGTTCCGTCCGCCTCGTGGATCGGCTCAAGACCCAACTCTCGTTTCAGATTTCGGTCGATGTGGGGACCTTGGATCTGGGTCTGACCGTCGCCAGTGCGGCGCTGTCGGGTGGAGTCAACATCGTTGAAATGGGGACGCCGCTGCTCAAGACCCAGGGTGTTGCGAACGTCGTGCCCGCCTTCCGCAAGCAGTTTCCAGACGCTGTCCTGCTGGCGGACATGAAGACCATGGACGGTGGTGGCGGCGAAGCCCGCAGCGTCTACGCCGGCGGCGGCAACATCTTTAATTTCCTCGCTCTCGCCGGCGTGGATACGGCGAAGGCGATCTGCGCCGTGCGCGACGAGTTCAGACGCGCCGGCACCGAATTGCCACGACTTGTCTTTCCCGACATCATGGTCCCGCACCAGGGCCCCGCCAAGCAGGCAGTCGAGGTCGCGCTTCGGATGGTCGAGGCCGGCGTGGACGGGGTTGGTATCCACCTGCAGTCCGACGCGCGGCGCGCAAACCCGAAATTAATCGAGGA
>Ga0210394_10002441_pt1 | contig 25534 bp, 31 predicted proteins | sample IncBWC12MmetaG_FD_160121 | JGI IMG/M metagenome (GOLD analysis project Ga0210394, IMG submission 160121) | Forest soil microbial communities from Barre Woods Harvard Forest LTER site, Petersham, Massachusetts, United States - Inc-BW-C-12-M | ecosystem: Environmental > Terrestrial > Soil >...
CGGTGCGGACACGTCTTTCGTCGAACGATTGGCGGAATCGACGGCGTCGCACAACTTTGGAACTTCGTTGATCACGTCCAGGGCTCACTCCAAACGCTTGGAGCCCGCCCTGCACGAGCTCGGTGTGCAGTTTGAAACATCGGCACCCACCAGCCAGATTTGCTTCGGACAGGAGCTCGCCAACCGGTACCACCACGCGGGCGGATTCAGCCGCACCTGGTATGTGGAGCGCCTGCCTGGGACAGAGCTCGAGGCCGGGTGGATCTTCCGGCTCCTGCCGTCGGAGTTGAATCTGCGCCTTTCCTGGCACGCCACTCCGCTACCGGTCGGGTGGATCGTGGACTATCTACAGCGACAGCTGATCAATATGCGCGCGTCGCGCCTTGTCGACCAGGACGCCGGCGGAGCGACGGATCCTCAGCTCGGCGGCGCACTTCCCAATGCTGAAGACTTACAGCGACGGTTGGCGTCGAGCCAGGACAAGGCGTTTCACGTCGCGATATACCTGACGCTCACCTCCCCGACAGTCGACGCCCTGGAGGCGGGCGCGCTCAGGGTCGAGTCCGCCGCGCGTGCGGTGCTCTGCTCGCTTCAGCCCTGCACCCTGCGCATGTTCGACGGTTTTCTCGCCACCCTTCCATGCAATGTCGACCCGCTCGGACGCAAGCGCGTCCTCGACACAACGTCACTCGGCACGTTCTTCCCATGGCTGGAACCAGACCTGCAACAGCCGGGTGGCCTGGTGGTCGGCCGAAACGGCGCGACGGGGGCGCCGGTCCTCGTCGACCCCTTCGACCAGCGGCGGTATTCGAGCGCGAACATCGGAGTTTTCGGGCACTCTGGTGCGGGCAAGACTTACCTTCTATCGTCTCTCGCTTTGGGCGCGCTGGGCCGAGGCGTCCAGGTGTACGTCATCGATCCGGAACATGAGTACGGAGCGCTCGCCAGGCAGGTCGGTGGGATCGACATAAAGCTGGCCCTCGGATCGGGACACGCGCTGAACGTGCTTGATCTCCGGCCTTCTGACCGCCGAGACGAGTCCTGGCTGGGCCCGGCCGCCGCCGACGCTGTCGATCTCTGCGCGACCATTTGCGGCGGACTGGATGAGACGGAGCGCGCGCTCCTTGAGAGCGCGGTGCGAGCCACCTACGGCGAGCTGGAACAACCCGTCTTGCGAGACGTCGCCGCCCGGCTCTCCAACGGGTCGCGGGTCGCGACCATCCTGCAGCGCTGGGTTCACGGAAGCTTGGGCCAGATGTTCAGCTCGCCAACCAACGTCGACCTGGAAGCGCCGATTGTGAGTTTCGGAATGCGAGAGCTCCGTGACGAGATGGTAGCTCCCGTGCACTTTCTGCTGGCTGAGGCGTTGTGGGCTCGCATCAAACGGAAGGACCGCCGCCGCATGCTCATAGTCGACGAGCTCGGCCTGCTCTTTGAAGATGCGACAATCCGCCGGTTCGTCGTCAGTCTCGCGCGCAGGATTCGGAAGTACGACGGCTCGCTGGTCTTCGCGACTCAGAATCCCGGTGATCTCCTGAGCTCGGACCAGGGAACCGTGGTGGCAACCAACCCCGCGGTCCTCTTTTTCGGCGCCCAACGACCAGGCGAGGCGGCCAAGCTGCAGGAGGCGTTCCACCTGAGTGCGCGCCAACGCGCGTTCCTCGAGGGCGCCAGGCGGGGCGATTTCCTTATCGCGGCCGGGGCAGACCGGCTCGCCGTCCAGGTGCAAGCTCCGCCCTGGCAGGAAGAGGTGATGCGAACCTCGCGAGCGGCGGTTCGACTTGCCCTGAACCGGTAGGCTTAATCGCGAACGTGCAGCGAGTTGTTCACTACCGATTGGAGGGGCTGGCCGAGCACCACCTCGAGCGCCTTCACGCCCAGTTCGAGGCTCTGGCAGGCGCCCGCGCCTGGCGCTGCAACCCACCCTGGATCGCGAGCTCGTACTCGCGAGGCCTGTTCGAGATGGAGTACTTCCGGCATTTGCGCAACGAAGAGCCGAAAACGTCCGCCGCCGGCTTTGTGAAGATGGCGGGAGACGAGACCGATGCGCTCATCATCGCCATCTTCATGCGAGACCTGAGCGCGGAGTACGGGGTCACGACGTCCATGCGGGATGAGGATCATCCCCTGGCCAAACTGCGCCGTCTCGAGTTTCAGGCTGGACGGCTGCCGTCTGGCCAGGCCCTTGAGGACGTTCTCGCCAAAAGACCCGTGATCAAGAAGGTCGAGGGCGAGCGCATCTTCTTTTATCCACCCACGTTTCGCCTTCATTCGCAGGGGCCGCCCAGCCCCGAGTGGGCGTATGCACTCTGCGGCATCCGCGCTTACGCTCCGACCCTTATGGAAGCGGAGCAAGAAGCCCTCAAGATTCTCAGGGGGTTCGGGCACCTCGGTGGCTGAGAGCGCCGTCGCGGGCGCCGGCTCAATCAAGTCGGCTGACGGAACAAAGCTCGCCTTCCGGGCATGGCCGACGGCCGCGGCGCAAGCCACATTTGCCGTGGTGCACGGGCTGGGCGAGCACTCAGGTCGCTACGCGCGTTTCGCGGAAGGGATGGCCAGGCACGGGATGAGCACCTACGCGCTCGACCTGAGGGGTCACGGCGAAAGCGAGGGGCAGCGGGGCCACGTCGACTCATGGTCGCAATGGACTGACGACGTGTCGGCGTTCGTGAGCCACGTTGAGCATCTCGTGGGAGCTGAGGTCGTGCCGCTTGGACATTCATTTGGTGGTGCGGCGCTGCTGAGCACCGTACTCGCGGCCAAGCTGCCGAACAGCAAGCGGTTTGCCGTCTCGAGCCCAGCTCTCAAGCTCAGGCTACAGGCGCCCGCGTGGAAAGCGGCGATCGCACCATACGCGTCAAAAATCGTGCCTCGCCTCGCGATGGACAACGAGGTCGACGCGGCGGCGGTTTCGAGAATTCCGGAGGTGGTCGCGGCCTACCGCAACGACCCGTTGGTGCACAGCAGGATCTCGAGCCGGATGTACACGGAGTGGCAGAACGCCACCGTGGACATCCTCGGGCGCGCGGGTCAGATCAAGATTCCGTTCCTGATTCTCGCCGGCACCGCCGACCCGCTCATCGATCCGGAGGGTAGCCGGCGGCTGCACGAGCTGGCGCCTTCGCTCAGCGAGCTCGACATGCTCGAGGGTCGGTATCACGAGCCGTTCAACGATCTGGGCAGTGACGAGGTCTTCCAGCTGGTCGCCGACTGGATGCAGAGATCGTGATCGTCGCCGCGGTGTTGCTCGCCTCGCATCTCAACCTCGATCCTGGGTCTTGGATCTCGTGGATCATAGTCGGACTCATCTCAGGCGCCATCGCCGCGCGTGTCGTGGCCGGCCGCGGTTTTGGATGCATCGCCGACATCGTGGTCGGCGTAGCGGGCGCGATCATCGGCGGCTACCTGCTCGGTGCGCTGTTTAACGCCGGCGGAACCGTTGGCTTCTGGGGCAGCATCGTCGTGGCATTCATCGGTGCGGCCGTGCTGCTGTCGGTACTGAAGCTGATCTCGGGCGGACGCCTCTAGGGCCTAACCCGCCGCGGCGCGGACCTCTTCGTGAGGAACCTCGGCCTGCTGGGCACGCGGTCTCCGCTTGATCAGCAGGGTGGTCAGCGCGGTGAGGGCGAGGAAGGCGATGGGCACGACCAGTGATGACTTCATTGCGTCGATGTAGCCGCTGACAAAAACGTCGTGCGCAAGAGCGTTGATCTGGCCCGCCACGGCGGGCGGAATCCCAGGGGGCAGCTTGGCTCCAGTCTGACCTGTGCCGATCTCGAATCCGTTGGAGGCCACGGTGCTGAAGGCCGCGATGAACTGTGCTCGGAAGGCGACTGGCAGCGATGCCGCGTGGCTTACCGCTTGGTCGTGGAGGGTCGTGGCCAGGTGGTTCTGGAGGAGCGCGCCCATAACGGCGCTCCCAATCGCTGCGCCGAGCTGGCGCGTCGTGTTCAGCACCCCCGAGGCTGCGCCCGCGACACGAGGCGAGATGTTGCGCATGGCGACCGTGGTCATCGGGGCGAAGGTCATCCCCATGCCGGCGCCGGCGACGATCGCGGGAAGCAGGAACGTTAGCCACGTCGAGTCCGGGCCGGCCACGTACGTGAAAGTTCCGAAGCCGATCGCGAACAGCGTGATGCCTGTGGTCAAGATGTACTTGCCTCCGATGCGGTCGGCCAAGCGACCCGCAAACGGAGCAAAGACCATCGAAGTGAGAGACATCGGAGCCAGCGTGAGACCGGCAGCCAGCGCAGAGAAACCGCGCACCGATTGCAGGTAGATCGTGATTGGTAGGATCAGGCCCAGCAAGCCGAAACTGATAGCCGCCGCGATCCAGTTCGCGACCGCGAAATTGCGTTCCGCAAAAAGCGAGAGCGGGACAAGGGGTTCGGCCTGATATCGCTCCCAGATGATGAAGACGACGATCAGGGCAAGGCCCGCCGCGATGATCTCAGGAATAGTCACGCCGTAGGCGAACTCGCCCCAGCTGTAGCGCTGGCCCTCGATCAGGCTGAAAACAATCGCGAACAAGCCGGCTGTCGCAAGGAGGACGCCGATCACGTCCAGGCCGTGGCTGCGGCCCGGGCGCAGGTCGGGAACGATGACGAAAGTTGCGATCAGCGCGGCGATCCCGATCGGAACGTTGATGAAAAAGATCCAGCGCCAGTCGATGTAGGTGATGAGCGCGCCGCCGAGAGTAGGGCCCGTAACCGTGGCGAGACCGGCGGCAGCGCCCCACACGCCGAACGCCGCGCCACGGCGCTCCGGTGGGAACAGTGAAGTAATGATCGAAAGCGTTTGTGGCGTCAGCAGCGCGCCGCCGACTCCCTGGATGATGCGAGCCGCAATCAGCTCGCCCACGTTCTGGGAAAAGCCGCACAGCGCTGAAGCCAAGGTGAAGACGAAGAGTCCTATCGCGAAAAGGGCTCGCTGGCCGAACAGGTCGCCGAGCCTGCCGGCCGTGATCAGGAGCACGGCGTAGACCAGGATGTAGGCGTTCAGCACCCACAGGATCTGATCAAATGTCGTGTTGAGGTTGGCACTCATGGCCGGAATCGCCACGTTCACGATCGTCGTGTCCAGCAGGATCATGAAAAATCCCGTGGTCAGGACCACCAGTACGAGCCAGGGGTTAGTGCGCGCTTGAGCCATGTCTTCTCCTCAACACTTCATGCCCGGAACCAATTCCGGCCTTCCACTCCAACCTGCCTTCAGTAATGTCGCTCTCGAGCTTGCGGACCCAGGCGCGCTCCGCATCGAGCATCGCGATCTTGTGCTCTAGCTCGATGAGAGCCAGTCGTGTCATGCCTGCTGCTCGCAGGTCGGCCATGATCCAGGTGAGCTTGTCCGACTTGGCGCCGAGGGCGGCGATCCGCTCGGTGAGAAGCTGGGCGGCCTGCTCAGCCTCGAGGTGGTGCATGAACATCAGCCCGGCGGCGAAGTTGACGTACTCGCGAGTCGGTCGCGCCAGGATGTCGCTGACGACCTGCACGAGAAGCTCGCGGCCGGGTGCGGTCAGCTCGTAGATCGTCCGCTCAGGCCGGCGGCCCTCTTTCTCCCGCTCTACGGAAACGATCAGGCCGTTGCGCTCTAGGACCTCGACCGTGTGGTACAGCGTGCCGAAGTTCAGCCGGATGAATTCGTCGTGATGGCGTTCGCGCATCGTCGCCGCGAGCTCGTAGGGATGCATCGGTTTCTCATCGAGCAGCTCGAGGATGGACAGGGCGAGGGGCGAGACGCTCGGGGCCAACTCTGACATATTCGAGGCGGAATATACCCACTCCGGGCATCCGAAGTCAAATAGTCCGCGGGAGAGCGACTCAATAACCTGGATTGACGCGATATCTGTCTAAGTTCGGTTTCAGGTGTCGACGGCTCGGGGGAGGCAGCCTAAACAAGGAGGGGTCTGGCCGGGTACGCCTACTCGGCGGCGGGATCCTTGGGTTCGGCGCCGAGGGGCTTTTCGTACCACGCGACGTCCCAGTACCGCCCGAACTTGCGGCCCTGCTCCGTGAAATGGGCGACGCGTTTGAAACCGAAGCGTTCGTGCAGCCCGATCGATGCCGGGTTTGGCAGCGCGATCCCCGCGTAGGCCCGATGAACATCCTCGCCCTCGAGAGCTTTGAACAACCCTTCGTAAAGCCGCGATCCCGCTCCCCGGCCCACTGACTCGGGCGCGAGGTAAACGCTGGTCTCGATCGACGTCTCATAGGCCGGCTTCACGCGGAACCGGCTGCTGCTCGCGTATCCGATGACGATGCCTTCGGAAACCGCGACCATCACTCGGTAGCGGCCAGTTTCGTCGTAGTGCGTGAACCACTCGCGGCGCTCATCAATGGTCATCGGCTCGACATCGAACGTGTAATGCGTCTCGGCGACGTATTGGTTGTAGACGTCATTCACTACGGGGAGGTCGCTCTCTGTCGCGGGCCGGACCTCAACTTTCGTGTTGATCACGATCCCAGTTTATTGCGGACTTCGGAATCGACTCATGTCAGCCCACAATTGCGGCATGGACCGCATCCTTCTCGAGGGCATGTCGTTTCAGGGCCGTCATGGCGTGCGGCCCGCCGAGCGCGAGCAGCCCCAGGAGTTCAAGGTGGACGTCGAGGTTGATTGCGACCTGAGCGAGGCAGGACGGAGCGACCGGATCGAAGATACGCTCGACTACCGGCAGGTCCGTGCGATCGCCAAAGAGGTAATCGAAGGCGAATCGCAAAAACTCCTCGAGTCATTGGCCGCCCACATTGCCGACCGGGTGCTCCAGCTGCAGCGCGTTAGCGGAGTCTCCGTCCGCATCTCAAAGCGGCCCGCCAGCATGCAGCCTATCGCTGCAGCGGCCGTCCGCATTAATAGGACGCGCGCATGACAATCGCTTACTTCGATTGCTTCGCCGGAATCTCTGGCGATATGACCCTCGGCGCCTTGATCGATTCGGGCGCCGATCGCGCGCTCCTTGACGCGACAGTCGAAGCTCTAGGGCTTGGCGACGAGGTCAGCATCGAGGTGCGTCACGAAACCCGCGGCCATGTCGGCGGCATACGCGTCCTCGTCAAGACCGTGGACGGAGTTGTACGGAAGGTGCCGTCCTTACGCGGGGTCGTGGAGGACGCCGACGCGCCCGAGCGAGTCAAAACGCCGGTCCTCAACGCCATCAATCGGCTCGCCCAAGCCGAATCCCGTCTTCACGGGCTGCCCGAGGACGAGCTGCACCTGCACGAGTTGGGAGGCGCCGACACCCTGGTCGACCTGATGGGAGCCTTCTGGTTGCTGCACAGCCTGGACGTTGACGGGGTGTACTCGTCGCCACTGCCGGCGCCTCGCGGACGCATGGACGGCATGCCGCTTCCTGCGCCCGCGAGCATCCGCGTGTTGGAGGGCACCGGCGCAGTCTTCGCGCCTACCGATGAGGGCCGCGAGCTTGTGACTCCCACCGGCGCGGCGATCCTTGCCGTCGGCGCGATGTTCGAGCGTCCCACGATGGCGCTGCACTCGATCGGGTATGGAATCGGAACCCGCGAAACGTCAGGCAACGCCCTCGCGGTGTGGATCGGCGAGCGAATCGAAACCGAAACCGCGGTGACCCTGATCGAAACCAACATCGACGACATGGCACCGCACCTCATCGCGCCGCTGTGCGAGGACCTCATGGAAGCCGGGGCGCTGGATGTCAGCGTGACTCCGACCCTGATGAAGAAGGGCCGGCCCGGCCACCTCATAACGGTCATGTCGTCACCAGAGCTCGCCGCGCACCTGGCTGATCACCTTCTGCGGCACTCCACCACACTGGGCGTGCGGATGACGAGCGCGCAGCGTGTGATCGCCGAGCGGAGGACGGTCGAAGTCCATACGGAGCTCGGTGTCGCGCGGGTCAAGGTAAAGGAAATCGGTGGCAAGCCGGTCGACCTGGCGCCCGAGTACGAGGACTGCCGCCGGATCTCGCGAGAGACCGGCCTTGACCTCAGCGAGGTCATGCGACACGTCGGCGACGCGGCCCGCCAGGAGCTTGGGCTCGTCTGAAGTCCGTATCAGGCGATCCTAATCGCCCTCCCCTGCGGCGTCTCCATCGCCTGAGCCCGCGCCCCCGAAATCCACCCGCGACAATTAGCCGGTGACCGCTAGCGTTCTTGATGGCAGGGCCGTCGCCAGGCAGATCTTCGACGAGGTGTCTCACGCTGTCTCCGAGCGCATCGCCGCGGGCGGCTCGCGACCAAAGCTTGCGACCGTGTTGGTGGGGGGTGACCCGGCTTCGGCTCAGTACGTCGCGCTGAAGCAGAAAAACGCGAGGCAGGTCGGCATCGATTCGGAGGATCATCGGCTGCCCGCGACCACGACGACCGATGAGCTTGTGAACCTTGTAAATGTCCTGAATGCCGACGAGAGCGTCAGCGCGATCCTCGTCCAGCAGCCGGCGCCTCGCCAGATCGACATGAGACGCGTCGTGCTGGCGCTCGATCCCGCCAAAGATGTCGATGGATTCCACCCCATCAACGCCGGGCTTGTCTCGCTCGGGTTTCCCGGCGGCATCGAACCCTGCACGCCGGCCGGGATCATCGAGCTGCTGGAACGCTCAGGCATTCAGATCGACGGCGCGGAGGCGGTCGTCGTCGGTCGGAGCAATCTCGTTGGCAAGCCGACCGCGTTGTTGCTGCTCAAGCGAAACGCCACGGTCACGGTCTGCCACACAAGGACCAAGGACCTGGCAAGCCATACGAGGAACGCGGACATTCTTGTCGCGGCCGCCGGAAAGGCAAACCTGATCACCAAGGACATGGTCAAATCGGGTGCCTCCGTCGTGGACGTGAGCACCAACTGGGCAGACGGGCGGCAGGTCGGTGACCTAGGCCCCGGCGTCGACGAGGTCGCGGGGTGGTTGACGCCGAACCCCGGCGGGGTCGGGCCAATGACCCGCGCCATGCTGATCAAGAACACGTTCGAAGCCGAGGTACGCCGGCGACCTTAGGTACGAGATCCGCGGACGTCAAAATGGGCGCGGTGTCAAAGGCTCCTTCGTCAGTCGCCCAGCGGCTGATGGATGCGGGTCCCGGGCGCATCAGTTGGGTTGGATCGGACTCGGCTGCGTATGAAGCCGGTAGCGCGGGATGAGCCTCGCCTCATGACCTACCAGGAGGCCCTCTCCTACATCTCGAAACAGGGTCGCTTCGGGATGAAGCTCGGCACTGAAAGGACGCGCGCAATCCTCGATCGCATGGGCTTCCCCGATCGCGGCCTCAAGGGTGCTTTGATCGCGGGCACCAACGGAAAGGGTTCCAGCGGAGTCTGCCTGGCCGCGATCCTGCGCGCGGCGGGCTGGAACGTCGGTTTCATGCCCAAGCCCCACCTCATCTCCTACACCGAACGCATCGAGCTCAACGGCCGTCCGATCACCGAAGCAGAATTCGTTAAGACGCTGGATGCGCTGCTGCCCGTGCTTGATGCGATTGCAACAGAAATGGGCCAGGCGACTGAGTTCGAGATGCTGACCGCGATGGCGCTCGCGTACCTAGCGCCGCGCATCGACCAGCTGGTCTGCGAGGTCGGGCTCGGAGGCAGACTGGATGCCACCAACGCACTCGACCTCGGCGTCGCGGTGATCACCAACGTCGACCTGGACCACCAGAAGTATCTAGGCAACACGATCGAGCAGATCGCTCACGAAAAAGCGGCGATCATCAAGCCACACAACCGTGTGGTCACCGGTTGTGAAGGCTCAGCGCTTGCGATTGTCGAAGAGCACGCGCTCGCGGCGGAGGCGCAAGTGTGGGTCATGGGTCGGGATGTGCGCGTCGAATCGAAATCGCTTGGATGGCAGGGCCACACCATGGACGTGAGCGGACCTGGCTTCGAACACAAAGACCTCTTCCTCCCACTCGTCGGCGACTACCAGCCCGTCAACGCGGGACTCGCGGTCGCGTCTGCGCACCTGCTCGGCGAGGTCTCGGACGACGCGGTGCGGCAAGGTCTGCAATCAACGCGCTGGCCGGGCCGCCTCCAGGTGATCGCCAACCGGCCGCGGGTCATCCTCGATGGAGGCCACAACCCGGCCGCGATGACGAAGGCCGGCGCCGCGCTGCGCCGGCTGATCGGCACCGAGCGATTGGTCGCGGTCTTTGCGATGCTCAGCGAACGCGACCCGGTTCAACTTCTCGCCGCGCTGCGCACCCTGAAACCCGACGCTGCGGTCTTCACTGAGCCCGCGAGCGCGGCGGGTCACGCCGTCTCCGCCGCCCAGCTCGCGGACTTATACGGAGGTGATCACCATGCGGTTCTGCCGGCCGCGGCGGCGTTGCAGCGTGCCCGCGAGCTGGCTGGACCAGATGGCAACGTGCTGGTATGCGGCTCGCTCTATCTGGTCGGTGAGATCCTTGCGCTCAGCGGCTGAACTGTCGGGCGCGCAGGAAGCGAGCGCACAAAAAAGCGCTCCCGGCGATCATCGGCAGCAGCATCACTGACCCCAGGGCGGCCCATTGCCAGCCCGCGCTGACCGCCAGTCCGCCAATGAGGATTGCCGCCACTCCGAGGCCGGCAGCGCCGATCGTGAACTCCCGAGACGATGGTTGTCGAGCGGCCGGTGGAGGGCGGGAGACGGCGGGCCTGGGTGCTGCGGCACGCCTGCCGGCCACCAGACCGTAGAGGAGCAGGCTCACGCCCACGAGACCGGCCATCAGCGTGACCACCTCCGCGATGAGCCCCTCGCGGGTGTCCGCCACGAAGTTCGCGGCCCCGAATGCGATGGCGATCAGGGCAGCGCCCGCGACGAGTGAGAGCCAGCGCACTCAGTGGGAGGTGGGAGTGATGCTGGCCCGCATGCGGCGCATTCCTCTCAACCACCGGTCATAGTCTTCGGCCTTGCGACGAAAGTAGTCAGCCACCTCTGGGTGCGGGAGGATGAGGAACCTCTCGTCGCGAATTCCCTGGAGCACGATTTCGGCGACCGCGTCGGGCTCGAGGGCGCTCTCGGTCAGAAAGTTGAGGCCCAGCTTCCTTTCCGCGGCGAGCATGTCGGTCTTGACGCCCTGTGGGCAGAGGCAAGAAACGCGGATGCCCTGGGCGCCGTGCGCGATGGACAGCCACTCGAACAGCGAAAGAGCGGCTGCCTTGGTGACGCCGTAGGGCGCGGCGAAGACATGATTGAGCAGCCCGGCCGCCGAGACGGTGCCGAGGAGATATCCCTCGCCTCGCTTCAGCATCGCCGGCAGCGCGTGGCGCGCGACGAAGACGTGGCTCATCACATTGACGTCCCAGATGCGCTGCCACTGATCGTCCGGCGCCTCGGGTCCGCCGCCGACCGCGATCCCCGCGTTGGAGCAGAAAATGTCGATCCGGCCGAGCTCCGCCTCGACTCTCTCTACCAGCTCCCTCACATCGGACTCGCGGGACACGTCGCATCGCACAGCCTTGCCGCGGATCTCTTGGGCGACAGCCGAAGCCCCGTCGTGGTCGATGTCGGCGACGACCACGGCCTCGGCTCCAGCGCGCGCAAACCGTTTTGCCAGAGCGCGACCAATCCCCTTGGCGCCTCCGGTGACAACAATGACTCGGCCTGTTACCTCCACTGGGCTCCACTATCCCAGACCGAAAATTTCTGCATCAAGAAATTTCTTGTGGAAAACCGGATGCGCGTGCTTTCGAAGATCTCCGATAGCGCATAGAATCTCTCCCCATGGTCGGAGGGGGTCTCGACTACAGCGCAGCCTTTCAACGCGCTATCGAGCTGATAGGCAAGCGCTGGACCGGGGCCGTCGTGAAAGCCCTGCTCCCGGAGCCGGCCCGGTTCAACCAACTGCTAGCAGGCATTCCAGGAATCAGCGACCGCGTCCTCACCGAGCGGCTACGCGAGCTCGAGACCGAAGGCATAGTCGAGAGGCTGGTTGATCCAGGTCCTCCTGTGCGAGTGAGCTATCGGTTGACGTCGCGTGGCCGAGCGCTCGAGCCGGTGCTGGCCGCGGTGTCCAGTTGGGCCGACGGTTGGCTGACAACCGTGGCCGCCGCGGTGGGCTGACCGAAACTCGCACACGTTCTGCGGGCTCTCCCCTTCGGTTTTCCGGCCCTTCCCCCACCGGCACTCCTGTCGCAAACGCACCGTCCCATGGAAGCGAGGTCAGCCTTGCGGCTTAAGAGACACATTCACATCGATCTGTCGCGCAGGCGGCCTGTGGGGCGCTGAATGACATGGCTGATAGGCTTTACCGAATGCCGATTGGCGACTTCCTCCGCCGCCGGCCGGAGGGGCAGACCTGCCAGGCGTGCGGATCGCCCCTGCCCCACGGCGCTGTGTTCTGTCCGTCCTGCGGTGTCAAGACCGACGATCCTCAGGCGGAGCCGCTGCACATCGTCGATCGCACCACGGGACTTTTCAACGATCGCTTCGTCCGCCCGGTGCTCGAGGATGAGCTGGCGCGGGCTCACCGTTATCAACGCAACCTCGGCGTGCTGCTGATCGAAACCAACGGCACCGGCTCCGCCGACGAGGCTCTGAAGCTGATGGCCGCCGCGCTGGCCGGGACGGTTCGCGACGTCGACACACCAGGCGTCCTCGGTAGAACCCCTCCGCAGCTGCTCGCGATCCTTCCCGACACGGACGTCGCCGGGACCGCGCACGCGGCGAACCGCGTGCTCTCGGCCGTCAACGAGGCGCTCAAGCAGCAAGGCGCGCAGGCGGCCGTGGGCCTGGTCTGCGTACGTCCTGGGCAGCGGGTCCGAGCCGGGGCCGTGATCGAGAGCGCCAGCCGGTCGCTGCGCTCTGGCCGTCCCGAGATGATGGGCAAACCCGCCTGAGCTTCGAGCTTTACCTCGCCCGCCATGGCGAGACGGAGTGGAGCAAAGCGGGGCGCCACACCGGCAACACGGACCTGCCACTCACCGCCGATGGAGAGGCGAAGGCCGCAGCGCTTCGCCCCCGACTCGCATCGATCGACTTCGACGTCGTCTTCTCGAGCCCCATGCAGCGCGCTAGGCGGACCGCGGAGCTGGCCGGGTTCTCGAGCCCGCTGGTCACCGATCTCCTGCAGGAGGTGGACTATGGGGACTACGAAGGCTTGACCTCGAAGCAGATCCACGACGCCAACCCGAGCTGGGAGGTCTACTCGGACGGATCACCCGGCGGCGAGACTCCAGTGCAGATCTACGCGCGCGCCCAGCAGATCATCGCCCTCGCCGGCAAGTCCGGAGGCCGCGTGATCGCTTTCGCGCACGGGCACATCCTCCGCGCCGTCGGGGCTGCCTGGATCCGCTCGGACCTGTCCGTCGCCACCGGCCTGATGCTCGATGTCGCGACGGTCTGCGTGCTGCGGGATGACGGCCACCGACTGATCAACCTCTGGAACTCGCCGCCCTAGAGCAACCTCAGGTCTTGCGGCGCAAGCTCCACGTCCGGCTGCGCACGCCGGGGAGCCCCGCGAACACGAGGTAGGCGGAAGTACCGACGCCCGCCCGATAGGTGTGCCGCTCGCCGGGATTGATCAGCAGCATCTCGCCCGCGGCGACCTCGCCTGACCTCACGCCGTCATCGAAGTCGAGCCTTCCCTCGGTCACGATGAGCGCGACCGGGATCGCATTGCGATGCTCTGGAACATTCTGTCCAGGCTCGAGGCGCAAACCAACGACCCGCATCGACCCGCAGTCGGCGATCTGCTCGAAGCCAAAAGAACGGTGCTCCTCCCGGGGCAGTTCCGGCATAGATCAATCATGCGTCACGATCTTCCGATGGAGATCATCCACGCGACCGGAGTCGAGGGCGCGCTCCACGCGCGCGGCCTGGCGGTCGTGATCGATGTGCTCCGCTCCTTCTCCGTCAGCGCCTACGCCCTGGCGGGCGGCGCGCGCGAGTGCCGATTGGTCAAAACGACGGACGAGGCGCGGTCTCTCGTCGCTGCTACTCCACTAGCCGTCATCTGCGTTGAAGAAGAAGGGCTGCCCGTCGAGGGCATCGCGATCAGCAACTCGCCGACCCAGATTCGCGCGGCGGACCTGAGGGGACGGATCCTGGTCCAGCGTTCGAGCGCCGGCACTCCCGTGGCCGCTGCGGTCCGCGAAGGAGTCGACATTTTCGCGGCCAGTCTCGTGGTGGCGCGCGCGACTGTACAAGCCTGCCTGTCAAGACACCCCAACACCCTGTCGCTGATCGCCTCGGCTGACCATCCCGAGGACCACGCCTGCGCGAACTACATGGAAGCGCTCATCGAGGGCAAGTCGCCCGATATCGGTCAGTTGCTGCGGCCGCTCAGAGAAAGCGAACGCTACGCCCGCCTGATGAGCGGCGCCTGGCCTGGCTTCCCGGCGACCGACCTCGAGCTTGCCCTTGCACCCGACCGCTTCAACTTCGCGATGCCCGTCACCCGCGAGGCCGGCTATCTCAGCCTGACCAGGGCCGATCAGCCCAACGCGAAGGGCTAAGATTCCGAGTCAGGGCACCAAGGGAATCCGGTGCGAGTCCGGAGCTGTCGCGCAACTGTAAGCGGGGAGCCTCCGCCAAACGACGCCACTGGGTCGAACGACCCGGGAAGGCGGGCTGAGGCGGCGATCCGCGAGCCAGGAGACCTGAACGCCCTCGACGCAGACCCGTCCGCGCGCAACGGCACGGAAGCTCCTGGCGGTCAGCTTTCAGCGGCGCGTTCGGGAAAGGCAGACCGCCTGGAGGAATCGACGTGCGAAAGCACCTCATAGGGGCCAGCGCGACACTGGTCCTGGCAATCACGAGCGTTACTGCGGCTTGTGGCGGGTCGCCGGGGACGGCCTCGACATCACCCGGCAACACGTGTGTCAACGCGTCCGCGCCGCGCCACGCGTATGTCGTCGTGGAGCACCTGTCGGGCGCAACGGTTCAGGCGTGCGTTGGGTTCAGCACCGACGCCATCGACGGTCAAACACTCATGGACAAGTCCGGCATCAAGTACCAGTTCCAGAAATTCAGCTTTGGTTCCGCCGTGTGCCAGATCGACAACGAGCCACCGCAGTACAGCGCGTGCTTTCCGCAGAACCAGCCCTATTGGGCGCTGTTCGTGGAGTCGGGGGGCAAGTGGGCGCAGGCACAAAGCGGGTACACGGAGGAGGTCTTGAAGGACACGGACGCGTTGGGCTGGCACTACGTCCAGGCGTCCGACCCTTCTCCAGCTCCGCCCCCACCGGCCAAGGAGTAGCAACCGGTTGAACGCGCGGGCTGTGGCCGCCTGGTCCGGCGCGTGCCTGTTCATCGTCCTGTTCACCACCAACCCCGCATACAAGGCCCTGGTGCTGGCGGCGGCGATCGCGTCGCTCGCCGCCGGCGCCGGCCTGAATCGGATGCGCGGCCTGCTCACCGGCGTCGTGCTGATCGCGGCCTTCGCGACGCTCTTGAACTTCATATCGGCGCACCTCGGCGCCACAGTGCTCTTCGAGCTGCCGGCGTCGATCCCGGCGCTCGGCGGGCCCTACACGCTCGAGGCGCTTGCCGCCGGCCTCTCGGGCGGGCTCACCGTCGCGGCAGCCATCGTCGCTGCGGCGCCGTTCTCGTTGATGCTGGCGTCACACGACGTCATGGACGCCCTCCCGCGGGCGCTTTCGCGTACCGGCGCCGCGATTGCCGCCTCGCTCAACCTGGTTCCATCGGTCAGCGCTTCGTTCATCCAGGTCAGCGAAGCGCAGCGTCTGCGCGGTTGGCGTCCGCGTGGGCCGCGCTCATGGGCGGAGGTCATTGTCCCGGTCGTGCTCACCAGCGTTGAGGGCTCGATTCAGCTTGCGGAATCAATGGAGGCCAGAGGTTTCGGCTCTGGTCCGCGTACTGCGCTGAAGTCAGCTCCTCTGCGCAGGTCCGACTGGTTGCTGGTGGGTGCATCGGCGGCCGCGGTGCTCTTGTTCATTACAGCTCGGGCGACCGGCGGCGCGGCCGACTGGTATGCCTACCCAGCGCTTACCGCGCCTTCGGTCGATCTCGCTCCTCTCGCTGCCTGCATTCTCCTTTTTGCGCCGGTGGTGGCATGGCGATCGCGCGCTTAAGCAATCTCTCGTACTGGTACCCCGGCGCCGATAAGCCCGCGCTGCACGACGTGAACATGCTGATCGACGCCGGCCTCACCCTCGTCACGGGACCGTCAGGCGGAGGGAAGTCGACGCTGCTGCGTGTCCTGAACGGCCTGGTTCCGCATTTCCACGGAGGCCGCATCGCTGGAAGCGCGGAGGTCGAGGGCCAGGACGTGATCGCGACTCCGACGCGGACGCTGGCCCGGACCGTCGGCTTCGTCTTCCAGGACCCCGAACTGCAGACCGTCTACGACGCGGTGGACCGCGAAGTGGCCTTCGGGCTCGAGAATATCGCTCTCCCGCCAAGAGAGATGGCGGCGCGCGTCGAAGAGGCTCTTCACGCCGCCGGCGTGGCGCACCTGGGCGGGCGGAGCGTGCGGACCTTGAGCGGAGGCGAGCGCCAGCGCGTCGCGCTCGCCTCTGCGCTCGCGATGCGGCCCCGGCTGGTCGTGCTGGACGAGCCAACATCACAGCTCGACCCGGACGGAGCCTCGATGGTGCTGGACGCCGTGAGGGATCTGGTCCAGCAGGGCCGGGCGGCCGTGATCGCCGAGCACCGGTGGGAGCGCCTGCTCTCGCAGGCGAGCGCGTCGGTCATCGTGGAGGACGGCGAGGTCAACGCGAAGTGGCATCTCGCGTCTACCCCGCCCACCATCCACCCGACGCCTTCGCCCGGCGGTCCCATCGCCTGGTCCCTCGCCGGCGTGACCGTGGGGTTCGGAGGGCGGGTCGTGCTGGACTCGATCGACGTGGTGGGTCATCAAGGAGAGGTGGTCGCACTGTCGGGTCCGAACGGCGGCGGCAAGACCACCTTGCTTCGACTCATCGCCGGCACGCTGTCGCCAAGCTCCGGGAGGGTGGAGCGCCGGCCTGGCCGCATCGCCTATCTGCCGCAGAACCCCACGGCGCTGCTGCACCGCCCGACTTTGCGCTCCGAGGTGAGCCTGACACTCGAACGAGCCGGCGAATCCGAGCCGCCCGAGACGATCCTCTCGGAGCTCGGACTGCTGGCAGTTGCCGCGCGCTACCCGCGGGATCTTTCGTGCGGCGAGCGGCAGCGGGCGGCGCTGGCCGCAGTGCTGCCCGGCCGGCCCGATCTCGTGCTGCTCGACGAGCCGACGCGAGGCATGGATGCGACGGCGCGCGCCGCGCTGGTGAGGCTGGTGTCGCGCCTCAGGGATGGCGGGTCGGCCATCGTGCTCGCCACCCACGACCCAGAGCTCAGGGCTGCGCTGGCGGACCGCGACCTCAGCGTGTCGCGTGGCAAGGTGATGGAAGCAACCGGGAGCTCGCTGCCGGCATGAGACGTGCGCTGCCGGTTGGCCTGGTCTCCCTGGCCGGACTCACCCTGTTCTGCTGGCCCTTCATCGGGACGGGCTTGCCGGCGAACACGCCTGCTTGGGCCCTCAGCATCGGCTGCGTGGCGGCCCTCCTGCTGGTCGAGGCGGGCACGCGCGAGCTCGATTCGCGCGCGGTTGCGCTCCTTGCAGCGATCGCCGCCATCGACACCGCGCTGCGCCTGGCGGTGATCGAAGGCATTGGCGGCTTCAACCCGATCTACTTCCTCGTGCTGTGCGCGGGATACGTTTTCGGCACGTCTTTCGGATTCCTGGCCGGCGCGCTTTCCATCCTCGTCTCCGCGATCGCGGGCGGAGGTGTCGGCCCGTGGGTGCCCTACCAGGTTTTCGCGCTTGGTTGGGTTGGCGTGGCCGCGGGCCTGGCCGGCCACTGGCGCGGCCGACCGCCAGGTTGGCGTGATCTGCTCGTCCTGGCGGGCGTAGGCGCGATCATGGGCTGGGTGTTCGGCGCCCTGCTCGACGTCACCGACTGGGTTCCGGTCTATCGCGGCAACCCGACGATCGGCTGGGCGCCCGGCATGTCGCCCATCACCGCGCTGGTCCACTTCGGGCGGTACTACCTGCTGACGTCGCTTGCCTACGACACCTTCCGAGCCGTCGGAAATGTCGTGATGGTGCTGGCCCTGGGCGCGCCGGTGCTGGCCGCGCTTTCGCGCTTTAAGGCGCGCCTCACGTTCGAGGTCGTTCCGACCTGAGGTTCAGAGAATTTCGGCTGATCTGTCTCGGGCTGCCTGACGCCGAGGAACGCGAAACGTGGGGCGAGCAAACATTCCGGGTCAGAGGTCGCATCTTCGCGATGGGCTCGCTCGATGGTGAGCACGTGTCTCTCAAGGCCTCGCTTGACGACCAGTCGGGGCTCGTCGAGATGGATCCCAAGACATTCGCGCCGTCCGCCTATACCGGTCGCTACGGGTGGGTCAGCGTGAGGCTCGCCGGCGTCGGAACCAAGCTGGCCAGGCAGTTGGTGACGAACGCCTGGAAGCGAACAGCTCCACGGCGCTCGGTCTCTGACTACGAGCTGCGGCTTAGTACGCTCTCCGCCGGTACGAGCTCCGGCCGCCGCCGAGCAGGCGGACGATGATGAGCAGGATCGCCGCTCCGATGAACGCCATCAACATCTGGGTGATCAGCGGATGGCCTGCCACGCCAATGCTGAGATGCAGCACTCCGAGCAGCACGAACCCGCCGATGAATGCGCCGATGACGCCGACGACGATGTCACCCAGCAGCCCGAGCCCGTGCCCGAGCGCGATGTGACTCGCGAGAAAACCTGCCACCAACCCGACCAGAGCCCAGATCAGGATCGTGTCGAGGTCGAGGGTGAACGTCGAACCGTTGATGGTGATGACCATGTTGGAATGCACCCCAATGAAAGTTGGAAGGCGTCACCCCATAAAACGCTTAGCGGCGGCGATCTCCCGAATTGATTTGAACTTCCGCCTCAATCCAGCTTCGCGGCGAGCTCCCCGAGTACAGCCCCAAGCACGCGGTTGAACGCCGGGAAGGGATGGATGACGTCCGCGAGCTGACGCACCGGCGTTCCTACCTTCACCGCCAGTACCAGCTCACCCAGGATCTCGCCGGCCCGCGGTGTGACCATAGTGGCGCCGACCAGGGCGCCGCCCTTGCGATCCGCGATGAGCTTGAGCGCTCCGCCGTGAAAGTCGTGGATGTAGCCGCGCGCCGCCTCCGCCGGGTCGGCGGCCGCCGTGACCACGTCGATTCCTCGCTCGCGGGCGGCGGCCTCCGAGAGGCCGACCGACGCAACCTCAGGGTCGGTGAACGTGACTCGGGGCACAGCCGTGTGATCGGCGCGTGCGTCTTCGCCACGCACACGCCGGGCCACGATCTGGCCGTGGTAGTACGCGAGGTGGGTGAAGCCGCCGAGCCCAGTGATGTCGCCCGCGCCGTAGACGCCGGCGTGAGCCTCGAGTGTCGTTGGGTCAACCTTCAGCCATCCGCGCTCGGTCTGTGCGATGCCTGACGTGCGCCACGCCTCGAAGTTCGGCCGGCGGCCGGTCGCCACGAGCAGGCGGTCTGCGTCAACGATTGCTCCAGACTTGAGGCTGAGCATCACACCGTTTCCGTGCGGCTCAACCGCCACGCACGGGTCGCCCACCATCACAGTGATTCCGTCCGCCTCCAGGTGCGGCCGGAGCGCCGCGCCGGCTTCTGGCTCCTCGAGGCCGAGGAATCGCTGGCCGGCCTCGATCACGGTGACCCGGGAGCCGAGGCGCGCAAACGCCTGGCCGAGCTCGACGCCGATCGCCCCGCCACCAAGCACGGCGAGCGTCGGTGGCAGCTCGCGCGGGATGGCGGCCTGTCGGTTGGTCCAGTAGTGGACCTTGTCCAGTCCTGGGATGGGAGGGATGGCGGCGGTGCTCCCGTTGGCGATGACCACCGCCTTGCGCGCCACCAGCTGCTCTCCTCCCACCTCAACAGTGCGCAGATCCACCATCGTTCCTTGGCCGCGGAAGAGCTTTGCCCCGGTCGCCTCCAGCGCAGCCGCCGGAAGCGTGTCATCCAGGTCGCGCGCCATCCAGAGCACGCGCTTCGACACCTTTGGAAAGTCGACGTCCCACTCCACGCGTGAGGCGGCGAGGGTGCGGGCGCGGTCCGCTTCCTCCAGGGTCTCGCCGGAACGAAGCAGCGTCTTCGAGGGGATGCATCCCCAGTAGGGGCACTCGCCCCCCACCAGCTCTCGTTCGACCACCGCCAGAGAGATTCCGCTCCCTTGAAGACCGTTTGCGATCGCCTCGCCTGCGACCCCACCACCCAGGCACACGACGTCAAATTCCTGCGGCAACCCGTTCACCTCCATCAGTCCCTGCGCGCCGTAGCGATTCCAGCAATGAAGTAGCCGTGAAGTCACCCAGGTAGCGCTCGCCGTCAAAGACCGCGGCCCGCTCGGTCGGGCTCGCGAGCGCCGCGGCGAATGCCTCGCTCAGCGTGCTCGACAGCGTCACCCGCGGTTCGCCGGGGCCCGGCTCGGACCCGCGGGGTTCGAGAGTCTGCGGGTCTATCTGGACCACCGACATCCTGCGCACCAGCCGCTCGCGACCGAGGAACTCAGCGACATACTCGCTCGCCGGTCGAGTCAGGATCCGGTCGGGGGTGTCGTACTGCGCGATCTGTGCCTGCATCTTGAGCAGGCAGATCCGATCACCCACCAGCACGGCCTCGTCGATGTCGTGCGTGACGAAGACGACGGTCTTGCGCATCGAACGCTGGATGTTGATGAACTCTTGCTGGAGGCGCTCGCGGGTGATCCGGTCCACAGCACCGAAGGGTTCATCCATCAACAGGATCGGCGGGTCGGCGCCAAGGGCGCGAGCGAAACCGACTCGCTGACGCTGGCCTCCGGACAGCTGGTGCGGATAGCGATCGCGGTACACGGCGGGGTCGAGCCCCACGAGCTGCAGCAGCTCTTCGACGCGCGCTTTGACGCGCGCTTTGTCCCACTGCCACAAGCGGGGAACGGTGCCGACGTTGTCGCCAACCGTCATGTGAGGAAACAGGCCGGTCTGCTGGATTACGTAACCCATCTTCAGCCGCAGCTGCGCAGGATCGACTCCGTGCGTGTCCTCGCCGTCGATCAGAACTCGTCCTCGGTCAGGCTCGGTGAGGCGGTTGATCATGCGCAGCGTCGTCGTCTTCCCGCATCCCGACGGGCCGATCAGCACGCAGGTCTTCCCGGTTGGGATGTCGAGCGTCAGGTCGAGGACGGCGTTGGAACCGCCCGGAAACTGTTTGGTGACGTTCTCCAGGCGGATCACGGCTCGATTACCGTAATCGAATGCCGAGCCGGCTATTCCTCGACCTCGTCGATCCGTGGATCAACTGGGCCTGGCTTTCCACCCACATCCCTTACGTGTGGGCAGCAGTCGAGCAGCATCTCACCCTGACGGTGATCGCCCTGGCGGGCGGTCTAGCGATCGCGCTCCCGCTCGGGATCGCGGCGCGTCGCTGGACAAACCTCCACCTGCGTCCGGCTGCTCTCGCGGTGTTCGGTGGCTTCTACACGATTCCCTCGATCGCGCTGTTTGCATTGCTGATCCCGTACACAGGACTGGGAACGCTGACCGCGGAGATCCCGCTTGTCGGCTACAACGTGCTGATCCTGGTGCGCAACGTCCTCGTCGGGCTGGACGCGGTGCCGCCGGACGTCATCGACGCCGCCAACGGCATGGGCTACCGGCCGTGGGCGAGATTGCTCAGGATCGAATTGCCGCTCGCGTTGCCCGCGATTTTCGCGGGCCTCCGGGTCGCGACCGTCTCGACCATCGGGATCGTGACCATCACCGCGGTGATCGGCCTGGGGGGACTGGGCCAGCTCATTCTCAGGGGCTTGATCGAGAGCTTTCACACTCCGCTGGTAGTCGCGACGGTTTTGTGCATCGTCCTGGCGCTGGTCGCGGACCTCCTGATCGCGGGCGTCCAGCGCCTGGCGGTGCCCTGGGCGAGGCCCGCGTGAGCCTGCTCCAGGCCACATTCCAGTGGCTGACTGATCCCAGCCACTGGCAGGGAATCGATGGCATCCCCACGCGGATCGGTGAGCAGGTTCATCTATCGATCGAGTCAGTTGCCATCGGTGCGGTGATCGCGCTGCCCGTCGGCATCGTCCTCGGTCACTACGGCCGGTTCGGCACCCTCGCGATCAACATCTCCAACGTCGGTCGCGCGGTGCCGTCGTTCGGGATCCTGGTCATCGCCTTCCAGGTGTTCGGGCTGGGCGATCTCCCGATCGTCATCGCGCTCACCGCCCTGGCCGTCCCACCGATGGTGACGAACACCTACGTCGCCTTGCGCGAGGTCGATCCGGACGTCAAAGACGCCGCGCGCGGCATGGGCTATCGCGAATTCGCGCAGGTACTTCGTGTCGAGTTACCACTGGCGGTACCGTTGATCATGGCCGGAGTCCGCACGTCCGCGGTGCAGGTGGTGGCCACCGCCACGCTGGCCGCGCTCATCGCCGGAGGAGGCCTCGGGCGCTACATCGTCGACGGGCTGGCGCGCAGCGACTACCCGCGGACGCTCGCGGGCGCCCTGCTCGTGGCCGCCCTTGCCCTGTCGACGGAATTCCTGCTGGCGGGCCTGCAGCGGGTGCTGGTGCCGCGGGGCATCCGGCTTCTCAATGCGCCGGCGAGCCGGCGCGCCGGCACCTTCAAGACCGCCTAGATGAATAATGTTGAGCACCCCGGGGTTTGATCGGGGACGGCCCGCCAGGGCCAGGGAGGATCGTATGAACCGTATTAGAGGCTCTTACCTACTGGTCGCCGCACTCGCCACGCTGGCGGTTGTCGCCGCGGCCTGTGGCAGCACCAGCACGCCCGGCACCGCCAGCAAGGGGACCGTAACGGTCGCGGGCTTCAACTTCCCGGAAAGCAGCATCCTGGCCAACCTCTACGGCGAGGCTCTCGCTCATGACGGGTACACGGTCAACTACAAGCTCAACCTCGGGACCAGGACAGTCGTCGCGCCGGCTCTCAGCAGCGGCCAGATCGATATCTACCCGGGATACGCCGCCAGTGAGCTCGAGTACTACAACCACGGCGCGGGCGAGGCGACGTCCGACCCGGTCGCGACGACCGCCAAGCTGAACACGTACCTGGCGACGATCAATGCGGTTGCGCTGACCCCGTCAGCTGCTTTCGATGGCAACGCGTACGCGGTTACGAAGGCCACGGCCACCAAATACAACCTGACGAAACTTTCTGATCTGACGCCCATCGCCGGCCAGCTCGTGTTCGGGGCAGGACCTGAGTGCCCGACCTACAAGTTCTGTCTGCCCGGTCTGATGAGCGTTTACGGCCTTCACTTCAAGCAAACGCTGACCCTGGACACCGACGGGCCCGCGACACGGGCCGCTTTCAAAAACGGCTCGATCCAAGTTGGCTTGGTCTTCAGCAGCGACGCCGACCTCAACGCCCTTGGGCTGGTCGTGCTGCAGGACGATATGCACATGATCGCCGCCGACAACGTCGTGCCGGTGGTGCGCACCGCCATCGCGACAGATGAGGTGAAGACCGTCCTCAACAAGATCGACGCGGGCCTCACCACGGCCGACCTCGTGACCATGAACGGGCAGGTCGAGCTGCTCCATCAGGACGCCGACGCCGTGGCCATGGCGTACCTGCAGCAGCACAACTACTTCAGCTAGGCTCCGCGCCATATGGAGAGAGACGCCGCGCTGGCGGACTTCGAGTCCGCCCGCGAGGAGTGGGAATCTGCCTTCGCACAGGTCCCTGATGGCGCGCTGGCCTACCTGAAGCCGGGCGACGACTACGCGCTGGGAGGGTTGCAGGTCCACGTCAACTGGGTGCTCACGCACTATCGCCGCGTGCTTGACGGCGTGATTGCTGGCGGCTTCAAGCCGTTGGGCCCGCAGGACTCCCCGGGAGAAGGCGATGCCGCGAGTCAGAAGGCAAAGGAGGGTTTGCCCAAAGCAGAGCGGGCGAAGGCGCTGACTGAGATGGGACGGCTGCACGCGGCGGTCGCGGCCGCCGCGACCAAGGTCCCGGCGGCCGATTGGTCGCGCAAGTGCGAAGTCGTCTACGGCGAGGGCCAGGATCCATACCCGACGAGCCCTGAGGACATCGTCGAATGGCTGCGCGACCACTATCGCGAACACGTCACGCAGAGCGCCGATTTGATCGACGCCTGGGAAGCCAGCAGCTAACCGATCTGGGTCAGGCCCAAAAGGTTTCCGTCCGGGTCGCGGAAGTACGCCGTCCACACCGCCGGGCCGCTCTGGCTGATGCCTCCTTCGGTCATGACGCCGGGCACGTCGAATTCGACGAACTCGATCCCCTTTCCGCGCAAGGCGGCCACCTCGGCTTTGATGTCGCCGACCACCCAGCTCATCTGGGTGTGCCCTGATGCCTTGTAGCGGCTGGGATAGACGAAGAACTGAGTGCCGCCAGATCGATACATCACTCCACCCTCGGTAACCATGGCGGGCGTCAGCCCCAGCGTCTCGCTGTAGAACCGCTGGGCTCGCGCCAGGTCGGAGACGGGGATGGTGGTGTAGGTGTTGCTCTCGTTCAGCATGGGCTCCCGCCAGGTCACGGTAGGCGGTTGATCCAGGCGGGCGTCGCGTACTTCGTTGATGCGAGGGTCTTGGCGGCGAGGATCTCTTCCGGGGTGAGCTCGCTCGGATAGGTGCGGAACTCTCTCGAGAAATACCGCTCCAGGTTGCCGGCGACCTCTTCGCAGGACAGCGACGTGAACCACGACAGCGGCGACACGGGCTTCTCGGCGCTCCGCACACCAATGCCTGCGATCGCCGGACGCCCGATCCGGATCAACCGGGGCAGCAGCGCGACCTCCATCGAGTGGGCGATGGTCGTGTGATGGAGCACGAATCCGCGGCGCCGCGCCTGCGCCGCCCCGCCGATCTTCCCGCGCGGCGAGATGATGTCGTTGATCTCGCGATAGCTGGCCGGTATCCCCAGCTCCACGAAGGCGTGAACGGCCCACTCATCGAGCATCGCGTAAGACTTCCGGAACGTGATGCCGGCGACTGTGGTTTCCGGCAGATAGAGCGAATAGGTGATGGTGCGAGCCGGCTCGCACAGCATCGTTCCGCCGCCGCTCATTCGCCTCGTGACCACGAATCCCAGCTCGCGCGCCGCGACCACGTCGACTTCGTTGATCACCGATTGGTGCGAGCCAATCACCAGCGCTGGTTCGATCCATTCCCAGATGCGCAGCGTGGGGCGGCGCCGACCGGCCCTCACGCTCTCGAGCACGACCTCGTCGAACGCCATGTGCATGTGAGCCGATTGGGGTTGTGACGGGATCACGTCCCACTCCAGTTCCCGCATCCGATCGTTGGTCACCGCTGGTGCCAAAGTATTCCGGATACCGATGCACAGGCGAACGCTGTGGACTCTCTATGCCGGCAACCTGCTGACCGCGATCGGTCTGTGGTTCTTCCTTCCGCTGCTGCCCATCTTCATCACCCGGCGAGGCGGATCGCCGGCGCTGGTGGGCGTCGTATTCGCGGTCGGCCTCCTGGCCAACGCAGCGATCCGATACCCGGCGGGTTGGGCCGCCGACCGGTGGGGGACGCGCCCCGTGATTCTCGCTGCGATGGGCGCCTACGCGGCCCTGTTCCTTGCCTACCTCCTCCCCCTGCCGCTGCCGGCTCTCGTGGTGGTCCGGCTCCTGCACGGCGC